>JACDJC010004109.1_pt1 | contig 10104 bp, 8 predicted proteins | sample 7454191 | NCBI WGS metagenome assembly JACDJC01 (sample SAMN14253291, study PRJNA609438) | sludge metagenome | isolation source: sludge after 25d culture with pyrite and EDTA | collected 2018-12-20
GATAGAGCATCGGATTTCGATTCCGAGGGTCGGGAGTTCGAATCTCTCCGAGCGCGCCAGTTCAGTTCACACCTGCGAACACTCCCGAAGCTATGAGGCCGCAGGCAACGGCGCGGGTCCGGCGCGCTCCGTCTCCATCGATCGGGACGTGACGGCGCCCGCCGAGGTCTCTACCCACTCAGGCGTGTATGCTCATGGTATCGGCTCTCGGGAGGCATCGACTCGCGGTCGATCATGAAAGCGTCAGCCGCGTCGAAATGCCTCGACTAACTGGCCAGGTAGGGCGGTGTCGCCTTGAAAGGCCACGCTCTGGTTTGACGGTCTGTGGGACGCTGCACTTTTCGATCCGGCGGCCCATCCGAAAAGCACGATTCAGAGAACCCGCCCTTCCTATGGATCAAGTGACGAGCTCATTGGCTTATGGCCTGAAGCCGGGAACTTTCCCTTCTGCGAGTCGGCGGGAATTCGATTCCCGCGATGACCGACAAGAGGGACTCATTGAGTTCGCCGACGCGATCGAGCTTGACGAGAATCGCGGCGAGGCCGCTGAAAATGTCCGCTGCGTCCGGCTTCAGCCTGATGGCCTCGCAATACGCTTTGGTCGCTTCGGTATACTGCCCGAGCGTGGCGCAAGACTGGGCGAGATAGACCCATGATTTGTAGGCGTCCGGCCGGATGCTCGTCAGGGCCAGAAACAGCTCTTTCGCCGATGCGTGGTCGCCCTTGGCAGCGTAGAGCTGCCCGAGACGGTGGATTGCATCCGCATTCTTCCGCGACACCCGGAGAACCTGCCTGTAGCCGCGTTCAGCGTCGGACAACCGCCCCGCGCGATGCAGTTCGGTCGCCTCCCGCAAGACATCCGGAATTGTTCTGCGATCGATAACGGAGCCGAGGTTCAAGCCGTTGCGCGTTTTGACGGTCACGCAGCGGATGCGCCGCTCGTCCGTGCTGAATGAATATTTGTAGGTCTCGTTGCCGCGCAGGAAATCATATTCGGCCATGCCGCTGTCGATGGCGTGACGGATGCTGTAGGCGTGCAGCAACAGGCCCGTCGGAAACCCTTCGAAGGTTTGATCGCGCCCCGTCATGTAGAACAGGAAGACTCTCTTGCCATGGTCGACCAGCGTCGCCAGCGCGGCCAGAGGGCGGTCGTCTTTCCAGAGGGTCGGCAGAAACAAAAAGCCGGCCCGGAAACTGCGCGAGAGCATCATCCGATTGGATTCCGCGATGGATCTTGCGAACTCTCCTTTTCGCGGTGTCCATTTGGCCTCCCAGAACCGAAGCAGGGTGCCGAGATCGCGATCGATCGTCTCATGGGTGGCATGGGTGACATGGAATTCGTGCGCGGTGTCCAATGTCCGCAGCAAACGCCGGATTTTCTGGCGGGCATTGGCCGTGAGCGCCTGCAGATAGGCGTCCCAATCGGCGGGCAGGGCCGCAAACGGGCAGACATTGTTATCGATCCCATCGATCTTGCCGATGCGGTCGATCTCCTCGATCTCGAAGTCCGATTTGGAAAAATGCGTCAGCAGCAGGCTCAGTCGCGCGTCCGACATATGGATGTTCTCGAGATTGAGCCGCGCCCAGTTGATGCGCCGGATGCTGCGGGCGAGCGCAGGAATCGCGCGGCCTTCGGCGCCGGGCAGGCAGAGCAACCCGGTGTAGTCGGCGGCGAAATTGCCGGCCATGTTGAGTTCGTTGTGAATGCGGCCGTTCTCGACCTTGGTCTGGATTCGCAGCGGCAGAAACGCGACGTAAGGCGCGCTGTCGTCGTGATGCGCTCTTGCGGCAAGAATGAGCCATGGACCTGCGATCTGCCCGATCCAGCCCGACAGCCACTTCCACGACAGAAAGAAGCGGGCGTCGGGATCGCTGTCATAGACGGCGTTCCAGTTTGCCTCCAGCCGCAGGAGAGCGGGCATCGTGTCGATGATGTCAACGCGCATCGGATTTGCCGTCTCCCTCTCAAGCCGCGCGTCTCGTGCGTCATCGTTCACGGAAAGCGCGGGACATGCTGTCGTGTATCGGCCTCATCAGATACTGGAAGAAGGTTCGCTCGGTGGTCTTGATATAGACTTCCGCCGGCATGCCGGGCGTTGGGCTGAAACCGGGAATCCTGGAGGCTTCCTCGTTGTTGAGCTTGATCCGGATGATATAGATATCGGTCGGCCCGACCTGCTGCGACTTTTTCTCGTCGGCTAGCGTGTCGGCGGACAGATAGATCACCTCGCCGGACACCATCGGCGTGACACGTTGACTGAGCGCGGTCAGCCGCACCGTCGCGTGCTGCCCGTGCTTGACGTTGTCGATGTCCTGGGGTCGCACGCGGGCCTCGATGATGAGCTCTTCCTGCAGCGGCAGGATTTCCATGATGTTCTTGCCGGCCTCGATCACGCCGCCCGTGGTGTGATACCTGAGTTTCACCACCACGCCTTTCACGGGAGCGACCACGCGCACGCGATCCAGAACGCCCTGGGCGCTCAACATCCGCTCCCGCACGTCGACCAGATCGCCGCGGACCTCGTGCATCTGTTCCACGGCTGCCTTGATGGCGGTTTTGCGGACGCCGTTGATCTGCTCGACGGCCCTGGCGATCCGCTCCTTGGCGTCGCCGATGTCGCCCATGATGCGGCCGACTTCGCCTTCGAGATTCGCCTCGGTCCGCTGCAGGACCAAAAGTTCGGGCTTCCGCACCAGACCCGTCTGCAGCAGATACTGCTTCGTCTCGACCTCTTCCTTGATCAGCTCGATCTGGCGATAGACGCCATCGAGCTGAACCTTCGATCCGTTGATGCGCTCGTTCAGCGCCTTGATTCCTTCCTCGATGCCCCGGATGTCGCTGTTCATGTTGTTTCTGCGGGCGGCAAACGTCAGCCGCTGGCTTTCGAGAATTTCCTTCACCTCGGGCTGGTCTGCGGCCTTTTTCAGTTCGTCGGGAAACTTGATCTCGGAATCTTCCCGCATTTCGGCCTGAAGGCGCGCATCCATCGCCATCAGCCGGGCGCTGCGCAGGAAGAGACGCTGCAACTCGGCTCGCGGCCCGGTTTCGTCGAGTTCGAGCAGCAACTGCCCCTGTTGAACGACGTCTCCCTCGTGGACGTAAATCTGGCGGATTACGCCGCCTTCGAGATGCTGAACGATCTTGTTCTGACCCGTAGCGACAAAGACGCCGGATGCGACGACGGCGCCGGCGATCGGCGCCAGGTTTCCCCACACGCCAAATCCGAGAATGGTGGCAGCCATGATGACCGCGCCCGCCAGCGTCGGAAGCCGCGTCGATCGGGGCAGCGAATCGTACCAGTTCCGTTCGGGGAACGAGGGCGACGGCAGGACCAGTTGATTGCCGGACATCTTCATCACCTCGAAGCACGGCGCCTTATCCGGCGCCGCGGTTTTGGAATTCACGCATTCAGGATCGGCGGCCCGTCGCCGTTCGGCTTCTGTCCTGTCAGGAGCGGGATGATCTCATCGCGGCTTCCCATTGCCTGGACTGATCCTTTGTTAAGGATCATGATCTTGTCGACGCTGCGCAGCAGCGCGGCGCGCTGCGTGATCGTCACCACTGTGATTTGCTTTTCCTTGGCGCGAAGGAGCGCCCGTGCAAGCGCACGCTCTCCGTTCGCATCGAGATTGGAGTTCGGTTCATCGAGAACCATCAGGCGCGGATTGCCGTAGAAGGCCCGCGCGAGTCCGATCCGCTGGCGCTGGCCGCCCGACAACGGGCTGCCGTCCATGCCGACGATCGTTTCATAGCCCTGGGCGAAGCCGGAGATCATTTCGTGCACGTCGGCGGTTTCCGCGGCGTCGAAAACATCCTCGTCGCGGGCATCCTCGCGCATGCGGGCGATGTTGGCCTTGATGGAGGCCGGAAAGAGCTGCACGTCCTGCGGAAGATAGCCGACGCTCTCGCCGAACTGACGCGGGTCCCAGTTTCTCAAATCCATCATGTCGAGGCGGACATTGCCGGCGGTGGGAATGATCGAGCCCACCAGCATGCGCGCCAGCATCGTCTTGCCGGTGCCTGAATCGCCGACGATCGCCAGCGAGTCTCCGGGCTCAAGCTGAAAGCTGATGCCGTTCAGGATGACTTTCTTGTTCGGCGGCGGGACATAGAGAATGCGCTCGACGGAAAGATGGCCGCGTGGCCGGGGCAGCCGCAGCCTGTCGAGGTTCAGGGGCGAGTTCTGCAGCAGGGTCTTCACCCGCGCGTAGGCGGACCGCGCCTGAACGAAATTCCGCCACCCCTCGATGGTGCCTTCGAGCGGCGCCAGCGCGCGGCTCGCGACGATCGAGGCCGCAATGATCATGCCGCCCGTCAACTGACTCTCGAGGGCGAGCCATGCGCCCCAGCCGAGAATGGCGATCTGGGTGCACAACCGCAGGAACTTGGAAATGCCCGTCATGATGATGTTGAGATCCTGGCCGACCACCTGCGCCTTCAGGGATTCGACGGTTTCCTGTCCCCAAACCTGGACGCCCTCGGGGATCATGCCCATCGCATTGATCACCTGCGCGTTGCGCGCCATCGCTTCGGCCTGAAGGTTGGCGCGCGTGCCGAACGCATTCGCGCGGGTGAAAGGCACGGCCGTAACCCTCTGGTTCAACAGCGCCACGGCGACGAGCCCGACGCCGGAGGTCAGAACGATGAGGCCGAGCTGCGGGTGGATCAGAAATACGACGACGAAGTAGATCGGTGTCACCGGAGCATCGAAGATCGTGAGCAGGACGGGGCCGGTGATGAAATTGCGGAGATGCTGCAGGTCGGCCAGGGTCTGAAATTCCCGGCTCGACCCTCCCTGTGCTGCCTTCGCCGCCGCGCTGAGAACAGGGCCGCCCAGGCGGGCCTCCGTTTCGACTGCGATCCGCATCAGGATGATCCGGCGCATCATATCCATGATGACATGCGCCGCGATTGCGACGACCACGATCATGGTCAGCATCATCAGCGTGTCGGTGCTGCGGCTGGTGAGCACGCGGTCGGACATGTTGAAGAGATAGATCGGTATCGACAGAACAAGCAGGTTCACCGCCACCGAGAAAAATCCGACGGTGATCAGATTGCGCCGCGCGTTCGCGAGGCCCTTGCCGAGAACGTCGCGGAATTCATTGTCGCTGGATCGCTTGTGAAGGGGCGTATCGCTGCGCTTTCCGCCGCCGCCCCCGCTTCCTCCGCCCGAAGGAGGCGGGCCTGATCCGCCATCGGATGTGTCCGAGACGGAAGCTTTGTTCGTCTGCTGCAGCTCGCCTTGCAGCGGCGGAAGCTTCATCGTGCGCGCCGCAGGCGGAGCATCCGCTTCTGCAGGAGGGTTTTTCGCCACCGGCAGAGGTATCGGATCAGCAGGAACGCCGGGTTCCCTGCCGGTCAGCCTTGCGGCTTCGGAATCCGCGCTCTCGTGCCTGGCCGGAAATGGGACGACGGTGGAGTCTTCGGCGCCGGGAAGGGGAGACGTTGTCCCATGTATCGATGGCGGAGTGCCGGACCCCGCGTCATTCGACCGGCCATCGTCACCCCGCGCCATTGTTCCGCCCCTCGGCACCTGTTCAAAACATGACGCGCCCCGCTTCTGCGGCGCATCGGCTAATGCATGACGCTCGCCATCGGATCATCGTGCGTCGCGGGCGCAACCAGCGGCTGCGTTACCGTCGCGGAATCCTGACTGTCGTTGATGAAGGCCACCAGCTCCGGCACGAGAGCGTGCATGTCGCTTGAAATTGCCGGATCCTTGTCGGGCAGCAGGTCGGCCTGCACCAGGATGGTGTCGCCGTAGGCCTGGCCGTTCACATAGGTGTTGGTCGGCGCCACGTCGACGATGATGGCTTCGTTGGTCAGGCTGTTCTGGCCGGTGACGACCGATTGCGTCTCGTCGCCGACAGGATGAATGGCGTCGAGGCCGGGGGCGGGTTTGCCGAGAAGCTGTACAACGACGTTGGCGTCCGAGGTGACGTTGGTCTGCCAGATGGCATTGACGTCGTAATAGTTGCCCGTGACGTACAGCACGTTGAAGGTGCCGCCGGAGCCATCGATGATGTCGCCGTAGGACGGGTCCAGCGACGTCTTTCCGTCGGCGACGGCCGTGACGACGCTGTTCACGTCGTCGCTCATCGGCTGGATGTTGTCTCCGCCGTAATGCTCGATGGTTGCGGTGTTGGTGAGCGTGTTGTCGCCGGAAACGACGGATTGCGCGGATTTGCGCCATCGGTCAGCAGCTTGATCTGGTCGTCGTTGAGAAGAACGTTGTTCTGGAAGATCACGTTCATGCCGTGATACGCGCCGGCGACGATAATCAGATCGTAATGGATCGTCCCGTCGAACAACTGCGCCACATTCCCGAGCTCGTTGCCGCCGCTCATGGCCTCGAAGTGGGTATCCGAGCTGTTCTGAACGACGATGTCGTTGTCGAACAGATAATTGGTCTGGGTGAGGGTGTGGACGTCGTAGTAGTCACCGTTGACGACGTCGACGTGCCATTGGGGCCCCGCGAACGTGGCTGACAATTTCGCGTAGATCCCGGGCAATTGAGCGAAATCGGCGATATTGGTAGCCTGGTTGCCTCCCGTCACGAACGGAAGCGCGTCGCCCCCCGTTGCGCTGATGTGATCGTGGTCCATTATGGAATTGGTCTGGAAAATCGCATCGGTCTTGTAGTAGTCGCCCATCACGATCATCGTTCGTGTGGACTCGGTCAGGTCGACGATCAATGCGGCGTTCACGCTGGTGTTGCTGCCTGCGATCGCCCACTGGCCAAGGTCGTGACCGTAGTCGGCGGCAGGCAGCGGGAAATCCGGTACGGTTATCTGGTCCGGCGGGGGAGGCGGATCGCTCTGCAGAACGCCGTTCAGATAGTACCCCGGCTCCACCGCATGAACTTCGGGCGTGCCGTCGCGGGCGGCCAGATCCTGATCGTGGTTCGTGACGAAAGCCACCGCGCCTGCGTCGTCCTGGGGCATCCACCATTGCTGCGGGATATGATCGTTCGCATTTTCCGCCATGTCGAGAAGCGTGTTGCCGACGTCGGCGTCCAGACGCGCGATGCTCTGTAAAATCTCCGGAGATGCCTCCGCCGGAAGGAGGCTGTCATTGTCCATCAGAGCGTTGATCTGATGGGATTGCGCCAGCGTCTGCTCGCCGCCGGGCTCATAGGTCACGGTGATCGTGAGATCGGCGCCTCCGCCGCTACCGCCGCCGAGCGCCGGCAGTTGAAAAAAAGACGTCTCGGCGTCCTGCGGACTCAAATTGAGATGCGCCGCAACCTGTTGCGTCGCATCAAGCCTCAGCGCATGAACGCGTTGAAAATGGAAATCGTCGTCCGGGACGGAATCGGGCATCAGCACGCGCGTGCTGCCGTCCATCTGATCGAGATCGTCAGCCTTGTCTTCAAGAAGTTTCTTTGGTGAAGGATCGTCGTCGGAGCGGCGCTCCACCGATCCGTCGTACTCGATATGCTCCCGTGAGATATCGTAGATGATGCGCAGATGGCCGGCGAAATACCACAGGCTCTCGGTCGTCCCACCAGGCACCATAGCACGCTCCCGTCAACTCGGGATGACACCGCATCATTTTCGGGGACTGGAAGAACACCCGCGCGGGGGGAGGCCGCGCGGGTGGGAGATATCGTCAGGAACCGAGCGAATGATCGTCCTGGATATGATCGCCGGCGGCCTGGATCGACAGGCTGTTGAACTGGATGTTGGCACCCTGGGTGATCGTCTGGGTGAAGGCATCCTGGTTCAGCGTGGCGTCGGCGGACGACGTTGCACCGTTGCTGGTGCCGTCGATCGACGAATCGCCGCTATGGATCTTGGCATCCATATTGAAGCCTCCGGATGAGCCGGAGTCATGGTGCCAGGGATCGCAGGCGAGCTCGCTGCCGCCACCGCCGCCATTGTAGGTCACGGAGGCGCCGTTCGAGCTATCGTTGTCGACCAGATTGTTCACCTGATCGATGTTGAACGCGTTGCTGTGATCGGTGAGATTCTGGTTCACCACGTCGGGCATGATCAACGACCCGAACGACTGAGCCATGTTGAGGTTGCTCAGGTCGATAACCGGGCTGCTGAGGCCCGAATCGTCGACCGTCAGACAGACATCGACGTTCACGTGCGTGTCGACGGTGTTGTCGACGCAGTTGCTGACGTGGTTGTCGATCTTGTTGTCGAGATCGTTCGCGTTGTGATTGACGTTGGTGTTCGAATTGCTGTTCGAGTCACCGGTCGGATCATTTTTCGGATCGTGCTTCGGATCATGCTTGGGATCCTGGCTCGGGGGCGGGGGCGGCGGCGGAGGAGGCATGTCCCAGACGTTACCCGAGGAACCGTGATCGTACTTCTTCTGCGTGCTACCCATGACGAACTCCTGTTCGCTAGGAGCACCGCCGTCGCTTCAATGACCGCTGATCTTCTGCGTCTGCGATCTTCAACGCGGCTGCGATGCGGTTTATGCCGGATCGTCCGGCTGCGATCCTCTCGCGATTTTTCGCGAAACTTCGCATCGTCAGCTTTGCTCTGGAGAAAGGTAAGCGGCTAGCTGCTCATTTGGGCACGCGGTGCGATCTTAAGCATTAGCGTACGTCACCGCCTGGATGCCGCACGGATGGGGTGCGTCATCCGAATGGCTGATGCGGCTAATCCTTTCGGGGTACCCGCATCGCCCGTGCGGGGCGTGATCGTTGACAAAAGCCTGGCGAAAATCGGCGCCGGTCCGGCGTCTTGCGCCGTCGCAGTCAGGGCGATGGCTCGCGCGAGCGAACATGCTCCTCAAGGCGCGGCAGAAAGTCCCAGATGTCACGATTGATCCGCGCCATGTCCTTTGTCGCCTCAACCATGCTTTTCAGACGTGCATCATCCATCGGCTTCATTTCGCCGAATTGGAGGTTATTTTTGGTCTGAACAATACGCATCGATTGCGTGCTCGTGATCTGGCCGCTCGCATCGACGACATACATGCAATGATTGAATTCATTGCGGATCTGAGTGGATTCGTTGAATCGGTCAATGATCCTGGCAAGCGCTTTTTCGAGCGCCTTGTCGTGAACGGCGATCTTGGCGAGGCGCTGTATGAGATCGAGGCGCGCGCGCGTCGTGTTCAATGTCGCAAAGGTCAACGCGGCCGAGGCCTGATCCGTGCGCAGCAGGATCATCAGGACGTAAATGAACAGGCTCTCGTTATTAGTCCAGCTTGAAACCAGATTGCCGATCAGCGCGAGAATGAACGTCCGGCGATCGGAAGATGCCGGAGCAGACGCATCGAGCGCCTCGAAATCTGGCTTCGGAGGAAGTCGGCTGGCTCCCATGGCGATCGCTCCGTGCGCGCATGATCTGGAGTTGGCGGCCGCGGCCGATATATGATCCGGCAGGTTCCCGGCCAAGACAAGAGCGTGTTCCGGCGTCGATCGGAAATATTCCTTGGAGCGGCGACATGTGGCACTGGGCCGCCAGCTTATCCAAATCACGACGGGCGCGGCTTGCTGCCGAGGGAACGATTCTGCCTTTGGTCGAGAAGAGCCGCCTTCGCCTCGGCGGCATCCCGGACGCCGCATGGTCCGATCCCTACGTCGTCGGATTCATGATGATGCTCATCACGATCATCGCGCGCATGGAGGTCGGCAGGATCGACAACGAAACCATCTGCCAGGTTCAGGCCAAGGCGTGGCAGGACATTACGCGCCAGGGAAATACGATCGGAGAGGAAGTCCTTCTTCTCAGCTCCGCCCATAATCAACATTTCGAAATGGGGTGTCGGAGCGCAGCGGACTTCGCCTCCTTTCTTGTCAGCCGTTCTGTCCTATTGAGGGGAGGCGGCGAAAGGAATGAGGGTCTCGATTTTCGTGACGGTTGTCAGGAAGCTGCGTTGTCCGACCGGCACGACTTGCTGGCGGCATGGGAGAACTGCTTCGATATGCAGTTGTCGCTCGACCCCGGCTACAGACCGGCCGCCTCTTAGTCGGGTTCCAAGGGCGGATCCTTAAAATTATATTGCCTGTGGAAAAAATCAGCATATTGTTACCGTTCTAAGAAAATTGATCGATTTGAAAACGAACAGTTTGAGTGCACCTCTTCAAATCCGGTCGCCTAACAACCCTGCTGTATGGAAGGAAGTAAAAGTGA
>JACDJC010004110.1_pt1 | contig 10100 bp, 6 predicted proteins | sample 7454191 | NCBI WGS metagenome assembly JACDJC01 (sample SAMN14253291, study PRJNA609438) | sludge metagenome | isolation source: sludge after 25d culture with pyrite and EDTA | collected 2018-12-20
GGGCTCAGTGATGCCTGTGTCGTCATAGTCCGAACCGATGAGGTAGAGCCGGCGGCGCCCGCCGTCCTCGTAGGCCGAGACCGGAACGGGATACACAGGTAGACCGCTGTCGGTGAGAAAGCCGAGCGCGTCGCTCGTGCGATCGTCGAACTCCTGCGCCACGAGCACGAGCACCGGGCTTGGCTCAACCGTCACGGGCGTGCCGGTACCGGTGAACTCCTGCCAATCGAGGAAGAAGCGGTCGGCGCCGCCGTGGTACAGGCGGCACAGCGTGTCGAGACTCGTGCGGCGCGCCCAACCCGCATACTCGAGGCACTGGGCGAGTTGCGTCCGCTCGATCGATCGCTTGACCTCGAAAACGACTAGGCGCCCTGCCTCGTCAAGCGCAATCACATCGGGCCGACCACCGGTGTCGATGATGGGTTGTCGAGCGACCGGGAACAGGTCGGTGCCATAGAACGCGTCGAGGTTGGCCCACAACAGGTCTTCGATCTCCCTCTCGTAGAGATCTGCCCCTGGTCGAACCTGGCGGAGCGATGTCAGCTGGCCATCGGCAGCTTCGAAGATAGGCACATCGGCTCCTTGTCAGTCGGTTGAGTCCTCGTCACGAAGCGCAAGGTAGGTCTCGCGAGCGAGTTCCTTCTCGAGCACTGCGGCCAGTGCCGGGTTACCAAGCAGCAACTCGTACAGGCGACGGTTGCGTTCCTCCTGGTCGAGGATTGCCCCCTTGAACTTCGGGGCGAACTCGAGCGCATAGTTCTCCTCCGTGTTCGCGTTCGCGAATGTCTTCAGGTCCTCGTCTGCGAGGAGTGTGATCTTGAGCTTCTCGGCCTCGAGCCGGTCACGTTCATCCAGGTCGGCACCGAACTGGTCGTTGATCGCCTGCAACACCACACTGAGATGATCGAACAGCGGGTCGGCTCCGCCGCCGGCGTGGCCCTCGCCGGGAAACGGCTGGCCGACCGCGATGTCGCCTGCCTCGAGTTCCACGTTCGAGGTTCCGGTCTGCACAAGCCGCAGGTGAGTGAGAAGGACGTCGCTGCCGATCTCCAGACCGCCGGAGACCTGCTTGGGAAGGCACGCCTGCAGAGCCTTGCCGTACACGTAGAGCCTCTCGAGGGAGGCGTCGGTGAACGGCATCACCTGCGACAGGAACGAGTAGGCGCGAATGAAGCGGTCCAGCGCGTCGTTGAACTCGGCCTCCTGATCATCGGCGAGTGCCTTGTAACGATCGACGGCAGGGTCGACGGCGGCGTAGATCGCCTTCAAGCTCCGCTTGTCCGGGTCGACGCCGAAGAACGCATCCGAGGCAGCGGTGATCTCGTCGTCGTCGAGGATGCCAGCGTCCATGATGCGGGTCCGAAGGTCGTAGAGGATGTTCGAGTTGGTCGGCTCGACGATGACGGCTTCGTAGTAGCGCTGGAACGCGTCGGCGATCGACTCGGCGTCGTTGCGGAAGTCGAGCACGAACGTCTCTTCCTTGGCGGGCGCCATCCGGTTCAACCGCGACAACGTCTGCACAGCATTGAGGCCCTTGAGGGGCTTGTCGACGAACATCGTGTGAAGGTACGGCTCGTCGAAGCCGGTCTGGAACTTCTCGGCGACGATCAGCACCTGGTAGTCGCCCGGCAAGAACGGCGCCTCACCCTTGAACCGCCTGGCCGTCTGGGACTCCGGGAACCCGTTCATCGACGCCTCGGTCACCGGGCCCGCGATGTCGTCCTGCACCGTGCCGGAGAACGCCACGAGCGCCTTCACGTCAGCGATGTGGTGCTCGGCCAAGTGGGCGTCGATCGCCAGCTTGTACTTCACTGCCGCCGGGCGCGAGTCAGTAACCACCATCGCCTTCGCCCGCCCGCCCAGCGCCTTGGCGGTATGGGCGCGGTAGTGCTCAACGATGATCGCCGCCTTCTGCTTGATCAACGCCGGGTTCTTCGTCACGTACCGGCGGATCGCCGAAGCGGCCCTGCGAACGTCGACCTCTTCCTCGGCCTTCTCGTCGCTCACGGCGGTGAGCCGGTAGTAGGTGGCGTACGTCGTGTAGTTCTTCAGCACGTCGAGGATGAACTTCTCCTCGATCGCCTGGCGCATCGTGTACAGGTGGAACGGCCGTTTGAGCCCCTCGGCGTTCGGGGTGCCGAACAGCTCGACCGTGCGGTCCTTCGGCGTCGCGGTGAAGGCGAAGAAGCTCAGGTTCGGCTGCTTGCCGCGTGCTGCAACTACCGCAGCGAGCGCGGACTCGGCGTCGAACTCCTCCTCGTCATCGCTCGATGCACCACCCGCGCCGAGCGCCTGCTTGAGTGCGTTGGCAGCGTCACCGGTTTGAGAGGAGTGGGCCTCGTCGACAATCACTGCGTAGTTCTTCGACGCCAAGTCGGCCTCTGAGATCTTGGCGATCACATAGGGGAACGTCTCAAGGGTGACGGTGACGATCTGCGCCTTGCCAGTCAGGGCTTCCGCGAGCTCGGCCGACTTTGCGCCCGTCTTGCCCTCCACCGACACGATCGTGCCCTTCACCGCTTCGAACTGCTGCACCGTTGCCCGCAACTGTTCGTCGAGCACCCGCCGGTCTGTCACCACGATCACCTTGTCGAAGATCTTCTGGTCAGCCGCGTCGTGAAGCAGCGACAAGCGATGCGACAGCCAGCCGATCGAGTTCGACTTTCCCGACCCCGCCGAGTGCTGGATCAGGTACGACTGACCCGGGCCCTTCGCCAAGGCATCCGTAGCGAGCTTCGTGACGGCGTCCCACTGGTGGAACCGGGGGAAGACGACGCTTCGCGGCTTGCCCTTGCCTTCGTCGAACGACTCGACGAACCGGTCCAGGATGTCGATCCACGCGTCGTACTGCCACACCCTCTCCCACAGGTACGACGTCGCGTACCCGGCCGCGTTCGGAGCATTCCCTTCTCCACACGACAACTGCCCCGGCGCCGAGCCCTGGTTGAACGGCAGGAACTGCGTGCCGTTCAACGCCAGGCGCGTCGTCATGTATGCAAGACGCGGATCGACCGCGAAGTGCACCAGTGTCCGCTGGCTCAGCAGCAGCTCTTTCGGGTCGCGGTCCTTCTTGTACTGATTGATGGCGTCGGTGACCGTCTGGCTGTTCAGCGGGTTCTTCAGCTCCGCCGTCGCCACCGGGATCCCGTTCACGAACAAGCACAGATCCAAACTGTTCGCGTTCGACAGCGAGTAGTGCAACTGGCGGGTCACGGTCAGCCGGTTCTTGCCGTACAGCTCAGCAAGCTGAGCGTTCATCCCCGACGCCGGCCGCGAGTACATCAACCGGATGGTGACGCCCTGGTCCTCGACACCCTTGCGCAGTACGCGCACCGTGCCGTCCTTGTCGATGGCTTGAGCGAGACGCGCCAGGAACTTCTGCTGCGCCTTCTCCGCGTCGCCACCGTGCCGGGAGACCAGAAGGTCCCAGACCTTCGACTGGGTCGCGCCGACGAACGCGAACAGCTCCGCCGTGTCCAGCCCAAGCTTGCGATCGAAGTGCGAGTCCGCCCCGAGCGAGTAGCCGCCGTGCGCGCATAACCACTCCACGATGTCCGACTCGAACTGCTTCTCCTTCACATGCTCCGGCATCAGGCCACCTTCCTCACCGCGTCGAGACCACCGGTCACCGCAGCCGCAATCAACGCCTGCCGATGCTCCCGCAGCAACTCCACTTGACGTTCGAGTTCGCCGAGTCTGCGCTGCATCAAGTCACGCGCTGCCTCCAGCCGCTCGACCAGTTGCGCTTGCTCCTCGTAGTCGGGTACCGAGACGCGGAGCCCGAGGTACTCCGCGCTGTCGAGATTCTGGATCCCAGTGGTTTGCTTGACGAAAGGGAAGTTCCGCTTCGCCTGGTAGTGGGCCGCCATCAGAAGGCCGGCGTACCGAGAGAACACTTCCGGGCGCGGCCGAAGCACCGCAACAAAGTTCGAGCACACCGCACTTCGATCGGCGCCCTCGAACGTCACAGCGCATCCGACCGGCTTGTCTGCCGTTCCGCCGGACTTCTCCAGGAGCACATCACCTACTCGCAGTAGCCGAGACGCCGCCTGCGCCAATGGGACGTTCCGCATCGTTTCGGCGGCCGCGCCGGCCACGAAGTTGACCCGATCGAAGTCAGCGACACGAACACACACCACGTCGTCGTCGTTGCCCTTTGGGTCTTCACCCCAGATGCCGTTTCGCTCAAACTCAAAGAGGTACTTCAGCCGAGTCGCCTTCCAGCCGGGTGATGCCGCCGTGCGGATCAGGGTGTTCACCAAGAGGCTCCGATACCGCTCAAGCTGGAGTGTCCGCTGACGCTCGCCCTGCTCAACCACCAACTCGGTGATGTGGGCATTCTCGGCGTCGAGAAAGCCCACAATCTGTCGTTGCTCATCGAGTGGCGGCAGATGAACTGGCGCAGATCCGAGCGCTGAGCGTCCGAGTTCAGTCTGGTTCGTCGATCCAACCGCCAACGTTGAGTTCGCTAAGTCGTAGAAGGCGTCGGTGCTCAACTGGAGCCAGAGAAAGCGCGGGTCGACCAGCTCAGGATTGATGCGAACGATGGTCACGTGACCGTCTGCAACGAGAGCACCATTCTCCAGATGCCGCGGCTCGACGAGTCCCACCCGCCCGAGCGTCCCCGTCCCGGTCGAGTTCACGACGAGGTCTCCGGGGCGCAGGATCGCCGCTCGGCACGCAAGCCCCGGGTCGAGTATCGGGCGACCCAACGTCGGGTCTACAGATCTGTCCGATCGCGTGCATTTCTGGCTGTAGGCGACGAATCCGGTGGCGTCGTCGACGTAGCTGGGTGCGACTCCCCGGTTGATGTAGCTCGCGACGTCCTTGAGCCTGACCACCGGATACGACGGGCTCACTCGGTTACCTCGGCGAGGAGTTCGAGGATCCGCCGCTGGCTTGCTTTGATGTCTGCGTCGATCTCCGTCAGCGGCCGAGGCGGCACATACTTGTAGAAATGGCGGGTGAAGGGGATCTCGTAGCCGACCTTGGTCTTGGTGTCGTCGACCCAGGCGTCGGAGGCGAAGGGGCGCACTTCGTGCTCGAGGAAGGTGTCGATGTCTTCGTAGAGCGGCACGCTCTCAGTGTCGCGTAGCCCGGGGTCGGGCTCGGGCTGACCCTTGCTGTCGGTGACGATGGGAGCGGTCTCGGAGCGGACGGTGAAGCAGGCCAGGATCTGGCGGGCCGTTGCAGGTGTCACTTCGAAGGCATCAGCGAATGCTCCGGACCCTTCGGGTGCGTCGTCGAGGTCGACATCCCAGTCCATCTCGGACCAGGTCTCGAGCGCGGCTCGTGCGAGCGCTGTCTCGATTTCGTTGACGGTCTCGAATCGCCTCCCGGCCACCTTTGAGGTGAGACCGTCGAATGCTTCAGCGGAGTGCTCAGGTCCCACGTCTGACCACCCGTCTGCCCGGAGCTTTGCGTAGACCTTCGACGCGTGCAGCGTCCGGATGGTCTCGTCTGAGATCTCGTAACTGACGCGCAGCGGTCTCTCGACGGTGATCTTGCGGTAGCCGAAGGACTCGTTCAGGAGGATCTTGGAACGTTCGGTCTCAGCGAGGGTTTCGTAGAGGCGGGTGATCTCGGCGATGTGCTCGTGCGTGAGCTCGTTGCGCTTGTTGCCGAGGCTCTTACGCATCTTGGAGCACAGGTCGCGGGCATCGATGAGTTGGACGTGGCCGGCGCGTTCGGGGCGTTTGCGGTTGGTGACGATCCATACGTAGGTGTTGATGCCGGTGTTGTAGAACATCTGGTCCGGGAGGCCGACGATGGCGTCGAGCCAGTCGTTCTCGATGATCCAGCGGCGGATCTCACTCATGCCCGATCCGGCGTCGCCGGAGAACAGCGGGCTGCCGTTGAACACAACGGCGATGCGGCTGCCGCCCTGCTCTCTGGGGCGCATCTTGGAGATCATTTGCTGAAGGAACAGGATCTGTCCGTCGGACGTCGAGGGGAGGCCGGCGCCGAAGCGTCCGGCCATGCCGAGGCTGTCGGCCTCGCTTTTGATGGCCTTCTCGATGGTCTTCCAGTCCTTGCCGTACGGCGGGTTGGCGAGCATGTAGTCGAACCGCTCGTTGGGAAACCCGTCCTGGCTGAAGGAGTCGCCGAACACGATCTTCGAGGCATCCTGGCCCTTGAGGAGCATGTCGCTGCGGCACACCGCGTAGGACTCGGGCTGGATCTCTTGCCCGTACAGGTGCAGTTTGGCCTTGGGGTTGATGGCCCGCAGGTGTGCCTCGGCTTCGGAGAGCATGCCGCCGGTGCCACAGGCACAGTCGTACACCTTGGCGATGCGGCCCGGGGTGAGCAGTTGGTCCTCGTCGGCGAACAACAGGTTCACCATCAGCTGAATCACTTCGCGTGGGGTGAAGTGCTCGCCGGCTTCCTCGTTCGACAGATCGGCGGTAACCCGGATCAGTTCTTCGTAGACGTAGCCCATCTCGAGGTTGGAGACGGTGTCGGGGTGCAGGTCGATCTCCGCGAAGCGCTGCACAACCATGTACAGGATCCCGGCCTGACCCATCTTTTCGACGTGGCGCACGAGACCGAACTTGTCGAGGGCGTCACGGGTGTTCGGCGAGAACCCGTTGATGTAGTCGAGCACGTTCTCAGTGATGTGGTGCTGGTCGCCGAGCAGATTGCCGAACGTGAACTTCGACGTGTTGTAGAACGGCTGCCCTGCGGTGTGCGCAAGTAGATCGGCTTGCGCGTCGAGATCTCCCTTGATGCCAGCGGCCTTGGCGACGACCTTGTCCTTCGACGGTTCGAGGACGCAGTCGAGGCGGCGCAGCACGCAGAACGGCAGGATCACGTCGCCGTACTGGTGTCGCTTGTAGTGATCGCGCAGGACCTCCTTCACGGACCAGATGAAGTTGATCTTTTCTTGGTGGTTGATCATGTTCCGATTTCGGTCGAATTCCGGGGGTGGGGGGCAGGGTCGGCGGCACCGATTCGATGGTGCGGCCCTGACTCCTTGAGACGTACAACGCCACAGTAGGTGCCGGGCGTGATCGCCGAGTGCGCTTCGGGGCCGCCGCGGGTGATTGCGCCCGGATTGGTGTTCGACGGCCGGCAGGCATGAACGCAGCCGTCGAAGACCACCGCCAGACGGGCCCTCCCTCGCAGCCTGGATCACGACCCCTCACGCGAAACCAGATTCCAAGACAAATGGCCCCGCTCGTGTCTCAACCCCCTTGAAAGGTTCCGGGGACGCAATCCGCCAATGCTGGGACACATCAGGTGGGTTCTCAGGCCCTACGGTGTCGCAATGGAACTTGGTGGCACGTACCAGAAGGTTGTTGGGCTTCGACCTCGGTTCCCCGCCGACGTCAGTCATCGGATGGGTGATGCGGTGTTGTCCGCCGTTGATCTCGCAGTGGGGTCGAAGTGGGAGGCGGCCAAGGAACGGGCCGACCGTCTCACCGGTGAGTCGGTCGAGTCGAAGGTGGCGGCGGTATCGGCCCTGTTCGCGAAGGAGCTCGGTCTGGTCGGCGCCTCGGCAGGGGGCGTGGCCGCGGTACCGGGCGTGGGGACGGGGACGTCCGTGGCGGCAAGCATCGCCGAGTTTGGATACTTCACGATGCGCGCCGGTGAACTGGTCCTGACGATCGGCGCGTTACACGGTCACACAAAGGCGAGCGTCGAGGAGCAACGGGCATGGATCTTCTCGGTGCTGCTGTTCGGCAATGCCGCCGCGGAAGGGTTCACGAAGCTGGCCGGCGAAGTCGGCAAAGGACTCGGCTTGAAGGCGACACGCAAGATCCCAATGAGCCTGCTGAACGCCATCAACGGTGCCGCCGGTCGAACCCTGGTCACCAAATACGGCACCAAGCGCGGCGTCATCGCGCTGGGTCACAGCCTGCCGTTCGGGATCGGCGCCGTGATCGGTGGGGGAGCCAACTATGCCGCTGTGCGGCTGCTGACCAAGCACGCCGACAAGTTCTTCACCGATCTCCCATACTCAAGGATCGTCATCGACACCGACGAGGCGCCTGCGACCTGACGCACCGGGGAGACTCAGTTGGCTTCTGAGCTGGACACCGCTGGGGCACGACACAGGATCTGCAGCGCCCTGAGCGTGGCCGCGACTGCCGACGGCTCACTCAAGACGCCCGGGTAGCGCATGAGCGGCCTGGTGCGGAAGCTCTTGATTCGTACTTCGCCGACTGCTGCTGCCGTCGTCGGATTCGACTCGAGGGCTGCCAACGCCTCCTCGAGTACCTCGGCGGGAAGCCGGCGACACCAGTCGAAGCAGATACGAATCCCCACGGTTCGCTGTGTCGTGATGATCTTGCCAGGTTGGCGACGAGGCTCGTTCTGCGTCATGACGACGGGGTCGAGGAACTGCTCGTCCCCCGACCACAGAGTGACGTCATCACCCAGCCCGCCGAGCACCGTACGCACAATGCCACCGAACCCGACTGACGCTTCGTCAGCAGATTGGACGAGCCGATCAAGATGTTCGGAGATTGTTGAGCGATAGTTGCCGACCACCCTCCGGCCACCCTCGCCCGTTCCTCCTCGCGCCTGGAGGCGGCGTTCGGTGCCGAAACTTCGTGGCACAAGCACCTCGATCCCGTCGTGGGATGCGTATGCGAGTTCCATCGCGACAATGTCGACGTCAAGATGCGCGGCCAGGTAGGTAACGCTCGCCCGCAGTTCGTCGGTCAGTTGGTCGACAGCGACAACGAGCCGGAACGCGCCCGTTGCGAGTGTTCCCTCCAGCCGTCGGCCCAGCTCGGCTCGCTCGTCTGGATCCGCTGGATTACTCCACTTTTGTCTGCAATTGCCCTCTGATCTTGGCTCGTACACCAGGTCATGAGGGCCGAACGCGAGGTTGTCATCACCTCCGACGCCGAACGTGCAGCGAGGGACAGCCTGCTGGTCGGCGTGCTCAGGTCGCTGCGTCGCTCGTGTCGACGACGAGCACCGAGCAGGTCGCGCCGCGCAGCACGCGTGCCGGCGCGGCCTTGGTGAACCGACCGTTGCGCACCATGCCCCGGTTGCCGATCACGATGAGATCGGCCTGGGTGCGTTCGGCAACGTCGAGGATGGCCTGGTGAGGCTCAGCCAGGATGGTGTGCACCGAGACGGGCCGGCTCGACGAGAGCTGAAGGGATTCCAACAACCCGTCCGCGTGTCTGCGAGCGGTTTCGGCGTCCGCCCCCCGTCCGTCCACGGCGTACACGAGGTGGATCTGGTCGCCTGGTCGTGCGAGTTCGAATGCCCGGTTGCAGGCAGCGAGTGCCGTGGTGTGGCTGGTGACGCCGATGACGATGGTGGTCATGAGTACTGGTCCTTCGTGAGATGCGAATGTCGTGCGAGCACTCCGGTCAGGGGACCGGATTTGGCTGTTCGTTCGGTGGCGAGTGCAGTGAGCTGGCTCCGGTTGGAGAGGCCGAGCTTGGTGAACACGTGCGAGAGATGAGTCTTCACGGTCTCGACGCCCATCAGCAGCTGAGCGGCAACTTCGCGATTGGTGTGACCGGATCGGACGAGCTCGATCACCTGCCGCTCCGTCGGGGTGAGGCTGTCCCAGCCGGTCGTCGGCCGTCGGCGCTCGCCGCGGGCGCGCAGCGCGTATGCGACGGCCTCGTCCAGCGACAGCTTCGCTCCGGCAGCACACGCCTCGTCGAAGGCCGCATCGCCGAGCGCGACTCGGGCTCGTTGCACCGCCTCGGCGCACAGCCGATCGAACGGGGCGAACGACTGGAGGACACCGACGCGCTCGCACTCCACCAGCGACGCACCGTGCATGCGGGCCGCCTCGACAGGATCGCCGCTGCCTTCGGCGACGAGAGCGAGGACGTCCAGACCGAGATGCACGAAGATCCGCAGCCCGAAGTCGAGCGACGAACGGAGCCCCTCACAAGCGGCCGTCGCCGCCGCGAGGTGCTCTGCCCGCGAGGCGAGCACCAGCGCCTTCACCGCGCTGCAGAACGGAAGGATCAACGCCGAATCGGCACGGGCCGATTGCTCCTCCGCGGCCGCAGCGCTGGCCCAAGCGACGTCGTAGCGGCCGGCACCGAGTGCTGCCATTGCATGGGAGCCGTACGTGATGGCGTCGTTCATCGCCAGCAGGCCGGTGGAGCTCTCGACCA
>JACDJC010004113.1_pt1 | contig 10095 bp, 6 predicted proteins | sample 7454191 | NCBI WGS metagenome assembly JACDJC01 (sample SAMN14253291, study PRJNA609438) | sludge metagenome | isolation source: sludge after 25d culture with pyrite and EDTA | collected 2018-12-20
AAAATCCAGTCGGTACTGCCCCAGCCTTTATTGCGGAGACAGGCAATGGGGTGTTAATTGCCCTCCCGGGGGTTCCTCCTGAGATGGAATATTTATTAGCGCATGCCGTCATGCCTTTCCTGAAAGAACGATTTCACTTAGAAGGAATCATAAAAGCCTTTATCCTTCATGCCGCCGGCGTCGGTGAATCCGTGATTGATGAGCAATTGGAAGATCTGGAACTGCAAGCAAACCCAACGGTTGGCCTGGCAGCATCAGCTGGTCAAATTGACATCCGCATTACTGCAAAAGCCGATTCTGAACAAGTCGCGGATTCCATGATCCAACAGGTTGTTGATACAATCAAAGCCCGTCTGGGTGATTTGATTTTTGGCGATAATGAAACCACTCTTATCCAGGTTGTGGCAAAAGGACTACAAGAACAAAATAAAAAAATATCGATCTGTGAAACAGGATTAGATGGTGAATTGGGCAAGCAGTTAAACGCACACCAGGTATTGGAAAACCAGATGGATCTAGAATGTGAGAACCTGTCCATCGAAGAGCTTGAAAAATCAGCAAAAAAAATGTACAAACGTAGTAACCCCAATCCGGTACTGGCTGTCACATTGTTAAAACAAGCCGAAAATTCAATCCTGCGTATGATCCTCATCGATCAAGATGAAATTCACCAAATAACGCAAGCCTTTGGGGGGCATGAAAAACTAGCACAGACTTGGGCAATCAACCATGCCTTAAATGCAATCCGGAATCTGATCAGCAAACCAGAAATAAAGGAGAAACCATGAAAAATGTTACCAAAATACTGAAAAACGCAATCATTGTAACGATGGATGAGGACTTTAACATTTATACCCCCGGTGCGATTGCCGTCGAGAACGATACCATTAAAGCCGTAGGTATGGAAGATGATATTTTAGCAGCCTACCAGTCCGAAGAAGTGCTAGACTGCGGTGGAAACATCGTCATGCCGGGCTTGATCAATGCCCATACCCATGTCCCGATGACCTTACTGCGCGGCCTGGCGGATGACCTGCGGTTGGATGTGTGGTTGTTAGGGTATATGATGCCCGTAGAACGCGAGTACGTCACGCCGGAATTCGTACAGTTGGGTACCAAATTAGCCTGCGCCGAAATGATTCGCGGCGGGGTGACTTGTTTTGCGGATATGTATTATTTTGAAGATGATGTCGCCGAAGCCGCTGCACAGGCTGGGATGCGTGCTGTTTGTGGTGAATCGATCTTAAAATTCCCCACGCCGGATGCCCAATCGTATGAAGAATCCTTAGAATATACCCGCAACTTCATTGAACGTTGGAAAGATCACCCCTTGATAGTACCCGCCGTGGCACCGCATGCGCCTTATACCTGTACCGAAGATATTTTACAAAAAGCGACCGACCTGGCTGTCGAATATGATGTCCCCCTGCACATTCACCTGGCCGAAACCCAAAGCGAAGTCGAAAACTCCAGAAATGAACACGGCATGCCGGTCATTCCGTATGTGAAAAAATTAAAATTATTTGACGCCAAGGTAATTGCTGCCCATTGTGTGCATGTCGACCCAGGCGAAATCCGCACGCTGAAAAGCATGAACGCTGGCATTGCCCACAACCCCTCTTCCAACCTCAAACTGGCCTCTGGGATTGCTCCCATAAAACACATGCTGGAGGTTGGCGCAAAGGTCGGCATTGGCACAGACGGCACCGCCTCTAATAATGACCTGGACATGTTTGAGGAGATCCGCTTGACCACATTTTTGGCGAAGGGTACCTCGGGCGATCCGACAGCCCTGCCAGCCAGACAGACGCTCTCAATGGCTACGCGCATGGGTGCCCAGGCGATCCATATTGATCACCTGACCGGTTCCCTCGAGGTCGGTAAACGCGCCGATCTGATCCAAATCTCTTTGAGTCCAATCCATAATTCCCCGGCCTTCCGCCACCACCCCGATGCGGTTTACAGCCAGGTGGTGTATGCTGCCAAAGCCACCGATGTCTCGGATGTGATGATCAACGGAAAGTGGGTCATGCGTGATCATCAACTCACCACCCTGGATGAAGACCAATTAACACTTCAAGCCCAGGAATATGCACAAAAAATTGACGCTTTCTTACGCAAACGTGAATCATCGGTACTTTCAAAATTGATCGCGATTGGCGGCGCGATGCAGGAAGAAAGTTTTGAAGTCCAATTAAAGGTAAAATTAACCGACCCCGCGGAAATGATCCATCGAATTAAAGAAAGTGGCCTGGATATTATCCGTAAACGGCATTATCGCGAATATGATACCTACTTCTTTTTCGCGGATGCCGAACAGGGCCGATTAAGATACCGCGAAGACCATTTTATTTCTGAGAGAAATGAGATTACCAATGTACGCTCCCGTTTAACCCTGATCGGTTTAAAACAGGATCGACAGGCGCAGGATAAGGTCATGTTATCCCGTTCGCGTTATTTGGCCCCCGCCACCCAAAGCTTGCGCTTTTATAAAGAGTATTTTAACCCCACCATTTCACAAGAAATTAATAAAGACCGGAAACGTTTTCTGGTTAATTTTAAAGATACAGAGTTCTTTATTAATGTTGATATATTTATGGAACCTGACCTGGGCAGTTTTCTGGAAATCAAAAGCCGCACCTGGAGTCGTAAAGACGCTGAACGTAAATCCAATCTAGCCTTGGAGTTATTAGTTTATTTGGGTATTGATGAAATTGATCCGATCGCATCCGATTATATTGAATACCTCAAGAAACTCGAATACTAATACCTCGGGAGGGAATAACCGTGACGGATAACCAAACACTGAATGTGCTTTATCTCGCATCCGAAGCCGCTCCATTCATAAAAATCGGTGGATTAGGGGATGTGGCGGGTTCTTTGCCGAAAGCGCTGAACAATTTACCCGCTTCTTTGTTAAATGGACACACGCTGGATGTGCGCCTGGTTATTCCCTTCCATGCCAAAATCACCCAAACGCTGAATACCATTCAATTGGTTGCCAGCTTTATGGTTCCCCATCCCCACGGGGATATCCCAGCACGCGCTTTTCTCACCAACATCGAAGGGGTGCCGGTATATCTGATTGAAGGGTCTACCATCTTATCGGACAAAGAAGTCTATTCCAGCGATCCCAGTCTGGATGCTCAAAAATACATCTTCTTCTCCCTGGCTGCGCTTGAATTGGCACGCACCATCAACTGGCGGGTAGACCTTTTACATGCCAATGATTGGCATACTGCTGTTTCCGTATATGATCTCAAAATTCGCCGCCCGCAAGATCACTTCTTCGCGGACACGAAATCGGTTTTGACCATGCACAATTTACCCTATATGGGGGCGGGAGCAGAATCTGTTCTCCATCAATTTGGCATTCCGGGCTGTGCCTGCCCAAGCTTGCCAGAATGGGGGCGCAGCACACCCCTGCCGTTGGGTATGTTTGCCGCAGATCAAATTCTCACCGTTTCGCCGAATTACGCCAAAGAGATTATGACTCCAGAATATGGCTGTGGCTTGCAGGATTTTCTAAACATCCGCAAAGATACCGTCGCCGGCATCTTAAACGGACTCGATCAATCCCAGTGGGACCCAGCTACGGATCAAGCCATTGCATTTAAGTACGGGGCAGCTCAATTGGAGATCCGCACCAAAAATAAACTTGTCCTGCAAACCGAATTTGGGTTAGAACAAAATGCAGACCTGCCCCTGTTTATCTTAATCAGCCGGATGGACCAACAAAAAGGGGTCGATATTGCTATCGAGGGTTTACGGTTGCTCAGCGACCAGAAATGGCAAGCCATTCTATTAGGGACAGGGGATGCCGTGCTTGAAGCTGCGTGCCGCAGCCTGGAGGTTGAATTTCCACAGCGGGTGCGCGCTGCGATTCGATTTGACCTGAATTTATCGCGCCGCATGTATGCCGGTGGAGACATCTTGCTCATCCCCTCACGTTACGAACCGTGTGGATTAACCCAAATGATCGCCATGCGCTATGGCTGTGTCCCCCTGGCAAGAGCAACCGGCGGCTTGCTGGACACCATCCAAGATCAATCTTTATCCGATGAAAACAACGGCTTCCTATTTGAACAAGCTGCGCCCGAAGATTTTGCGGAAACAAGCAGCCGTGCCTTGCGCGTATTCTCCGATCAAACCGAATGGCGCAAGCTACAGGTGAATGGTATGAAGAGCGATTTTTCATGGGAAAAATCCGCCTTAACCTATGCAAAAGTATATCGGACTTTGTTGGGAGATGAGGCATGAAAATTAGAGCTGTCATTCTTGCAGGCGGTGAGGGTACACGCTTGAAATCTCTGACCGCAAAAAGGGCCAAACCGGCTGTTCTATTTGCGGGAAAGTATCGGATCATCGACTTTACCTTGTCAAACTGTGTAAATTCCCAGATTTATGATGTCATGATCCTCGCCCAATACCGCCCTCAGTCGCTCATCGCGCATATTGGCTCGGGCAGCCCCTGGGATTTGAATTTATATTTTACCGGCGGTGTGCGCATTCTCACCCCTTACAAAGCACAGGCCGCCGATTGGTTTGTCGGGACTGCCGATGCGGTTCAACAAAATTTCTCTTTCATCAAACGTGGGAATCCAGACCATATCTTAATCCTTTCCGGTGATCATATCTATGCCATGGATTACCAAAAGATGATCGACTTTCACGTTGCACAAAATGCCGACCTGACCATTGCCTGTATCGAAGTACCTGTGCAGGAAGCTTCCCGTTATGGGATCTTGCATTACGATCAGGATTTTAATGTGATCAGCTTTGTGGAAAAACCAGAACAGCCTCCCTCTAATACAGCCAATATGGGTATTTATCTTTTTAAACAAAACTCGTTAAATCAAGTTCTTTGGGAAGATCACCTTAGTTCCAGTTCAAAACACGATTTTGGGAAAGATATCATCCCCGCCATGTTAGACGCAGGGAAAAAAGTCTGTGCTTATCCCTATAGTGGTTATTGGGTGGATGTCGGAACGATTGAATCCTATTGGCAGGCGCAAATGGAATTACTGCATACCCCACCTTCTTTTAATTTATATCAACCCGAATGGATCATCCACACCCGAACCGAGGAGCGACCACCAGCGTTTATTCATGGCACGGCAGTCCTCGAAGATAGCCTGGTCTCCGATGGCTGTAAAATCGAACCGGGGGCGTATGTCAAAAATTGTATTTTATCCCCGGGTGTCGTGGTAAAGTCGAATGCGGTTGTCCATGATTCCATTATTTTTACGGATTCCATGATCCATGAGTCAGCCTACGTTTATAAATCGATTTTGGATAAACGGGTTATCATTGAGAAAGGTTGTCAAGTTGGCAGCCTGGATGATAGGAACATCACTATCATTGGCAGAAACTCCATTATTCCGAGCGATATTGTCATTCAAGGTGGCGCGATCATCGGCACAGATGTGAATCATTCAGATTATTCATCCAAGCTGGTAAAATCTGGTGAAAACCTATTAACGAGGAGACTCCCTTATGAGATTTAATCGAGCAGCAGGCATATTACTGCATCCCTCCAGTTTACCTGGCCCAGATGGGATCGGTGACATTGGGCCTGAAGCCTATCATTGGGTTAATTTTTTAAGAGATTCGGGATGTTCATTATGGCAGGTTCTGCCCTTAGGGCCAACCGGATATGGGGATTCGCCCTATCAGTGTTTTTCTGCTTTTGCAGGCAATCCCTATTTGATCAATCCCTTGTTCTTGATGGAAGATGACTTACTCAGTCAGGAAGATTTAAACCAACGACCTAGCTTCAATCCGCAAAAGGTCGACTTCGGCAAAGTCATTGACTGGAAGATTAATCTACTGGTGCAGGCTTATGAAAATTTTCTAAAAAAGAAGCCTGTCACCCTCACCAAAGCATTCCAGCAGTTCAAGCAACATGAAGCTCACTGGCTGGATGACTATGCCTTATTTATGTCCTTAAAAGAAAATTTTGGCGGTACCGCGTGGGAAAAATGGCCGCCGGCCTTTCGCAATCGCGAGCCCCAAACCCTTCAAGATTTCAAATCCACTCATCAAGAAAAAATTGAATCACATCACTTTCGCCAGTTTATTTTTTACCGGCAATGGCTCGCCTTAAAAACCTATGCGAACGAGCAGGGTATTACCATTATTGGTGATATTCCTATTTTTGTTGCTTATGATTCAGCCGATGCTTGGGCCAACCCGGAACTGTTTTATTTTGATGAAAACGGCAAACCAACCGTTGTGGCCGGCGTTCCGCCCGATTATTTTTCCGAAACCGGCCAACTTTGGGGCAACCCCTTATATCGTTGGGATGTTCATCAGCAAACAAACTATAAATGGTGGATCGATCGCATTAAATCCACCTTAACCCTGTTCGATATTGTCCGGCTGGATCACTTCCGCGGATTTATGGCATATTGGGAAGTACCAGCTGGCAACCCGACGGCTGAAATCGGGCAATGGGTGCCTGGCCCCGGCGCTGCCTTTTTCTCCGCCATTCAGCAAGCTCTGGGCGAATTACCGATTATTGCTGAAGATTTGGGTGAGATCACGCCCGATGTATTCGTGTTGCGTGATCAATTTAATCTGCCCGGCATGAAGATCTGTCAATTTGCCTTTGGTGGAGACCCCGAAGAACCCTTCTTACCGCATAATTATCCGACAAATTGTGTCGCCTATACCGGCACCCATGATAATGATACTGTCTTGGGCTGGTACCAAACTGCACCTCAATCCGAAAGGGACTTTTGCAGACGGTATCTCAGCCGATCCGGTGAAAATATCTCCTGGGATCTGATTCGGTTGATATGGTCTTCGGTGGCAAACTTTGCCATCGCCCCCCTGCAAGACTTTTTATCGTTAGATGGGTCTGCCAGAATGAATTTTCCCGGGCACGCCAGTGGAAATTGGAGTTGGCGATTTGAACCCCATCAAATCAACGCCAAACTCGCAGAACGCATCTATGAAATTAACTTTTTATATAACCGAATTCAACATCAAGACGTGAAACCGAGCGATTAATCCGCCCGCTGCCACCTTCGGGCACACGTCGCCTCGCCCCTGCTCATTTATAAAAACCTCGGTTCCCACAGGAGGATAGGGGTTTTACCTTTTTTTTCTTCGCACATCTTTGTTTGTTTTCTTCGTGCTGCCCCATGCCCCCGTGCCCCGCAGGGGTATCGTGTGCCTCGTGGTTCGCGTATCGTACTGCGTGGTTCTTGCATCGTGCTTCGGGATTCACGCTTAGTGCGCCCTGTTCGCCGCATGGGTACTATGGTGAATAGCTCTTTGATTCACCACAGAAATGATCACGATCCCGGCCACAATCAACAACCCCCCGATTGCATCCCCAACCCCGGGTTGTTCCTGTAATAAGAAATACGCCAACACAATTGTCCCCAGCGGCTCACCCACCAAAGCAACCGAGACAAAAGCCGCTGGCAAATACCCCAGCGCATAATTAAAAGACGAATGCCCAATCAACTGCGGCACCAAACCCAGCAGCAGCAACCAGCCATAACTTTGAGTCGAAAAACCAAACAAAGGCTGCCGAAGCACCAGGCTCATGCCAATTAATAACATGGCCGCAACCGCATATACACAAAATACATACGCAGTTACCGGGATGGCCGTCCTCACCTTTCTACCGATCATTAAATATCCCGCAGCGGCCCAAGCCCCGCAGATTGCTAAGAAATTACCAAACATGGCTTTTGCATTCAGGGATTCATTCAAGAAAGAACACATCCAGTGTCGATCTTGAATAACACACACTTCCTGTAACGAAACAAAGATACTACCCGCAATTGTGATCCCTATCCCGATCCACACCCCCACGGAATTTTTTTCCTTTAAGAAAAAGGGAGATAAAATCGCCACCCAAATCGGGGTGGTCGTCACCAAAACAACAGAACTGGCAATTGAGGTATATTCCAGAGATGTGATCCAGGTTAAGAAATGAACCGCCAAAAACAATCCTGATGCTAATAAGTAAAGGATCTGGTGCCGCGAAAATGCTGTGAGGGTCTGTCGATATCGCTTCCAAACAAAGGGAGCCAAAACCAGGGTAGCGATACTTAACCGATAAGCAGCGATCACTACCGATGAAACCCCATCTTGTGCCAACCGAATTAGAATGGAGGCGCTGGATACAGCCAAAATCCCGATCACGATCACCAGATACGGTGTAAATTTTGAGATTTTCCCGTCCAAATTACCCTCGGCTTGACAAAGAATTTTAGCTTCGCTACAATGAAAACCAGAGAAGGATAAACTTAATTGAATTTTCGTTCTGCATGCGCAGTCCGCTAATTATACCAACCCCACAAAAAAATATTGGAGGAAGCCTGCCTAGAAAAAATTTAACAAATTTGATCCCATTTAATCGAATTATGCACTAAAATATCTTCTGAGGCTGATCTCCTGATTGTTCTCAATCAGCGTTTGTTTTTCTCAATAATCTAACTTTCCAAAATGTAGGAGGAAAAAATGACCCATGTTATAACCAGTCTGTGTTTACGGGATGGTGGTTGTGTAACCGTTTGCCCGGTAGAATGTATCGTCCCAGGAAAACCGGAAGACCAATATCCCTGGTTTTATATTGATCCCGATACTTGTATTGATTGCGGTGCTTGTGTGCCCGAATGTCCTTGGGAAGCCATTTTCCCCGAGGATGAAATTCCGGCCCCCTATATCGCAAACGGCGGCGAACGAGTCTCCATGCCGGTCGGCACGGAAGGACATGATGCGGTATATGACGGCACCAACCATGATGGCGAAGATGTCCATTTGGAAGGCACCCGGGTTTTAGAAGCCGGGGAAGAGGTTGACCTCATGCCCGCGATTGAAATCAATGCGGCCTATTTTACAGACGGCCCAGGCTATAGCACAGCCGAATAATTAACCAAGAAAAAAAGAAAAGGAAGCTACCCGGCTTCCTTTTTTTAACCCGATTATTAACAAAGGTGGTGAATTTTGTCTAATCCTCATCCCACGCGGATTGAAAAAGATTCCCTCGGAGATGTTCAGGTACCTCAATCCGCTTTATATGGCGCACAAACCCAACGCGCCGTTCATAATTTTCCAGTTTCCCATTTAAAACCATACCCGGCGTTTATCTGGTCGATGGCAGCCATCAAGACGGCCGCGGCGGCGGTGCATGACAAACTAAATCTGCTCGACAAACAACAAGCTGCGGCGATTGTGCAGGCTGGCAAAGAAATTATGGAAGGAAAATGGCATCAATTTTTTGTGGTCGATCCCTTCCAGGCCGGGGCTGGTACCAGCCACAACATGAATACCAACGAAGTCATTGCAAACCGCGCCAGTCAAATTCTAGGGGGTGAACCGGGCAGTTATCTGATCCACCCCAATGATCATGTGAACATGTCTCAGTCAACCAATGACACTATTCCTACGGCCATCCGGTTGGGCTGTCTGTGGCGTTTGGATGAATTGATTACCACCATCAGCGCATTGCAGGACGCACTCGCAGAGAAAGCTCGAGAATTCGATGCAATCATTAAATCGGGGCGCACCCACCTGCAAGACGCTGTGCCAGTACGACTAGGCCAGGAGTTTGGAGCGTACGCCCGCGCTGTCGAACGGGATAAAGAGCGCATCATCCATGCCGCACAGGGCTTACGCCGCCTGGGGATTGGCGGCACAGCCACCGGATCGGGGTTAAACGCCCACCCCGAGTACCACCGGTTAATGGTCATTGAATTAGAGGCATTAACAGGACTACAATTGCAACCATCGGACAACCTGTTTGAATCGATGCAATCGATGGCGGATATGGCTGATTTTTCGGCGTCTATGCGAACGCTGGCACTGACTCTCATCCGCATTGCCAATGATTTCCGCTTATTATCTTCTGGGCCGGCCACCGGGTTAGATGAGATCCGTCTTCCTCCCGTTCAGCCGGGCTCGAGCATCATGCCGGGCAAAGTCAACCCGGTCATGGCGGAAATGTTGAACATGGCAATGTTTCATTGTATTGGCAATGATACAACTGTGGCACTGGCCGCACAAGCCGGGCAGCTCGAATTAAATGTGATGATGCCGATCATTGCGCACGACTTGTTTGAAATGATGCAGGTG
>JACDJC010004114.1_pt1 | contig 10094 bp, 9 predicted proteins | sample 7454191 | NCBI WGS metagenome assembly JACDJC01 (sample SAMN14253291, study PRJNA609438) | sludge metagenome | isolation source: sludge after 25d culture with pyrite and EDTA | collected 2018-12-20
CTTCACGAGCTTGTCGGCCACCTGAGGGGTGATGGGAGTTCTCCGCTCACCGCTTACGGTTTCCTTCAACGCGACGATATTCATACGCCGTTCATCTTTGCACGTACCTACCGCGCGGCGCGCGGGGCACCAGTCCCTATCAGGAGCGCGAACGGACGGCGCTATACTCGGTGCTCGTGAACGTCGTCAAACATATCGCCGTGCTCACCAGCGGAGGGGACGCGCCGGGCATGAACGCGGCCATCCGCGCTGTCGTTCGTACAGCCGTCCACGACAACATCAGGGTCAGCGGCATCCAGCGCGGCTTCGAGGGGCTCGTCGAGGACGACATGGCCGAACTCGGCCCCCGCGCGGTGGCCAACATCCTGCAGCGAGGCGGCACGGTCTTGCGCACGGCCCGCTGTGAGGCGTTCTACACCCCCGAGGGCCGGGCCGTCGCGGCCGACACCTTGAGGCGCCACGCCGTCGACGGGCTCGTCGTCATCGGCGGCGACGGCAGCTTCAGGGGCGCTCAGCTGATCCATGAGGAACAGGGGGTCGCCACCGTCGGCATCCCGGCGACCATCGACAACGACATCAACGGCACCGACGTCTCCATCGGCTTCAGCACCGCGCTCGACGTGGCACTCGACGCCGTCGACCGCCTGCGCGACACGGCTGCCAGCCACGACCGCCTCTTCCTCATCGAGGTGATGGGGCGCCGCGCCGGCCACATCGCCCTGGCCGTGGGCGTGGCCGGGGGCGCCGAGGTGATCCTCGTACCCGAGGCGCCCGTCGGGTCGGACGCCGTGATCGACCTCCTGCAGCGGGCGGAGGAGCGGGGCAAGACGTCCAGCATCGTAGTGGTGGCGGAGGGCGCGTTCGACGGCGGTGCCGTCGGCCTGCAGAAGGCCATCGAGGACTCGTGCGGCTACGACGTGCGCACGGTCATCCTGGGCCACACGCAGCGCGGCGGCAGCCCGAACGCCCGCGACCGCGTCCTGGCCTCGCGTCTCGGCTACCACTCCGTGCGCACGCTTGCCGCCGGCCACCGCGGCGTGATGGTGGGCACCAACAGGCGCGAGGTCGTCAAGATCCCGTTCATGGAGCTCGAAAAGTACCCGAAGGACATAGACCGCGAACTCCTCGAGATCGCCTACGTCCTCGCCGTCTGAGGTCGAGAAGCCCTCGCAGAGCCGGGCCCTAAGCGCAGGTTGCGCCCCCGGGACCGCGCCGGGTGGGGCTCACGCCCGGCGCACCCTCACGAACGCGTCCTTGCCACGCTGGAGCACGACGGGCTGCTCGAGGCCCAAGCGCGCCTGCGGATCGGTCACGGGCTGCCCGTCGAGGCGCAAGCCGCGGTTCGAGACGAGGCGGCGCGCCTCGCCATTGGACGCCGCCAGCCCGGCTAGGACGGCCAGGCGGAGAACCCCCACGCCGCCCTCGTCGAACTCGTCGGCGGCCACGGCCACCTCGGTCACGTCATCCGGAATGTGGCCCTTGGCAACCTCGTCGTAGCGCCGTTCCGCCGGGCCCACCTGATCGGCACCGTGATAGATGCTCACGAGGGCCCTGGCGAAGGTGCGGTGGGCTCCCACCGGGTCCGCAGCGAGCTGGGCGCGCACCACCTCCGGATCGAGATCGGTGCACAGCTCGGCGTACTGCACCAGCAGCGGATCCGTGACCTGCATCGCCTTCTTGAACATGACCTCGGGCGGCTCCGCGATGCCGATGTAGTTGCCGAGCGACTTCGACATCTTCTCGGCCCCGTCGAGCCCGACCAGCAGCGGCGTGGTGAGGGCCACCTGCGGCTCCTGGCCGTAAGCGCGCTGCACGTCGCGGCCGACCAGCAGGTTGAAGAGCTGGTCGGTGCCTCCCAGTTCGACGTCCGCCCGGATCGCCACCGAGTCATAGGCCTGCGCCAGCGGGTAGAGGAACTCGTGCACCGAGATGGGCACGCCGCTCTGGAACCGCTTCGTGAAGTCGTCGCGCTCCAGCATCCGCGCCACCGTGTAGTTGGAGGCGAGCCGGACCACGTCGGCGAAGCCGAGGGGCTCCAGCCACTCGCTGTTGTGCCTGATCTCGAGCTTGTCGGGGTCGGTGTCGAGGATCCGCGTGGCCTGCGCCACGTAGGTCTCGCCGTTGCGGCGCGTCTCCTCGAGCGTGAGGACGGGACGCGTCTTGTTGCGGCCCGAAGGGTCGCCGATCATGCCCGTGAAGTCGCCGACGATGAGCACCACCTTGTGCCCAAGGTCCTGGAACTGGCGCAGCTTGCGGAGCACCACGGCGTGGCCGACGTGCAGGTCGGCGCTGGAAGGGTCGACCCCCAGCTTGGCACGCAGCTGCCGACCCTCCTCGGCCGCCAGCTTCAGCTTCTCCTCGAGCCCGCCCGCGGGCACGATCTGCTCGGCGCCACGCTGCAGTAGTTCGAGTGCCGCGGCATGCGGGTTCGCTACCTGCTCACCTGCCCCGTCCACGGTCCCTGTTTCGAGCTTCACTCGTGCCTCCACCCTCGGTGAGGTGTCGCGCGGCTCGGTGCGCCGCTAAAGCGTCCCCCACGAGACCGGCGTGCGTCAACGGCGCGCAGTTTATCACGCTCCCCTGCTAGCATCAAAGGCGGTGCGCGCCGGCAAGGGCGCGCTAGGAGGTACCTCATGGAACTCGCGATCGTCGGACTTGGACGTATGGGCGCCGACATGAGTCGCCGGCTGATGCAGGGCGGACACGCACCCGTGGTTACGGACCTGGCCGCTGCGCCGGTCCAGGAACTCGTAGAGGAAGGCGCCCGCGGCGCAGCGAGCGTGGCCGAGGCCGTTGCTCAGCTGAAGGCCCCGCGCGTGGTGTGGTGCATGGTGCCCTCGGGCGACGCCACCGAGCAGGTGGTCCAGCAGGCCCTCTCCGCACTCTCGCCCGGGGACGTCCTCGTCGACGGCGCCAACTCCAACTGGGAGGACTCGCGGCGCCGCGCCGCCCAGGCCGAGAAGGCGGGCGTGTTGTGGCTCGATGCCGGCGTCTCGGGCGGCGTGTGGGGGCTCGAAGAAGGCTACTGCCTGATGGTCGGCGGTAAAGACGAGGCGTTCGAGATCGCCAAACCCATCCTCGAGACGCTCGCCCCCGAGGGGGGGCTGGCCCATGTCGGCCCAGAGGGCACCGGTCACTTCGTCAAGATGATCCACAACGGCATCGAGTACGGCATGCTGCAGGCGTACGGCGAGGGGTTCGAGGCGCTGGCAACGTACCCGCATCACGACCTCGACCTGCCGGCCATAGCCGACCTGTGGGGCCACGGGGCCGTCGTGCGATCGTGGCTGCTGGAGCTCCTCGCGCACGCCCTTCACGACGATCCGCGCCTGGAGCACCTCGAGGGCTACGTGGCCGACAGCGGCATGGGTCGTTGGACCGTCGACTTCGCCGTGGCCAACGCCGTCCCGATGCCGGCGGTGACGGCCGCCCTCTACGCGCGCTTCGCCAGCCGCGAGAAGGACGCCTTCTCGAACAGGGCCATAGCGGCGCTGCGCCACCAGTTCGGCGGCCACAAGACCAAGAAGGCCGGCTGATGAGCAGCGCCGCGAAGGGCGAGCCTGACGCCAGAAGGAGGGAGCGCCTGGCGGAACCGGGAGCGCCGGACACGGTGGCGCTCTCCCGGCCCGCTCCCGCCTGCGCGTTCGTGATCTTCGGCGTCACCGGCGACCTGACCGCCCGCAAGCTGATCCCCGCCCTCTATCAGCTCCACGTCAAGGGCGAGCTCAACGAGCACAGCGTCATCATCGGCCATGCCCGCCGCGACCTGACGGACGACGGCATGCGCGACCTGCTGGGGCAGGAGATCGCCAAGGAACTGCCGGACATCGACCAAGCCGCCTGGGACGCCCTGGCGTCTCGCATGACCTACGTCCAGGGCGATTACCAGAGCGACGACGGCTTCGTGAAGCTAGCGGCAAAGCTGCACGATCTGGACCTGCCCGGAACCGTGTTCTACATGGCAACGCCTCCAGAGGTCTACAGCCGCATAGCCAGGTCGCTCGAGGAGGCCGGGCTGACCAAGCCCGCCTCCGACGGCAAGTTCACGCGGCTGGTCGTAGAGAAGCCCTTCGGCGAGGACGAGGACTCGGCCAAGGCGCTGAACGCCGAGCTGCTGAAGCACTTCGACGAGAAGCAGATCTACCGGATCGACCACTACCTGGCGAAGGAGACCGCCCAGAACCTGGGCGTCTTGCGCTTCGCGAACACCATGTTCGAGCCCATCTGGAACAACCGGTTCATAGACCACGTTCAGATAACGATGATCGAGCCGATGGGCGTCGAGGGCCGCGGCGAGTTCTACGAGGCCGCCGGGGTACTCCGCGACGTCTTCCAGAACCACCTCCTGCAGCTCCTCGCACTCGTGGCCATGGAGCCGCCCGTCCGGTTCGACGCGCGCAACGTGCGCGACGAGAAGGTCAAGCTCTTCAGCGCGGTTGCCTGCCCTCACCCCGAGTCAACCGTTCTGGGCCAGTACGTCAGCGGCAACGGCATGGTGGGTTACAGGCAGGAGCCGGAGGTCGACCCCAGCTCCAAGCAGGCCACGTTCGCCGCCATGCAGCTCAACGTCGAGAACTGGCGTTGGGCCGGAGTGCCCTTCTACCTGCGCTCCGGCAAGCGCCTCGAGGCCAAGGCGAGCGAGATAGTGCTGCAGTACAAGGCGCCCCCGCACGTGCCCTTCAAGCTGTCGGCTCCCGTCAACACGGACCGGCTCGTCTTGCGCATCGTCCCGAACGAGGGCATGACCATCCGCTTCAACGGCAAGCGGCCGGGGCAGCGGGTCGAGCTGGACCGGATCGGCCTCGACTTCACCTATCAGACCAGCTTCGAGGGCAGCGTCCCGGAGGCCTACGAGACGCTCCTGCTCGACGTCATGGAGGGCGACCCGACGCTGTTCATGCGTGCCGACGAGGTCGAGGCGCAGTGGCGGATAATCGACCCGATCATCGATTACATCGACTTCCGCAAACCCACGCCCGAGTTCTACGAGGCGGGGGGCATGGGTCCGCACGCCGCCTACGCGCTCCTCGAGGAAGCCGGCCGGAGTTGGAAGCGGCCCGCCGGCGTCAAGCGCTGACCGGGCCCGTGCTTGCGGGGCGCCCATGCTAGCGTGACCCACATGCGGAAAGTCAAAGTATTGGGCGTGCCCATGGACTTAGGAGCGGGCCGCCGCGGTGTAGACATGGGCCCGAGCGCCCTGCGCCTCGCCCGATTGGCCCCGGCCCTGCGGGAGTTGAGCCTCGAGGTCGTCGACCTGGGCAACGTCGACACGCCGCTCGCCGAGGCCTCCGAGCACCTACCGTCCCTGGCCGGGCCGCACCACGCGGACGCGATAGCCGCCACGTGCACCACCGTTCTGCGCACGCTGAGGGGCCTGCCGGCCAGCGACTTCGTGGTCACGCTCGGTGGCGATCACTCGATCAGCATGGGCACGGTGGCGGGGCTCAGCCACGGTCACGACACCGGCCTCCTATGGGTCGACGCCCACGCCGACATCAACACCCCGGCCACCAGCCCGTCGGGCAACGTCCATGGCATGCCGGTGGCACACCTGCTGGGGCTGGGCGACGAACGCTTCACGTCCATGTGGGGCGGTGGGGCCGTGGTCAGACCCGAGCACGTGGTCTACTTCGGGCTTCGCAGCGTGGATCCCGGCGAACGCCAGCTCCTGGCGGAACTCGGCGTCACGGCCTTCACGATGAAGGACGTCGACCTGCACGGCGTCGCGTACCTGGCGTCCGCGGCCCTGGAACAGCTGGGGCGCCTGGAGCGCCTCCACGTGTCCTTCGACGCCGATGCCCTCGACCCGAGCATCGCGCCCGGGGTCGGGACCCCCGAGCCCGGCGGCCTCTCGTACCGCGAGGCGCACCTGCTCATGGAACTGCTGGCCGACTCCGAGCGGGTGACGAGCCTCGACCTGGTCGAGGTCAACCCCATCGTCGACAGGGCCAACGAGACGGCCGCCATCTTGGTGGAGATGGCGGCCAGCTTGCTGGGTAAGCGGATCCTCTGACCGTGTCCGAGCGCGGGCTCAGACTTGCGCCATGGCGAGTTGCAGCGTGGGCATCAGTCGGCTCAGCGCCGCGTCGCCGGCGCGGATGGCCTCACCCGCGCGGTTGAAGTTCAGCCAGTGGATGGGCGGCCGGGTGTGCACCTCGAAATGCCGGCAGGTCTGCCCTTCTGGCTCCGGGTCGTGGTTCTCTCCGCCTGCAACCGCCCAACCGCCGGCCGCGAAGGCCAGGGCCCGGCCCAGGCGCCCGAAGGCACCCTTCGGAGTCGCGCTTGCTGCACGCGACTGCCAGCGCTGAGCGCCGTCCGAGGCGAGGATGCGCCGCGCCAGCCGGATGGCGCTGGAGTCGGCCGCCTCCATGCCCGCGCCGATGCCGATGGCTACGTCTACCTCGAGATCGTCGAGCGTGCTCAGCGGCACGGGCGAACCGATGCCGCCATCGATGAGCCGCCGACCGTCCACGATCGCGGGGGCGAAGACTCCTGGGATAGCAGTGCTGGCGCGCAGGGCGAGCGCCAGCGGGCCGCGCTGCAGGAGAACGGTCTCCCCCGAATCGATGTCGGTGGTGACGACCACCAGGCGCTTCTGCAGGTCGTCGAAGTCACGGCCCTCCAGCAAGCGGTCGAAGAACGCCTCGAGGCGCCTGCCGCGGAACAGGGCCGCTCGGTGAAGGCCGAAGTCGGCCACGTATGGAAACACGTCGCGCCTGCGCATGGCCTCGGCCTGCTCGAGGAGCTCGGGCAGGGGCCTGCCGGTGGCGTAGAGCGCGCCGACGACCGCCCCGAAGCTGGTGCCGGCGATGACGTCGGGAACGAGGCCGTTGCGCTCCAGGCTGGCTAGGGCGCCTAAGTGAGCGTAACCGCGGGCGCTGCCGCCGCCGAGCGCCACACCCAGGCGAGGGGGGCGATCGAGGTGCTCGCGCGAGGAGGGGTGGAGAGGGTCGGGAGTTGGCACGAAGCATGTTACTTCCTCGCGCATGAGACGCATGTGCCGCCGCGAGGCGGCGGTGACGGCCGTCCGCTCGTGGCATGCTGTTCAGCATGGCTGAGTCGCGCCTGGCGGTAGCGGTCGTCAACTACCGCACGCCCAAGCTGACGCTCGAGTGCCTGGGCCTCGTGCTGGCGGCCGCCCCGCATGCCGACGTGAGGCTGGTCGACACGGACCCTACCGCTACGTTCGAGCGCGAGATCGCGGTCGCCTACGGGGCGGTCACCTACGTGCCGTGTGCCAACCACTCCTACGCCCATGCGGTGAACACGGGCCTGGCCGACGCGGACACCGATTACCTGGCGCTGATGAACGCCGACGTCATGGTGAGCGCGCGCACGTTCACCGACCTGACGGGTGCGCTGGCGAGTGACCCGGGCGCCGGCGCCGCCGGGCCACTGCCCAAGGACGAGAGCGGAAGACCGCAGTCCCTCGGGGTCTGGTACGGGCGGCACTACCGGGCCCTGGCCCGCCGCGCTCAGGCCACCCGCGGTTCGAGAGGGCCGGCGAGCGTGGTGGTGCCCTGGCTGTCGGGCTGCTTGCACCTGATCAGGCGCGCCGATTGGCTCGCGCTGGGAGGCTACGACGAGACCTTCCGCTTCTGGAACGAGGACCTGGACTTCGGCCTCCGGCTGGCCGCGACCGGGCGCCACAGCCTCCTGGTCGACTCGCCCGTGGTGCACCTGGGTGGCAGCTCCACGCCTGCTCACCCCGCGTTCGGCGTCGAGGGGCGACGGGGCGGGCTGATCGTCGGTCGGCGTCACTACCCGGCCGCTCTCTACGGGTTGCAGCGCGGGTTGGTCGGCCTCGAGGCGGCCGGCCGCAGCGTCCTGGGGCGAAGCCCCGGCGAGCGGGCGGCCCAGGCGGAGCTCCTGCGCATGGCGCGCACGGGCGACCTGAGCACCAGCCCGTTCGGTGCGACCCTCGACGACAGGCCCGAATGGTGATCATGATCGGCAGCGAACCGCTCACCTGGCAACGGTTGGCGGCCGACCCCGTGGTCTTCTACTCGGCCTGCGCCGGACTCCTGCTCGCCCTCGTCTCCCTCGTCACCGGACTACTGCGCGGTGACGTGCTGGTCCTCTTCCGTCCACGCCTGGCGTTACGCGTGCTCGGCGCCGTGCTGCTCGGCTTCCTACTCGCCGTTGCGGCGGAGTGGCTCGGTGGCGTCGCCGCAGGGCAGTGGCCCGCAGGACTGCTCCGCGCCCTCGCCCGCGTGCCGCTCTACGTGGTCGCGCTCGCGTTCGGCCCCAGCGTGGGGCTGTTCGCCGGGGCGCTCTTCGCGGCGGCGACTGCCGGTGGCGAGTTCCCGGGGCCGGCAGAGGCCCTCTTCGCCTTCGAGCTGGTCGTGCTGGGCTGGCTCGCCATCTACCCGTCGCCACGCCTGGCACGTTGGGCCGGTCCCTTCGACATGGTGATGGCGCGGACACTGACGTGGGGCACCGGCGGGGTCGCGTGGCTCACGCTGCGTGACGGTGAGGTGAGCCTCGCCGGCCTGGTCGAGTCCAGCAGTCGCTGGCCGTGGGGGTTGTTGGTGGCGGCCGTCGCGCTTTACCTGATCGCGCCCCGCTGGTACGGCGCTGCCTTCCCGCACTCGCGCATCGCGCCCGATACCAAGAGCGCCCTGGGGCGCCGTGACCCACGCGCAACCCTCGCTCCTCCGGCGCCAGACGACGTCTTCCTGACGAGCGAGCGGCAGCGGCCCCCGCGCAAGCGCGGCGAGCTCCCGGTTCCGCACTTCAGGCATGAGGACCCCAACGGCTGAATTCAGCCGCGGGGCGGCAACGGAAGGGACACTCCGAAGGCGTTGCCACGGGCGGCCGCTCCCGGTGCCGGGTAAGGTCCGCCCCACGCCTCGCCGCCCCAGCGCTTCGCGATCGAGCTGACGATATGCAGGCCGAGCCCGGCGCCCCTGGCCTTGGAGCCACCCTGGGCGTGCGGCGCGAACAGCCCGGGGACGACCGCGGCGGAAAGCGGCGGCCCGTCGTCGCGGACTTCCAGGCGCCCCACGCCGCCCTCCCGCCAGGCGGCGACCACCACGCGCCCCCCGGCCGGACCGTGCAATGCGGCGTTCTCCAAGAGGTTCACGATCACTTGCAGCAGCTTGTCCTCGTCCACCCAAGCCACCAGGTCGCCGACCTCGGTGGTCACGGTCGCGCCACTTCGCTGCAACTGCGGCTGCAGGAGGGTGATGGCGCGGCCCACGACCGCCGCCACGGGAACGCTGCGCTCGCGCGGCGGCCGCGCCTCGACCGTGAGGTCGTCCAGCAGTCGCGTGAGGCGCTCCGCTTCCGAGCGGGCGCGCGCGAGGAAACGGCGCGCCTCCCCGGTCGTCAGCCCGGCGGTACCGTTGGAACCGGCTTCGAGGGCTTCGATCACGCCCCTCATGGTGCTGACCGGCGTGCGCAGCTCGTGCGAGAGGACGGCGAGCAGCTCGCGGGCGCCCTCCTGCTCGCCTCTCAACTCCGTCTTGTCGTGGAGGATCAGGCCGAACGGCGTCACGGTGACCGCCACCGTGCGCGTGCGCAGGTGCAGCTCGCCGCTCGAACGCGAGCGCCACATCTCTTCGAGCCGGTGGTCGCGCAGCACGGAGATGGCCGCCGCCCCTCGGGCCCTCACCGGGTCCACGTCGAGAAGCGTGGCGGCGGCGCGGTTCAACTCGAGCACCCGGTCGCCGTCCAGCAGCACGACGCCCTCTTTGAGGAAGTCCCACCAGGGCGTTCCTGGGCGCTCCACTCAGCGCTCCTGGAGGTCGCCCAGGCGATAGCCGAGGCCGCGCACCGTCACGACCACTTCATCGGCTGTGGCCCTGCGCAGTTGGGCGACGTGCTGATCGACTGTGCGGCCGGTGCCGTCGAACTCCGGACCCCAGACCCTGTCCAGGAGCTCGAAGCGGTCGAAGACGCGCCCGGGATTGGCCGCGAGGAAGACCAGGAGCTCGAACTCCCGCCGCGTCAGGTCGCACTTCTCGCCACGCCAGGACGCCTCGCGGGCGTCGAGGTCCACCACCAGGCCACCGACCACCACGCGCCGTGCCGGCTCGACGCGGCGAAGCAACGCCCTTACGCGGGCCACGAACTCGGCGGCGGAGAACGGC
>JACDJC010004117.1_pt1 | contig 10090 bp, 5 predicted proteins | sample 7454191 | NCBI WGS metagenome assembly JACDJC01 (sample SAMN14253291, study PRJNA609438) | sludge metagenome | isolation source: sludge after 25d culture with pyrite and EDTA | collected 2018-12-20
ACGAGATGCAGGATATACGTGGCAATAAGATAGCCATGATATTCCAGGAACCAATGACCTCATTGAACCCGGTGCTTACCTGCGGTGACCAGGTAATGGAAGCTATCCTGCTGCACAAACAGGTTTCGAAAGAAAATGCAAAATTACAAACCATCGCCTGGTTTGAAAAAGTGAAACTGCCCGACCCCGAATCTATTTTTAAACGCTACCCGCATCAACTAAGCGGCGGTCAAAAGCAGCGGGTAATGATTGCGATGGCTATGTCATGCGAACCTTCCTTATTGATCTGCGATGAACCAACTACAGCACTGGACGTAACGGTGCAAAAAACAATTCTGCAACTGATAAAGGAACTGCAGCAACAATCAAATATAGGTGTCATATTCATTACCCATGACCTTGGAGTGGTGGCTGAAGTAGCAGACAGAGCCGTGGTAATGTATAAAGGAGAAATAGTGGAACAGCATACAGTAAAAGAGATTTTTACCAATCCAAAACATCCGTATACACAAGCCTTGCTGGCCTGCCGGCCGGTGAACCATGAACGGGGTAAAAGACTTCCCGTAGTCAGTGATTTCTTGCAGCCTGCAGACAGCATCGCACAACCCTTAGCCAGCATCTCAAAATCGAAAAACAATTCGAGTACCCTAAAGTCATCACCGGAGGCTCTTCTTACTGTAGAAAACTTATCTGTCTGGTTTCCCACAAAAAAAACATGGCTGGGCAAACCAGTTTCTTTTACCAAAGCGGTCGACAACGTAAGTTTTGAAGTTTATAAAAGTGAAACGCTTGGATTAGTTGGTGAAAGTGGCTGTGGCAAAACAACATTGGGCAGGGCATTATTACGATTGATAGAGCCCACCACCGGAAAAATTATGTATAATAATCTCGATCTGACCTCTAAAAAAAGAGACGAGTTACAAAACTTAAGAAAGGACATCCAGATAATCTTCCAGGACCCCTACTCCTCGCTGAATCCACGTTTAACTATTGGTTCTGCAATTGCCGAACCCATGAAAGTCCATCATATTCTTACCAATGAAAAACAACGAAAGGAAAAAGTAACCGAGTTACTGGAAAAAGTAAACCTGAAAGCAGAACATTTCTCCCGGTATCCACATGAATTCAGCGGTGGTCAGCGGCAGCGAATAGTAATTGCAAGAGCACTGGCACTCAATCCATCTTTTATTATTTGTGATGAATCAGTTTCTGCACTGGACGTAAGTGTGCAGGCCCAGGTTCTGAATTTATTAAATGATCTGAAAAAAGAGTTTGGCTTCACCGTCATATTCATATCGCATGACTTGTCTGTTGTCCGTTACATCAGCGACCGGATAATGGTTATGAACAAAGGGAAGATTGAGGAAACCGGCCTTGCCGATGAGATTTACTTCAATCCCCAATCTGCTTATACCCAAAAGCTGATCGAATCAATACCTAAAGGCCTGATAGCCTGAAACAGTTACGGCTTAATCAATATGCTGTGAAAGCATCGTTCCATTTTTTTCACCTTCATAAAACTCTTTGGCACTTTTTCTTCTTGAATAAAGCATTTTTTTAAGTTCCTTTTTAAGCTGAACCGCTAACATCCCATTTGTATCTGCTTTAGTATCGGTGAAACCGGTAAAATTGTACCTGTTATACCCGGTATAATTGAATACTTCATAAGAATATTTGGGAAGCCTGACTTTTATCGTATCCTCAAACAGAAACTCATGTGTATTTTCAGAAACCAATCCTACTGTTGCCAGCTTCCAGGTCAGATCATCCTTTTTCGCTTTGTATTTAAAAAAATAAACAAAGCCTTTCTTTCCCTTGTATTCAGTTTTCAGCCTGTCTATGTACACCAGCGAATCAGGTTTGCCATAAGATTTTTCAGCCAGTAAAGCACTTTTACCAAGGTCTGTATGATTATTATATAATGGCGGAAATTTATCCAGCTTCTTCATTCGCTTCAAATCATTGTACAGCGTATACCGGTAATCATCAAGGCTGCCAAAATATTTTAAAAGTGTATCCGGAAAAGAAAGATTATGCTTCAGCATTTGCATCAGTGTATTATACTTCAATTGTTTATCATTAGACGCCAGCATTTGCCCGATCAATGGCCTTACAACGGGATTAGTTTCCCAGGATGGTATCAATAAAGCAGCATAAAGGCTCAGGTCTTCATTTCCCTTGTCTTTCTCACTTTCCTCATCATAGTAATAGGATGGCTTTCTCTCTTCTTTACTTTCCTCGGCCATCTTTATCGCTTTTTTCTTTTCAGCAATGGATTGCTTCTTAAGTTCCTGCCTCGCCTCCAGTAAGAATTTACTGAAATACATTTCATAATCTGCAGGCTTTACAATATTACTGTCTGCCATTTCACCAAGTATTTTCACAACTGCACTTTTATAGTCATCAAGGTTTAACAGGGGAAGCAAATCCGGCAGAATTGTTTTTGTCAGCGCTAAAGAATCAGATAATTCATCCAGGAACTTACCGTCGTCATAACTATAATCGACATCACCCATCGCAGAGATAGTTGGCGGTGTATAGGGATAAAAATCAGTCGTACTGAAATCCAATACAGGTGGCTCCGTACTGATAATATCCCGAAATACCTGGTAGGCATGCAGGGTTTTATGCTGCAGCAGGTTTTCAAGAACAGGATATTGAAGCTCTATGGTATCATCCAGGGCATAATACAGCTCTTTCAGGTAATTAGCAGCTGCGGCTGTCTTAATATTACCCAGTTTATTGATCAGCGATTTTTTAGTGTCAAGGTATTTTTTCTCCTTCCAGTTAAACCATGAAATCGCCTTTTTCAGGAGTGGCAGATCTGATGAATCCAGGTAGATATCACCAATATGCTTTATGGCCCTTTTTTGCAAGGCACTATCTTTACTCCTAAGATCTTCAAAAAAAAGACCTGATTTTTTCACAAAAGGATTAGTCCCTTTTAATGTATCAACCGGTGTAAATGTTTCATAGAATTTTTTTACAAAATCACCCGGCGGAGTCAGTGTATCAGCCTGAGTGGTAAGCGAAAAATTAATACCGTTTTTGTAATAAGTCTTTGTCCAGATAGTTCGGCTGCTGCCGGTATCTGTGAGAATAGCTTCCCAGACTTTCATTTTACCGGGTAAGTCAGTTTTCTTATACAGTTTTACTATCCAGGTAGAATCACCCCGGTAGGAGACAAACTTATCCCTGTCCATGAGGGAACTGTCTTTACTGTAGTAGTAACGGGGGGAGCGGTAAAAAGAAATATATATTTTTTCGCCGGTTGTATCATTCGCAACAATTTTATTCCGGAGAGCACCACTCTCCAGTAAGAAGTCCTCTGACTCCGGATCCTCATAATCCCCTTCTCCACCCATCCACTGGTAGCGGGGGATGTCTAACTTTATTTTTTTCTCTTCCGGAAATACAGGGGTAATTACACTAAAATAGAGGGTGGTATCCGTTTCTTTTTTTGCCGCCTGGTAAACAAAAGGTTTTATCTCAAACGAATTAAGAAAATTATTCATTACCGGCAATTCCTGTCTTCCATGTGCTATCAATGTATAATAATGCGGACCCTGAATAATAAAGCGAACAGCATAAATGGACCCTTGCTTGTCCCTGTACTTTGCTTCCAGTGCCGGATAACCTTTATAGGTTGTTTGAACCCTGGATAGTTGTGTGTCAATAAATTCAGATGCCATAAAACTTTCTTCCATAAGGCCAAGGTCAAAAGTATCTTCTTCAGCAAAATTGTAATTGTGAATATCACTTCGTATTACCCGGTAATGAGTTGCGGTGGTCTTGTCCTCAGCATCAAAAATCCAGCTGCCATCATTTCCTATATAGGGCACATACGGTAAATCAACGGCAAACCCTCCGTATCCCGGAGAATATTTTTTCCAGCCCGCAGTGATTTCAGCATCATTCTTATATTCCTTCAGCTGAATACTTCCAAAAAAACGCTTTGCTTCATCACCAAGTTTTACATAGTCACCATTCCCGCTTATTTTAAAAAACAACACTTCGAACGGAGTCACGAAAATATTATACCGCTGCAGATCACCCCGCCGGGTACGGTTGGTAATATCAAATCCTTTATAGCCGTTTTTTGTAACAGGGATCTTAGCAATTATTTTGCCCGGTACATTCTCATACAACAGGCTATCCACTTTCTTCAGTACATCATCAACAGTATGATTCCACATCCAGGCATTTGTCATTATTCTTGTAACCATATAATAACTTCCATTGGCCATATCTGCATATTGCTTTTGATCCAATGCTGCATCCTCACCAAACTTGTAGAACTTGCCTGGTATGTCCACTTTAAAAAAACCATCCTCTGCAGTTTCAGTATGAAAAGAGACAGGCACCCGTATCTTATCAACCATGTCTTTTTCCCTGCTGGCTCTTTCGCCCATTTTTATAGGACGCAGTTTATAACCCTTGGCCCGCAACATTTCTATCACGCCACGCTGCCCGGGCAAATGAGCAGCCCCTACCCCAACAAATAATACAGACCCGGACTTAAGAATTGAATCAATGGAATTAGCCTGTATCTCATTCCGCTTGTATAAAAATTTCTCATCGAAAGCCGCAGAGAAACTATTGTATGCATTAATGGAATCTAACAGGTCAAGGTCACCTTTACGATAAGCCTCCTGGAGTCTGTCCGCAGCATATTCTTCATCCACGTCGCCATAGCTTCTGTCTTTCTTGTTTTTATCTTTGGCAGCATCTTTATAGGCCTCGGCCATCAGCCGCATACTTTGACCATAATCTTCCACACCAGTTACCTTTTTCCCCCACTTCTTGCCGCACTGGTAGATATACATATCCAGGTAGGTATCTTCTTCAAAATCACTTGATTCATTCCCATAGGAGCGGTATAACAAATTATTGATCGTGGATGGATTGCTGAAAAGTGCCCTTTCAATCTTTGAATCATATTTATAGAACTTTAATGTATTGATGCCCAGGTAATCCTCCGGCATGCTGGTATACTCCCCATATCCGCCACTTCCACCATAATATCCCTCTTCGCCCAGGTCGTATTTACTCATATCCTCCTGCCATGTTTCCGGATTGGTTTCCAGCGCCACAACCTGTGCCTTCCTGATAGCGATATAAAAAGAATCCGGCAGGTTAAAAGCAAGTTTGCTGCTTACATGCATGGTACCAATTAGGTAAGAGGGCTTTTTGCCGGCCTTGCCGGTTATCTCCCACAGCAGACTGGGATATTTTTTTTCCTTAATGTTTGCCTGCGCCTGAACTAAAACAAAAGAAAAAGTTGCTATAAAGAATATTAGAAATCGTTTCATAAAGGCTGGTATCCCGACAGCTGCGGGCGGCTTTTGTAAAAAAACAAAAGTAAGATGCCGGGTAGCAATAAAACCATAAAATTATTTTGGGAGCCAATGGTTTGGATAAATAACGGGGAAAGAATTATCTAAAAACTAACATCCTTTGCACATATCCCAGCCTTTAAAAAAATATACGGTTTTTAGCCGATAAAATCTTACTTTTGCCCGCTTTAAAAGCAGTCGTTTTGACCAAACCCGGCGCCGTAAGGCCGGCTAGGATCATCTCTCCGGCGTTTGCCCGGTTTGCGTCATGAGACTTTTTTGTTATAAACCCAAACACTCATGAAGCTTTCACAATTCCGATTCGACCTTCCGTTAAACCTTATTGCACAAAATCCGACCAAAAGACGTGAAGATGCCCGAATGATGGTGGTCCATCGTCATACCGGGGAAATTGAAAACAAGCACTTCCGTGATATTATTGACTATTTTGATGACAAGGATTGTTTTGTGGTGAATAATACCAAAGTATTTCCTGCCCGTATGTACGGACGTAAAGAAAAAACAGGAGCCAAGATCGAAGTGTTCCTGCTCCGTGAACTCAACAAACCAAACCGTCTCTGGGATGTGATCGTTGATCCCGCAAGAAAGATCCGTGTTGGCAACAAGTTATATTTCGGCGAACAGGAAGACCTGGTAGCTGAAGTAATTGATAATACTACCAGCCGTGGACGAACCATTCGTTTTTTATGGGATGGCACTGAAGAAGAATTCAGGGCTGTGCTGGAAAGATTAGGTGAAACCCCTTTGCCTAAATACATCAAAAGAAAACCAGACGAAGAAGATAAAGAACGTTACCAGACAGTTTATGCCAAACATGAAGGCGCCGTAGCTGCACCAACAGCCGGCTTGCATTTCAGCCGTGAACTGATCAAAAGATTAGAGATTAAAGGTATCCGTTTTGCAGAAGTAACCCTGCATACAGGACTGGGCACATTCCGCCCAATTGAGGTGGAAGACCTGAGTAAGCATAAGATGGATGCTGAATATTATAATATTGATGAAACAGCCTGTAAGGTGGTCAACCGTGCAAAAGAATACGGCCACCGGGTATGCTCTGTTGGTACTACTACCATGCGGGCACTGGAGTCTTCTTTCACGGCACAAAAACTATTAAAGCCGTCTGAAGGATGGACCAATATGTTTATTCATCCGCCTTATGATTTCAGCATTGCCGATTCATTGGTTACCAATTTCCATTTACCAAAAACAAGCCTGCTGATCATGACCTGTGCTTTTGCGGGTTATGAACTGGCAATGGAAGCCTATAAAAAGGCGATCAAAGACAAATACAGGTTCTTCAGTTATGGTGATGCCCTGCTGATCATCTAACCGAACAATGATATTGATTAGTATAGAAACGGCCTCACGAAAGTGGGGCTGTTTTGTTTTCAACTATTAACCTTATTCTAACAGCATCATTCAGTAAATTACAGAAAGGAGGAACAGGTTATGAAAAAGATCAGTGTTTTAGTTACCAGTATTTTTCTCAGTTTAATCATCAATGCCCAGGTGTACAAGGGCAATACCAACAATACAAGCCCGGAAGAAAAACTGAACGAACTATATTGTTCAGGATTTTTCAAAACAACAGACGGATCCATCCTGGAAGTTGCTTCTAACCTAAGTGTGAAGGGGTATCTGAATATTTTAGACTGGCTGCAGGGCCGTGTGGCAGGACTGCAGGTATATACCTCCAGAATGGGTGTCAGCATCCCGGTTATCCGAGGTTCGGTGCCCGGTATCTATGTAGATGAAATGCCCGTACCCATGAGTTACCTGGAAATGCTGAACGTAAATGATATTGCTATCGTGAAAGTAATTAAAACGCCTTTCTACGGTGGCTTCAATGGTGGCGGTGGTGCTATTGCCATCTACACGTTGGGCGGTGAAAAAGAAGAGGAAGGAGAAGAAAGCAGCCGTTAAATTTATTTCTCCGGCACATAATCTACGGGCAGCAGGTTGGATATTTTTTCTGACCAACCCCAATACAAGGACGTAAAAAAATCCTGCGGGTTATAATAATTACCCTGGTCGTCAACAGTTATAAATTCATCATTCAGCAACATCACCAGCGACCGCTGGAAACCGGGTTTCCTGTTTTCCATTTGAGACCGCAGGTACCCTTCTTCCTCATATTCTCCTTTATACGTTATATAGAGATAGTTGTGGAAATACAATGCCTTATACTTTCCTTCCGTTTGCACAATAAGACTGTCAGCCGTCAGCAGATCTGCTCCATACACATCAATATGATCTTTTTGCCGCATCACCTGCTGGTAATAGAATGAAGAATCGCCTGCTGTGCCGCCAGACGGAACGCCGATCTCAATGACCATACCGGTACCGGGGCTTGTCTTGATTGTTCTTGCCGGACCCTTATATATTTGTTTCACCCTCTCCTTCTCAGTGTTCGGGCTCCGGACCATCCGGCGCACTTCAAACCCTTCCTCTTTCAATTTATTATTATAGAGGCTTTGCATAAAATGCACGACCGAACCTTTAAAAGCTTCTGTGCGGCGGCGCTGCCATTTATCTTTCGGTTCCTTACCTTCCCGGGTATTGTCTTCAAAAAAAGGGTAGCCCAGATAAAAAGTAGTGTGCTCCTTAAAACTCACTTCAAAATTTTCCAGCTGGTATTTGATCGTATAGCCCAGCGCTTTGTTCTCAATAATAATGGGCTCATCTGCGTAGGCAATTACCCTGTTCGATTTTTTATAATACCGGAATTTGATCTTACCGGTATTTTTAACTTTACAATGTGTTCCATTCTCCGTCGTGCCGATAAAATTATCCATGAACATCTTTCCCCATTTGTCCCAGCCCTCTTCGATGAATGGCTCCAGGGTTACATTCGTCAGTTCTTTCACCTTGACCGACAACTGCACTCTTAGCTGCAATGGCAACTGCTGTTCATTAAAAGAATACACATTGGTCTCATACCCGATACAGGAAATAACAAGATCATGTTTACCCGCCGGTACATCATTCAGTTCAAATTGTCCTTCGCTGTTTGTGACTGTTCCCTTAGAAGTATTACTGATAAAAACACTGCTGCCGGTAATGGCAACTCCTGTAGATTCATTCACAACCCGGCCCCTGATAGTTCGCTGGGCGCTGGCGGTAAAAACCAAAAGGGTTAATAATAAAATTGCCGGTACTCTCATGCACCGGCAATTTACAATCTGCTTATAACAATTATACTGTCTTAACATTAATTAACCTGGGTAATGTCTTTATGATGACTTACTCTAAACCAAACATGCCTTTATTCAGCTGTTGTAATATTTGTGTTTTGTATTCAGCGGCTATCAATAAGGATATATTATGAGGGCTGCCGCCATAGCTGACCATACGAACAGGAATGTTCATGATAGAGCCAAACAGTTTCTTCACCATATCCTCAGTTTGTGCGATCTCATTACCAACCACTGAAATAATAGTTTGGTTCTTATCTAATTCCACCGTTCCAAAAGGCTCCAGTTCTTTTAGTATTGACTTCAGGTTTGTGTCATTGTCAATTGTCAATGATACAGCCACTTCTGATGTAGTGATCATATCAATTGGAGTCCGGTATTTCTCAAATACTTCAAATATCTTTCTTAAAAAACCATAGGCCAGTAACATGCGGCTGCTCTTGATGCGGATAGCAATAATATTATCCTTCGCGGCTACTGCCTTTACTCCCACACTACCCGCCTCCTCTGTGATCAAAGTGCCTTTTGCATCTGGCTGCATGGTATTCAGCAATCTTACAGGGATTTTATAGGTCTGCGCAGGCCAGATAGAAGCCGGGTGCAGGATCTTCGCCCCGAAATAAGCCAGCTCGGCTGCCTCATCAAAACTCATCTGTTCCACAGGTACCGTTTTCTTTACGATCCTCGGATCATTATTATGCATACCATCTATATCTGTCCATATCTCACAAACAGAAGCATTGATAGCAGCAGCGATCAATGATGCAGAATAATCACTGCCTCCCCGTTTCAGGTTATCCACCTCACCTCTTGCATTTCGGCAGATATAGCCTTGTGTAACAAATAACTTTTTATCCTTATGTAGCTGTAATAATTGAGTCAGTTTTACTTTAATACTTCCTATCTGTGGTTCATCATAACTATCAATCGTCATAAATTCCAGTGCAGGCAGCAACAAATGGCTGATGCCCTGTTCTTCAAGGTATATACAGAAAAGTTTAGTGGACAATAATTCACCCTGCGCCAAAATATCTTTACTCAGCGCTTCACTGAAGGATATTTTCAGGATAATATTCAGGAATTCAAAATGCTCTGCGATGATCGCTTTAGCTTTTGCCAGTGACTCTTCTTTCTTCACCAGTTCTGTAATGAACGCCTGGTAATGCGCTTCCAGTTTATCGATGCACTGTTTTGCACCGCCCCGATCGCCTTTTGAAATATGCTCACCAATTTCTACCAATGCATTGGTAGTTCCAGACAAAGCAGACAGTACTACAATAACCGGCTCTGTCTCTTTTGTAACCAGTCCTGCTATGTGATGCATTCTTTCCGGTTTGCCCACACTGGTACCTCCAAACTTCATTACTTTCATGTTTGTCCCCCCTCCCGAGATTTTAATTGATTAATTAACAGCCTTAGCAAGCAAGGCCGCAAAGATAAGATTCGGCAGCAAAGTATTATTAGATTAAAGGACAGGCAGTCCAAATTTTTCCGCCAACGATTGCAGGTCATCCACAACAGGCGTTAGTAATGGAATAC
>JACDJC010004118.1_pt1 | contig 10089 bp, 3 predicted proteins | sample 7454191 | NCBI WGS metagenome assembly JACDJC01 (sample SAMN14253291, study PRJNA609438) | sludge metagenome | isolation source: sludge after 25d culture with pyrite and EDTA | collected 2018-12-20
GAGATTTCCAGGGCCTGTTTGTTTTCAATGAAAGCATCTTCCAATAGGTCTTCATTCATTTCCGAAGTGATTCTCCTTGAATTCTTCAGTCGGGTCAGCACAATTTCATTACCCTTGATGGAAGTGATAAAATATACCAGGCACTTTTCCATTTTAAGTAGCTGGTTTAGCTCCCTGTTCTTGATGGATCGTTCAAGATCCTGCTCTATGGTTGATGTCAAATGGTTGATTTGTTTCAGGTATCGAATGTATAAACTGCCTGACCTGAGAAAAAGCCGCAGGATGAAGTTGATATGGTCGGTAATGTTCACATATTGCTCCCTGATTGTATAAGGTTGGTTGACAGGCAATACCTCATTGTCCTGGGAGCATAGTGTAATGGTAAAGTTGTCGGTTATAAAAATGCCTAGAGGGATGGTAATGAATGGTACACCATTATTGGTTGATTCGACTGGTATTCGCATGATGACCAGCGTCCAGTCATCTTCGAACTCGATACGTGGCCTTTCGTCGGTATCGAGAATGTCGTTCAGGGTATCGACCGGGAATCCGAATTCAGTGGTAATTTTGGCAATCTCAATGGAATCAGGGTTAACTACATTGATCCAACACCCTTTTTGTGGTTCGGTAATTTCGTTATAACCCCCAAAAGTCTTAAAGATTTTTATCATGGTGAATATCTCCTTTCATTGCTCTGCAAGGAGATAAGACAAACCCGTCACAGAAGTGTTAAATTTTCATTTCTCTATGACACGGGCCATCGTCCATGGGTAAATTTTTTAAAAATGCGGTCAAATGTAGTTCAATTCAAGCCGATTTATTCAAGTGCATCGGTTTTTTTTGATAGAAACGGAAAAACGAATGCCCGGCTATTAATAATTCTATAGTTTCAGGAGAATTTTCTAATACTATCTTAAAATGATAAATCAGTAGCACTCTCAAATGATTGCACAACCAAGAAGTTGGTCTTTAGTTAGATAGATTAATGCTTTATGGCAGCTAATGTGGTTGTTTCTGCCATCACGATAATATAGTTGATCCTGTCAAAGTTTCGGGATTTAAAATATATCTGGAAATAAAAAGAAAACTCCGCACTAATCATGATGCGGAGTTTCCTTTTCTTCGGGGTAATCCATCACTTTGCCTTGAATAATCTCTTACGTGCTCCTATGTTATCTGAAGATAGGTTGTATAAAACGAAAAAGCCGGTATTAACCGGCTTAAAGTAGCGGGGACACGACTCGAACGTGCGACCTTTGGGTTATGAGCCCAACGAGCTACCAACTGCTCCACCCCGCAATATATTTTTCAAACGTGTTGTCAGAACTCAAATGCGATGCAAATATACAACTATATTCTTACAATGCAAAATAAATCTTATCTGTTGCATTCCTGTGTTAAGTTGTCATTCGTTTAAAATATGTCTTCTTCGAAAATATTGTAATTTCGGCACAGAATATTAAAGGCTTATGTGGATTAAAGTATCGGGCATCATACTGCGTAACAGGATTCTAATCCTGATTGCAGTATTCCTGCTTACCCTCTTTTTTGGCTACCATGCCCGGAAGGTTGAAATGTCATACGAATATGCTTCCCTTTTACCCAAAAAGGACCAGGCATATAAAGATTACCAAAAGTTTACCCAAATATTCGGTGAGGAAGGAAACCTGATCATGATCGGGATACAGGATCCCGATTTCTTCAGGATGGAACATTTCAACCGCTGGAATAAGCTGTGCGACGATCTGGAAAAGGTCGAAGGTGTCGAGAACCTTTTATCCGTGAGCAATGCCTATGACCTGAAAAGGAACCAGGAGGAAAGGAAATTCGAGATTCACCGGATTTTCCCTCACGACATCAGCAATCAGGCCCAACTCGACACCCTGGCCGATGAATTTCACAATCTTCCCGTATATAAGGATCTGTTGTACAATGAAGAACAAAATACTTATTTGCTCCTTATAACAGTCAATAAGGACAAGATGCACAGCAGTGCAAGGGAGAAAATGGTCGAATCCATTCAGGAGATCGGAAAAGCTTTTGAGGAAAACAACCAGGTCAGGCTTCACTATTCGGGATTGCCCTATATCCGTGTGGTCAACTCCATCCAGATCAAGCAGGAAATTTACATGTTTACCTTATTGGCCCTGGGCATCTGCATCATTGTGCTTTTCATTTTTTTCAGGTCATTTAAGGCTGTGTTTTATCCAATTGTCATTGTCCTGACAGGTGTAGTCTGGGCGATGGGGCTCTTGTCCCTGATGGGTTTCAAGATTACCCTGCTTTCTGGGATGATCCCGCCTTTGCTGATTGTAATCGGCATTCCCAACAGCATTTATATGCTGAATAAGTTCCATCATGAATTTGTGATGCATGGAAACCGGGTCAAGGCATTGCAGAGGGTGATCATCAGGATAGGAAATGCAACTTTCCTGACCAATCTTACCACGGCCATTGGCTTTGCCACCTTCGCCGTGACCAACAGCAATATACTGGTTGAGTTTGGAATTGTCGCATCATTAAGCATCATGAGCCTTTTTCTTTTGGCTTTGGTCCTGATTCCAATCATATTCAGCTTTGTCCAGCCTCCCCGGGCCCGACATGTCAGGCACTTGGAAAACAAGGCAGTTATCCGTTTGATCGACTTATTGATTATCATTACCAAACGGCATCGCAAAAAGGTTTATGTTACCGCGGCAGTGGTGGTAGCCATCGGAATTTATGGAATTACCCTGATTAAAAGTTCCGGTTATATGGTGGATGATATTCCCGAAAGTGATCCCATATACCAGGACCTGAAATTTTTTGAATCGAACTTTCATGGCCTGATGCCTTTGGAGATTATTGTGGATACGAAGAAACCCAACGGAGTCATGCAGCTGTCCACCTTTCAAAAGCTGGATCAGCTGGAAAACAAGCTGGAGGAGTATTCTGAGTTGTCACAGTCGCTATCCCTGCTCAACCTTATGAAATTTGCCAAGCAGGCATTTTATAACGGTGATGTCAGGTACTTTTCCCTTCCCAACAACTATGAAAGGAATTTCATCATGACTTATGCCATGCAGGGGGAGGAAAATGCCGGATTATTGCATTCGTTTCTCGACAGCGCGCGACAGGTTACGCGGATCAGTATCAGGGCCAAGGATGTGGGGACCAACCGAATGGAGCAATTATACAACGAATTCAGGAGCGAGGTTGATTCCATATTTGAAGCGGATAATTTTGAAACCATCATTACCGGATCAAGTGTCACCTCGTTCAGGGGTACCCAATATCTGCAAAGGAATCTCTTTATGAGTCTCGGATTGGCCATAATTCTGATATCCATAATTATGGCTGTAATGTTTACCTCCTGGCGGATGGTTTTGCTTTCGATCATACCCAATGTCATACCACTGATTTTCACTGCTGCCATCATGGGTTTTACTGGAATTCCCATTAAGGCGTCCACCATCCTGGTTTTCAGTATTGCTTTCGGTATTTCGGTTGACAATACCATACATTTTCTGGCCAAATACCGTCAGGAACTGAAGCTGACCGGTTGGAACATTGGTCGTTCCGTAATTCTTGCGCTGCATGAAACGGGAGTCAGTATGCTCTATACGGCAGTGGTCCTGTTTTTTGGCTTTGGAATCTTTAGCCTGTCTGGTTTTGGGGGTACGGTTGCATTGGGGGTCTTGGTCTCCCTTACGCTTTTGGTGGCCCTAACCGCAAACCTGATCTTATTGCCTTCTCTTTTGATGGGCTTGGATCGGTTGACTACCACCTCCAATTTTGAAAAGCCAATGTTGGAAATATATGACGAAGATGCAGAAATAGAGTAAATTGACATAGTAAAACTCCCCAATACCTGAATAGAATGAAACCACCTGTGAATACTCTGGAACAGCTTTCGGCAATGATCGACTCCGCCGTTCAAATGAAAAATCAGGTCTGGGCCAGCCAGATGCCTGTCAATTTGTACCAACCCGTATCCTATTCAATGTCGGCAGGAGGGAAGCGGCTCCGCCCCTTAATGGTGTTGCTGGGTTATCAATTGTTTGATGACCAGGTTGAGCGATCCATTCCTGTGGCCATGGCAATCGAAGTATTCCATAACTTTACGCTTCTTCATGACGATATCATGGATCATGCAGATGTAAGGCGAGGATTACCTACTGTGCACAAAGCGTTTTCTGCAAATGCCGCGATTTTGTCAGGCGATGCCATGTCTTTCCTGGCATATGGATTCCTGCTGGATTCTACTTCTGACAAGCTGCCTGAAATCATGAAGCTCTTTACGGCAACAGCACTTGAAGTTTGTGAAGGCCAGCAGTTTGATATGGATTTTGAAGACAGGCTTGATGTAACCACCGATGAGTACATCATGATGATCAGGCTCAAGACTGCAGTTTTGCTGGGATGTGCCTTAAAAGCAGGAGCCTTGGCAGGTGGTGCAAATGAAGAGGATGCCGATAAGCTGTATGAAGTCGGCATCAGGCTGGGAATTGCCTTCCAGCTTCAGGATGACCTCCTGGATACTTATGGAGACGAATCGGCCTTTGGGAAAAAGATCGGTGGTGATATTGTCGCCAACAAGAAAACCTATATGTTGATCAAGGCTCTTGAAACGGCACGCGAACCCGAAAAATCGGCTTTGATGGATTGGATAATGGCCAAACAGTTCAATGCCCAGGAGAAGATCACTGCCGTCAAGTCAATTTTTGATAAGCTGAATATCCAAACGCTAACCTCTGACCTGATCCAATCCTATCTCGATGGAGTCCTGTCATTGCTGGCCGAGATCCCGGCAGCACCTGAAAGGAAGGCACTGCTGGAAAATCTGGTCCATAAGCTGGTGAACCGGAATAATTAAACGAATCTTTCCCGGTTCTGAAGGTTGAAAAGCCCGTACAGCAAGAATACAACCATACCCACTCCGAGGAAGATCCTGTTCTTAAAAACGATTCCTTCCCAGATAACAGCATTAAAGTTGTTTGGCAATTCCATGGGGTTCAGGAAGATGTTCCACTGTGACCTTTCAAAGTTTCCTCCAAGGATCAGAAGCGTAACTCCAATAAGGATCATGATTACCGCTGTGCCATTTCCGTTTTTGATCAGGGTGGAGAACATAAAAGCCATCCCTCCCATGAATCCGATGGGATACATTAGCTGATATGCCATTTCGAGAGGTCTCACCGTGTATAACAGATAGCTCGATACGTATCCATAAACGATCAGGATCAGGAATACCTGAATAAAGATCATCATCAGTCTTACCAACCACACCTTGTAACGGTAGTTAGGGATCCCAAAAAGAATTTCAAGGATTCTTGCGTCTTCATCGTTTTGGATGCCAAATACCGATGGGTAAAATATCAGCAGTATACCCGGGAACAGCATCAGGTTATATACCATTCCTTCACCTAAAGCATCTCCCTGATATATACTCATTATCGAGAAAAAGAGGTAAAAGGCGAAAGAGGCGACCAGAAACCAGACAAACTTGCCTGCGAAAATGATTTTTAAATTGTAGCGAATTGTCCGCCACACGATTGTTGCTGTATTTTTATTGATGATATTCATTGTTTACTCCGGTTTAAATCAGGCAATATCCCTTAACAGGCATAAATAGGCATCTTCGAGGTGGGCCTTTACATTCTCGGCATTAGGTGCAGGCTTCGTCTTGGATATTGCCCTTACCTTGATCAGTTCACCTTCACGCATATGATTGGTAATCATCTGTTTGTTGGGGAATTGTTCGAATTCCTCGTTGGTCATGGTCCACTGCCATACATATCCCTCACCCAGTTGTACCATATTGGTTGGTACGCCAAAATATTTCAGTCGGCCCCGGTTGATAACGGCAACCTGGTTACAGGAACTTGAAATATCCTCAATGATATGGGTGGAGAAGATGACAATACGGCCACGGCTCAATTCAACCAGCAGGTTTCGGAAACGGATCCTTTCACGTGGATCAAGACCGGCAGTAGGTTCATCCACAACCAGGATTCTGGGTAGGTTTAGCAGGATTTGTGCAATACCGATCCTCTGCTTCATACCTCCCGAGAAGGAACCGATATTGTCATCTTTCCGGTCAAACATGTGTACTGACTTCAATACATATTCCAGTCGATCCTCCCGTGTTTTTGTGTCGGAAATTCCTTTTAGGATAGCTTGATAATCGAGAAATTCCCAGGCCGACATATTCTCATAAGTGCCAAATTCCTGGGGCAGGTATCCGATCAAACCCTGCAACTCCTCGCGGTGTTTCAGTGTGTCCAGACCGTTGATGTAAATCTTGCCATAGCTTTGTTCAAAGATACCGCAGATGATTCGCATCATGGTTGACTTTCCTGCACCGTTTGGCCCCAGCAGACCGATCATGCCCGTGCTGATGTCAACCGAAACACCTGCCAATGCCTTGAATGGCTTTTTCTTTTTGCCGATTACGGGGATTTGTTTTACCATCCTGAAATAGGAGCGGCGCAGCTTCCCGAATCGTCCGGAAATGCGGTCGATATTGACATTCTTGTCAAATACATAGTCTGATGATGCCTTGATGGCCAGTAAAAGATACCAGACAATTGCCACCAATATGACCATGCTGATATTGTCCCACTTCTTGTAGAAGATGAAAATCATGACCAAGGGGACAATCCAGACAATCAGGTTATAGATCCACTTGCTCAATTTTGCTAATTTCTTGTTCCCGGTTTTTTCGTAACGGTTTTGAAGTACCATTTTAAACGGTGTCCAAAGAAGGAAGAGATAGAACCAGGTGAATACCGACAAAATCAGCATCCAGAAATTGCTACCCAGATAAATAAAGGTGAACCAAATCAGGAATGCGAACAATGGGATTTGCCATATCAGGTCATAAAAATCGCGGGCATGGCGATAGTCTTTTGTCAATCCAGCACGGGCCCTGATCAGAAGTCCCGATTTCCATTCACGTACAAACCTTGAATCCCGGTCGTATATCTTGACAAGCTTTCTGACTTGTATCCTTACCTGGTCTTTGTCGTCAATCACTTTGGAGCTGGCCATGCGCAAACTGCTTTGGATAAACCAGGTTGCCCCGGGGATCAGTATGATTACGGCCAGGAAAGTAAGCAGCTGCCAGAGGAAACTATCCACCCTGGTGTAGATATACCACACTGAAACCGCAAATAATATGAGGTGCAGAACCTTAATCTTCCACGACAGGCTTTTCATCCAGTCGAGTGTGCTTTCGAGACCTGCATATAAGGTTGGAATGAATATCAGTGTCAGGATGGTACTCAGCGAAAGTCCGCCAATGACAGTGATGGCAAAAGGAGCACCAATGGCCCCAACATATTCTGATTGTCCAAGTGCCAGGGGTACCATGGCAACAATGGTGGTAATGGCAGTGATAAGGATTGGCCGTACCCTTGAAAGACCGGCTTCCATCAATGCACGTGATTTCCGGTGTCCCCTCTTACGGAGAATATTGGTAAAGTCGATCAGGATGATCCCATTGTTGACCACCACTCCCAAAAGAATCAGGAAACCGGTAAGTGTATTGGCATTGAAGAGACTGTTGTTGGTGAAGATCAGGGCCAGGAATGATCCTATGGCTGCCAGAGGTACAGAGAATATTACCACGAACGGAGTTACCAGTGATTCGAATACCGAGGCCAGGATCATGATGATCAGGATAAAGGCAGCCGCAATCAGGAAATAGAATTCGTTGTACTGGTCGTCTTCATGGATCACCTGAACGGCAACCCCGGCTGGCAGGTTATAAGCTTCCACAATCTCGTCAATTTCCAGTCTGTATGCATTCAGAAGGTCTTTTGATTGCTCGGCTTCAGCAGCAAAACGGTAATTCAGGATAATCTGTTTTTCCTGGTTGGTCCGGGTGATGTTGGCCATACCCCGGGCATAGATAATTTCAGACAGATCAGTCAGGTCAAATACCCCTCCCTGTGCATTTGAAATTTTCAGGCTACGGAGATCGTCGATGGTCTTGTCCCTGTTATCTTCTTCTACACCTTTTTCCTTAAGTATGATGTCGTACTCTTCGGTACCTTGCTTGAATGTTGCCCCCGAGCTCAGTTCCCTGGAGAAAGACCCAAGTTCACTGGCAATATTGTTCAGGGTGACATTATTCTGCGTCATCTGCATTTGGTCGAACCTCAGGTGAATCTCAGGCCGGTTGGAACCTACGCTGACATTGGCACTCCGTATTGATTCGAGGTTTTCGACAAAGTAGCGCAGGTCTTCGGCGACGCCACGCATAACCTGGAAGTCCTGGCCCTTGATGATGATCTGTTCCTGGTTGGTTCCAATACCCATGAAACGGCTGAAATTATTCATGCCTCCCATGCCACCACCCCGGAAACTCTGGCTTGAAGTGGGCTGGGATAGACTGACTTCCGCCCGACGAATTCCCCTGCTGCGGCTTTCCACATCTGATTTCACGTCGGCCATTTCACGTTTGGCAATCTTTTCAAAGTCCTCTTTGAGTACTACGTTGATAATGGCTTCCTCTTCCTGGATATTTGAAACGATATCCTTGATTTCGGCTACTTCCTGCAGTCTGGATTCCAGTTCAGCCACCACTATATCGGTCGACTCCAATGTTGAGCCTGTTGGCATGGTCACATAAAGTGAGAACCTGTCCTGTTCCACCTCACGAAGGTTGTTGACGCTTAATGCCATTACAATGAATATACTGACAAAGAAGAGGACAAGGGCACCGATTACCGTTCTGGCAGGATTTCTAAGGCTTGCCTTAAGCAACACAATGTATATCTGGATGATTCGGTTATTGGTGGTAACCTTTTCATAGAAAATATTATGTGACTTGCTTCCTTTCAGCAAAACATGCGCTGCCATGGGAATGAATAGCAAGGCGACAATCAGTGAGATGAGCAATGTTGAAATTATGGATGTTCCGATGTGGTTACCCAGAAGCTCAACCATGGGATCCGTCGAAAAGATAAACGGCAGAAATACGGTAACGGTAGTCAGGGTTGCAGCCAATATGGAACGCCATACTTCTGTTGTCCCCTGGGTCACCGCCTTGTCGGGCGTGAAATGTTTCCCCGACAATCGGTAAATATTTTCCAGCACAACCACACTGTTGTCGAGCAACATCCCTACGGCAAGGGCCATACCGACCAATGTCAGACTGTTAATGGTTATACCTGCATAATAGAAGAAATTAAACGCAGAGAATACGGATATGGGAATCGACAAGGCGATAATGGAAACTATTTTCAGGTTTTTCAGGAAGATCCACAGGACAAAAATGGCCATCAGGCCTCCAACCACTGCCAGTTCTACTATCTGGTCAATGTTCTTTTCCATGGTCTCGGCAGTATTCGACTGAACCACAATCTCGATATCCTTCGAAGCCAGTTTTTTATTCAGACGTTCGATTAATTCCTGGGTGCGGTGCGAAAGGTCAATCAGGTTGGCCTGTGAATCATTCACAAGCAGCACCGAAATGGCATCCAGACCGTTTACGCGGCTAATCGTGGTTTCTTCCTTCACGCCGAAATATACTTCAGCCACATCTTTCAGTAAGATCGGACCCTCGGCAAGAACAATGTTCTCAATGTCCGTGACATTCTGGTATTCAGCCGTAACGTGGACGAAATATTGCTTGTTTGATTCGTGCAGATATCCTGCGAAAACCCGGTTCTGTGCATTTGATCCCAATGCGCTCCTGATATTGGATGGCGTGATGCCATAAGCCTCACAGGCCGCCATATCGATGGTGACCTCGATTGATTTTTCTTTTCCCCCGAATACATTGGCACTGGCGATACCATCAACGTTTTCGAGTTCGTTTTTCACCTCCTGGTCAACAATATTCCTGATCCTGTCGGTTCCGCCGCTTCCCCTGATCTGCAGTTCCATGAACTGGTTGGAAAGCTGCTGGATATCCACGCGGTTTACGACAACGTTAAAGCCATCGGGAAGGTTATCCCTTACCTGGTCAATCTTTTCCTGGAGCTTCAGGAAGGTATATTTGAAATTGACGTTCTTGTTGAAACTGACCTGAATCGAAGCCTGCCTGTTATTAAGCCATGATTCCATGCTTTCCACGCCTTCAAGTGAGGCAATAGCCCC
>JACDJC010004119.1_pt1 | contig 10087 bp, 9 predicted proteins | sample 7454191 | NCBI WGS metagenome assembly JACDJC01 (sample SAMN14253291, study PRJNA609438) | sludge metagenome | isolation source: sludge after 25d culture with pyrite and EDTA | collected 2018-12-20
GAGAATTTTGGGCAGCTCTCTCATGGCTAAAGACAGAATCAATGAGTTGTTCCTGCATAATGAACCGGAACAAACTTTCCCCGAGGGGCAGCTGAAATTGGAGTTCGAAATCCTTTAACATTTTTTAATAGACACTACTGATTCATATATATATCTTTTTAATATGATATCGAAAATATGCCCCTGAAAGCGCGAAAACAAACCACCACAAGGTTGATTGTGCAATAATATTACCTGAAATTTGCCCAATTGCTAGTGCGATAAGAGAATAAAACATGCTATATGCAAAAAGACTTGTATTTCGTAATTTAAAAAAGAATAGTGTGTATCGAAAATACATTAATAAGTAGAAAATTAAGCCAACAATTCCAAATTCCAATAGATTTCTGACATAATCATTATGAGGTTCCCTTATACTTGCAGTTAGAAAATAGGGACTTGAGAGTGATGCGTAATCAATACCCTGTCCAAATAATAATCCCTTTTTATCAATTAGTTCTTCAATCATTAACTTCCAAGTTACAATTCTCCATACTAAAGATCCAGCGCCACCCCCTCCCTTGCCAGATTCTAACCTAACTTCCAATTGTGTTAAACCCGCTTTCTGTTCTTCAATTCTTTCGGATAGCATTACGCTGAATAAAAATAAAAACAAAGGGATCAACATTATTCCGGCTAGTAGTTGCATTTTCCCCTTTGTTTTATAAAACAAATTTATACTTCCTATAAAAAATACTAAAATTGATCCCCCTAAGCCCCCAAGGAAAAGTGTATAGATTAATATTAAAAAGGATCTTATGTAATTTTTATAATAGAGAAAGGTTAAAGAAAAGTAAGGTATTAGTAGATAATTGATATGATTGTTATTTATTAAGGTCCCCCGAGGCCTTGGAATTCCTAATACTATTTTTTCATATATAGAGACTAATATTTGTACAGTCACGACAAGCGTGTAAATATTATATAGTGATTTGATATTAATAGTAGAATAATATGAGAGCAAAAATATCATTGCATATGAAGAATACCTTACGACTCCTCTTAAAGCAAAAAAGGGTTCATTATGATAGTATACGGCTACAATATAACCCCAAGCTGAAAAAAGGATAATTGGGAATATTACAAGAAGTGCCTTTTTATTTATTTTAGTCTGTTTAAATATTAAAATCAACAGGACAAGGAATAAAAAGATGGCAACGGAGAAGCCATATTCGGCACCATCAACAATTGCCCTAAGAAAGAGAGCAATAGCGATAGCCAAGTTTAACAATTTAGTTTCCTTTGGGCTCATCTCCATAGTAATTTAATTAGGCAAACTCAGATTTCACAGAGAGATTTCGATATCTAAATTTTAAATAGTATATTTTTATTAAAATTGACAATCCAGAGATCCAGTGTTGAGTTTTATTATTGCTTTCTTTTTCTTTTGCTTTTTTATAGGCGAGTATTAACTTTTCATATGCATATGATATATTATAGGAGTTATTGATTATTTCTTGAATTTCGTAGGATTCATTTTGCAGTGAAGGGATTAATTCTCTTCCCTTTAGTATGGATAAAAATTCATTTGTATCATCTTCCTGATCTCCACGTCCGGAAAAATTAAAATAATATAACTTATCAAAATTGGATTTTCGAATTCTAGTTAAAGTGCCATTTTCGGATATAACATAACATATTTTTCCCATCATAGCTGGTTGCAAGATACTTCTACCTTTCCCTATGCAAATATCACTCTCAATCTGAATTTTTTCAATTTTATCTGTCCAACCTAAGAATTCAATTTTAGAACCTTTTGGCATATTTTTATTGGTATTATCAATAATATGTTTAAGCTCCTTTTCGAATATATTGTTATTGCTGATATCTTTTCCCGCCAGAATAAATTTTACTGACCCAAATATTTCAGTAATTGAATTGTTTATTAGATCAATGAAAAACCGAATACCATTAATTGTACTGCTTTTTATATTTCCTGTTAATGTTATTGTTGTATTTCCCCCTCTACTTGATTGTATCTCTTGATCCTTTATATTCCATGTTGGTATCCTATTGGAAATAAGAAAAACATCATTAAATTTAAATCCTGCCTCAATGAAAGCGGCAAGATTTTCTTTTGAATATACAATTGCAACAAAATCTAACAATGGTAATATTTCAGCATATTTAACTTTACCACCTGCTTGTGCAACAACTAAAGGTATTCCACTTATTTTCGAAACTACAGCTAGCATTCTGTTTTGTGTTGGTCTATTGGAATGTATGATATCTGGTTGCTGATTTTTTAGAATTTTTAGCCATTCAAGAATTGACATAAATGAGCTTAAGGGATTCTTTAGATTAAAGTTTTTGATTTTATAAATCTTAATATTAATTGCTTTTTCAAATAGTTTCTCGTAATCTTTTCCAATAGCTGCAATTACCTCATGTCCTTTTTCGTGCAATAGCATCATATGTGCAAGTTGAGAATTCGGTGCACCTCCGCTCATATCTTGAAAATCAAAAATTACTTTCATGGAAATTATTAGATGTCTATTTTTATAATTTGACCGCTTGTATATTATCAGAATCTAGCTGTTTGGAAATTTAAATAACTCTTTGCTCCACCTCTAATTCAATTTCAAATTTTTCCTTTACCTGTTCTCGGGCTACTCTTATTATGGTAAGAATATCTTTGCCTGTGGCATTGCCTATGTTTACAATGAATCCACTGTGTTTCTCTGAAATCTTTGCCCCACCAATAGTAAAGCCTTTCAAACCTAGTTCATCGAGCATCGGTCCGACGAATCTACCTGGTGGACGCTTAAACACACTGCCACAATTTGGGAGATCACGCGGCTGTTTTTCCCATCGGAAACGCTTAACATTTTCCATTTTATCCTTAATACTTTGATAATTACCCTTTGCTAATTCAAACCACACTTTTAGTACAATTTTATCAGGATTTTTTTGAAAAAAACTATTTCGATACTCAAAGTAAATTTCTTCTTTTAAGATCTCCTTTATCTGCATATCTGCTAAGTCAAGATATCTAACTTTTACAAGAATATCTTTGATTTCTCCTTCTTTTGTGCCAGCATTCATAACTGCAGCTCCTCCGACAGAGCTTGGTATGTCATAGAATATTTCAAATCCAGTTAAACTGTTCTTTAAAGATATTTCACTAAGATGAAACAGTGTAGCTCCAGCTTCTGCTTCAATTATATTATTGTTGACAATTACTTTATCGAAATTTCCATTTAGAATGATAAACTCTTCCTCGTAGTACTCTTTACTTAAGATGATGTTGTTGCCATTTCCAATTATAATTAGTCTTTTGACATTATTCTTATTGTATAATTCCAAAAAATCGGATTCGCATTCTGGAAAATATGCTTTGGAGCATAAAGAGTTAATACGATAAGAATTGTATTTGATAAGGTTAAAATTCTTGTAGGTAATCATCTTCGTATTAATGTATTCTATTTGAATTCTTTTAATATTTTTGCAGGCACGCCCCCAATAACTGTATTTGATGGAATGTTCTTATTAACCACGCTATTTGCACCTATAATTACATTATCTCCAATATTGATATTTCCAATTAATTTTGCACCTGCAAAAATAATAACATTATTGCCGACAGTAGGATAATTGTTTTTTTGAGCATCCCCAATATTTCTGCCGCCGAACGTAACTTGTTGATATATAGTGCAATTATTGCCAATTTTTGTCATTTCTCCAATTACTATGCCATTTGGATGTGGAAATTTTACACCAATTCCAATAAGTACCTTTGATCCAATGTAGCATCCATACTTAGATATCAATTTATTATTAAAGTATATAGGTAAATAGGGAATTCTCATTTTTCTTAACCATTGTGATAGCCTAAGATAAAAGGTAAAACGTAAATTAAGGTTTAAGGAAATAACTTTTAATAACTTAAGAAAATTGTAATCCTCTCCTTTAAAGATTTCGTATTTGATAAATTCTTTCATTATCGACCTATCTTATTTGTTAACTTAAGCAATCTAAAAATTTTAATAATTACGTATAGGTAAAAAATGGAAATACTCACGCTATAAATCGTCAATGCGTTTTCGGGTGAAAGTCCGGAATTATTCGCCAGATAGAAAATTAAGAAAACTAATATAACTCTGATTGCATTTAGCCAAAATTGAATCCCTTGTTTTTCCATAACATTCAAAATATTCATAATCGGACTTGAAACAAATCTGAAAAGAATAAGAATTGAAAGAATTCGAGCATATTTTCCTGCATTAATCCATTCAGGTCCAAACACTAATTTAAACAACCATGGTCCAAATGCAATTAGTAATCCAACAGGAATTAATCCAATCCAAAATAGCTTTTTAGTAATCGAAACCGATAGTTTATGAATTTTTTCAGGATTGTTTTTTCCATATTTGGAAATTTCGGCGTAATACACTTGTGCAACTGATTGCCCAATCAAATCCATAGGCATATTGATCATGTTTTGTGCCAATCCAAAAACACCAACCACTTCAGCTCCGTAAAAAGCACCTATCATTATTACGGGCAACTGAGCTCCAAGAGCAAGTAAAAGCTGAGACCAGGATTGTACCAAAGGGAATTTTTTATAACGTTTCGCAGCATTTTGTATTTCATGCCAGTTAAATTTTTTAAAAAAGTAAGGTCTGGATTGAACTAATTTGGAGAATAAACTTGTAATCCCTGCGACTTCCTGAGCTATATGGCCTAAGAATAGACCAAGTGGAATTATACCTAATGTGCCAAGACCAATTTTTACTCCTGCAGAAGAAATGCCTTGACTCACTTTAGTTCGAGTTATTAACCTGAATTTCCGATTTCGAACTGCCCAGTTATTTAATGCCTCATAAATTCCTTTTCCAAGAAAAACAACCGGCATTAACCATAAGTATGGCCTCAGATTTTCTACAGAGAAATTGATTGTAAGTAAATCTCCCAAAAAGGCAATACCAACAATCCAAGCAATACTAATTGAAATTGTTATTAGAAAACAAAGTTTAAGAAGATTATCGGCAAGGTTATCTTCTTTTGCAATAGGGATTGTAATTGCATAACGCAAGGTTGCAAGTGAACCTACAATAGCAACAATTGAAATAAAAACTGAAAATACTCCGTAATCTTCGGGAGTATACAAACGAGTAATTATTGGTGCTGATAAAACACCAATTAATTTTGCAGTTATATTACCTCCTGCTACTACAGCAATGTTTTGAAAAAAGATATTATTCTTAAACTTTTCTTGAAATTTTAAGAATATATTTTGAGTTTCCAATTTAAATATCAATAACTATAAATCAATTGATTCAGTTTAAAATTCAAGTTTTCATATCCCCTTTCTATCTGCCATGAATCTTCAATTATGGTTTCTCCATCAGCGGTTAGCCCTGCTAATAGTAAAGCCATACCGGCTCTTAAGTCAAGTGCCCTGACGGTGGAACCATAGAGGGACTTACCTCCATGAATTCTTAGAAGATCACCATCAATTGAATATCGCATACCCATTTTTGCAAGTTCTTCAACATATCCATAACGACCCGGAAAACGCAGGTCAACAATTTTCGATTCACCATGCGAGCATGCCCCATATACTGCAAATAGTGGTTGCATATCAGAATTAATTCCAGGATAAGGACCAGTACTTATTTCAATAGGATATGGAATTCCCCCTCTTACGATAATTGAATTTACTCCACGGTAATACTTCATGCCACTCTCTCTTAAAAAAACCAATGGCACTTCAAGATGACTAAAAGGAAAATTCAAGATTTCAACATCGCCATTTGTAATTACCGTTGCGATAGCCCAAGTAATGGCTTCCATGTTATCAGGTATCACTGAATGTTTAACCCCAGATAAATGATCAACGCCTTCAATTTCAATACATTTTTGACCAAATACATCGATTTTTGCTCCCATTTTACGAAGCATTTCAATTAAGTCGAGAATTTCAGGACGAATATGTGGATTCCATATCGTAGTTTTACCAATTGCCAGAGTTCCACAAATAATGGAATTTTCAGTTGCACCTGTAGACCTAATCGGTAAGTGGATATCATTTCCCACTAATCTTCCTTTTGATTTTGCACACAAGTAGCCATCCTCTTCCCAGACTTTTGCTCCGAGCTTCTCCAACAGCATGATATGAAGGTCATATTTCCTATCGCCTAAATTACACCCTCCTGGCAATGGTACTATACCTTCGCCCAACCTAGTGGTCAATGCCCCTAATACTAGCAACGTGTTTCTTATTGACCGCTCATTCCAATCGAGAACTCTATTCAAATTGGTGTAGGGTTCAAATATTTTCACATTGTCATTTGTGGTAGTAAAGGATTTCCCCAACACTTTAAGCATATCCAAATGAATCTTTACATCCAGCAATCCATTAGGGAAATTGTTTAGTTCAACAGGTTCCTCAGTCAATAATGAGGCAGCAAGCAAACGCAAAGCGCTATTTTTGGCACCACTCACTTTTACCTGACCATTTAGTCTGGATTTTGATATCCTGATTGTTTCCATATTTATAATCGACCGTCTACTATAGTTTTGTTCAGTACCCCCTTCACATCATAAATAACAGTTCCTTTATGCCTATGTTCGTCGACATTGATGGTGCTGAAAGCCTTATGTGCTACCGCCAGAATAATTGCACTATAACCATTCCTTTCCGGAAATTCATTTACAATATGAATTCCATACTCATGCTTCACCTCCTCAGGATCTGCCCAAGGATCATATACTTCAACTTCTACACCATACTCCCTTAATTCATGATAGATGTCAATTGCCTTGGTGTTTCGGATATCGGGACAATTCTCTTTAAAGGTGATTCCTAACATCAGCACCTTGGCCCCTTTTACTGGCAATTCTTTCTTGATCATCAACTTCACTACTTCTGAAGCGACATATATTCCCATTTCGTCGTTCATGCGCCTTCCTGCCAGGATGATCTCGGGATGATAGCCGTATTCCTGGGCTTTCTGGGCCAGGTAATAGGGATCCACGCCAATACAGTGCCCACCTACTAACCCGGGCTTAAACGGCAGGAAATTCCATTTAGTTCCTGCAGCCTCCAAAACGTCGTGTGTATCGATGCCCATTTTGTTGAAAATCTTTGCCAGCTCGTTCACAAACGCGATGTTGATGTCGCGCTGTGAGTTTTCGATCACCTTGGCGGCCTCAGCCACTCGGATAGTGGGTGCTAAGTGGGTGCCAGCGACAATCACCGATTTATATAGGTCATCAACGATCTTACCCACCTTGGGAGTGGATCCGGATGTTACTTTTTTGATCTTCTCGACGGTGTGTTCCTTGTCGCCCGGATTGATCCTCTCGGGTGAATAGCCCGCAAAGAAATCTACGTTATATGTCAGGCCTGAAGTACGTTCCACCACTGGGATGCAATCTTCTTCGGTAGCCCCTGGATAAACTGTTGACTCGTAAATCACGATATCCCCCTTACCTATCACCTTGCCCACCGTTTCGGATGCCTTTACCAGAGGTGTCAGGTCGGGACGGTTGTTCCGGTCAACCGGGGTGGGTACGGTGACCACGTATATGTTGCAATCGCGTATTTGGTCCAGGTCAGTGGTACAAAACAATCCGGTTTCCTGGCCACTAATCAATGGATTATCTTGTTTTAGAACTGATTGCAGTATTTCGGGCTCCACCTCGAGGGTACTGTCGTGTCCGTTCATTAATTCTGCCACACGGGCTTTGTTGATATCAAACCCGACTACGGGGTATTTTGTGGCGAAAAGGCGGGCCAGTGGAAGGCCGACGTAGCCGAGGCCGATTACTGCTATTTTAATGTTTTTCATTGATTACCATTTATTCATTTTATGTCACCCCTACGGGGTTCTTATTTTTGTTGTCCGATTTCACGTTTTACAATAATGACACCCCGATGGGGTTAGCCTAAAATATTATTTTAGGTTTTCCCAGTACCATTCGCAGGCGAGTTCGAAGCCTTGTTGGGCACTGTACTGGGGGTTGTAACCAATTAATTGGCGGGCTTTTTCGATGGAAGCAAGTGAATGCGGGATGTCACCGGAACGATAGGGACCATACATAGGTGCAAGTTTTCCTATTTCTGGATTGAATCGTGCTAGATTGTTTGTTAATGTGGCGAATAATTCATTCAGGGTTGTGTTGCCTCCATAGGCGACATTAAACACCTGGTTGATGAATCCGTCCTTATTTTTGAGATTTTCACTTTTGGCAAGCATGGCCTTTTCGTTGGCCTCAACAACATTGGCCACATAGGTAAAGTCACGTGAGTATTCGCCCTGCCCATTGATGACCGGCCGTTCGAGGTTGATCATCTTTTTTACCCACAGGGGTATTACCGCGGCATAGGCCCCGTCAGGATCCTGTCTTTTGCCGAATACATTGAAATACCGTAACCCCACACACTCCATCCCATATACCCTGGCAAAGACACTTGCATAAAGTTCATTGACATATTTTGTGATGGCATATGGGGATAATGGATTGCCAATCACCTCCTCCATCTTGGGCAGTGATTCTGAATCACCATAGGTCGAGGAGCTGGCGGCATAAACAAATCTTTTCACTCCAGCATCCCTTGCGGCAACAAGCATGTTCACAAATCCTCCCACATTTACATCATTGCTGGAGATGGGGTCCTTAATTGAGCGTGGCACACTGCCTAATGCTGCCTGATGAAGGACATAATCACAACCTTCCACTGATTTCCTGCAGTCCTCCCAATTCCGAATGTCACCTTCAATCAATGAAAATCGGGAATTCTTAATTGCCTCCACAAGATTCTCTCGTTTTCCGGTTGCAAAATTGTCAAGGCAAACAACCTCGTTTCCCTTTTCCAAAAAGTAATCGACCAAGTTGGATCCGATAAAACCGGCACCACCTGTGATAAGGATTTTATATGAATCCGTATTTTTCATATTGAATTTGGGTTGAATGGCTATCCAATCCCGTCTTCAGCTGTGAGCCGGATGAATTCGTGTCCATTCGTATTAATTTGTTTTGTGTAAAATATTCATGCCCATTGGGTCAATTCGTGGGCGAAATGGTTTTACAATTCGTTGTCCCAAACTAACAAAGCTTTTTCAACCATCCCATCCTCTTCACCCGGTCCAACGATCTGGTAATTGATCTTAAACGAAACATTCTCCTCAGCTTTGTGTACCAATTTTCGGATGTAATCCTGGTCAAAGTCGGTGCCAATTAGCAACAAATCGAGAAGTTTGCCGGGCTTTCCTTTGGCGAAGTCGCCGGTGATATAGGCTTTCTCGAGATTGCCGATATGGGAAACCACCTCATTGATGAGTTGGTCGATGCCTACGTATTTCAATAAGAGTTTGTGGATATCAGTGAAAAAGGGATGTTTCGTGTTGGCACGGTACATCTTTTTGTTTCCCTCCGAAAAGGAAGTCAATAACCCAGCTTGCTCAAACCGGTTCAGTTCGAGCCGGATGGCATTCGACGATTCTTCAAATTCGGATTCCAATCCCCGTAAATAGGCAAATGTGGCGCTATTTAAGAAGAATTTAACGAGGAGTTTGATGCGGGTTTGGGAAGTAATGAGGCTTTCGAGCAAAACCAAAAAGTTAAGAACTAAAAGTGAAAAACTAAGAACTAAAAACTAAGAGTGAAACACTAAGAACTAAACACTAAGAACTAAACACTAAGAACTAAAAACTAAGAGTGAAAAACTAAGAGTGAAAAACTAAGAGTGAAAAACTAAGAACTAAAAACGAAAAGTGAAAAGTAGGCTTCGCATAATTTCGAGGATTTGTTCTTATCGATTTTTATTTAGGTTGTTGCGGGCTGTATTGATGGAGGAAACTAACATGCTGATTAGTTGGTTGTTTTCTTCCATGAGTTTTTCGGCCCTGTCATGTTTGAGAAAATCTGTGTCTTTCATTAAAGAAATCCAGTAATATGACTCATTTGCCTCTTTCAAGGCAATGCTGAATTTATTGATAAAATCAGGCTTTGACTGGGCAAATTCAGCCTCCCTTATTAGCGCACCAATTGCTGTGCCTGATCTCATTAATTGCCTGGTCAATATATAATCCTTATGATC
>JACDJC010004122.1_pt1 | contig 10085 bp, 8 predicted proteins | sample 7454191 | NCBI WGS metagenome assembly JACDJC01 (sample SAMN14253291, study PRJNA609438) | sludge metagenome | isolation source: sludge after 25d culture with pyrite and EDTA | collected 2018-12-20
ACTGCTATGCCGGTGCATCACACCGGGAACGGTTGCCATCAATACATTTGTTGCACGTCTCCATTCAGGATTTTTGATGAATTCCTGGCTCTCATGTTTTATCCAGGGAGCGCCAAATAAACCGCTGAAGGATTGGCTTATCATGGCATTGGCTGCACTGTCCGGCATTTTTGTTTCTTCGGCCCGGCCTTTCAATCCTGCTCCGAATATATCATCAAAAGGATAGTTACCCTGACCACCTTTCAATACAGAACCATCCGGCATCACCCGGTTATGACAATTGCCGCAGGAAAATGAACCGGCTTCAATTTTACCTTTTTTACGGATCACCAAATTGAAAAAGGGAATCGTTCCATCTTTTGCTACCGGGACATGCATAGCATTTAAAAAAGATGCCATTCCTTCCAGCTCCTGCATATTCACTGCGCTGTCTATAAACGGATCAAAATTTTGCGGCATATCATAAATGAGCTCGCCGGCTTTTACCCAATCTTCTTCAGTTTTAATGGTGGAGGCATCGAATACGATTTCGGGTTCCTGTTGCAACAGCCATTCATAATATCCCTTTGGTTCACGACCCGGCAGATACATTGGATACATTTTATAGGCAGTGCGTTCAGGAATCTTATAATACAGTTCTTCTGGTATTGGCTCCACATCTATAGACTTGTCTACCTGCGGAAGATGGGCTGATTTCAATTTTTTAAAGTCCCACAGCTTTGGGATTTCATTGTTGTTATAGATGTTCACTGAAAAACTCAGAAAGGCCATACTCACCATCACCGCTGTAACTAGTAAGATTGTTTTCCTGTATTTCATAAACTTTTAATTTTTGATTTTGTATGGTCTGTTATTAAGTACTGGTAATACCAGGTTAGCTTTCGCCGGAATCGGTATTTCGTTTCCGCATGGGCTGCCATTTTTTATAAGTAGCACTTCGCCATAACCATTCCACCGGGCCGTAATTAAAATATTTCAGCCATAGGGTACTGAGTATGACCTGGACACTAAAAACAGCCATTCCAAAAATGGTATAATAGACCGGCCCCACTTTCCACATATAACCCAGGCCAGCCCCCAGGAAAACGAAATTGCCGATAAATGATTGCATGATATAATTACTGAACGCCATTTTTCCGACAGGCGCAAATACAGTTAATATTTTTTTGCAGGCAATTTTTTGAAATAAGAGCATGAATATGCCGACATAAGCCAGTGCCAGCGGTGCTACTCCCATGGCATAAGCAATGGTTTGATAAAGACCATTGGTCTTTAATTCAAAATACTCTCTCATATGATCCTGCATTTGCTTTGCCAATATATAATTGGCAGGTAAGCCAATCAGCAGGCCACATATGATAATATACCAAACCAGCTTTCTGTATTGTAATAAGTTCTTATAGAAATCAGACCTGCCAATTACGTAACCAATTAAAAACATGCCCAGTACTTTGGGTATGCGGCTGGTAAATAACAAATACTGGTACCGGAAGAAAAAACCTGTAAGATTGACTTTTAGCTGGTCAAACCAGCTGCCATTATTCATAAGATTTAAGAACTCTTCTTCGCTTTTAATATTCAGTAATGCCGCATCTGCTTTGAGGCCTGTTCTTACTAATAGTTCAGCAGGATAATTCAATACCGGCCATGTCATTTTTAACCAGTAGAACAGAATGGGAGAAAGTATCAGCAGGCCACCTGTAATCAGCAGTGTTTTGTTGGAGAATTTTCGCAAAGGCAGCAATATAAATGCCAGCAGTCCGTAAAAGAAAACAATATCACCTGTCCATATCAGCAAGTGAAAGGCGCCCAACAATAGCATAAAAAATAATCTTCGTTTTACTGTTGGAAGCGCATTTATTCCATTGGCTTCTGCCCGCTTAAACTGTAAAGCGATACCCCACCCGAATAGTAAACTGAAAATGGAATAAAATTTTCCTTCAATAAAGAGGTGATGAAGGAAATACATGGTTTTGTCAGCACCGGGTAATATAAATGGTCCGCTTAGCCCGGGTCCTTCGTTGTACCAGCTAAAAGAGTGCAGGTTGGCAATAAAGATTCCCAGGATAGCAAAGCCGCGAAGCACATCCATAAAAATTTCCCGTTCATTGGCTTTTACAGGGGCTAATGCTTGCATAAGAAGTAGGTTGGTTTTGTGGTTTCAATAAAATTGTCCGGATAGGGTACAGGAGAGGTGTTTTAAATATAGTGATAGTATTTTAAACAGTCAATTTTTAACCGGCTGTACCTATATAAAAATTGTTGTTGTAGATTTAATCATCAATACAGAACAAAATGTCGCTTGATATTGCCGAAATAAAAAAATATTTACCTGTATTCACCGAAGAGTTGATGTCCGAAATAGCCAACTATGGATTGATAAAAGAAATACCGGAAGGAGTAGAGATATTAAAAGAAGGGCAGTACATCAAAGCTATTCCAATAGTGCTGGAAGGGCTGGTAAAAGTCTTCACACGGATGGAAGAAAAGGAATTGCTTCTTTATTATATCGGGCCTGCACAAAGTTGTATCATGTCTTTTTCGGCCGGCATGTCCAATGCAACCAGCCGCATTTTTGCATTTACGGAGGATGCCTCAATCTTATTGCTTCTTCCAACAGATAAATTGGGAAAATGGGTGAAACAATACCCGGCAATCAATGAACTTTTTTTCCAGCAGTACAATCTCCGGTATACTGAAATGCTGGATACCATTAATTCATTGTTGTTTGATAAGATGGACCAGCGGCTGTACAATTACCTGTTAGAAAAAAGTAAACTGAAAGGAGAAAAGATACTGACCGTCCGGCATAAACAGATCGCAGGCGAGTTGGGTACAGCAAGAGACGTGATAACCCGGGTGATGAAAAGACTGGAACAGGAAGGAAAAGTGCGGCAATTGCCGGAGGGCATACAAATCATTCAGGCTGGTGACTGATGTCACCGCACCGCTTCAGAGAGGAACTGTAGATTTACATTCAAACCCGGAACAATGAATAATAAATGGTTCAGGCTTGCATTAGTTTGTCTCCTGTGCCTGGCCATTATAACCGGGATTGTATTATTGATCAAACTTTTTTAATCAAAAAAACTATTTTATTATGAAACAAAACATGGGAACAGCTGACCGCATTATCAGGGTGCTTATTGCAGCCGTATTTGCTTACCTCTATTTCAGTGGTACCGTAACAGGTACATTAGGTCTGGTACTGGTTATTGCAGGTGGGGTATTTGTACTGACCAGCCTGGTAAGTTTTTGTCCGCTGTATACACTTGTTGGAATTAACACCTGCCCACGTAAACAATCGTAAGCATCAGGCAATATAGAAACGATAGTTAAAAAAGTAAGGGTGGACTTTTAATATGGTCTCACCCTTTTTTTAATCATTCTTCTTTGGAACCCTTTTCTCCCACAAACCAATGCTCTTTATTTTTAAACAGTACATTGAAGGTGGTAAGGGAACCATAGCAGCGGGTGATATATTGCTGGATATTTACTTTCTCTTCATCATTCAGCGTTTTGCTGCTGTTGATATTTTGCTCCAGCACTCTTAACCTGTCCCGCAGCATAACGATCTTGTGAAAGAAATCCTCAATAGGAATTTCTTTTGGCTTTAAGCTTTTATCTGCAGGCTGTAACAACAGTATGCCTTTTATCCATTTATCACCGAGTGGTACAGTTTCTGTAAGGCCGCCCCATAGCCGGAGTATTTTTAATAAAGACATTTCCACTTCCGAGTGGGTTTCTATCTCTGCCGATACATTCTCGGGAATGATCTCTTCGAGCTTATCATCGGTCTTGTCTATTTCTTTTATACCATGATTGATAAATGAGATCAGGTAAGTGGCATATTTGATACCAACAATTACACCCGGTCCGAAATGGGTATGCTGCAGTCTTGTTCCGATTCCCAAAGTTGTTTGCTCCATAATTCATTCAAATTACAATGCAGGGGTGAATTAGCCAAGAACTTCTACGTAAACAGTGCCAATGTTCCCGGTTCTGTTTTTATTATTTGAATAAAAATGTATTTTAGGTATGTATTTCACCTTAAATCTATCCACATGAAAAGAATATCCTTCCTGGCAATACTTACCGGATTTGTAGTTCCTGTTTCAAGCCAGGTAATACAATTGCCTGTCCAAAAAAAAGATGAAATAAAAGTTGTAACAACAGTCTCTCAGCCGGTGGGTGTAATAGCCATGCGGGGATTTGATTTTGAAAGAGGAAAAGATGCGTTGGCTGACTGGACAAAAGAAGGAACAGCTTTCAATAATCAACCTGTTTACGGGCATAATGTTATTATACGACGTGAAATGGATAATACATATAATCCTTTTCGGATCAATATTTCACTGGGTGGTGATTACTGGAAAGATCTTTCACTTCCTATCGGGCATAAAGGAAATTACTGGATCGGCAGTTATGAAAACCGGAGCGACTTAACGCAACCTTTTGGACGGACACAGGGTAATGTTCCTACGGGGGTACTTATTTCTCCTGAATTTACTATCACAAAGGATTATATCAGTTTCTTAATTGGAGGCGCAAATGACCTGGCCAATGCAAAAGTAGAGTTGGTGTATGAAGGGCAAGGGGCAACTGATACAGAAGAGAAAAAGGAAAAAGATCCTTTCCGTGTAATAGCTCCGGTGAATAAAACAATACCCGTAGTAAAACAATTCCGGGCTACCGGCAAGGGAAGCAGTGTAATGAGAAGGGTATGGTGGGATGTGAAGACATTAAAAGGAAAAAAAGCAAGGATAAAAATTACTGATAATACTTCTACAGGATATATCAATGCAGACGATTTTATTTTCCAGGATGCAGCACCGGTTGATACCGACATCGCCATCAACTCAAGCGTAAATGTGAAACAGGTGTTTCAGAAAGAGGGCAATTATTATGACTGGGATTTTCCTTTATGGGGCACTATTGACACACATACGCATCCGGCAGCGCATATCGGTTTTGGCAACCGGTTATTCCATGGAGAACCTGTTGGCAATATCAATAAAGCACTGGCAGATTGTGAAATCGGGCATGGTGCTGATATTTTCAGAACACTCACAAGCAGCAGCGGGGAAAGGATCAGCGGTAATATAATACGCAATGCTGTGGCCGGGGCATTTGATCCGGGACACCGGCTGGGCGTAATGGATCCCGGCAATACATGGGGTAGTAATGAACAAACACTGGCATACTGGCCATTGTACAACACGAAACTTCACCAGCAAATGTGGAAAGACTGGCTGAAAAGAGCTTTTGATGGAGGAGTAAGAATGATCGTGGCGCTAACGGTACATAGCCAGGTGTTTGCAAGAATCAGTGAAGGTACCCGCCCGGATGACGATAAAACTGTTGGCGATAAGCAAATCGACTATATCAAAAATGTAATTGCTCCTGCCTGCAGGGATTGGATGGAAATAGCCTATTCTCCTGCTGATATGAGAAGGATTATGTTATCAAATAAGCTGGCAGTGGTATTGGGCAGTGAACTGGATAATATTGGAAATTTTGACGGGAAAAGAACTCCTACCGAAGCAGAAATCAGGGCAGAGATACGAAGATTGTATAATAAAGGACTTCGGTATATGTTCCCGGTGCATCTATTAAATAATGGGTTAGGCGGTACGGCTATTAAGTCAGATATATTCAATCTTGCCACCAAGTTTAATACCGGAAGACCTTTTGATGTGGAACTGAAAAATTATAAAGATGGTTTCACGGAATATAAACTCAAAGCGAAATTTGATGTATTAAGCGATATGCCGGCAGCCATTATTGATGCGAATAATAAAGTGGCTGCTTATGCCGGGATTGCAGGTGCTGCAGCTCCGCTTGTTCTGCCTGCTGTGGCTCCGGCTATCCTGCCGTTTATTCCGTTAATAACAACAGTTGGTACTTCAGTAGTGGGTATAGCAGCGCCTTTGATCCCCATTCTTGCCACGGTGGCCATCAACAAATGGACCAATGAATGGGGTATCTCAATGGATGTTATTCCAGTCGGTAATAATTACCCTGCGTATCCCTGGAAAAGATATGCCGGGCATATCAATAAACAGGGACTAACTACAGCAGGTGAAATTGCAGTCAATGAAATGATGAAGCTAGGTATGATGATAGACATTGATCATGCCGGAAGAAAAACGGTGGATGATTATTTTGAAAAGGCTTTCGCTGTTCCCGGCGGTGGTTACCCGTTGAACAGCGGCCATAACCAGTTTACAGAAACCCGGTGGACAGAAGCTCAATTATTACCGGAGGAGTATGATTTGCGTTCAGAAGAAGGACGAAAATTATACACCAATCATTACAATCATATAGCTGAAAAGATTGCCAATGAGAATGACCGGAAACCTGATGAGCTGAGAAAAATTAAACAATTGGGTGGTATAATGGGAGTGGGTATTTCCGGAGCTAATGTGAATGCTATTTCCAATATAATACCAGCTTCCGGGGCCAGGTATATTGAATCTGTAGTGAAGAATGATAATCCCGGCAGTTCAAAATCTGCCGCTCAGTTATTATTATACGCAATTGAAAAAATGGAAGGCAGCGGTGTTTGTTTTGGAACAGATATCAATGGCTTTGCCGGCCTGGTTGGACCAAGATTTGGTGCCAACAGTGCCAGTGCTGCGGGGCACGACAGGTTCGATATATATAACAGACAAAGTTTTGTTTATTCCCAGGCCAACCAGGTTAAATACCGTTCATTTACAGATTTAACCGGTAGTCGGTTCAGGGGCCACCTTACCGGCTCTTATGATGAACTTAAAAGCAGCCCGGACAGATTTTTACAGAATGGAAAGTTATTTACAGATGAACAGGGAGATTTTATGCTGGCTCTCCAGATATATTATTCCATGGAAGAAAGATTAAAAAAAGTAGCAGAATCCGGGGATACAAAAAATAAAATAGACTGGTACCTCAATAACGTTGTGCATAATAGTTATAACAAAGGGAGGATCAGGGAATTCATTAAAGGGTTGATCAAGGGAGGCAATGAGGAAGGAATTGGAACAGATGTATTTAACGGTGATGTGGGAACGCAGCAACAAATTGCCTGTAAAGTAAGCAGGGAAAAAATATTTAATAAAAGAACATTTGACAACAGGGTTGCTGATGTGGCGATCAATGCTGAAAAGTACAAAAGACATAAATTACTGGAGCAGGCGTTAAACTATTATAAAATAATGATGAAACCTGGTACCAATGAACCCTTGATACCCTCCTCCACATTGGGAAAAACATGGGATTATAACCTGGATGGAATGGCTCATTATGGAATGATGGCTGATTTTTTCCAGGATTTAAAGAACGTAGGCATGAGGCCCAAAGACATGTCCGTACTATTCAACTCAGCCGAGGATTTTGCCCGGATGTGGGAACGTTGCCTCCGGCAAAGTGAGAGAGTCAGGTAATACAAACGAGATTTTGACAATACAAAAAAGAATGCTGTATTTATTTGTAATCAATAACAGGCTGCAATTTATTGCTCCTCCAGCTCTTCTTTATACCAGGCATCCGGTTGCATTCCTCTTTTGAACCGATAGAGTGCTTGTTTGATGTACAACCTGAATTCATAATCACCTGCCAGTTTGGTAAAAGTGTAGGAAGGTTTGAATACCCGCATAAAACTATCCAGTTCTGTCCCGTCAAGTAAGGTTAAGCGGCGCACCAGCGCTTTGTTGAAACGGAAGTCCACATACTTATCCTGTTCCTCCATTACTAATCTTCGCTGGAAAGACGCCATGCTCCGGTTTCGCTTCACCCGGAACATATTGATGATCTCATCCAGGTCAAAACCAACTGCGGCTCCATATTGGGGTGTTACAGTTTTCAAAGTTGGTTTCTGGTAATTAAAAATTTTAGCATAGTCCTGGCGGTTTCGGAGTGAATCCAGCCGGTAGTTCTTGGGTAATATTTTTACTTCTTTCATTACCGGCACATTTACCTGTAATGAAATATCAAACTGCATCGGATTTCCGATCCTCATTACAGGGAACTTTACTGTTGGTTTATTGAGATAGCTGAACCAGATTGAATCTTTTTCAGTCACTTCAATTTCATAATATCCATCAGCATTGGTAACGGTGCCTGTACCCGAAGTGGAGAGCACACTTACCAGTTCCATGGGGTAATTCCTGGAACTATCATACACCACACCTCTTATCTTATAGATTTGGGCAGTCACAGATGTGGCCGTAAAAAGGAATGAAATAATGAATAATATATATATGGTGTGCTTCACAAAAATTAATCAGCGGCAAGTAACAAAAGAAAATGCAAAAAGAAGTGTAAAATCAAAAGGTCATATGAGTCAATCAGGCCGGATGACAAGCTAAAATAATTTTTAAGTTGCTTTGTTTCTTATTTGCAGTTGTTGATAAGGATATCTTCAATGACTTTAGGATAATGTTCATGTTCCAGTTGTTGCACTCTTTTTGCCAGTGAAAAAGCTGTATCATTTTCAAATACAGGGCAGGTAGTCTGGAATATTGGCTGCCCATGATCATACTGCTCATCCACATAATGAATAGTAATCCCGCTTTCTTTTTCTTTATTATCAATAACAGCCTGGTGAACATGAAAGCCATACATACCCTTACCGCCATGTTTTGGCAATAAGGCAGGATGTATATTGATGATCTTTCCGGGAAATGCTTTTATTAGTGAAGCAGGGATCTTCCATAAGAATCCCGCTAATACTATGAGATCAATGCCCTCTTTTTTCAAATCATCTGTATATCCCGATCCTTTCAGAAATTTTTCTTTTTCGATAATCAGCGTGGGAATGGTGTTTTTTTCAGCAATTGTTACTACACCGGCTTCTGGTTTATTGCTTACTATCAATGCAATGGTGGCCACCCGGGAATTATTGAAATACTCAATGATCTTTTGCGCATTACTGCCTCCACCAGATGCAAAAACAGCGATCTTATTCATAGTATAGTATCATAATGAGAAAGCACCAGGGAAGTCTATTCATTTCTTTTCCCTGATCACACCCATTTTTTGTCCCAGTTTATGGATATAAGCATTGAAAAAACGGAACTGGCCGAATGGAATGCTTACAATTATTACCATCAATGGCCAGATAAGGGTAACCAGCAGAATATAAATGACTGCCCAGAGCCAATCCTGTCCGATGGATAGTGCATTCATAATCTTTTTTCCCACAAAACCCGTGGCACTGCCTCCGATGGCAAAAGTGCAAAGAATCAGTGCCAGCTGAAGGCCATTCACCTTCCATTTTTTTTGTAGACGTTCAAACATGCAGGATCATTAAAATTAAGCGACGCAAAAGTCAGGAAAAAATGGCCATGAAAGACGACTATTTTCACATCTGTTGAACTTTATGGAAAGGTTGACTGATTTATGACAAACAACTTTACCGTTTGCGAAAAAATAGCAGTAAATCGGCTGAAATGCAGGCTGGTAGCGGATTAAAAAAAAAGTTGAGCACTTGGCTTTTTGTTAAGTTCCTGACTTATTTTTGCGCCTGATTAGAGCTATTTATCCACATTTTTCAGATCAATTGCATCTATGATTCTTTGTAAACCAATCGGCCAGAGACTGACATCTTTGTTTCTATCTTTTTTTGTCTTTTCTATAGTGAGTGTAACTGCACAGGATATTGCTGCAGGCAAGGCGATATTTAACAGTAAATGTGCTGCCTGCCACAATGTGTTGAAAGACGGGACAGGGCCCGCCCTGGCCGGAATAGAGGAAAGGCACAAATGGGCTGATCATAAAGAACTGCTGGCATGGATCAATAATCCTGCATCTTATATGGCTAAAGACCCTTACACTCAAGGGCTTAAGGCTAAATACGGATCAATGATGACAGGTTTTGCTGATGTAACCCTGGCTGATGTTGGAAATCTGGTGTCATATATAAATGAAGCCGCAAAACCAGCTCCACCACCACCTCCCGGTGCTGAAGTACAGCCGTCTGGTAACCAGAACGCCATCATTTTTGGTGTAATCTCCCTCATATTAGGTATCATAGCCCTGATTTTAATGCAGGTCAACAGCAACCTGAAAAAAATGTCAGATGATTCGGAAGGGATTGTTCGTCC
>JACDJC010004126.1_pt1 | contig 10082 bp, 10 predicted proteins | sample 7454191 | NCBI WGS metagenome assembly JACDJC01 (sample SAMN14253291, study PRJNA609438) | sludge metagenome | isolation source: sludge after 25d culture with pyrite and EDTA | collected 2018-12-20
GAGATCGACGGGCAGGTTGACCGGCTGGCGGGGCTCCGGCGGATCGGGATCGACGAGATCTCCTACAAGCGTGGCCACAAGTATCTGACGATCGTTGTCGACCATGACAGCGGACGCCTGTTGTGGGCGGCGGTCGGCCGTGACGAGGCGACCGTCACCCGGTTCTTTGAGCTGCTCGGCGAGGAACGCTGCGCCGAGATCACCCACGTGTCGGCTGACTCGGCCCGCTGGATCACCAACGCTGACACCGCCAAGTGTCCTCAGGCGGTCCAATGCGCGGACCCTTTTCATGTGGTGGCGTGGGCGACCGACGCCCTTGACGAGCTCCGCCGTGACACCTGGAACGACGCCCGCAAACTGGCCCGCAAAGAACCGAAACGCAAGCGGGGACGGCCACCAGCCGACGCTCCGCCACGACCCGGCAACGACCTCGTCAAGGGCCTGAAGGGTGCCCGCTATGCGCTGTTGAAGAACCCAGAAAATCTGACCGACAATCAGCGGGCCAAACTGGCGTGGGTCGCCAAGACCGACCCGAGACTCCACAGGGGCTACCTCCTCAAAGAAGCCCTCCGATTCTGTTTCAAAGTCAAGGGTCAAGCCGGGAAAGACGCGTTGGACCGGTGGCTGTCGTGGGCCCAACGATGCCGGATCGACGCGTTCGTGAAACTCGGCCAGAAGATCCGCCGACACCGTGCTGCGATCAACGCGACACTCGACCACGGGCTCTCCAACGCGCTCATCGAGTCGACCAACACCAAGATCCGTGTGCTCACCCGAATGGCATACGGATTCAAAACACCAGAAGCACTGATCGCTCTCGCACTGCTCTCACTGGGCGGCTACCGGCCCGACCTCCCCGGCAGAACCCCCACCAAATGACCCACGCGAACGACAGGAGAGCCCTTTATATTGCTCGAAAACGACTTCGGCAGTTCACGTGCAACGCTCCTGACGACGTCAGCCTGGGGCACTGCACAACGTGGACCTGCGACGGCTTCTACACCTACCCGAACATGCCCCCAGCCCTCGACCGGGCCGCTTCCAGAAGCGGGCCCGTCACGCGACGGCGCAGGGTTCTCGCTCAGCCAATCCAGGTCGCTGCGTACAGAATGGCCAACCCGCCCAGCAGCGATGCGGTCGTCTCCAACTTGTCGCGCCCGGCGCGATGGGTCGCCAGTTCCGGGATCAGGTCGGCCGATGCGATGTAGATGAAGTTCCCCGCTGCGAACGGCAACAGGTAGGCCACGTCGACCACGTCGGCGCTGAAGTAGGCGACCACTCCGCCGATGAGGAAGGTGAGGGCGGACACGAAGTTCCACAACAGGGCGGATCGCTTCGTCCAACCCCCCTGGATGAGCACGCCAAAGTCGCCCAGTTCCTGGGGGATTTCGTGCGCCGCAGCAGCCAGCCAGGTCACCACGCCCACACGGATGTCGACGACGAACGCCGAGCCGACGGCCAGACCGCCGACGAGATTGTGAAGACCGTCGGCGACGAGCAACAGGAAGCCGAGCGGCTGGCGCTGTTCGTCGGGTCTGAAGTGGCAGTGGTGCCAGTGCAGCGCCTGCTCGAGCGCGAAGAACGAGACGAAGCCGGCGACCACCCAGACATAGACGGCCAGGTTGTTCCCGAGGGCGTCGATCGCGCTGGGAAGCATGTGGAAGAACGCGCCGCCGAGCAGCGAACCGGCTGCCAGGCCCACGATCGGCAACAGCACGCGGTCCAGCACCGGCTGCGGCAGCAACGCTGCCAACCCACCAACGAGAGCGATCGCACTCATCGCAACCCCACCCAAGATGATCCAACCAAGAGTCGACATCACACCCGCTTCTGCATCGGATCCACCCCCGAGGGCCCCTCGGCCCCAAGCGTTCGACCTTAGAGTTGTTGGTCACTTCCGAACGTCATGGATGCCGACGGGTCGGCCCCGAGACCCAGGGTTCAGGACTGAGGGATCACGGCCACGGGACACTCCGCGTGACGCATGACCTGTTGGGCCACGGACCCGAGCAGCACGCGAGAGAGGCCCCCTTGACCTTTCGAACCGACGACGACGAGGGAGGCGCCGCGCGACTCGTCGACCAGGGCCGATGCCCCGCTGGCACACACCGCCTGGACGCGCACCGTGACACCGGCGGCGTCCTGGGCTGTCATCTCCAGTTCAGCTTCGATCAGTTCTGACGCCGCTCTTCCAATCGCGTCGATTGGGGAAGCCATCCCGGGGAACGTCGCAGCGACGGTGGGTTCCATCCAGCCGTTCACTACAACGATCGGCAGGTTGCGAACCGATGCTTCGGTCAATGCCCATCGAAGAGCGTTTCTCGCCGAGCCCGAACCATCGACACCCACCACGATCCGGGGCTCGGTGTTGACCTCCGGACCGTCGGCCGTCGGACGAACCACCACCACTGGGCACGGCGCTCGGCCGGCGACCTTCACGCTGACCGAGCCGAGCCGCAAGCCAAGAAGGCCGCCCCGGCCCCGCGTCCCGACGACGAGAAGCTCGGCCCGTTCGGCTGAATCGACCAACGCAGTGTCGGGTTTGTCGACTACCGCCCTGATGGTCACATCGAGATCCTCGGGAACCCGGCTTTCGACCAGGCCCTCCAGCTGTCGCTGTGCACTCAGCTGAACGTCAACACCATCACCAGCCCCTCCGAACGCATGCGAGCGAGGCGTGTGGTCGCTCCACGCCCACATGACCTCCAGCTCGACCCGACGCAGTGCGGCTTCCTCGACCGCAAACCCGAGAGCGTTGAGCGATTCCTCTGAGTGGTCGACTCCGACAATGATGCGCGCCGTTCCGTTCATGACACGAGGATCGCAGGTTTGAACGAGCGAGGTGATCCGACCGGTGCCTTGAACGGGCGGGTACTCCGTAGGCTCGGGGCCATGGCCGACATGGATGCACATGAACCTTCAGGCACACTGACCGACAGGGAGATCGAGGACCTCCTGATGGCGCTGGACGACGAATACAAGGCACGCGCCACCTACCGACAGGTTCTCGCCGACTTTGGGGAGGTCCGCCCGTTCTCGAACATCGTGGAGGCCGAACAACGCCACATCGATGCGCTCCTTGTGCTGTTCGAGCGCTACGGGATCGAAGTCCCCGATGACCCCTGGCCGGGACAGGCGCCGCGCTTCTCCTCGATCGAGGACGCCTGCCAGGCCGGGGTCCAGGACGAGATCGACAACGCCGCACTGTACGACCGACTGCTGGCTGGGACCGAACGCGAGGATCTGCTGGCCACCTACCGAAACCTGCAACGCGCATCTCAGGAGAACCATCTCCCCGCTTTCGAGCGTCACGCCCAACCAGGCGAAAAAGGTGGCGGTGGTCGCGGCGGCCAGGGCCCTGGCGGCGAAGGGCCCGAAGGCCAAGGTCGCGGCGGCCAACGACGGCGCCGTCGCTCCGGCGAGCAGGGTCGCCCGTAGCTACCTAGGGTGGGCCCCCAACTCGGACAACTCGGAGCAGCCTCATGATCATCGAAGAAACCGTCATCCTCTCAGAGCCCTTTGATGAGGCGCTCACCAAGGTCAAGACCGCCCTCGCCGCCGTGGGCTTCGGGGTTCTGACCGAGATCGACCTCCAGGCAACCATGCGGGAGAAGATCGACAAGAGCATCCCTCGACACGTGATCCTGGGTGCATGTAACCCGGGCCTGGCCGGACGGGCGCTCGATGCCGACCCGACGATCGGCGTTCTGCTTCCCTGCAACGTCGTGGTGAGGGAGGCCGACGGTGGCGTCACGGTTGAGGCCCTCGACCCGGGCCTCATGTCATCGCTCACCGGCAAGGAAGAACTGGGGCCGGTCAGCGATGAGGCACGTCAGCTCCTCGGCGAGGCGCTCACCCAGCTGCAGTAGCCGCAGGTCACGGCAGCGGTAGCTCCGCTCCTTCGGTCAGCCCGGCTCAGGACGGGGGGCCGCATACGTTGTTGGTGAGGCGGACGATCGCTCGTCGAACTCCGGGTGCTCAGCGGCCGGCGAGCAGGGCCTTGACGTCGTCCGTTGAGGGGACCCGCCCAGCGAGGACGACCTCGTAGTCGATGACGAGTGCAGGGGTGGCCATCACTCCCCATGATGCGATTTCGGCGGGGGCGGTCACCTTCTCGAATTCGGCCTCGACGCCGAGTTCGGCGGCGGCGGTGCGCGCAGCGGCTTCGAGCTTGTCGCATTTGGTGCAACCGCTGCCGAGGATCTTGATGTCCATTTCATGACTCCTGTGCTGGTTCAAATGATCACGTTGAAGAGGTACCCGGTGACGATGAGGCCGGAAGCGACGACAGCGATGAAAGTGGCGATCAGCCTGGGTTGCAGTACCTGCCGCAACAGGATCATCTCGGGTAACGACAGCGCCACGACGCTCATCATGAACGCCAGGACGGTACCCATCGGCATGCCCTTGTCGTGCAACGCCTCGACCAGCGGCATGACACCTGCCGCGTTCGAGTAGAGCGGCACCCCGAGAGCCACCGCGATCGGCACCCCCAAGGGACCCGCAGCATGATCGGCAAACCATTGCTCCGGGACCCAGCCATGAATGATCGCGCCCACTCCGATACCCACCAGCAGGAACGGCCAGATCTTGCGCAGGATCGTCGCAACCTCCTCGCGTCCCATGGCGAGGCGGTCGTTCCAGGACAGACCCATCGACGGGTCGATCACCTTGCCGCGCAGCTTCGTCTCGAACACGAACGGCTCGACCCACCGTTCCATCCCCATCCGCCCGATCACCCACCCGGCGGTCGTAGCAATGACCAGTCCGGTGGCGATGTAGATGGCGGTGATCCGCCAGCCGAACAGGCCGTAGAGCATGACGATGGCGACCTCGTTCACCATCGGAGTCGCAATCAGGAAACTCATCGTCACCCCGAGCGGAACTCCAGCTGCGACAAACCCGATGAACGCCGGCACAGCCGAACACGAGCAGAACGGGGTCACCACCCCAAGCCCTGCGGCCGCCACATTGCCCACGCCCTCACGCCGACCGCCCAACAGCGCCCGGGTGCGTTCCACGGACATGAAGCTGCGGAGCACCGTGACCACGAAGATGATTCCGGCCAACAGCAGTGTGATCTTGGTGACGTCGTAGAAGAAGAAGTGGATCGACTCTCCCAGCCGACTTTCGCCTTCGAGTCCGACCACGTCGAACAGCAGCCAATCCCAGAACGGACGGTTCAGGCTGTACAGCGCCCACCACAACGCAACCGTCGCCGCCACCAGCAGCCACCGGCGCACCTCGGACGATGTAGGGGACGCTGGCGATGGCTGGGACGCTGGCGGCACATCGGTGGAGGTGCTCATCCGAGACTTCATTCCCCACAGTCGTTCATCGTCGTTCATCGTCGTTCGACGATACACGATGGACCGATCGGCAACAAGGACTTCTTCGGGTATCGTCGATGGGCGATGAGCAGACAGGCGACCACAACCGACGACGAGCTGGCCGCCATGGCCAAGGCGATCGGACACCCGGCACGCGTGCAGATCCTGAGAATGCTCGTCGCCAGAGACACCTGCGCCACGAGCGAGGTCGTCGACGGGCTGCCCCTCGCCCAGTCCACCGTCTCCGAGCACCTCCGTATCCTGCGCGAAGCAGGGCTCGTCCAGGGCGAGATCGACGGCCCCCGGACCCGCTACTGCGTCGACCCCAAGGGTCTCGCAGCGCTCAAGGCGGCCATCAGCTCCCTCTGAAACACCGCGCCAGGATGGCGTCGACCGGGGGCCCGACGGAGAAGTAGTGGGCGTGGCGTGCTCGATGCTCGCTGCGGTCGGCGGCGAGCATGGCCCGTTGATCGAGCAGGGAGTCCTGCTACGACGTCAGCTGACCGATCGCGCCAGATCCACTGCGTAGCGGGCGAGTGGCGCTAGGCGTCGGATCAGGTCGGCCCGGTCTGCTTCCCCAAGGCCGGGGCGATCAACCAGGATCGCCGAGAACGCCGATCGGACGGCTAGGTGGGTGGCCCATGCCAGACGCAGCTATTCCGATGGGGCGGGGTACCCCTCGTCGGCGAGGCCACCGCTGAACGCGTCGAGGATCGTCTCGGCGATCGCAGGGAGGTCGTCAGGTTCTGCAACACCGGAATCGAAGCGACCGGCCAGCAGCTGGCCAAGATCGCTCCCCACCGGGCCCAACGACCCGTAGCTCCAGTCGAAGGCAACAACAGTGCCGTCCCCCGGTTCGTGCAGGTTGGTCGGTGAGGCATCGCCGTGCGCCAGGCCATGAGGCAGCGCTTCGGCCCGGTCGAGCAGCGCAGGTGCCGCTCCGGCCAGCCACGCCAGACTCTCGCAACTTTGGATCGGCCGCCGTCACCTCCCGGACCGCAGGGTCGCCCCAGGTGGCATCGTCGGCCAGGAGCGGCAGATCGACGTTCATCATTTTGCCGTAAAAGAGATAATGCAGCGAGCGTCGGCCCAATCCCAGGTTGCGTTCCACCCGCGCCTCGGGCCAGCGGCCGATCATTCGACCCAGCCCACGAGCCGACCGACGGTATCGCTCAAGGTTCCAGGGCCCGCCTTCGTCGTCGACCTCTTCCAGCCAGAGGACCAGCCGGTCGTCGCAGGCACGATCGATGGCCAGCAGCTTGGGCAAGCGGATTCCCTCAGGCATGTCGCTCTCGAGGCCACATCCGTACACGCGTGGCTCGTCCAGCCAGTTGAGCTGTTCGAGCACGATGGCGTGGTGCTCGGGAGGTATGCACTCAACTACAGCGGTGACGCAGAAGCTTCCTTGACTATATTAGTCAACCTGTTTGACCAAGTGACGCTCCCCGACCATGTCTTTTCACGTCTCGACGGCCTCAACCGGCGAGCGGGACACGACATCCGGCCGCACCTCGACCTCACCATCGAGGGCATGCGGGGCACCTTCGGGGCCCTGCTTGGCATACTCCCGACCGATGGCGCCCGACCATCAGAGCTGGCCGAGGCGATGCGGATCTCCAAACAGGCCGTGGGTCAGCGGCTGGTCGAAATGGAGGCGCGGGGGTGGATCACCATCAACCCCGACCCCATCGACAAACGGGCCCGAATCGTGACCCGGACCCCAGCCGGCGACGAGATCAAGGCCATGAGTGAGCAGGCCATCGCCGCCATGGAACGCAACTGGGCCGACCAGGTCGGAGCCGACCGCTACCGAGTGTTCAAGGAGGTGCTAAACGAGTTGGCGCTCGGCTGAGCCACAGCCCCGTGCCCAAGAGGGCTACGCGTCTGCCGATGCGATCTGTGAGCGACCGTCATCCCTGCAGCGTTTCCATTGCGCAATCGACGGACCGCCGATCCAGGCACAGATCGAGCCCGACCTCGCCGGTCAGCGGGATGCGGCGCGTGAGAGATAGGCACTCGGACTGAGGCTTCCGTCGAGCCCGGTTGCACGTTCGAATAGGTAGAGGTGCGACCGACACCGCCAACGCAGGGTTGGTGTGCCCCCACCCCTCCGGCCATGGAGCGGTCGTGGTGCTACTCCGTGGCTCGATGGTCGCCGATCCACTTATCGATGCCCTCCCACGCCCGGAACAGCAGGTCGATGCGCTCGGCCGAGCCAGCGGGAACGTCAGCTGCCGGAAGCACTCGCCATGCCAGGTGCAGCGTCTTGTCCTCGGGCAGGGACGCCCACAGATCCGGGACCGTGAAGATCTCATCGAGGCCGGTGTGGGCAACCAGAACAACGTCGGCGTCGGGGCAGGCGCTGATGGCTGCCAGGGTGCCCGCCGGGCGGGGCGCCAGGAGGTAGGTCATCGACTCTGCTCGGCGAGCGGCTTCCTCGTGACCGTCGCTGCGCAGCCGCTCGATGGCACGAACCCGGCGGCCCTCGGTGAAGTTGCCACCCTCGGGGAAGATGACAAAGGCATCCCGGTTGGTCATTCCTGTCGCCAGCTCTGCAATAGCTGACACCGCGTCGCTGCCCGGGGCCGGGTTTGTCTCGATAAACCGGTTGGGAAGCCGGTTGAGCAGGATGTCGAACACCGGGTCCAGCTGGAGCGTCGCCTTGGCGACGATCCGGGGACGGCGCCCCGCCCAGGACATGACCTCGTGGAGCAGCAGAAACGAGTCGGCGGGGCCAGCGTGGCGGCTGAGGACGATCAGCGGCGCATCGCTGATCCTGCCATCGCCAGAATCGGTGGGCAGCGCCGTTCCGTCCTGGTCGATACTCAGCGAGAACAGTCGACTTCCCGTGTATACGAGAAGCCGCAGGGTCCAACGCAGCAGCCGGTAGTGAGCGCTGACGAACGCCTCCGAGGACAGCTTCCAACCGAACCCCGACGCCAACCACAGCGCCAAGGCGGAGATGGTCACCGCCACCTCGACGAACAGGTAACAGGTGGCCAGGCCGAGCAGCCGGAGTGCCCGCCACTTTCCGGGCAGCCGATACGAGACGACCAGGGCGGCGATGACGAACAGCGGCACTGTCGTGATGTAGAGGATGAATGCCAGCAGCGGCAGCGGCCAAAGGACGATGCGGCGCAGCCAGCGCGGCGGCAGCTTCACGGTTCGATCGAGTTCAGGTAGTCGATCGAGGCCGCATAGGACTGATCGATCCGGCGCTCGATCGACTCCGAGTTTCCCCGCCGGTACTGGCTGACGTCGTTGAACGTCTTCGGGTCGCCGGTCGGCAGGACGTGCACGGCAATGTTGTCCGGAAGGTTGCGCATCGACTCGGTGAAGCGGTGTCGGCGGGAGATCTCAAAGGCCACCATGGCGACCTCCCACGGGTTGGACGGCGGCGCCAACGGTGCCTCCACCCGCCCCACCTGCAGCACGTAGATGGTGGTCGCACCGTGGGCGATCGCCCGGTCGAGCGGAATCGACGAGACGAGCCCACCGTCGAGGAAGTGCTCGCCGTCGATCTCGACCGGGGGAAACATGCCCGGCACGGCAGACGAGGCCAGGATGGCCTCGACCAACGGTCCGGTAGAGAAGTAGTGGGCCGTAGCGTGCTCGATGCTTGCTGCGACGCATTCGAAGTTGACCGCAAGGTCGTCGATGCGGCGCACGGGCAGGATCTCTTCGAGGAGCTCCCGCAGCACCCGGTTGTCGCTCAGGTGGGTTCCCGACCGGGCGAAGGTGGCAACCTTGGAAAAGATCGAGCCCCCAAACACCCCCGAGCGGTCGAGCGTCGTCCACAGCTCGGTCAGCGCCTCGACGCTCCGGCCGGACGGGTCGGCAGCGATTATCGCCCCGTTGATCGACCCGATCGAGGTGCCCACCACCAAGTCGGGGGTGATGCCGACTTCGATCAGCGCTCCGAGCATCCCCACCTGGTGGGCACCGAGGTCGCCGCCGCCGCCCAGGACAAATGCGGTAGCGGATGGCATCGCCTCTTTCTACACTGCGCCTCGCCGAGACACACCGTTTCCGGGCAGCGAGACCTGCGGCGTCGGCGGCTGACCGACGATGGCGTCGGCGGCCGGCTGGAGTACGCGGGCATTCCCTCGGCAGAGCCGAGGGAATGCCCGACGCTCTCGTTCGTCACTCACTCAGCTGACGGTGAACTCGCCGATCTGCGTAGGAGGCTTCGGAGAGTCCTGCGCATCCTCGGTGGACAGGTAGCCGTAGTTGCCAGCGGGAAGGTCCAGTACCAACCACACCATCTGACCGGGTTCGACCACGTCGACCCCGCCCATCAGCAATCCACCCTTGGCGTTTTCCACCGACTTGCCGTTGGACATCGTCTCATTGACCGCTTTGAGGTAGCCCTCGATCGTCGCTCCGTCATCCAGCTTCACGAGCTGGATGTTGTGGACCTTGGCCCCGGTGTTCTCCACTGCGAACGTGCCCTTGCCCTCGAAGCCGTCGGGCATCGTGATCGCCTTGTCGTCGATGGTGATGGTGCCGTCGCTGTCGGGCCTTTCATCCGTGGAGGGTTCTCCGGTCACCTTGAACTCACCGATCATTCCCATGGCGAAGTGCGGAGTTCCGTCGTCGGTGGTGAAGAAGCAGATGGTTGCGTAGTTGCCCTCCTTCAGGTTCTGGGTGATGACGGTGCTCTGCTGGCCTGGTCCCAGTTCGGCCGGCGTGCCGTACCCCGTATCCTGCGGGTCAGCCAACAGGCTGTTGACCGCGCTCTCATCGGGCGAC
>JACDJC010004129.1_pt1 | contig 10079 bp, 13 predicted proteins | sample 7454191 | NCBI WGS metagenome assembly JACDJC01 (sample SAMN14253291, study PRJNA609438) | sludge metagenome | isolation source: sludge after 25d culture with pyrite and EDTA | collected 2018-12-20
CCGGGTCCACCGGTACGCCGTCGGCCGCGCTGAGCGCGGTGAGGTGGACCTCGCAGCGCACCCGTGCGTTGGCCGACAGGTTGTTCTCGTTGCCGTACGCAGCGCGTGTGCCGGTGGGGGCCACCCACGCACGGCCGTGCACGGTGGGCTCCTGTTGGCCGCGACTCATCGCCAGAACGTACCCCGTCAGCCGATGCGGACTGTTCCGGCGGCGCCGTCGACGTGCAGCACGGTGCCGTCGGCGACGGCCGTGATGTTGGGCACGCTGAGCACGGCCGGAATGCCCAACTCGCGCGCAACGATCGCTGCGTGGCTGAGCACGGCGCCACTGTCGCAGACGACCGCAGCCGCGCTCAGGAACAACGGAGTCCACGAAGGGTCGGTGATCGCGCACACCAACACGTCGCCCGGCTCCAATCCTCGGGGGTCATGAGGGTCGTGGATGACGCGCGCTGGGCCGCTGGCGACGCCGCCGCTCACCGCAATGCCCTTGAGCGTGCTGCCCGTGGCCGGAGCTTCGGGGTGGGCGTCGGCACGAACTGCCCAGGTCTCGGGCGGCGGGATGCGCCCCTGGAACCAGAGTGGCGGAATGCGTGCGTCGAGGTAGCGCTGCTGGTCGGAGCGCTGCGCAATGACGTCGGCGAATGCGGACGGGTCGGCGACGAAGTCGGCGAGCTCGTCGATGGTGACGCAGAACGCACGTCGAACATCGGCCGGGCCGCCACGCGCATGTGCGCGTCGGGCGAGCTCGTGGAGCACGTGTCGTGCCCCGAGGTTCTCGAGCACGTAGATGTCCTTGGCGCGCTCGCGCGCGATGGCGCCGAGGCGCGAGAGGTGCGCGGTGCGGCGAACCATGCGCCGCAGCGGCCGCGGCACCAGCTGCAACGCTTCCTGCAGCGCGGTGTTGGCATCGGCGGTGAGGCGGCGCCCCGTGGCGATGGGGTCGCGCTCCGCAGGCGCGTGGCGCAGGCGGTCGATCGCCGCGTAGACCGGCGTGGGGTCCATCGACCACGAGGGAGTAGCGAGCTCGTACTCGTCGTTGCCGCGGTGGCCGTGGTCGTGCAGGAACGACGCGATGCCGGCGTTGAGATCTGTGTGCTGGGTGCGCAGGGCGATGTCGTGAAGGCCATCGTCGAATTCCCGGGTGAGGTGCTCGTCGGCCGCCACGAGGCGGCCGAGTTGCCACAGCCGTCGCGCGAGTTGCGCGGAGTCGACGTCGCCCGTGCCGCCAGCGATGCGGTTGCCCATGCCGGGCGGAATGTTCGGTCGTTCGAGCAGCCGATCGAGCAGCCCGCGAGGTGCGCCTGCAGTGCCGCTCCAGTGCAGCAGCCGGTTCATGCTGGCGCCTTGGCGGGGCGGGAACGTCCGCAACCAGGCGAGCAGTTGCGCGTCGCTCGCGTCGTGGAGCGAGGGCATCGTGGTGAGCCATCGCTTTGCGTCGGCGCGAGCGATTGTCAGCGGCTCCATGCTCGGGCGGCGCAACGTGCTGATGGCGTACTTCGTGAGGCGAAGCGTCGCCATCAGGTTGCGGTCGCCCTTCGCTCGCTGATGTGGCGGGGTCGCGACGTCGCCCATCACTTGCAGATCGATCTGGCGAACGTCCATGCCGGGCATGCGTTGACCGAACAGTCGCATGGTGCTGGCGTTCATGTAGAGGTACCCGCAGAACACGCCGGTGCTCAGTGATGGACCATGCAGTTCGTGCGGTCGTAGCACGCCCATGTCCACCAACTCGGCGAGCTGACCCTGCCGCACCTGATCGCCGATGAGGGTGCCGGTGAGGGCGGTCATCACATGTGGGAACACTTCGCCGACGTTGCCGCGCGTGTAGATCGTGAAGCGTTCGTTCGGCTCCGTGTCGGCCACCCATCCGGTGGGTGGTGCGCTGTCACTCATCTCGAACCCCCAAGTGCGTTCCTGCAAGTCTCGTCGCAGCGCCGCAGCATGTCTACGGGCTGGCTACGAGTGAGCGGCTTCGAGGGTCTCGGCGAGGAGTTCGAGTGCGGCCGCGGCGAACATCGCCATGTTTGCAGGGCGGTCGTCGTTCCCAGTGAGGAGATGGCGAGTCACGTCGGTGGGTCCAGCGGTGCTGGCGACCGCGACCCAGCAGTGGCCGGCCGGGTCGCCGTACGGGTTCGATGGGCCAGCCGCGCCGGCCTCCCCGATTCCCCACGTCGCCCCGAGCTTGACGGCGGCAGACCGGGCAAGGTGGAGCGCGAAGTCCTCGGTAGCCCCGCGCAGCCGGCCCGGTGCCTCGACCGCGCCAGCCATCCACGCCCGGTACGCGGCCGGTGTGTAGACGACGACGCCGCCGAGGTAGTACGCCGACGCGCCAGGCACGGAGAGCAGCGCAGCGGAGATCAGCCCGCCCGCAGACCCCTCCGCCACCGCCACAGTCGCGCCCCGCTCGCGCAGGAGTGCGCCGATCCGCAAGGCAGGTGCGGCGAGTGCGTCGAGAATCATGCCGCCAGTGTGCCCCGGCCAGTTCCAACCACGCTGCACCCGTGTCGGTAACCTGTCGACTGGCTCGAGGGCCACCCGCTCCCGTAGCTCAGTCGGATAGAGCAACGGTTTCCTAAACCGCAGGTCGTAGGTTCGATTCCTACCGGGGGCGCCAAGAAATCCAGCTTCACCAGGGCATTCTAGCTGGTAGAGCGTTCGAGTGGTGGACCAGGATTGACCGCCAATGACCGCCATTTCTCGTTGTGATTGGGAAGAGTGTGGGAAGGGATTGGACAGCGCGGGGCCGTTTGCCGCACCGGGCTGAGTGTGTGCTCTAGCGAGAACGCGTCAGAGCGGTCCGAGACCAGCGCTCTCAGCGTGTCAGGACTGCGGCGTGAACTTCGCGCTGCTCGGCTATGCCGCCGACCGCTTCGACGAAACGCTCCGTCCAGCTTGAGATGACGCGGGCGAGGTCACGCCCGTCCCGACGAGCGGTATCGCCGGGCTGGAGCAACTTGGCGATGCTGTTCACGGGGTCGACGGCGATCACGTCAGGGCCATCGGCGACGAGGTGACGTCGGTAGAACGAGTCCTGCGTTCCCATGCCCGCGGTGTAGAGCTGACCTCCGGGCGCTAGCCGAGACATCAATACATCGAGGAAGCGACGTCTACCGTCGGTCGACAGGATGTGGCAGGAGACGTAGGAGTCGATGATGAGGTCGTACTCGCCGTCGGGGAGGTTGTGCTCGTCCACAGTGCCGTGCTCGATCAGTGGGGACAGGTTGCGAGACGCAGCTCGCTCGCGGTGGAGGTGACAAGCGACCTCCGAGCTGTCGATGGCGTGTACGCGAGCTCCGAGCGAGCTCACGTAGATGGAGTGCCGGCCGGTTCCCGCGCCGAGATCGAGAATCCGCTTTCCGGCGACGTCACCCCACGACGGCTGTAGTCGAGTGAACGCACGGGACGGCGCAAGGCGGAGGCTCGAGGGTATGGCTTGGACGTCTGCGTACTCGCGGTCCCAGACAGCGCTGTCACCCCAGGCGGAGGGTGGTGACGTGCTAGGCCCGATCATCAGCCGCCCTATGTCGTCGATCGCCTGATCCATCGCTCGTGACGCTACCAGCGGTAACCGGACGGCCATTGGAGGTCCGCTGCGTCGGAACAGGCAGTGAGTAGGGTTCGCCCATGTCGTTGGCGAGTCGGATATCGCAGTGGCTTCCGGTGCTGTGGTTCCTCGCCGCGGTGATCTTGCTGTTGCTGCTCTGGACGTCCGGAACGCTCGGAAAAGTGGTGCAGCGAATCACGAAGTTCGATGGGTTCGGACTGTCATTCGAGTTCACTGCGCAGAGCGCCCAGCAGACTAGGGAGTCGGTGCAGGACAGTCTCGCCGAGGTTCGCGTGGCGATCACTCGCCGGCTGGCCTCTGACGTGCGCTCGGCCAACCTTCAGGAGACTTTTCGGGCGATGCTCGACGCAACGCTTCTCAAGGACAAGTCGGGTTGGCGCAGCACGATCCACATCCAAGACCCGCTGTACGCGAACCAGTTGTTTCAACTATTGGACTATCAGCCCAGTGGAAAGGGTGCGGGGCGAACGTTCTCGACCCGGGCCGGGATCATCGGTCTGTCGTGGCGCCTACGGCAGACGGAGAGTTGGAACCAAAGCAGCGCTGTTTCGGCGGATGAACTCATCCGCCAGTGGGGAATGACGGACCTAGAGGCCGAGGGTCGGAAAGCGAAGGACAGCAAGAAGCTCTTCTTGGCTGTACCACTGCTGGACGCCAACGGAGCCCGAATAGGGCTCTTCTACTTTGATGCCGACGGCAGGGAGAGGTTCGGACTGTCAACTTTGCCTGACGTAATGGGCGAGGCGGAGCAGAAGGCGGCCGACGTTGAGGAGAAGGCTTTGTTGAGCAAGATCGAGACAGAGGTCGTTCACGAGTACGAGCAGCGGATGGTTGCAAAGCTCACGAAGGTCGTTGAGGAAATTGCAAAGGCCAGTCCGCTCCTCGAACAGGATGCACAATGAAGGTGGCTGTGAAAGCTGTACTGGTTGTGTTGCTCGGTCTCGTAGTTGTGATCATCAGCGTCGGCATCGGCTACGGCATAGGATTCGACGCCGGCAAGGGCAGTATCGAGTGCACGAAGGGCACCGTGCTCTCGGTCGAAGTCACCAAGGCCGACGAGTTCGGAAACGGTGTCCACGTTCTGAGCATCGGAGACTGCAGCCGGATCGATGAGGCTGCGTTCATCGCGGCGGTCGATGCCTTGGCTTCCGGGCAACCCGTGCCGACTACTACGACAACTGCACCGTCGACGAGCACAACTGCCGCCACTGGTGCGACTGCCACGACTGGTCCATAGTCCGCAGGCGTGGTGCCCGGCTAGCAAAGCAGATGAAGCAGGTCCCCTAGCTGGGCTATCTTCCGCAATGATCGTTCCGCCTCACGATCGTGGCGCTCCTCGTACTCCCATACGTACGCGGGTAGCCAAATCGCATCAACGCCGGCGTCCAGCGATGGCCGGATGTCTGATTGAACGGAGTTGCCTACGCTGACGACTTCTGTCACGGCCAGGCCGAGTTGGCTCACGACTGATGCGAATGCGGCTGGCGTCTTTCGTTCGACGATCGACACGACGTCAAAGAAGTTGGCGAGACCGCTGTCGGCGAGTCGACGCTCCTGGACGCTACGGGCACCTTTGGTAAGGAGCGCTAAATGAGAACCGCGTCTACGAAGTTCCGCGAGCACGTTGGCCGCATCGTCGCGAAGCGGTGCGAGCGCTCCGAATACTGAGCGGGCAGCGTCAAGTACCTCTGCGCGCACCTTTTCGGCATTCGAGACCTCTGCGCCGCCGACGAGCGAAAGAGCCTCAACGCAGGAGGTGGGGAAACGTTCGACGCTGTGGCCGAGGGCGACCACATTGTGGACGTCTCGAAGCCGCTGAATTCGCTCCCACTCCGTCCCGTCTAGGCCCACCCGCTCGATGACCCTTCGAACTGTCGCCCGTGCGTCGTCGTAGAGCGCCTCGGTTAGCCAGAGAGTGTCGTCACCGTCGAAGATCACGCCGCGGGCGCGGATGCAGGGCATCGACACTGTCGACTCGGCGGTACCGGTGGATCGATCGCGGGACATGCAGTCAACCTACGCGAAGGGTGTCACACCGTTGCTTACGCCCTGGTCCGGGCGTCGGCCAACGCCCGGCGCGCGGCGGATCAACGGCAAGGGCAGCGAGGGCGCCCTCGAACCAGGCGTGCACCGCCAGCGAGATGACCGCCGCTGGCCGGCCGTCGGACTCGGCCATCTCGTCAGAACGATGCACCAGGTACTCCAGCATCGGGTTGTAGGCATCGGGCCAGGGGAACTGCGGCATGTCCGTGTCTCGCAGCGACTCGACCGCGCTCTGGCTCTCCAGGTAGACGGCGAGCCGGTCGCTGAACCGTTCGATCGTCACGCAGCCCGTGTCGTTGGTTGTGCTCGTCCTCATCGTGGCCTCCGAATCGAGTCCGACGATCGGACCTCTCCTACCTACAGAGGTGAAACGGCGCGAGGCGCAGCAACCTTCGGCGGAATCGTGTGCAACCGCGCTGCGCCCTGCCGACTTCGACCTCTGTAGGTGGGTACAGAACTCGAGTGGAGGAGGCACCCCGTGGCTCAGTTGGCTTCGGCGACGGTTCGACCGGCGCTCATGAACATCGATCAGGTGGCAGAGCGCCTCGGCGTGTCCGTACGGCACATGCGGCGCCTCGTCGCCGAGCGCAGAATTCCGTTCGTGAAGTGGGGGCACCTACTCCGCTTCGACCCTGACGAGATTGACCGGTGGATCGAGGAGTTCGCCGTCCCGCCAACGCTGCTGGATGGCCGAGCAGTCGGTAGGAGAGTCTGAGATTTCTCGTCGGAGAGTGCTGCGCCCTGGCCTTTTCACCCTCTGTAAGGTGGTGTGATCACCGTTGCGCCTTCTCCGGGCCTTCGATCGGAATTCGGGCGGCCGCTCGTCGGCGTTCCAGCATTAGGTAGTGCTGTGCCCGGCACGGCTCAGCCTGCGGGGCGCGAGTCGCTGAAGCGCCGACGCTCCTCCCGAGGCCGGGTCGCTGAAGCGTGCCGACGGTCGAGTCAACGAGTGCGCGCCCGCCTCGGTGGCGGGGTTCGTCTGCCAAGTTCGCTCTGGATCGCGGAACGGACGAGGGCCTGGACGCTCGACTCTTCATCGAGAGCGACCTGCTGGAGCTCTCGCTTCATCGACTTTGGTATGCGGATGGCGAGGAAGACGACTTCTTCGTCGATGGTGTGCTTCTTGGCGGCTGGCACCGCGATGTCCTCCCTGTTTCTTGGACGGCGCAACGGTAGACCGCGCGGCCTGGTGCAGAACGACGTTGTCCGAGTTCTGCCCATTGACCTGAGTGTGATCCTTCGCGATCATGTGATCAAGCGATCTCGATCGCCTCGCAGCGCATTGCTGTCTTCCAACTTCAGCAGCCACCGGAAGGGGGTGTGGCCATGAGGAGGGCGTGGAAAGCAGCCGCTTCGGCGGCCACGATGATCGCTGCGCTTGGTGCCTGCAGTAACTCGGGCGACTCGTCGACCTCAACGACAGCGTCGTCGAGCGTCTCAACCGCACCGACGGTCGCGCCGACAACCTCGACGACTTCGACGACATCGACGAGTGCGCCGGCGGCCACGACCTCAGCCTCCACCACCACGACGCTGGCGCCCACGACGACGGCGGTCCCGGTCGATGCTCAGGTGAAGGCCGACTTCCTCGCCCTGTACGACGCCTACTGGACTTGCCTTCGCTCGCCGAAGGACTGTGACCCTACGAAGCTCACTGCGTCGGTCGGGCCAGCCCGAGCTGCGCTGACCAAGACCGTGAATGATCTCGTGACCGGGGGCTTGTTCGCTGGAACCGAGGATCCCGGGTACGTCGTGGCCCAGTCGATCATCGTCGCGGGGCCGACCACGGCGACCGTCACCTACTGCGCGTGGGACACCGGCGTGTTGTACGGACCGCCGGCGAAGCCTGGAGGCGCTCCCGTTGTTGTCAACAACCTTCATGTCACGTCGCGTTTCGAGACCACGATGGTGCTCGAGGGAGGCAGGTGGCTCACGTCCGAAGAGAAGCGGACCGAGCGGGTTGAGGGAGAGAACCGGTGTCCGCCCGAGGGTTGATTGCGGTCTCCGTCGTCGTCGCCGTGCTCGGCGCTCCCACGATCGCGCGTGCAGAGATTCTCGGTGGCCAGGGCGGCGCAGGGACCGACTCGGTCACGTCGTGGGTCGTGGGGAATGGCCCGGGAGGCGGTGTCACGCCGCCCGCCGGAACGAGCTGCGGGCCTTGGGATCAGGCAGCCAACCAATCACCGGAGGCCGGTCCACCTGACATCGGCACGGTCCGGCAGGACGCCTCGGGTGTCGTGTGGATGCTCTACTACCGAATCTGCACCGGCACCGCCCAGTACGTCTGGGTGCCGGTCCTTCCGCCAGGCGATCTCGGTCAGCTGGCGTTCGACGAAGTGACGAAGAAGCTGCCGAAGCCGACGCCGGCGCTGTCGCCCGATCTCTCCATCGGTGGCTACGTGAACTTCGAGACGTGGTTGTCGGTGGCTGATCCCGGAGCGGTGTCTGCCACCTCGGCGATTCCTGGTCTGTCGGCCACGGCGACGGCCCGGGTCGTGCGAATCGAGTGGCGCCCGGGCGACGGTTCACTCGTGACCTGTGAGCCCTTCGGCGGTCTGCCACCGACGCCTGGCTACACCGGGAAGGCGCCGTGCGGTCACACGTTCACGATGCCCTCCGTGGCGGCGGCCACGGGCACCACGGATGACCGTTACCACGGGTCGGTGACCTTGGTGTGGGCAGCGAGCTGGACGGCGTCGAACGGGGCCTCAGGTGACTTGGGTGAGGTGTCCTCGACGGTGCCGTACGTGTACCGGGTGCGAGAGATCCAGACGATCGGAGCAGGAGGCTGACGATGGCGACTGTGCTGGAACGAAACACTCCGACGTCGCGGGAGCGTCAGCCGAGTGCGCCAGCGCGGATCTCGTCGCGTGCGCGTGGTCGCCTCGCACTCGGCGCGCTGATCGTTGCGATCGGAGTGCTGATCAATCTTGCGATCTATCGCAGCGTCGATGACAAGTCGCCGGTGTTGCAGCTGAATCGGGACGTTCCGGCGGGACAGCAGATCTCCGCTGATGACTTCCGTACCGTGGAGATCGGAGCGAATGGAGCGTTCCGTTCCGTGCCGTCGAGCGATCTGAACGTGGTGGTCGGCTCGTACGCCAAGGTGCGTCTGATCGCCGGAACGCTGCTTGCTCGCGAGGCCCTACAGGCCGGCCCGCTGGTCGCACCGGGAGCATCAGTGGTTGCCGTCACGGTCCCGGCTGGTGAGGTGCCGATCGGTTTGCGTGAGCGGTCTCGTGTGAGCGTGGTGATCGTCGCTTCCGATCGGACCTCGACATCGGTCGATGGGACCGTTATCGGCCTGCCTTCGCAGGCGGGGTCGTCAGGTCAAGTGTCGGTCTCGATCGAGCTGGCGGCGGGTGATGCCGGTGCGGTCGCTGCCGCGGAGAAGGTCCGGTTGGTGTTGCTCGATCCGGGGGCAACGGGATGACCTTGCTTGCGGTGTGTGGGGACGCAGCGACAACGACCGCCTTCGCGTTGGCCTCGACGTGGCCGACGCCCGACGTGCTCCTCGTCGAAGCTGATGGGAGCGGCGGCGACCTGGCCGCTTGGCTGGACATCCCGGAGCAGCCAGGTGTGGCGACGGCCGTGACGATGGCCCCAACGGGTTCGTGGCCGGCGATCGAGGCGCAGGTGCAGCGTCTTGGGTCGCTGTCGGTCTTGCCGTTGCCGCTGCGGGCTGGCGAGGCGTCGGTCGCCAGCAAGGAGGCCGCTGTGCGTCTACTGCCGACACTGTCGGCATTGGCTGGGTTGACAGCGATCGCGGACTGCGGGTTCTGTCATCCGTCGGCGCTATCGCCGGCGGTGACCCAGGCGGCGCTCGTCGTCGTGACGATTCGACAGCCTTCCACCTCCCCTCGGGCTGCGGCGGCGCATCTGGATCGCGTCGGCGAGCTGGTCGATGCGCTCGCCTCGCGGGCCTTGCCGACGGTCGCTCTCATCATTGGTGAGGAGCCCTATCGGGCGAGTGAGATCAGCGACTTCCTCGGCGGGACGGCCGGACAACTACCGGTGCTCGTCCTTGCAGATGACGCGATGGGTGCCGCTGCAGCAGCCGGCCGAGAGCGCGTAGGACGCGGGTTCCCTCGGAGCCATCTCGCGAGGTCGGCCAGTGCGGCGGCAAGCGAACTGTCGGTGCGCCTGGATTCACTCCGCTCGGTTGATGTCGAGGTCGGGCGATGACGTCGTGGGACCCGGATCTCGGGCTCAGCGAGCTGCCGCCCGCCGAGGCTGTGCGCGTGGTCCGCCTTGTCGCCGATCGGCTGGCACGTCGCCTGGCGGAGGAGATCGAGGCACGCCGTCTCGCCGACGATGACGCCGACCCGGGCGTGCCATTGGAGCGCGACGTCCTCGGCCAAGAGCTGCTGATCGGAGAGTGGATCGCAGAGGAGCTGGGCTCGGTGTCGCAGGCCCGGATGCAACGCGGGTCGAGCCGCCTTTCGGATGCAACCGATGGTGAGCTCCG
>JACDJC010004130.1_pt1 | contig 10076 bp, 7 predicted proteins | sample 7454191 | NCBI WGS metagenome assembly JACDJC01 (sample SAMN14253291, study PRJNA609438) | sludge metagenome | isolation source: sludge after 25d culture with pyrite and EDTA | collected 2018-12-20
GAGGTTTTTGGCTCGCTTGAACCGGGTGATCCGGCTTTCAGCGAAACCACACCATATTCTCCCAACTCTCCATACGCAGCCTCCAAGGCCAGCAGTGATCACCTGGTTCGCGCCTATCACCACACTTATAAATTGCCCGTCACGCTTACCAACTGTTCCAACAATTACGGACCCTATCAATTTCCCGAGAAACTGATCCCCTTGATGATCCTCAACGCCCTGGAAGGCAAATCGCTGCCAATCTATGGTGATGGGATGCAGATCCGCGACTGGCTCTACGTCGAAGATCATTGCGAAGCCATCTGGAAAGTACTCACTGAAGGGCGCGTTGGCGAAAGTTACAATGTTGGCGGAAATAATCAACCGCCGAATATTGAGATCGTTGACAATATCTGCACGCTTTTGGACGAATTCAAACCGGATTCAGCACATTGCCCGCACCAGCAGCTGAAAACATATGTAACTGACCGCCCGGGCCATGACCGGCGTTACGCGATGAACATCTCGAAGATCGAACGGGAGCTTGGCTGGAAGCCGAAGTATGACCTGGCAACCGGTCTGCGCAAGACGGTTGAGTGGTACCTGGCGAATCATGAATGGATCACCGTGATCAGGCAGCAGAAACAATTTAATGAATGGGTGAATAAAAATTATTTGGGCCGAGGAGAAAAATGAAAGGGATCATTCTGGCAGGAGGGAAAGGCACCAGGCTTTTCCCGCTCACACTCACGATCAGCAAGCAGTTGCTTCCGGTTTTCGACAAACCGATGATCTATTACCCGTTATCGATGTTAATGCTTGCCCGCATCCGCGAAATCCTGGTTATCAGCTCACCTGAGGATTTGCCAAGTTTCAGACGCCTGCTTGGGGATGGGTCGCAATGGGGGGTCCATTTTGAGTACGCTGAACAGGCTGCCCCGCGCGGCTTGGCTGACGCGTTCATCGTTGGTGAGGAATTCATCAATTGTGAACCCACATGCCTGATCCTCGGCGACAATATTTTCTTTGGTCAGGGGCTGCCTGAAAAATTACGCGAATCTGCCCAGCTTACCAGTGGAGCGATTGTATTTGCCTATCCGGTTCGCGACCCCGAGCGGTATGGTGTGGTGGAGTTCGACGAAAATGGGAAAGCCATCAGCCTGGAAGAAAAACCCGCCAATCCGAAATCCAGGTTCGCGGTGCCGGGGTTATATTTCTACGATGAGAAGGTTGTGGAACTGGCAAAATCGCTCAAACCTTCACCGCGCGGCGAGATTGAGATCACGGACTTGAATCGTATTTATCTGGAGCGCGGCGAACTCGCTGTCCAACAGATGGGGCGGGGGACTGCCTGGCTGGACGCAGGCACACATGAATCTTTATTACAGGCCTCCAATTTTATCCAGGCGGTTGAGGAACGTCAGGGGATCATGATCTCGTGTCCTGAAGAGATCGCCTACCGCCTTGGTTTCATTGATCGTGCGCGCTTCCTTGAAACAGCCAAAAAGTATGAATCCAATGGTTACGGCGCTTATCTGCGCCAATTTATAGAGAGCGTTTCATGAGGATTTTGTTGATCGGCAGGAATGGTCAGTTGGGGTGGGAGCTGCATCGTGCCTGCATGACGTTAGGCGAAGTCATCGCGGTCGATTACCCGGAGGTAGACCTGGCGCAGGTTGGTGCGCTGCGTGAACTGATCGCTACCGTGAAGCCGACCATCCTGCTCAATCCTGCTGCCTACACCAATGTGGATAAAGCTGAAATTGAGCCGGAACTGGCGCACAAAGTGAACGCGGTCGCGCCGGGCGTGCTGGCTGAGGAGATGAAAAAACTGGGCGGAGCGCTCATTCATTATTCAACTGATTACGTGTTCGATGGCGACAAAGGCAGCTCTTATCTTGAAACAGATCAACCCAATCCCATTAATCAATACGGGGTTGGCAAACTGGCAGGCGAACAGGCTGTGCAAGCTGTTGGCGGAATCTCGCTGACCTTCCGGACGAGCTGGGTTTACAGCCTGCGTGTTGGTGGATTTGTCAACAAAGTGCTCGCCTGGGCCCGCCAGCAGGAAGTCATGCGCATCGTTGATGACCAGACCGGCAGCCCGACCTGGGCGCGAATGCTGGCTGAAGCGACAGCTCAGGTCATCGCACGCGGCGGGGGTAACCCGCTGGACTATCTGCAGCAGCATAGCGGACTCTATCACCTGGCGGGCGCAGGGGCTGCCAGCCGCTATGAATGGGCGCGCGAAGTGATCGAACGCGATCCTAAAAGGGATGAGCAAATTGCAACACAACTACTGCCGGCTAAAACGGCGGAGTTTCCCAACCCGGCGAGCAGACCGGTGTTCTCGGCCTTGGATTGCAGCAAGTTTTCCGAGACGTTCCTACTTCCGCTGCCAGATTGGAAAGAATCAATCCAACTGATGTATGGATAAAAAATAATTACGCTCGAAATTAAAGCTGTTTGATTTGTGATTTTGGATCGATCGAGTAGCCTTCATCCCGCAAGCTCAGATTCGGATTGTAGTATGGGTCGCCTTTTTCCAGGAAATTTTGCCATTTTTGCTGGAAAATCATCTTTTCGTTTTCAAATCTTGCCTTTTGTTCACTCGTCACTTCATACCCCCTGGTTTTTGACTCGTGATGATACAGTTCAGCAAAAGGTGTCCAGACGTTCACGAAACCTTTTTCCATGATCTTTAGACAAAGATCCACATCACCAAAAGCGAGGACATATTTTGGGTCAAAGCCGCCGACCATCTCGAAGATATTCCTGCGCACCATCAGGCACGCGGCGGTGTTGGCTGACACGTTGTGGATCTGTTTGAGCAGTCCGCCATAACCCACCCGGTCGCGATGATAACCTTTGTGCACATGCCCGGCCGTACCGCCAATTCCAACAACCAACCCGGCGTGCTGGATCGTGTCATTCGGATAGAGCAATTTTGCCCCAACCGTGCCGCTCTCGGGACGCTGCGCGTGCATCAACATCTGCTCGATCCAGTCCGGCGTGATGACTTCGATGTCGTTGTTCAGGAAAAGCAGGACCTCGGCTGATGTGGATTCAGCAGCGTAGTTGTTTACACTGGAATAATTGAAGGGTTGATCCCATTCAATGATCCTGATTCGCTTATTTGTCTCGCGCAAGGAGTTGTACAGCTCAAATGTCGTGTTGTCTTTACTATGGTTCTCAACGATCAGGATTTCGTAATTCGCGTAAGTTGACCTCTCTCGGATGGATGTGATGAGGGTATGCAGGTCTTCAGCATGATCGTGATTGGGAATGAGAATCGACACCAGGGGCGTTTCACGCAGCGCGTAGTTGATGCGATACCAGGTGGGCATATAGTTGGTGCTTACATCGCCTTTTAGTTGATACCTCTTCAAATGGTCTTGCAGGGCTTTAACCCCGGCTTCGGTAGCGTAAGGTTTGGCGTAATAATCAGATGCGGTGGAACCCTTGACCGAGCGCCAGTGGTAGAGGATTTTTGGGATTCGATGGATTTTTTTTGCCCGTTCCGCTGCCCGCAGAATGAAATCGAAGTCCTGCGCTCCGTCAAAGCCTGTACGTAGCCAGCCGAGCGCGTCCCCCAGGCTTTTGCGGAGCACGAAGAAATGACACATGTAGTTCATGCTGCGCATCAGATCCGGGCTATATCCGGGCTTGAAAAACGGCTCGACGCGCTTGCCTTGTTCATCAAGAACATCTTCGTCGGAATACAAAATATCGATATCAGGGTCTATCGATAAAGTTCCAGCAACCTCGAACAGTGCGAAAGGTGCCAGCGTGTCATCATGGTCAAGAAACCCGACAAAATCACCGGTGGAGAGCGCGGCGGCGGCATTGGTGTTGCCGGCGATCCCCAGGTTTTTCTCCAGGTGGATCACTTTAAACCTTGGGTCTGACTTTGCCAGGGAATCCAGGTGATCCCTGATCGCCCGGTTTGATGAGTCTCCATTAGCGATACAGACTTCCCAGCCCGGATAGGTTTGAAAAGCGACCGAATTGAGCGTCTCGACCAGTACCTCGAGGGGCGGGTTGTAAACAGGGATCAGCAGGCTGATCGTGGGCCACAACGGTAGTGAGTTGGCGCTCTTTTTCTGATCTTCCAGCTGCTTTGGGTTTGGCTCGTTATTCCTTATCCAGCGGCGGTAGAGCGATTTGCGCGTTAACGGGTTGACCGCGGGATTGGACAGGTATTGCATGGCGATCCTGGCGGCGGAAGAGATTCCACCGGTTTTGACTAGATCAACAAATTTTGCCAGGTAATCGATGGCTGATTTGTTCTTCTTCAACTTCACCGCTTCATGTTCTCTGTTAGTCACTAAAACCCCGTTCTTTTATGAAAAATTTATCTGATCACAACGATTATAAACTGTGATAGCTACCAGCGTGAACCATCAGGCATAATAATCAGGACCACGCTATTAGTTTATAATACATTGAAAGTGTCCTTAAACTATGTTTTCCCTGATCTGCTGATGGGTTGAAAAGAAGGAGGAAGATTTGTCGCAAGTAACGATTTTCTTGCACGGCGGTACAGGCAAGACAGGTAGTTCTGCTATTCAGAACTTCCTGGATGTGAACAGGGGAAACTTATACAAGCATCATTCCTGCTTATATCCCAACTATAACCGGATCAGGCTGCACACCGGCAGGTATCATAATCATTTGGAGTGGTATCGTCATCATATTATTCAAGACGACGAGGTATTTCTAAAATACATGCGCAGGACAATAAATTTCTGCCGCTCCCGTTCATTGGATAAAGTGATCCTTAGCGGTGAGGGTTGGTTGAGAAGCCGCACCATGCCTCCAAGGATCAAGCTTGTAATGGATAATTTTGATGAAGTCGACGTGCGATTGATCTGTTATTTCCGGCGGATGGATTCCTGGTTTGAATCTGCCTGGAAACAGTGGGGATTAAAAGAGTTCGAGACCTATGAAGAATACATGCGCCAACCGCGTATTATGTACCGATTCGAAGGCCTTTTGGCTTCTCTAAATTTTTGGGAGGAATACATTGGGAAGGAGCGGATCGAAGTAAAAGCCTATGAAAAACAGCAACTGCCCGATGGTCTTTTAAGCGATTTTTTGGCAAGCGTCGGAATTGATTATCAAGCGCACAGTTGGGTAAAAAACGAAGAATCAAACGTGGCTTTGAACATGGGATTTAATCGGGATGTTCTCGAGATCCTTCATATGAGTCGGGACGTGTTCACAGGCAGACATGATAACCAGCTTTTCAATATGTTCACCACATTACTGGGTGAGAACTTTCAAAAAAAGCCGTTCGAGAGTTATTCAATTCTCTCGCCAGCGGAACGGCTTGAAATTATTCAAAACAATCTTCCTTATGAACAGGAAATCGCGCGCAGGTATATGGGCAGGGAGGATGGGAGACTGTTTTACGACCCGCTTCCTGATCCGGAGGCACCCGCGCAATCCTATGAAGGTTTAACGCTGGAGAAAGCCATTCCGATCATCATACGGATGATCGAAAGTAACTACCGCCTGATCCAGGAAAAGAGTTTCTGGTATCAGATCAAGAATCTGAAATTTCTCCAGCCACTTCGCCGTTTTTGGACAAAACTTAAAGGTGACATACAATCCCGCTAATTTTCTTATGACCCTGCAAAAAATCAATCTTTTTGGCGGTTTGATGTATGGTTCAGCAGCTTTGATAATCTCTCTGATATAAGAATTTTATTTTTGGACAATTTTCGTCTAAATTTTTTATATTTTTTCCGGTGTTCAAATTTTGCCCATCCAATGGACAATAATCTCACCCTGAGTGAATTGAAAAACCCTGTTTTCGGTTCCTGGTATTCAAATGCATCTATGGCATTTTTGATAGTATCAATTTCGGAATGCAATTTATGTAATGCTTCACTACCTATGGGGTCGAAAGAGTCATTCAAATCATGTCTTTCAAAAAACTCATCATCGCATCTTGATCTGTCATAAATTGCACTGCCCCGCATCTTTTTGGATTGATACTCTTCCCAGGTTTTAATAATAAAGTGCAAGATTACACCATTGTGGTGGGAGACTTCACGAATTTTGGGGTTGAATGAGTAGGGATCCGCTCGTTTATCATCGATGATCCATTTTCTCATCGCGCCATCAAATACATGAGGGGACATTATTTGCGGACCAAGGAACAAAATATTAGACAGCTTAAACATCTCATTAACCTTGACGAAACTTTTGAAGCTGCTTATTTTTTTATCCAACTTTGCTTCGGTTGTCACATGGTAGGAAAATCGCTCCAAAACCGGTACCGTAATGTCCTGAAAATCTGTCTTACTGCCGTAAATTAACCAGTAGTAGCTGATTTGCGAAGCGTCAAATTTCCTGAATTCTGATGCAATGTACCCTGCGCCATCATCCGGGGTCAATGTCGTAATTGGAACGCGCTGCGCGAAGAATTCGTCGCAATCCAGAAATCCGATGATGTCGATTTTCATGTGTTTTGCGAGCCGGATGATCGTCCTGTACGCCGGGATTTGCAGTCCTTTTCCGTAAAAACGGAAATCGATTCGGGTGATGATCCCGGCGGCATCGAGCGCGGTCAATATTCTTGTAGTGTCATCGGTTCCGCCGTTGTCCGCGATGATCAGCTCAAAGCCCAGGGCTTTATGGTACGCTACCCATTCCAATATGTATGGGGCTTCCTGTTTCATAACCGCGCCAATGGCAACTTTGGTCATTTTCAATCCTCATTGATCCGCAATGAATAATTGTATTACTGTTTCACAAAACATGAACTATTTATTAGGCAATTGAATAGGAGTTGATATTCCTGATAATCCAAAATGGTTTGCTGATGTCTTTTTCCTCAGGATAGAGAACGACTATCGTTAGGTCTTCTTTCAAATTGTCAATCATCGGGGGGTGCATTCTAACCTGGTTATAAAATCAGGTGCAGCAGCCAGGTGGATCCTCTTAATTGTCCTGCATTATAATGATAATGTTACATTTTCAAAAAAGGAAACCTTTTTATTCCGGTGAATCATGAATAAGCTTACGATCTACCTTCATGTCGGTACTGATAAAACTGGAAGTTCGGCTTTACAGAATTTTCTGGATGTCAATCGTGATAATCTCTTTCTAAGATACTCCTGTCTATATCCCAACTTCGATTCAAAAAAAATGCACACTGGTCGACATCACAACCACACAAAGTGGTACCAGGACATTAGGGACGACCGTGATTTTTTGAGCGATATCGACCGAATGGTGATGTTTTGTCAAAAAAATAGAATATCAAAAGTTATCTTAAGTTGCGAGGGTTGGCTGGTAAAGCAATCAGTACCACAAAGATTCAGGCTGGTGCAGGAAAAATTCCCTGATGTTAATGTGAAGATGATCGTTTATTTGCGCCGTATCGATTCGTGGATCGAATCCGCTTGGAAGCAAAGAGGGATTAAAAATTTCGCATCGATCAATGAATACATTGCGCAACCTGGCATTGGTGAAAGGTTTGGCAATCTTCTCTCCGCTTTGGACCTGTGGGAGAGTTGTATCGGTAAAGGGAACATCAAGGTAAGGGCTTATGAGAAACAGCAACTTCCAAATGGATTGGCTGCGGATTTCTTAAGCTGTGTCGACATAGATTACGACTCGTTTGAATGGGAACCGAATGAAAAGACAAACCTGGCTTTGAATTATGGCTTCAACCGCGATGTTTTAGAGGTGCTGCATCTTTCCCGCGGATTGTTATCCGGAAAATCAGATAATCACCTGTTTGATCTCTTTTCCGAATTACTTGGAGAGGAGTTTCAGAAAAAGCCTTTCGATTCCCTGAACCTGCTCCCTCCCGCTACAAGGGTTGAGCTCATAGAGAAAAACAGACCGTACGAAGAGGAAATCGCCAGGAAATATATGGGGCGGGAGGATGGAAGAATATTCTTTGACCCATTACCCGATCCAGAAGAACCCTGGCAGCCGTACGAGGGGTTAACGCTCGAAAAGACAATCCCGATTGTCGTCAAACTGATCCAGGAAAATCACGGGTTAATCCGCGAAAAAGAACTGCGCAATCAAATCCGTCATTTTCGATTTGTTCAACCCTTTGTTAAAATTCGGGACTTCTTCAGGAAGCGTTTACATTAAAATAGATCATCGGCTTCTTTAAATTTCTTATCTGATCCAGACTATCGACTTATTAGTTTCCGACTTTTCTGTATTAATACGTTTTCCTTGAGCAGGTTCGATAGCTGTACAGATGTTGTTTCTTTGATGTTTATTCTTTCGATAATGTAAGAATTTAATTCCAAAAGCTCATTTGATGGGAAATCACTGATCGTGTAATTTTTGATCGCTTCCTCAAAAGGTTCAAAGAACAGGTGTTCTCGGTTGAAATACTCCACCGCCAGTTTCCTGTTGCTCTCCTCGTAATGGCTCATTATCCTGTCATAAATTTCTCTTGTTGCCAAATTCCATCTCTCTTTATTCCATTCTTTCAAGTCCCCAAAATTCCTGATTTCAGTGAATAAAGCTGTCATTGTTCTGCCATTAATCTTGCCTTTTAAAAGACTCTTATAAGCTTGCATTATCAACAGAGTCTTAATTCCCGGAGAAACATTTTTATCAGTGGGCGTTTCGTATTGCTGGGGGTTTTCCCCACCCATGGTTAAAATGAAATCCTGGAATAACGTGCCCCGCAGCTGCTCTTTCTCGAGTACACGAACGAGTACATTCTTCCCAAGTATGCTATTCCATCTCTGGTAAAGCTCGTAATAATCACTGTTCCGGTACTGATAATTGTTTTCTTCAATCCACTCAAGGAAAGCCTCATTTTTCTTGAGGGTGGTTGGTGATTTTATTCCTTCCGACCAATGGGATTGGATTTTTTTGTCCTGGCGGCGCGCGTAAAAAATTACTAAGATCTCAAAACCGTGAAGTAAATTTTTTAGTCGCAAAATTTCATCACTTTCAAATCTACTAAAAGCTTCTGCGGAGAGAATAATTTTTTGGGGATCGTTTTTTGCGATTTCCTTGAGCAGGCTCTTCCAGGTTCCAAAAGATCTCTTAAATTTATTGCTGCCAAGTAATTCCCAGGCCAGGTTGTGATGACCAGTTTGGTCCATCAAAGATCCGGCTCTTGGGACAAAATAACCGTTGCGAAGAAGAGAATCCCTGTTAATAATTAGGGAGTTCTGTATAGTGGTTGTTCCGGTTTTATGGGGTCCGATATGGATGTAGATTTGTTTCATAACAACTCTCGAGATGATGAAAAGATTCAGTGGTTTTATCCAACTGTTTCATTATAAAGCCATCTCAATTGGAACATATCACTGCGTCACTTATTTGTGTTAAGAAATCCAATTTGGATTAAGTTGTACCGGCAAGAAGCTCACTCGAATTAACTATCCTGATGATGCGCAATCTTTACTTGCAACGCTGAGATTGACAGGTGGACGTAAGTATTATGGTCAGGCAGAATATTCGAGGAGTAGATTTTCGATGATGAGCGAATTCAGTTCCAGGAGTTCGTCAGAGGGTACCTTATCGATTGAAATGTCATTGCTCTCATCTTCATATGTCTCAAGAAAAAGCTGTTCTCTGTGGAAATATTCCAGCGCCAGCTTATTGTTACTGTCCGCATAGTTTCTCATAATTCTATCGTACAGCTCTTTGGAAACCACATTCCACTTTTCCCGGTTCCATCCTTTTGTATCACCGTACTCCTTAATAATCGTAATAATTTGTTGAAGCGCGTTTTCGCTAATCTTTTTCCCCAACCCCCTTTTGTATTCCTTTATTACAGAGAGTGTCTTTATCCCTGGCGAAACATTCATGTCTATTGATGTTTTGTACATCTGGGGATTTTCCGCCCCGATGGCGGCCAAGAAATCCTCAAACAGGGTCCCCTGCAGCTGTCCCTTTTCGACTACCCTGATTAATACGTTCTCTTCGCCAAAGACCGCTCCCCATTTCTTATATAAGTCGTAGTAATCAAAGGAATCATATTGGAAATCATAAGTCTCAAGCCATTCAACAAAAGATTTATCTTCTTTCTTGTGCGATGGATTTTTGACTCTTTGCGCCCATAATGATTGAAACCTTTTATCCTGGCGTCGGGCATA
>JACDJC010004131.1_pt1 | contig 10075 bp, 11 predicted proteins | sample 7454191 | NCBI WGS metagenome assembly JACDJC01 (sample SAMN14253291, study PRJNA609438) | sludge metagenome | isolation source: sludge after 25d culture with pyrite and EDTA | collected 2018-12-20
GTGAAGGTCTTCACCTCCACCTCCTCGCGTCACGTGCGCGAGGTGGTCAGCAGCTCCCGCGAGGGCGGCCCCTCGCTCAACATCCTGTCGGGCCTGGTGGCCGGCAACTTCTCGGCGTACTGGCTTGGCCTCGCCATCATGGGCCTCATGGCGGCGGCGTACGGCGTCAGCACCATGGGCCTGAGCGGCGGCATCATGCAGGCCCCGGCCATCTTCGCCTTCGGCCTCGTGGCCTTCGGCTTCCTCGGCATGGGCCCCGTGACCATCGCGGTGGACAGCTACGGCCCCGTCACCGACAACGCCCAGTCGGTGTACGAGCTCAGCACCATCGAGCAGCTTCCCGGCATCGAGGCGGAGGTCAAGCGGGACTTCGGCTTCGCGCCCGACTTCACCGTCGCCAAGGAGCTCCTCGAGGAGAACGACGGCGCGGGCAACACCTTCAAGGCCACCGCCAAGCCGGTGCTCATCGGCACGGCGGTCGTCGGCGCCACCACGATGATCTTTTCCATCATCATGGCGCTCACGCACGGCCTGGTGAGCGGCATGGAGAACCTGTCCATCCTGCACCCCCCCTTCCTGCTCGGGCTCATCACCGGCGGCGCGGTCATCTACTGGTTCACCGGCGCCTCGATGCAGGCCGTGACCACCGGCGCCTACCGCGCGGTCGAGTTCATCAAGGCCAACATCAGGCTCGAGGGGGTCACCAAGGCCTCCGTGGAGGACAGCCGCAAGGTCGTCGAGATCTGCACCAAGTACGCGCAGAAGGGGATGCTCAACATCTTCCTCGCCGTCTTCTTCTCGACCCTCGCCTTCGCCTTCGCGGAGCCGTTCTTCTTCATCGGCTACCTGATCTCCATCGCGCTCTTCGGGCTCTACCAGGCCATCTTCATGGCCAACGCCGGCGGCGCCTGGGACAACGCGAAGAAGATCGTGGAGACGGAGCTGAAGGCGAAGGGCACGCCGCTCCACGACGCCTCGATCGTCGGCGACACCGTGGGCGACCCCTTCAAGGACACCTCTTCCGTGGCGCTCAACCCGGTCATCAAGTTCACCACCCTCTTCGGCCTCCTGGCCGTCGAGCTCGGCGTGTACCTGACTGCGGGGCAGGGAAGCCTCCTGCCGCACGTCATGGCCGTCGTCTTCTTCCTCGTGAGCGTGGTGTTCGTGTACCGGTCGTTCTACGGCATGCGGATCGAGTCGAAGTAACCGGCCGACATGACGCCCGCTGCCACCTCCCCTGCGACGCCGGCTGCGCCCCCCCACGGGCTCAGCCGGGCGCAGCTGCACGAGCTCTACTACTACATGCGGCTCACCCGCTCCCTCGAGGAGCGGCTGGTCAATCTCTACCGCCAGACCAAGGTCATCGGCGGGCTCTTCCGGTCGCTGGGCCAGGAGGCCGACAGCGTCGGCAGCGCCTACGCCCTCGACCGCACGAAGGGGGACTTCCTCTCCCCCCTCATCCGCAACCTCGGCTCGATGCTGGTGCAGGGCGCCAGGCCCCTGGAGATCTTGCGGCAGTACATGGCCAAGGCCGAGAGCCCCACCCGGGGCCGCGAGCTCAACATCCACTACGGCGACCTCGAGCGGGGCTTCATCGGGCAGATTTCCCATCTGGGCGACATGGTCCCCGTCATGGCCGGGGTGGCGCTCTCCTTCAAGATGCGGAAGCAGCCGCGGGTCGGGCTGGTGTACGTGGGCGACGGCGCGATGAGCACCGGCGCGTTTCACGAGGGGATCAACTTCGCGGCGGTGCAGCGCCTGCCGATGGTCATCGTCTGCGAGAACAACGGCTACTCGTTCAGCACCCCGATGCGGAAGCAGACGGCGGTGGCCCAGCTGGTGGACAAGGCGGCGGCGTACGGCATCCCGGGCGTGCGGGCCGACGGCAACGACGTGCTGGCGGTCTACGGCGCCACCAAGCCGGCGGTGGAGCTGGCCCGCAGCGGCGGCGGATGCACCCTCATCGAGCTCGTCACTTACCGGCGGAAGGGGCACGCGGAGCACGACAACCAGTCGTACGTGCCGGCGGGGGAAATCGAGGCGTGGGAGGCCAAGGACCCGATCGACCGCTGCATCCGCGACTTCACGGCGGCGGGATGGGCCACCGCCGGGGAGCTGGCGGACATCGACTCGCGCATCGCAGCGCTGCTGGACGAAGCCGTCGGCGCGTGCGAAAACGAGCCGATGCCCGAGGCGATGAGCGCGCTCGACGGTGTCCTGGCCGACCCGGCCCGCACCGAGCTCGAATGGTACCGGAGGATCGATGGCTGAAGTGACGTACCTCGAGGCGATCCGCCAGGGGCTGCAGGAAGAGATGCGCCGCGACGAGAACGTCTTCATCCTCGGCGAGGACATCGGCGCCTACGGCGGCGCTTTCAAGGTGACCGAGGGGTTCCTGGCGGAGTTCGGCGAGCGGCGCGTCATCGACACCCCGATCGCGGAGGCCGCCATCGTGGGCGCCGCCGCGGGCGCCGCCCACATGGGGCTCCGGCCGGTGGCGGAGATGCAGTTCATCGACTTCATCTCCTGCGCCTACGACATGCTGACCAACTACGTCGCCACGGCGCGGTACCGGGCCGGGCTGCCGACGCCGATGGTGGTGCGCGGCCCCTCGGGCGGGTACGTGCGCGGGGGCCCGTTCCACTCCCAGAACCCGGAGGCGGCGTTCCTCCACACGCCGGGCCTCAAGATCGTCTGCCCCGCCACCGCGCGGGACGCGAAGGGGCTCATCAAGAGCGCCATCCGCGACGACGACCCGGTGCTGTATTTTGAGCACAAGTACCTCTATCGTCGGATCAAGGAGCACCTCCCCGAGGGGGAGGAGATCCTCACCCCGATCGGCAAGGCCCGGGTCGCGCGCGAGGGGAAGGACCTGACCATCGTCACCTGGTCCGCCATGGTGTACAAGGCGCTTGAGGCGGCGGAGCGGCTCGAGAAGGAGGACGGGCTGCAGGTCGAGGTGCTGGACCTGCGCACGCTGCTGCCGATGGACGACGAGGCGATCATGGCCTCGGTCCGGAAGACCAACCGCGTGCTGATCGCGCACGAGGACACGCGGACCGGCGGGGTGGCCGGGGAAATCACCGCGCGGATCAACGACCAGGCGTTCGAGTGGCTCGACGCGCCGGTCCGGCGCGTCACGGCGCACGACGTGCCGCTGCCCTACGCGCCGACGCTGGAAGACTTCGTGCTGCCGCAGACGGACGACCTCGTCGTCGCCGCCCGCTGGCTGGCCGCCTACTAGGAATTCGGAGAGGTTCGCATGGCCAAGGTCGACGTGATCATGCCCCAGATGGGCGAGTCCATCGCCGAGGGGACGCTCTCGCGGTGGATGAAGAAGGTGGGCGACGCCGTCAAGCGCGACGAGCCGATCTTCGAGATCTCCACCGACAAGGTGGACGCGGAAATCCCGGCCCCGCAGGCCGGCGTCCTCGTCGAGATCCTGGTCCAGGAGGGGCAGACGGTCGCGGTGCAGACGGTCGTGGCCCGGCTCGAGACCGATGCCAGTGCCGCCGCGGCCGCCCCGTCCCCGGCCGTTGCAGCACCAGCGCCGGCGGCTCCCAAGCCCGCTGCTGCGGCTGTAACCGCCCCGCTGCCCAGCAGCCCCGCGGCCCCGCCTGCCAGCCCCGCTGCCCCGCCGGCCGCCGCCCCGCCTCCGGCGGCACCTACCGGCCCCGAGACCGCAGAAGAACGCCTCCGCCGGAAGAGCACCCCGCTGGTCCGCAAGATCGCCGCGGAGCACAACCTCGACATCAGCGCCATTCCGGGGAGCGGGCTCGCCGGCCGCGTCACGAAGACAGATGTGCTTAGCTACCTCGAGGCTGCCCCGCAGCCCCGCAGCCCCGCTGCCCCGCTGGCAACTGCCCCGCTGCCCAGCAGCCCCGCCGCCCCGCCAGCTCGCGGCGCCAGCCGGCTCATCGAGGTCCCCTCGCCCGTGGTCGAGCCGTGGGAAGGCGACCGCGTCGAGCCGTGGAGCAAGATCCGGAAGCTCACCGCCGACCACATGATCATGTCGCGCCGGGTGTCGGCGCACGTAAACAGCCTCTTCGAGGTGGATTTCACGCGCGTGGCGCAGGTCCGCGCCGCCCGCAAGAAGGAATACGCCGAGCGTGGCGTGAACCTCACCTTCCTCGCCTTCATCGTGAAGGCGGTGGCCGACACCATCCGGAAGCACCCGGTGGTCAACTCCGCCGTCATGGGCGACGCCACCGTCTACCGCCGCGACATCAACATCGGCATCGCCGTGGCGCTCGACTGGGGCCTCATCGTCCCGGTCATCAAGCGGGCCGACGAGCTCTCCCTCCTCGGTGTGGCGCGCGCCATCAACGACCTCGGCGAGCGCGCACGGGCCAAGAAGCTCACGCCGGACGAGGTCCAGCGGGGGACGTTCACCATCACGAACCCCGGCGGCTTCGGTTCGTTCGCCGGCACGCCGATCATCAACCAGCCCCAGGTCGCCATTCTCGGCGTCGGGTCCATCGAGAAGCGGCCGCACGTGGTGACGCTGCCCGACGGCACCGACACCCTGGCCATCCGGACCAAGGGGATGTTCACCATGGCCTACGACCACCGGATCGTGGACGGCGCCGACGCGGACCGCTTCCTCGCCGACCTCAAGGCCATGCTCCAGTCGTTCCCCGACACCGCGGCCTGAGCGATGCCGCGGGCCCTCGCCGTCGGCCGGGTGCAGGTGGCGCCCGCACGGGAGGCCGAGTATCTCGCCGCTGCCGGGCGGCTCGCCGCGGCGCTCCGGGTACGGGGGCAGCACCTCTGGGTCTTCCGGCACCCGGCCGAACCGGGCGCCTTCCTCGAGTTCCGGGAGTCGGCCAGCGAGGTGGCGCATGCCGCGGTGGCCCCGACGGACGCGGAGGAGCGGCTGATCCGCGCCCTTCGCGCGCTGGGCACGTACGCGCCCGGGGCGGACGACCTGTGGCTCGAGGTTTCCCTGACGGAGGGTCGCACCTTCGTCGACGGTTCAGAGTGAGGTTGGCATGCCGACGCGCTCCATCGACGTGAACGGCACGACCTGGAAGGTGACGCCCACCGGGCACGTCACCCAGTTCGTGCGCGACGAATTCACCATGCTCTTCACCAAGGGGACGGGACCCGACCGGGTCGAGCGGGTGGCCAAGTATGCCCCGCTGGGCGCGCGGAGCCGCGAGCTGTCGCTCGCCGAGCTCACCGACGCGCAGTTGCGGGAGCTCTTCGCGCGGTCGCAGCCGTCGTGGACCTCGCCCGAGACGGGATATCGCCGCTGACGCCCCCACGTTTCATCGACCTGCACATGCACTCCACCGCGTCCGACGGCTCGCTCGCTCCGTCGGCCGTGGTGGCCAGCGCCAAGGCCGCCGACCTCGTCGCCATCGCGCTGACCGACCACGATTCGGTCGCCGGCATCGCCGAGGCGGTCACGGCGGGCGAGGCGGCGGGCGTGCGTGTCATCGCCGGGTGCGAGTTTTCGGTCGCCGCGCCGTGGGGCGAGATGCACGTCCTCGGGTACTTCCTCCCCATCGGCGACGACACGGTGGAAGCCTTCCTCGACCGCTGCCGGGCCGACCGGCTCCGCCGCGCCGAGGTGATGTGCGGACGGCTGCAGGAACTGGGGCTCCCGGTGTCGTTCGAGTCGGTGCTCGAGGAAGCCGCCGGCGGGGCGGTGGGCCGCCCGCACGTGGCGCGCGCCGTGGTGCGCGTCGGCGGGGCCGCCGACGTCAACGCGGCCTTCGACCTCTACCTCGGCCGCAACAAGCCGGCCTATGCCGACAAGGTGCTGCCGAGCTTCGCCGAGGTGGCGGAGCTGGTGCACGCGGCGGGGGGCGTGGTCTCGGCGGCCCATCTTCGGGACCGTGCGACCCGACCCTACCTGGCGCGCCTCAAGCAGGAGGGGCTCGACGCGGTCGAGGTGCGGCACCCGCGGCACGCCCCCGAGACGCGGTCGAGAATCGCCGGCATTGCCAGCGCGCTCGACCTGGCGCGCACCGGCGGAAGCGACTGGCACGGCGACATCGGGCCCGGCGAGGAGCACGGTTCGCTCGGCTCGCAGACGGTGCCCGAGGACTGGCTCGAGCGCCTCGAGGCGCGGCGGCCCACGCCGAAATGACCGACATGACCGCTCAGCGGATGTTCGAGGGCAAGGTGGTGCTCGTGACCGGCGTGGCCCGGGTGGGGCAGATCGGCCACGCGGTGGCGCTGGCGTTCGGCCGCGCCGGCGCCAAGCTGGTGCTCTGCGACCGGAATGCGGTGGAGGCGGCGGCGCGCGCGCGGGAGTTCGCCGCCGAGGGGATCGACGCGCGGCCGACGGCGGGAGACCTGACGGAGCCGGATATTGCCCGGCTGGCGGTGGAGACGGCCATCCGGCACTTCGGCCGGCTGGACGTCGTCGTGAACGTGGCCGGCGGCCTCACCACCTTCGGGCCGATCGCCGGCACCGGCGTGGCGGACTTCGACCGCGAAATCGCCATCAACCTGAAGACGGCGTTCCTGGTGTCGCAGGCGGCGGTGCCGGCCTTGGCCGAGACGCGCGGCGTCATCATCAACTTCGCCTCGGTGGCCTTCTTCCGGCCGCAGGACCAGATGGCGGTCTACGCCGCGGCCAAGGCGGGCGTCGCCGCCTTCACCCAGAGCCTGGCGCTCGAGCTTCGGGATCGGGGCGTGCGGGTCAATGCGGTGGCGCCGGGGATGGTCCGCACCGGTGACAACGTCTCCGCCGCTCCCGGCGGCAAGGTGCGCTGGGTGGAAATGAGGCAAATCACCGATGGAGTCCTCTTCCTCGCGAGCGACGCGGCCGACGCCATCACCGGGCACGTCCTCCCCATCACCAACGGGGCGCTCTGAGCCGCTGGCCGTCCACGAGTTCGTCGTCGTGGGGGGCGGCTGCTACGGGTCCTTTTACGCCCGGCAACTCGAGCGTGCCCGCGCCCGCGGCGTCCTGACCTACCAGCGCGTCCTCGTCGTTGACCGGGATCCTGCCTGCCAGTTGGCGCGCGAGCTTCCACCGAGCTCCGACCGTGAGCTCGTGGTGCAGAATTGGGATCCGTTCTTCGACACCTACTTCAGTACTGCCCCACTGCCCAGCGGCCCCGCTGCCCCGCCGTCCTACATCGTCCCCTCACCCCTCATGCCGCACCTCATGTTCGACTGGCTGAGGCGCCGCGCGCGGGTGCTCTGGCCGGGCAGGGAAGTGACCCAGCTTCCGCTCACCGAGCCGGTGGGCACGCCCTACGACACCCTCGCGCCCGACGGCACGCGGTACGTTTCCTGGGCCGACTGGCTCTGCCCCACGCACTGCATCGAGCCGGCCACCTGCCCGGTCATCCGCGCGCCCCGCACCTGGGAGATGTCGGAAACGGCCGGGGCCGTGGTCGAGCGCCTCTCGAAATCAGGCGACGTCTTCGGGCCGGCGCTCTTCGTGACGCGGCACCTGACCGACGGTGTGGGGGCGTTTGCGGTGAGTGATGCGGTGGCGGCCGAGCGGATGTTGCGAGAGGCCGGGGAAATCGGGCGGCCGTCCTCCCTCTTGATCGGGACGGTGTCGGGCTGCCACGGGGCGCTGGGGTTGCTGGCACTGGGGTAGGCAGCACCGGCCACCGCTGGCGTGGATTCCCGTGGCGGGGGGCATCGTCGAGCGATATACTTCGAACTCCCTGAACGATCGCCCTCCTCCGACGGCAGGACCCTATGGACATTCTCTGGTGGCACTGGCTGGTGCTTGGCCTCTTCCTCGTCCTGGTGGAGCTGGCGGCGGCCGGTGGATTCTACGTCATCTTCTTCGGGGTCTCCGCCGTCCTCGTCGGCCTGCTCGCGAGCGTGGGCGCAGCTGGTGGGGTCGGCGTCCAGCTGCTCCTCTTCTCGGTCCTGTCCGTCGCCTCCCTCCTGCTCTTCCGCAGCCGTCTGGTCAAGCGATTCCAGGGCGACCCTCAGGCTCCGCCGGTCGATCAACTCATCGGCGAGATCGGCGTGGTACTGGAGGACCTGGTGCCGGGGGCCGTGGGAAAGGTCGAGCTTCGGGGGAGCAGTTGGTCTGCGCGTACAGTGTCAGGGTCCAGCTTGGCGCGGGGTACGCGCTGCCGAGTCACGGGCGTGGATGGCCTCACCCTTTCCGTCGAGCCAGAAGGAGCACGGCCATGAATCCCGGTCCCCTCGTGATCATCGCGCTGTTTCTCGGCGCCGTCATCCTCGTGGCCATCGCGAAGACGGCGGTGGTCGTCCCGCAGCAGAGCGCGTTCGTCGTGGAACGGCTTGGCCGGTTCTCCGGCGTCCTGCAGGCCGGCTTCCACGTCCTCATCCCCTTCGTGGACGTGATCCGGTACCGGCACTCCCTGAAGGAGGGGGCGTTCGACATCCCGGAACAGGTCTGCATCACCAGGGACAACGTGCAGGTCGGGGTGGACGGCGTGCTGTACATGAAGGTCCTCAATCCCGAGCGGGCCTCGTACGGCATCGTCGACTACGTCTTCGCCATCACCCAGCTGGCCCAGACGACGCTCCGCAGCGAGATCGGCAAGATCGACCTCGACAAGACGTTCGAGGAGCGGATGAACATCAACGCGTCCGTGGTCGCCGAACTGGACAAGGCGTCCGAGCCGTGGGGAGTCAAGGTCCTCCGGTACGAGATCAAGAACATCACCCCGCCGCATGACATCCTCGCGGCGATGGAAAAGCAGATGCGCGCGGAGCGGGAGAAGCGCGCGGTGATCCTGACGTCCGAAGGCCAGCGGGACGCGGTCATCAACGTCGCCGAGGGCGACAAGCAGCAGGTCATCAAGGCGTCGGAGGCGAACCGCCAGCAGCAGATGAACGAGGCGGAAGGGGAGGCGGCGGCCATCCTGGCGGTGGCGACCGCGACGGCGGAGGGCATCCGGCTGGTGGCCCAGGCCGTCAGCCAGCCCGGGGGCATGGAGGCCACGCAGCTGCGGGTGGCGGAGAACTACCTGGTGCAGTTCGGCGCGCTGGCGCAGAAGACCAACACCATGATCCTGCCAGCCAACGTGTCGGACGTCGCCTCGATGGTGGCGACGGCCATGAAAGTCTTCAAGCAGTCCGGACAGGCGTAGCGCCGCGGGAGTCCCCGGCTCGCCGTCGAGCCCCGTCCTTCAGTGGAGGTGCCGGTGCTAGCCCGAGTGATGTTGGTCCTTGCCGCCTGGACCTCGACCGCCGGCGCCCAGGCATCCCCGGTGCAGCTGACCTATCTCGGGAACATGGGAGTGATGCTCGCGGGCGGTGGAAGGGTGGTGGTCGTGGATGGGCTGCACCGCGGGGAGTTGGCGGAGTACGCGGCCATTCCCGACACGTTGCTGACGCTCCTGGAGAACGGGAGAGCGCCGTACGCCCGGATATCCGTCGCGCTGACCACGCACCGCCACGGCGATCATTTCAATCCGCTCTCGGTGGCGAGTCGGCTCTCGGCGGACACGGCGATGATGTACGCCGCGCCAGCCGAGACGATTGACAGCCTGGTGGGGAGATCCGCGGCATGGGCCTCGAGTCCACGGATCCTTCGGCTGGGTCCCCCGGTAGCCGGTCGGGAGCGGGTGGTGGACGGAGTCACCGCACTGGGCCTCCCGCACAATCCAACCCGGACGCGGCTCGCGGAGAATGTGGGCTACTTGATCGAGATCGGGGGGCTGCGGATCCTGCACGTGGGTGACGCGGATCCGAACGTGGACACGTACCGCGCCTTGCACCTCGACGCCGAGCGCATCGACATCGCCATCGTGCCGTTCTGGTACCTGGTGGGCGGGTCGGATTCCTTGCGCAGCGCGATTCGACCGCGGACCTGGGTGGCGAGCCACGTGCCCCCCGGTGAGGCCGCGCGGGTGAAGCGAGAGGTCCAAGGGATGTACCCGAATGCGCTCGTGCTGGTGGAGCCGGGCGAGCAGCGTTCGTTGCGCTAGAGTCGCCCGGGCCGCCGCTCACCTGGGGGTCACGGCGCCGCAGGAGGCGCCGGGTTCCAGATGCCTGCGGTCGAGTACCACTTCCCGTCCGCGCCGCGCCTGAGCAGCTCGATGTAGCGGCCCCGTTCCTGCACCGGCGTCCCGTCCGGACCGTTCATCGTCAGCGTGAAGACCCCGATTTCGTA
>JACDJC010004132.1_pt1 | contig 10072 bp, 9 predicted proteins | sample 7454191 | NCBI WGS metagenome assembly JACDJC01 (sample SAMN14253291, study PRJNA609438) | sludge metagenome | isolation source: sludge after 25d culture with pyrite and EDTA | collected 2018-12-20
AGGGTTTGTCTCCGCCCGTGCATCCTGGCACACCACGGAGACGAAACTACCACAGAAGGTTATTCTGGAGTAGAGGCAGAAACAGGGGCTGCATCCTTGCGGTCTGTTTGCTTCAGTTTGTTGGAAAATATTTTTCCAAAATCCATCATTTTTTCGGGAGCTGCGGACTGCATCTCAGCGGTCAGCGCATCATTCACATCTACTTCCGAAACGAGCGTTAAGCTTTGATCGGTGGCACCCACCAAAAAGACTTGATCGCCCGCTCTCACCAGGTGCAGTGCCTGGCGGGGTGATAAGCGTAAGCTTTCCACAAGCTGCATTTGGCTGGTTTGCTTTTGCGGTGCTGCCGGATTGCCTTTCCAACGTCGCACAAAATACGCCACACCGAACAGCAACAGCAAGACGCCCACCAGTTTTACAAACACGCCCATAAAATAAAACGGCGAGCTTAAGGGATCGGTTGTTCCATCGACCATCGTAGCCGAAGCAGAGGGCAAGTTATTATTTGCCCAGGCAAAAATCAGCCCCAAGGCACCGACCGAAACCACCATTACCCCCAATACCCAGGTGATGCGTTTGCTATCGGCTTTCAGCCAGCGTTGAAAGGCTGTTTGCAAGGAGCGCATTATAAGGCTCCCTTTTTGCCGTTCTTGTTAATTAATTCGGTGATGCGTACCCCAAATTTATCATCCACGACGACCACTTCCCCCCGCGCAATTAAACGATTGTTGACAAATACGTCCACCGCGTCGCCGGCCAGGCGGTCTAGTTCGACCACCGAACCGTGCTGAAGTTCCAATACTTCCCGCAGCATCATTTTGGTGCGGCCGAGTTCGACCGTGACGCTGAGGGAAATATCCATCAGCATGTCCATATTTTGGGGACCGGAACTCTCTCGAGCGGCTGCGCCTGCGCCCGGCATTCCCAGACCTGGGTTAAACCCGGCAGGGGGGGCCTGCTGTTCTAAATGACTGGGACGATCTTGAAAATTAGCGGCAGCACTACTTTTTTGCTGTGCCTGCCGGTTTAGTTCCTGCAACAGGTCTTCGTTTAAATCCTGGTTTTCGTCCATGTCGGAATTTTCTAAACCTTCATACTCTGTCATTCAACCACCTCTTATCCTATAACTTTCTCGCCGTCACGGATGACACCGGTAATCTGCACCGCCATGCGATTACCCACCCGCCCGACTTGTCCGGTAAATCGTTCTTGTTCTGCCACTTGGACGACCAAATGTTCTTTGATCAATGTATCCAATCGGATGACATCGCCTTCCTCTAAATTCATAACTTCATTCATGGTTAATTGTGCGGAACCCAAAACCACCTGTACTGGCAGCCCGACCTGGTGCAAATTCTTCATCGCTTGCTGGCGCACCTCCGGGTCTCGCTGGGGTTCCCGCCGTCCGGTGATCCAGATATGGGGATTCAGCACATTGCCGATCGGTTTAAGGGTGCTGAATGGGATGAACAAGCTCATTGTGCCGGTGATATTGGCTAGACTTAATTCAAAGGTCAGCAGCATCACCTTTTCGTTGCCAAGGATCATTTGTACCCAGTGTTGGTTCGTGGTGCTATCCTCGAGAGCGGGTTCGATGACGACTACCTTGCCCCAGGCATCTTTGATGTCGGTCAGCATGTGTTCGACCATGCCGCGCAAGAGGGCCTGGTCTATATCGGTCAGTGGCCGCTCTGAGGAGGCCCCTTCAATGCGACCGCCCAACCGTTGTTCGAGGATCATCACGCTGATATTGGGACTGAAGGTCATCACCACCTGTCCGGGCAGGGGCGTCAGCAGCAGCATGTGGAAGAGGGTGTTCTCCGCAAAATCTTTCAAGAAGTCATGAAAACGTCCTTGTTCGGTATGTACCAGGCGGGGGCGCACATTGGTGCGTAGAAAGGTGGGCAGAGAAGTCATCAAGCGTTCGGTTAGATCTTCGTGAACCAACTCAACCGCCCGCATCTGTTCTTTTGAAAAGCGGTCAGGAGACCAAAAATTATATGCCTGTACCTTACGGGTTGGCTTGGGGGATTTGGCAACCGCCTCCGAGGCTTGATCGATCAGGTTCGCCAGGTTTACATTGGATTCGCCATCATTTTGTTCGATTTCTAAGGCACCAGCGAGTAAGGCATCAATTTCTGATTGAGATAACATAAGGAACTCCGTCTTATTGGACTACGAATTCTGTAAAATAGACTGACATGACGTAATATTCTGGCAGGCGAGCGTTGATCTTGTCCATAATCTCAGCGCGCAGGAGTTCCTTTCCCTCTGCCGTGTATAACTGGTCGTAGGTTTTGGTGGAAAGCAGCGAGATGACAATATCATCAATTAACGGCATGCGGGTTTCAATTTCCGCTTTAAATTCCGTCAGGTACGCCTGGGCTGCTTCGGCTTCCATGCTAAAATAGTCCAGATTGCTGGGATAAAACTCCAACACAATCGTGGTGCGCACATATTTGCGCCCGGCCGGGTCGGATAGATTGATGATCTTTGTACTCATATCCACCATCACCCCTTCACCGGGGTGCAGTTCTGGAATCTCAGGTTCTGGAGTAGGGGTGGGGGATGGTGCAAACCCGGTGCCGCCTGCAGCGTTAAGGGGTTGCCCGGCCGCAGCCGCAGCTACCAGATCGCCCTGGTACATTAACTGAAAGGGTTTGGGAAAGGTATCGGGGGCAAACATGATATAAGCCATCGTCAGGCTTAACACCGCTGTTGCACCCATCACAATAATCATTAAAATGCGTAATACAACATTCAGAATCTTCATCACATTTTTCATCTTAATGCCCTCCTTCTTCTTTTTTTGCTGGCTCTGCTTCGGCGGGCTCTTCTTGCGGCGTCAGGGATGTATCCAATCCGTATTGGGTATTGGGATCCATTTGAATCACATCCGAGCCAATCACCATGTTATCGACGCGGTAAATGACGACAATATCTACTCTGCCATTCAGGGAGCGGTGGTCATCGGTATCATTGGGAAAGATGGGATCATATTGCCCTTTTCCCGAGATGAGCAGCCGTTCGGGCGTGACTCCTTTTGACATTAAATATTCTGCTACCACCATTGCCCGCGCCATCGAAAGTTCAAAACTGTTTTGGTATTTTGGATCCAAGGGGGGGGTATCATCGGTATGCCCAACCAGGCGCACATTATTATCAATCGGCAGGATCATCTCGGAGATGGTATCCAACAGGGGATAAACCTCAGCCGCCAACTGGTCACTACCTGGGTCAAACACCAGTTTTTCACTGAGTGAGATCATCACCCCTTCGATATTGGTTTGCACACTGACTTCGTTGCCGATGCCGCTCTCCGTTAACATCTGGGTTAATTGCCCGGCCACCTCTTCGGTTTGGGGCGGGTCTTCGGGGATGCCTGGAATGACGATGGGTTTTGATTCGCCCTCTTCCATCCCACCGGCCGCGCTGTTAATTTTGGGATCAACCAATTTTGATGAACCGCCCACGGAAAAGGCAACCTTCATGCTGTCAGCTAATTGTTTATACTTCTGGACATCGGTTTGCCCCATCGAATATAACACCACAAACAACACCATTAATAAGGTAATAAAGTCAGCATAACTGACCAACCAGCGTTCTCCGCCGCCATCATCGCCGCCGCCGCCATGTGCGCTCATGCTTCAACCCTTCCCTTCACAAGTTATGCCGTTTGCCCGGCATTGGCTTTTGCTTTATCTTCACTAACCATCTCACTCGGAGAAAGGAAAGCATTTAATTTATCACGAACGACACGCGGGTTCTCTCCCGCTTGAATGGCGAGGATGCCTTCCAGCTGCATATAGCGCACGGAAGCTTCTTGTTCGCTTTTGGATTTTAGTTTTCCGGCAATCGGCAGGAAGATCAGATTGGCACTTAACAACCCCCATAAGGTAGCTAAGAAGGCACCAGCAATCGATTTTGCCAAAGCATCGGGGTCACTGAGCTGTTTCAGCACTTCAATCAAGCCCATCACCGTTCCAATAATACCGAAGGTGGGCGAAAAACCGCCAGCCGCCGCAAAAAAACCAGCCCCTGCGCGGTGGCGCGATTCCATGTGTTCGATCTGGGTTTCCATAATGGCGCGTACCTGGCTGGGGTCGACCCCATCGACAACCATCATGACCCCCTTCTTTAGGAAGTCATCGGTGATATTTTTTGACTCTTCTTCTAATGCCAGTAGCCCATCACGGCGGGCTTTATCGGCCATCACCACCAAAATTTCAATTGATTCTTGCACATTAAACTTGGGGTTAACGAAGGCTTTCATGATCACTTTTGGGATGGCGGTCACCAGCTTCATCGGGGAAGTGACGATGGTTGCCATGATGGCCCCAAACATGGTTAACAAAATGGCGGAAGGGTGGGCAAATAATTCGGCTGGATTACCACCGTCCATGAGCATCACCACTACAATGATCACTACCGTCAGTGCTAAACCGCCAATTGTCGTTAGATCCATCTTGTAATCTCCTTTGTGCTTTGATCAATGATCATGATTCCCGCTCCGTAAAGGGGGTGTGGATTTTTTGTTGGTAGGCAATAAATCGCTGCACAATGTCTTCCGCCTGATCGCGAACTACGAATTTTACGTTGTTGGTTAAGGTAATCACAGAATCCGGTGTGCATTCGATGGTTAAGATCATCTCGGGATTGACATAGTATTTTGAGCCGTCTAAACGTGTCACTAAGATCAATGCGCCATTCCTTTTTCAAAGTTGAATAAAAATTTTCTCCTGTCAAAGATAGCACACACCTGCTGTTTTTGAAGTAAACAATCTGTGAAAGCAATGTTAAGACCGAGTAAATTTTTTAAAAATCTTTATGTGGTTTTTATTGGCTTACCCTGTTGGTTTCTGTAAGATGATGGTAGCCTTTGCTTAAATCGGTCAAATTTTGACCTGGTTTTCGTTTATCAAGGACAGGTTGAATGTACAATAATTCATTAGCGGAAAACCATATTTTAATTTTGGATGATGATCAGCAGCTGGCAGAAATGATGGCAGATTACTTGAGAATTGCCGGCCAGGGTAAGGTGAAGATCACCCATAGCGAGCCTGATTTTTGGGCGGCCTATGCTCAGCGCAGCTTCGACATCATTTTTCTGGATTACCGCATTGCAGAAGAAACCAGCGGCTTGGACGTATTAAAAAAGCTTTCTGAAAATGGGAATTTCACCCCGGTGGTAATGATGACCGGTGAGGGCAATGAAACGGTGGCGGTGCAAGCCATGCAAAACGGGGCTTTTGATTACCTTATTAAAGGAGAGTACGCACTTTCAACCCTTACCAATTTGGTGCAGAAGGCGATCCGTTTCCGTGCGTTACAGGAAGAGAACCAGGCTTCTCTGGACCATATCCAATATCAGTCCAATTTATTGGATAATATGCGGGATGCAGTTGTCGTATGGGATATTGAAGGAAAGATCACCTATTGGAATCGCACAGCGGAACAATTATTTGGATATGCCGCTTGTGATTTTATTGGGAAACCGGCTGCGCAGCGGTATTGGCCGCTGTTCCAGCCGGTGATTGAAATTGACCCAGCCCAAAAACTCAGCACACAGGAAGTTGAACGCAAATTGTCCCGCCCCGGGGCTCAGGCAGTGTGGATCAGCTCGCGCATTACCCCGCTGATCAATAAGGAAAATGAAATCTCGGGCTACATGGACATCTGTCGGGATATCACCATCCGAAAAAAAGAACAACAAGCGCATAATGAAACGCGCCACTTTTTGGAACGTATCATTGCTTCCTCCCCAGATTTGGTCTTTGTTTACCATTTGGAACAAACCCGCATTAGTTTCATTAACCCGAATGTAAAACAATTGTTGGGCTACAGCCCCCAAGACATCTATGATCTCGGGGGCAATATTATTCTGGAGCTGGTTCACCCGGAGGACTTGGGTTTTATTAACGAACACCTCCATCGCTATCAGTCGAAGGCGCACACCCCATCGACCATAGAATTTCGGGTTAAAGATCGTGACGGGCACTGGCATTGGTTCTCTAGCCATGATGGTGTATTTTCCAAAAACCGTAAAAATGAAGTGGCTGAAATTATTTGCATTGCTCAAAATATTGATGAAAAGAAGAAAACCGAAGCCTTACTGCAACAACGTCTGGTCACAGAAAAGTTACTGTCTTCGATCTCGAATTTTTATATTAATCTCAGTGCGGAAAATACCGATATTGGCATTGACAAAACCTTTTTGTTAATTGGCAATTTTGTGCGGGCTGAAGTGGGTGCCATTTATTTAATGAATAAAGAGCAGGATCTTGAGCAATACTGCGGATTTGAAAAAATAAAAATGAAAGCCGACCATCGAAAAATCCGCAAAGACCAAATTCCGTGGTTGTTTCAGCTTTTGCGGGAACAAAATAATTTGCAGGCGGATAATTTGGATCGATTGCCAAACCAAGCCTTTAAAGAAAAACTGTTTTTTAATACGCTGGGTGTAAAAGCCCTGATCTTCATCCCAATGGTCTACAATAATGAATTAATTGGCACGATTGCCTTTTTTCGGCAGACTATGGAACAGTCCTGGGTAGATAATCATACCTATATGCTGCAAACCTTTGGGGAAATGACCGCCAATGCCATCATTCAAAAACGAGCGGAAGAAGCCCTGCGTGACAGTGAAACGCGCTACCGGGCGATTGTGGATGAGCATCAAACCGAATTGATTTGCCGCATCGATGAGGCCCTCAACTTTACCTTTGTGAATGAAACCTATTATGAATATTACCAGGTCGAAAAACAAACCCTGATTGGCAGCGCGTGTTTGGCCCCGATCCTTCCGGAAGATCGTGAAGCCGTGCTGCAAGCCATTCAGGGCTGCTCGGTGGAGCAAGCAACGATAAAATTTGAATGCCGCGTTAACCGCCTGGGGAAGATGAGATGGCAGGAGTGGACCTGTCGCGCGATTTATGGGGAACAGGGGGAACTGCGCGAATATCAAGGCATGGGCCGTGATATTACTGATCGGAAAACGATGGAGACACAGGTTCAAACCGCCCAAAATCACCTGGCGCAAAACGCACGCCTATCGGCTATCGGCCAATTGGCATCCAGCATCGCCCACCAGATCAGCAATCCGTTAACCACGATCATTGCCGAAGCACAGCTTCTGACGCATAATTTGGTGAAGGACAATGAAAATTACGAATCAGCGGATTTGATCATCAAGGCCGGCTGGCGGGCGCAATACGTTATTCAAGAATTACTCATGTTTTCAGAGCCTTCACGTGACACCAAAGAGAAGCTGAATGTGAACGAGACCATTCAAAAAGCGATTTTATTATCAGAAGCTCTGATTCAGGCCAGCGGTCAGGTGGAATTGATCACCAATTTATACGAACCGCTGCCGCCGATTTATGGAAACTTACAACAATTAGAAGATTTATGGATAACCATGCTATTATTAGCAAAGGATGGAACCCAGGCTGAGCAAAGTCATATTATTAAGATTGGCACAGCCCCTGCATCGGATTCTTACGGTGTTATGATTAAAATCAGCGATAATGGTATGCCTTTTTCTGATGAGGAATTAGACGAAATTTTTGAACCCAAGCTGATTCCAGCGGGCCTTGGACGCGGTTCTGGTATAGAATTAAGTATCTGCCGAGAAATTGTCCGCCAGCATGAAGGCAATATTATGGTTGAAAGTGAAAATGGGTTTACAATATTCAATATATATCTTCCGGGGAGTTAAGGCATTATGGAACCAATTAGTATTCTGGTAGTCGAAGATGATGAAATTGTTGCCAAAACCATCGAACGTGTTTTACGCGGTGATGAATTTAAAGTCTCTGTCGCAAATAGCGGCGTGGAAGGATTGCAGTTAGCGCGGCGAAATGTGCCCAAACTGGTCATTCTGGACGTAATCATGCCCGGCATGGATGGGTATACGGTTTGTCGGGAAATGCGCATCGACCCGCTCTTGGAAAACGTACCGATCTTATTCCTGACCGCAAAAGCCAAAGACGAAGATAAGATCGTCGGCTTTAAAGCGGGTGCCGATGATTACCTGGGAAAACCCTTTAACATCGATGAGCTGCTGTTGCGCATCCGCGCCATTCTCCGCCGAACGCGGCGCAACGAACAAAGCCAGGTACAACGTTTTACAGAAAAGGTGGAACCCCTCTCCCAGGAAACACAGCCCGTTTCCCCCAGTCATATTCTAAAGATCGGTCCGTATGTCTTAAACACGCGCACCTATGAATTCACCTCCGAATCGCAAGGTAAAATTCGCTTAACTCCGGTACAATATGATCTGCTCTATCACCTGATGAGCCACCCGGGTGAAATTTTCTCTCCGGCGCGTTTATTGGATGAGGTGTGGGATTACCCGTCCGATGCGGGCAGCCCTGATCTGGTGCGGGTACATATTAAAAATTTACGCGAACGGATTGAAGATGACCCGCGCAGCCCGCTATTTGTAAAAACGATTGCCGGATATGGATACACCATTCAGCCAGAAGATTTCGAGGAATAGGAATCAGCCAACCAATGGCCTCTGCCAGTTCACTTATATTTAACAAAGACGTATGGAACTCCATTTCACAAGCCGTTAATCAATTTTCCAACGCTGCTGCTTTGCCGCGAGATTTACATGACTTATTATCCATTTTGATCAAATCATTGGATGCGCCGGGCGGTGCCTTTTACCTGCCTTTGGACGAGATCAACCCCGACTATCATTGGGTGACGATTAATGTTTCTCCTGATTTCAAAAACCAGTTGCTCATCCAACAAGGCGAATTCTATCATCTGTATGCGACGATGATCGCCAATGGATCTACTCCTGAAATGTCGCCGAATGGCTTTGCGGCCAGCCTGCCGATTCACATTGCGGGCAAGGCGGTTGGCTTGCTGTTGTTGGCAGGCGACCCGATCTCGGATGATACCCAGCTGGTTCTGGAAAAATGTCTGGATTATCTTGGGTTAAGGATTCATCAAATTCAGTTAAGGGCGGAAATCGAGAAAAGAAAAAAAGAAATTGCCGCCTTAAAATATATAGCCCGCACCCAAAGCACGGGACTGAGCATCAACGATACCCAGATCAATATGATCCAAAGCATCCGCACCATTTTTGCAGCCGAAGAGGCCTTATTGATCGTTTTGGATAAGGATAATCCAAACCTGGCGATCAAAAAAAGACTGGGTGCCAAGTCCGATTGGATCTCGCAGGTCAGCTTGAAATTGGAAAAGGGGCTAATCTGGCAGAGTGTCGATACCAAATCGGTTGTGGAAACCCTGGATGTCTCACAGAATGAGTTTTATAATCCAGAATTTGATGGGGCAATGGGTATCCTCATTCAAAGCATGGTGTGTGTCCCGTTATTAACCAATGGTCAGATATTGGGTGCCCTGGCTTTGTTGAATATGCCGCCCGTCCCGCTGAGTGCATACCAAAGCGATTTGTTAAGTACGATGGCAACCGCTTTAGCGAATGCCATGTTTAATATGAATATGTTTTTGGAATTAAAAGTTTCCAATGCGGATCTGGAAGCCAGCCGCTGGGAATTGCTAAATTCACGCAATACCCTGCGCGCTTTATTCGACAGTATTCCGGCGTCCATGTATATCATTGACCGCAAATACAGCTTGCTGGCGATCAATATGAGCCGTGCCAATCGCGCCAACACCCCGCCTAATAAATTGGTCGGGCGCAAGTGTTATGAGAAACTCTACAACCGCAGCGACCCCTGCCCGGGCTGCCGTGTGGTCGAAACCTACCTTTCTGCTCGCTCTACCTCGCGCATTCATCGCGAATGGCTGGATGATGAACGCTTTATCGAATGGGAAATCATTACCTACCCGATCCTGGATGAGGATGAATCGCCCATTCAGGCGATTCTATTTGAGCAGGATGTAACCGAGAAGCGGCATTTGGAAGCCAACCTGATCCAATCGGAAAAACTGGCTGCTGTCGGTCAGCTGGCGGCCGGGGTGGCGCATGAGATCAATAACCCGCTGGCAGCCATCATTGCCAATGCGCAGATCCTCAGCCGTGAAACCGCGGAGGATGATATTGACACCAAAGATTCCTTGAATTTGATTGAAA
>JACDJC010004133.1_pt1 | contig 10072 bp, 7 predicted proteins | sample 7454191 | NCBI WGS metagenome assembly JACDJC01 (sample SAMN14253291, study PRJNA609438) | sludge metagenome | isolation source: sludge after 25d culture with pyrite and EDTA | collected 2018-12-20
CTTCTTCCGTGGCAATGATGTTGGCAAAGTGCGTTGCCACCTTTTCACGATGTTGCTCAAGTACTGCATGGCAGGCCTGCCAGTCCTCAAAGCCCATAATCAGGGCAACGCGCGCCCGGGAGAGTTCGTCCTCCGGTAACAGCTGGGTCTGCTTGTCTTCCATGCCTTGCAGCGCGTGCTCGAGGTTGCGCAGAAAGACATAAGCCTCGCGGAGTTCATTGACCACCTTCGATGGCAGTAGCTCAAGTGCCTCCAGCTCATTCAGAATCACCAACAACTCGCGCTGCTGCAGCTCTCTGTCGCGACCCCCACGGATAAGCTGGAATGCCTGAACCACGAACTCGATTTCCCGGATGCCGCCGGATCCCAGCTTGATGTTGTTCTCAAGCCCCTGCCTGCGCACTTCGCGGCTGATCATTGCCTTCATGCTGCGCAACGACTCGAAGGCACTGAAATCAATGTATCTGCGATACACAAACGGCCTCAGGTTTTCCATCAGCACCTGGCCGGCCTTGCGATCGCCTGCCACCACCCGTGACTTGACCATGGCATAGCGCTCCCAGTCCCGGCCCTGGTCCTGGTAGTAGGTCTCAAGTGCGGCAAAGCTCAGGGCAAGGGCGCCACTTTGCCCGTATGGGCGCAGGCGCATATCAACACGAAACACGAAGCCATCGGCAGTGATCTGGTCCAGGGCCTGGATCAGGCGCTGCCCCAACCGGATAAAAAACTGCTGGTTATCCAGTGAACGGTGGCCTCCCCGGGTTTCACCTTTGGAGGGAAAAGCGAAAATCAGATCGATATCCGATGAAACGTTCAGCTCACACCCACCCAGCTTGCCCATGCCGATCACAATCAACGACTGCGGCGCCTCCGAACCCGACACCGGGTCCACTCCCCAGGGCGTGCCGTACTGCTCGCAGGCGGCTTCATGCAGCCAATCCAGCGCCCCCTGGATGCATACTTCAGCAAACGTACTGGTCGCTGCCATGGTTTCATGAAGGTCGGCCCAGCGCATCAGATCCCGCCAGATAATTCGAAACTGCGTTTCCCGGCGGAACTGCCGCAAAGCTGAATGCAGGCCCGGCTCATCGGCCACTTCACACAGATATTCGTTCCAGCGTTCCTGAAGATATTCCGGGGTAGTCGGTTCACCCAGCATCCGGGATTCCAGCAGGGCTTGCACCTGCTCCGGGTGCCGCTCAAGGGTCTGGCGCAGAAACAGGCTGCGGGCCATGGCCCGGGCAATAATTTCAGCCGAGAGACCTGTATCGTCCAGCAGCCAGCCTGGCAAACCTTCCGGGAAAACCGATTCCCAACTGGCAGCTACGTCGTCTGCCAACGGCGACGGAAGGCAACTCCATGGCTCGGACATAATGCAAACCCCTGTCTCTCTGTTATATTTCCGTTACTGTATAACGAACTTACCCGAGACTGAACAGGCCGACGCCGGATGCTGAGAAACCGCTTTCCCCTTAATGCAGAGCATGAGAAAAGCCAGATCCCCATGGGTGGGCTCATTCGCAAGCGGGTAAAGCGCCTGTTCGTAATTCTCCTGGCCTTGCTGACTGCCCAGATACTGATTATCTGGGCGGTTGAAGACCTGACTCTGTTCGAGTCTCTGTGGATGTCTATTACCACCATAGCCACGGTAGGCTACGGTGACTTCGCCCCCGTCACCAACATCGGCCGGATCAGCACCATTTTGCTGATGTTCGTGGGAGCCATTACTTTGCTGACCCTGATTGTCAGTGATTTTATCGAGTACCGGTTCTACCGCCGGGAACGCATTATCACCGGACGCTGGATATACAAAATGAACAACCATATTGTCATTATCAACACGCCCCAGCACGGCGGCGTGACCTACTTTATGCGCTTTGCAACGCAGATCCGCGCAGTGGAGGGTTACGAAACCATTCCGATCATGCTGCTTACCAGGGAATTTCCCAGCGGCCTGCCGGCGGAATTATCCGATCTCGGTATCGTGCACTTCCACGGGTCGGGATTCGATCCTGCGGCGCTCACGGCAGTGCACGCTGGCAGCGCCAGGCATATTGTCGTACTGGCCAGTGACGAATCTGACCCCCACTCAGACAGCCTCACCTTCGACATATCCCACCGCCTCAGCGAACTTAATCTGGGCCAGAAAACCACAGTGGAGTGCGTTACCGACGCAAACCGCAGCCGCTTCAAGGAGCTTGGCGTGCGTGCGGTCATACGCCCGGTTCGCACCTACCCTGAGATCATGGTGCGTTCGGTGGTTGCACCTGGCTCGGAAAAAGTGCTGGAAGACATGTTCAATTACGAGCAGGACCACCCTCACCGCTACGATCTGGAGCTTGACGACCTCAACTGGGCTGACATAGTAAGCGCCCTGATCCGCCATGGCATTGGCACTGCGCTGGCCTACATCGACCATAACGACGAAGTTATCTGCCATCCGCCGGTAACCCACGAGATTGAAGGCAAAGGGCTCATTGTTCTGGTCAAGTCAAGCGAAACGCCGGATCTTTCGGTGGTGCAGGATGCCCTGGAACGGTATCGCGTTTTCCTCGAGAAATGGCGAAACCTTCAGGAAGATGCGACCATAGCGGATTCTTCAGCCTCCACTGCTCACTGAACAGTCTCCACCGGGCATTGTTTATGGATTCCGTAACCTACCAGCCGCTGGTGGATGCCCTTGCATCCGGCCAGCCCCAATCCGTTGTTGATGCAGCCAACCTGTTTAATGCCGCCGATCTTGCCGGGTTTATCGAACAGAATCTCGATGCCGAAACAGGAGAGACCCTGTACCGGAGCCTGCCTCTTGCCCTGCGGGCGAAGGTGCTGGGCTACACCAGTCAGGACACGCAACTGCTCCTGACACAGGCAACACCACTGGATGAGCTCGCGCTGCTGGTCGCCCAAATGCCATCCGATGACCGGGCCGACTTCTATAGCCTGCTGGATGAATCCCGCCAGCAACAACTCATCAAGACACTTGACGACGAAGACCGCAAAGACCTGACCGCGCTTCTGGCCTACCCCGAAGGCACGGCTGGCGCACTGATGAGCACCGACTACGCGGTGTTTGAATCCGGCATCACGGCAAGCGAAGCGATTGAGATTCTGCGCAAAACAGCCGAAAACAAGGAAACCATCTACCAGTCGTATGTGATTGACGAGAATAGGGTGTTGATTGGTGTGGTATCCCTGCGCCGCCTGATTGTCGCCAAACCAGACACGGTTATTGATTCCCTGCTGGCCACAGGCCTGGTATCCACCCATACCGACACGCCCCAGGATGACGTTGCCCGGCTGATTGCCAAATATGACCTTCTGGCGCTTCCCGTGCTGGACGAACAAAACCGGTTGGCGGGTATTATCACCTACGACGACGCCATGGACGTGATTGAGGCAGAGGCAACAGAGGATATCCACAAGGGCGGCACGGTCAGCAACCTTGACACCGGGATTACCACCGCTTCTCCGTTCTCGCTGTACCGCTCCCGTATTCAGTGGCTGGTGATTCTGGTGTTCGCCAACATTTTTACCGGCGCTGGCATAGCGCATTTTGAGGACATTATCGGCGCCCACCTGGCCCTGCTGTTTTTCATGCCGCTTCTGGTTGCCAGCGCCGGCAACGCGGGTGCCCAGTCTGCCACGCTGGTTGTGCGCGGCATTGCCACGGGCGATGTGGTAAACCGCGATTGGCTGCGGCTGTTCAGCAAAGAGCTGCTGGTCGCAACAGCCCTTGGCCTGACCATGGCCCTGACTGTGTGGACTGTCGGCATGTTCCGTACAGAGATAGCCATAGCCACAACCGTGGCCATAACCATGATCGCAGTTGTGCTTGCCGGCGGGCTTATAGGCATCTTGCTGCCACTGCTGCTCAACAGGCTGGGCATTGATCCGGCAGCTGCAAGCATTCCACTTATTACAACCATTGCCGATGTAAGCGGCGTGTTGATTTACTTCAGCATCGCCAAGACCATTTTAGGCGCTTAGGGAAAGGCCGGCCCGGTATGCCAGTAAGCCAAGCTGGCACTGGCCGAGTTCCGGTTTGCCCAGCAGCGCTTGCACCGGCTGCCTTTCCGCCAGGGCGTCAATTACTTCGGCAAAGGCCTGGCCTAACCCATAAGCTTCCGCCTGGGCAGCGAGTACCTGAATATCCAGCCCCTCAAGCGACACACGCCCCTGCTCCAGCCAGGCGTTGCTAAGCCGCTTTAAAAAACGATCAAGGTCATCCTCTCCGTTGGCTTTCGTACCGGTATTTTCAGCAGCCGTGAGCTCTGAAACGGCAAGCCCCGCAAGTTGATACCCCTGTTCCGCCTTGCTGACCAGGTTCAGAAACACCGGGCACGCCCGGGCAAGCCTTTGAGCCCAGACAAGCAAGCGTTTCGGATCACCGGATACCAGCTCGAATTCAACTTCGTGAAGCGGTTTTTGCTGACCGCCCGCGGCAATAAACCCATCGTCCAGAGCACATTCAATCACCGCTTCACCATCGTCCAGCATGATGACCTGGCGCGTGAAATTGGTTTCGAAAACCGATGCAAGGCGGGCCAGGTTTACGCGTTCTCCCAATGGTGTATCCGCCAGCAAACCCGGCGATAGCGTAGGCCCTGTAACTGGCCACTCCCATTCCTGCCGACGGTGGGCTCCATCCACGAAATCACCACGGGTTTTAAGTGTCTGTATGTACTGATCACCCGCCTGACGAACACGCAGGGCCGCGTGCTGTTGATTGAGCTCTGCCCCTGGCGTGTCGTAGTAGCAGTTTATAAGAGATTTCGTGCTCCCTTCTTCAGCTTCTGGCTGAGATGACAGCCAGCTGTGAGCTTGCACCAGAATATCGGGTTCAAGACTGAGTTTTATTTCCAGCTCTTCCGCCATGCTTGCCATACCTGTAAATTCCGGAATCCAAAAATGCAAAAACCGGCGACCCTGAGGCCACCGGTTTTCAATACTAAACTAACTGACTAGCTGGTTAGCTGATCAGAAGTAGTAAACCGCGCCAACTGCTGCGATGGACTTCTCGTCACCCTTAGCATTGGTGCCGTCAGGATCCTTGTAGATGTTGCCATCGGCGTTGGACAGGTAGCCTTCAACGTAGACGTACATGTTGTCAGACAGGTTGTGCAGGGCCTGCAGCGCAACGGTATCGTCTTTGTCGCCAGAAACGTCGTTGTCACGCAGCTGGTAAGACAGAGCGAACTGGTTTGCGCCCAGGGTATATACACCCATCACACCAAACACATCAGCTACATCTTTGCGGGTCTCGAAAGAAGCCGTCAGACGCAGGTCGTCCAGGTTATAGCTGGCACGCATACCGTAGGTGTTTTCGTTGTTCTTCGGAGTTCTCAGAGCATTGTCTGAATACTTGGTAGAACCGTCGTTGGAGTCCATGGCGAACGCCAGCTCCAGCGCATCAACCTCGTACATTGCCGCCAACTGGTACGGGTAGGACTTGCCACCCGGTGTGGAGTCACCGTTCACCTGAACCGCCGCACCCAGCCTCAGGCCACCGAAGGATGGAGACAGGTACTGAATCAGATCGCCTTCACCGGTGTCGTAGTTGCCACCAATGTTGGAGCCCACTTCATAAAAGTTGTAGATCTCGTCAATGGCTTCTTCGTACATGGAATCGTCGGAACCGACCCACACCTGGCCGAAGGTGTCGCCTCTCACACCAATGTAGGCCTCATCCAGGCTGTCGATACCACTGCTGTTGGCTTTATCATTGGCGTTGATGCCTTCCAGCTCCAGTTTCAGGAAGCCGGTAATGCCCGGAGCGATTTCATGATCGTGCTTTACACCCAAAGTGGTGCCGTTGTCAGCGTGATCTACAACAGAGCCCGCACCATCTACGTTGGTGTGTGTAAGCACATACTGAATATTACCGTAAACCGTTGGCAGGTTGCTTTCCTGAGCCAGCGCGGTGCCAGAAATAGTGGCCGCAGCGATTGCGGATGCAATGAGTGTCTTTTTCATGTTGTATGTCCTTTTGCGAGTTATGTCAGGTTTTAACAGCGGGTAAACCCCGATTCCTAAAAGGTGCCCCAGACTGGCTGAATGGCTCCAATCTTGGGATCACTGCATGTCAACTCTGTGACATGACAGTAATTTTTATTGTTATTGAGACCTGCACTTAGTCAGATCTTTGTAGTTCAGTTACTTACAGAGTTCTTTTAAAGCACTACCTGATGATCCTGTTGTAATACAACAAAGCATATTTTGCAAATGTTTAATGTCTCATTTTTAACCTGCCTGGCGCTAGAGGCACAAACCCCTACTCACCCGCACACACCGCCTGTTGTGCGCCAAAGCCCGCCACAGAAGAGTTGGAGCTTGCATCCACAAGGCTCAAACAGAAACTCAGCGGGTTGAGAGCATAAAGGTTACGGGTCCGTCATTAATCAGGCTCACCTTCATATGGGCACCGAAACACCCCTCTGCCACCCTTTCAGCCCCAAGGCTCGCGCGGGCCAGATCCAGAAAATACGAGTACAGGCCTTCGGCCACTTCCGGCGTTGCGGCACGTGAGAAACCCGGGCGCGTGCCAGAGGAGGTATCAGCAGCAAGTGTAAACTGGGGCACAACAAGCAGGGCTCCGCCCACGTCGAGCAGGCTAAGGTTCATGCGCCCGGCTTTATCAGGAAATATGCGGTACGTGAGAATTTTCCGGCACAGTTCCTTTGCCTCGCTTTGACCATCTCCCTGTTCTACACCCAGCAACAAAAGAATGCCGGCATCGATACGTGAAATCTCGCGTTCCTTCACCTCAACGCCTGCTCTTGACACCCGCTGGACAAGCCCTTTCATCTGGTTTGCGGCCTATTCCTGCCAAATGAGAATTAAAATCAGGCAAGAGTGTATCCATGCTCTCGGGTTCCCGCAACCCCACCCCGGCAAACAGTATCAGCCTGCATTCTTCTCCACTTTTGCAACCACCTCATCAACACCCCGTATAAGCGCATCCACAATCGCGGGTTCAGAGGCGGAATGCCCGGCTTCACGAATAATGCGTAAATCTGCCTGCGGCCAGGCTCTGGCAAGAGCCAGCGCATTGTCCAGGGGGCAAACCATGTCGTAACGCCCATGGACAATAACTCCCGGTATATCCCGCAGTTTGTGGGCGTTTCTTACAATCTGGTCTTCTTCAAGAAACGCGGAGTTCATAAAGTAGTGGCACTCGATTCGCGCCAGCGCAATGGCTACATGAGGATGACCGAAATGCTCGACAACCGCCGGGTTCGGATGCAGCGTGGCACAGCGCCCTTCCCATATTGACCAGGCTTTTGCAGCCTGGATCTGTTCCAGTTCGTTGCTGCTGGTCAACCGGCGATAATAGGCGCTCACCATATCGCTCTGTTCACTCTCTGGTATCTGCGCCTTGTAGTCCTGCCAGTAATCCGGGAATACGCGGCTTGCGCCCTCCTGGTAAAACCAGGAAATATCCTGAGGGCGACACAGAAAAATTCCGCGCAGCACCAGCCCCAGCACGCGCTCGGTATGGGTCTGGGCGTACACCAGGCTGAGTGTCGAGCCCCAGCTTCCACCGAACAGCAACCACCGGTCAACGCCCAGAAACCGGCGTATGGTCTCCATATCCTGAACCAGTTTGTCAGTGCTGTTGCCTGCAAGCTCGGCCAAGGGTGTTGAGCGCCCGGCGCCCCGCTGATCCATCAGGATGATGCGAAAGCGTTCCGCATCAAAGAAGCGACGATGGTAATCCTCACACCCTCCCCCGGGGCCGCCGTGTACAAAAAGTACAGGTATCCCGTCCGGATTGCCGCTTTCTTCAATATACAACTCGTGGGGCGCTTCGACTGCCAGCCGATGTTTGGCGTAGGGTTTGATATCCGGGTAAAGGGTCAGCATGGGCCGCTCCGTTGGTCAGGCAGAATTCAGGCCTATTGTAGCGGAGTTAGTCAGGCCCCGCGGTTCATTTACCAAAAGCAGGGCTAAAAAAAGACCGGGGCTGTCGCCAGCGCCGGTCTTTTTACGAAGCGTGCAGCTTATTTCTTGTTCGCGCGCTTACGCTCGTTTTCAGTGAGGTGCTTTTTGCGCAGGCGAATCGATTTGGGGGTTACTTCAACCAGTTCGTCGTCATCGATGAACTCCAGCGCCTGCTCGAGGGTAAACTTGATGGGCGGCACCAGGCCAATAACCTCATCCTTGCCGGAAGCACGCATGTTATCAAGCTTCTTGCCCTTGGTCGGGTTGACCACCAGATCGTTTTCACGGCTGTGTATGCCGCAAAGCTGTCCTTCGTAGACTTCCTGCCCGGGATCGAGAAACAGCTTACCACGGCTTTGCAGGGTTTCCAGCGAGTAGGTCAGAGCGGTACCTGTGGCCATGGACACCAGCACACCGTTCTGGCGGCTTGTAACATCACCACTTTTGATCGGGCCGTAATGGCTGAAGGTTGAGGTGAGAATACCCGTGCCCGACGTCATGGTGAGGAAGGTGTTGCGGAAGCCAATCAGCCCACGGGCAGGAATGATGTATTCCAGGCGCATACGGCCTTTGCCATCCGGAACCATGTTGGTCAGATCGCCTTTGCGCAGACCCATTTGCTCCATCAGAGGGCCCTGGTGCTGCTCTTCAATATCCACAATAACGTTCTCGTACGGCTCCTGCTTCTCGCCGTCCACTTCCTTGATCACCACCTCCGGGCGACCTACGGCCAGCTCGAAATTCTCGCGGCGCATGTTTTCGATCAGAACTGAAAGATGCAGTTCACCACGGCCAGAGACCTTGAACTTGTCTGCAGAGTCGCCTTCTTCAACGCGAAGGGCAACGTTGTGCAGCAGCTCTTTCTCCAGGCGCTCCTTGATGTTCCGGCTGGTTACAAACTTGCCTTCCCGGCCACAGAAAGGCGAGTCGTTCACCTGGAAGGTCATGGAAACCGTCGGCTCATCTACGGAAAGCGGTGGCAGTGCCTCAATGTGGTTCATATCGCACAGGGTGTCGGAAATGAAAAGCTGGTCAAGGCCGCTCACGCACACAATATCGCCCGCCTGAGCTTCCTCCACTTCCACGCGCTGCAAGCCGGAATGCCCCATTATCTTCAGGATCCGGCCCTGGCGCTTCTTGCCATCAGCTCCAATGGCAACCACCGGTGAGTTGGTTCTGATCTTGCCGCGGGCAATACGGCCGATACCGATGACACCCAGGAAACTGCTGTAATCCAGCTGGGAGATCTGCATCTGGAACGGGCCTTCCGGATCCACATCGGGTGCTGGCACATGGTCCACAATGGCCTGGAATACGGCGTCCATGTTGTCGGCCAGGTTTTCATGATCCAGGCCGGCAACACCATTCAATGCACTGGCATACACGATGGGGAAGTCCAGCTGCTCATCAGTGGCTCCAAGGCTGTCGAAGAGGTCAAAAACCTGATCCACAACCCAGTCCGGGCGAGCGCCCGGGCGGTCCACCTTGTTTACCACGACAATTGGCCGCAAGCCTGCGGCAAAGGCCTTCTGGGTAACGAAACGGGTTTGGGGCATGGGGCCGTCGATGGAATCCACCACCAGCAGCACGCAGTCAACCATACTCATGACCCGTTCCACTTCGCCACCAAAATCCGCGTGCCCCGGGGTGTCTACGATATTGATATCGTAACCATTCCATTTCAGTGCCGTGTTTTTGGCCAGAATGGTAATGCCTCGCTCTTTCTCCTGATCGTTGGAGTCCATCACCCGCTCGTTCTCGAGCTCTTTGCGATCCAGCGTACCAGACAGGCGCAGCAGCTTGTCTACGAGCGTGGTTTTACCATGGTCGACGTGGGCGATGATGGCGATATTACGAAGTTTTTCAATCACAAAATTATTCCTGCGGCATGCACTCAATGACCTGAGAAGGTCGTTCGCGGGCAACACCCGCACATGCCATCTCAAATCCGTAAAATGAACTCATCTACCGGTACCTGGCGGCCCGGCGCCTCGCCCGCAACCATCGGAAGACATTCCGGGTACAGGCAGAGAAAATGAAGCGGCGCGCAGTATATCGAAAACTCTGCACCGTTTATATGCAGAAGAACGCCTATTTCTTAATCAGCTTCATCCGCTCACCGGAGCGCACC
>JACDJC010004134.1_pt1 | contig 10068 bp, 5 predicted proteins | sample 7454191 | NCBI WGS metagenome assembly JACDJC01 (sample SAMN14253291, study PRJNA609438) | sludge metagenome | isolation source: sludge after 25d culture with pyrite and EDTA | collected 2018-12-20
AACATCCTTCTCTCCGGCCGCCACGCCCTGGTGAGCGATTTCGGCGTGGCCAAGGCGGTGAGCGAAGCCACCGGACGCCAGCAGCTCACGACCGCCGGGGTGGCCCTCGGCACGCCCGCCTACATGGCGCCGGAGCAGGCCGCGGCCGATCCGCATCTCGACCACCGGGTGGACATCTACGCCCTCGGCGTCCTGGCGTACGAGCTCCTGACAGGGCGGACTCCCTTCAGCGGACGCACCCCGCAGGAAACGCTCGCCGCGCACGTGATGCAGACGCCGGAGGCGGTCTCTCGGCTCCGGCCCGGCATCTCGCCGGCGTTCGAGGCGCTGGTGATGAAGTGCCTGGCCAAGCGGCCGGCCGACCGGTTCCAGAGCGCGGAGGAGCTGGTGGCCGCCCTGGAGCCGCTCGCCACGCCGAGCGGCGGGATGACGCCGACGTATACGCAGCCGGTGACGGGGGTGGCGCCCCTGGTGCCGGCTGGTCGCAAGCGGGTAGTGCGGGTGGCGGCGCTGGTCATCGTGCTGGGGAGCGCGGGCATGCTGTTGACCCGGCGGGCCGGCAGTGTCCCCGAAGTGACGCTGACCAAGACCACGCGGCTCACCAGCGCGCAGGGGCTGGAAGTCCTTCCGGCCATCTCGCCCGACGGGCAGTTCCTGGCGTATGTGGGAGTCTCCGGAAACCAGGCGAATATCTTCCTCCAGCCCACCGATGGTGGGCGGGCCGTCAACATCACCGACAGCATCCCGGGAGCGCAGATCTCGCCGGCGTGGGCGCCCGACGGGCGGAGGCTGGTGTTCGTCTCCTACGAATCCACCGGGGCGAGTATCGTCACGATGCCTCCGACCGGCGGCGATGTCCGTCGGCTCCACAGTGCGCCGTACAGCGGGAGCGTCCCGCAGGCGCCCAAGTGGTCACCCGATGGGGCTCACATCGCGTTCGAACAGGGCGACAGCGTGCTCGTCATGGCGGCGGATGGGAGCGGACTGACCCTGCTGGCCAGGGTGCTGGATGTCCATTCCCTGGCCTGGTCTCCCGACGGCCGCTGGCTCGCCGGGGTCCGTGGAAACTCCGCGTTCGCCTACAGCGGCGGGGGGTTCGGCAATCTCGCGGCCAGCACCGTATTCGTGATGCCCGCCGCCGGCGGCACCCCCGTCATGGTGAGCGATTCCACGACCCTGAACCTCTCCCCGGCGTGGCTCCCCGACGGAAAAGCCCTCCTGTACCTCTCGAGCGGCGGGGGCGGACGCGACGTCTACCTCCAGCGGATCGGCCGGGGCGGACGCGCCGACGGGGCACCAACGCGCGTCACGACCGGGCTCGACGCCCACACCTTCGCCCTTTCGCCCGACGGGAAACGGCTGGCCTATTCGAAGTACACCCGCGACCTCAACATCTGGATGGTCCTGCTTCCGGCCACGGGGAGCGTGAATGCGCACTCGGCGGTGCCGATCACCCGCGGCAACCAGGCCACCGAGGTGCTGCGCCTCTCCCCCGATGGCAAGTGGCTGCTCTATGACTCCGACCTCAATGGCAACGGAGACCTGTTCATCGTGGCCTCCGACGGCGGCACGCCGCGGCAGCTGACCGACGACCCGGCCGACGACCTGAGCGCCAACTGGTCGCCCGACGGATCGCAGATTGCGTTTCACTCCTTCCGGACCGGCAACCGCGACATCTTCACCATGAATGCCGACGGCACCGGCCTGGCACAGGTCACCACCGACACACTGGGTGACAGGTACGCGACCTGGGGGCCGGACAACAACACTCTCGCCTACTCCCGGGGGGACGGGCGCAGTCTGGAACTGATGGAGATCAGGCGGGATTCGCCGTCGTCGCCCTGGGGACCGCCCATGAGTCTGGGCCAGGGAGTCACGGCCTTTCTCACCCCCGACCGCACCGCCTACCTCGCGTGGAGGGGAGACAGCGTGCTTGAATTGACGGCCGTTCCCTCGGGTGGGGGTGCCCCGAGGGTGCTCTTCCGGGCACCGCCGTGGTTCAGTCCCAACTGGCCCCAGATGGGCCCCGACGGCCGGACGGTGTACAGCTATTCTCCCGACTCCGTGGGCGACGATGCCTTCTGGGCCATCGACCCGGCGAGAGGCACGCTCCGCAAGGTCGTCTCCTTCGAGCATGCCGATCCGTGGACCACCCGAGGCAACTTCGTCACCGACGGCAACCGCTTCTATTTCATCGCCGGGGAGCACCAGGCGGACATCTGGGTGGCCGATGTAGAGGAGAAGTAGGCACGTCCCCCCTCTCCACATGGTGGAGAGGGGGACAGGGGGTGAGGTAACACCGCGAGCCGGAGAATCCGTTGAGACCTCGTCCAACACCACTACTCGCCTTGCTACTCGTCGCTCTGCCCACCAGTGCGTCGGCCCAGGCCCCACTCCCACTCATCCCGTACCCTCGCTCGGTAATCCGGAACACCGGTGAAGTCGAACTGGTGCGCCGAATCCGGCTCGAGGCACCCAACTCGGCGGACCTCGGCGCCTACACCAGCGACCTCCTGGAGTTGGAACTGGGATGGCGGCCCGAGATCGTCAGCGGCGCCGCCCGGCCCGCCGGACTGACGCTCCGGCTCGGCGCCCCCGACTCGACCCTCGGCACCGAGGGCTACCGACTCAGCAGCCAGACGTCCGGCGTGGTCATCGAAGCGCCCACCGAGGCGGGACTCTTCCACGGCCTGCAGACCTTCCGCCAGTTGCTCCACGCCGGCGCCCCGGGCACGGTGCCGCGGGTGGAGATCACCGACGCGCCGCGCTTTCCATACCGCGGCATGCACCTCGACGTGGCCCGGCACTTCTTCCCGGTGGAGTTCGTCGAGCGATACATCGATCTCCTCTCCCGCTACAAGTTCAACACCTTCCACTGGCACCTGACCGACGACCAGGGCTGGCGGATCCAGATCAACCGCTACCCGAGGCTCACCGACGTCGGCTCCTGCCGGCGCGAGACCGTGGTCGGCCGGAATTTCGACCCCTACATCGGCGACAGCACCCGGTATTGCGGCTTCTACACGCAGGAGGAGATCCGCCGCGTGGTGGCGTACGCCGCGGCACGACAGATCACGATCGTCCCGGAAATCGAGATGCCGGGCCACGCGCAGGCGGCCATCGCCGCCTACCCGGAACTCGCCTGCACGGCCGGCCCCTTCGAGGTGAGCACGGTCTGGGGAGTGGACGACGACATCTTCTGCCCGAGCGAGGCCACCTTCGCCTTCCTGGAGGGAGTGCTCACCGAGGTAATCGCGCTCTTCCCCGGCCCCTACATCCACATCGGCGGGGACGAGGCCCCCAAGACCCGCTGGAAATCGAGCGACCTGGCCCAGCAGGTCATCCAGCGGGAGCAGCTGGCTGACGAGCACGCCCTGCAGAGCTGGTTCATCCAGCGGATCGAACGATTCCTGAGCGCGCATGGGCGGCGCCTGATCGGCTGGGACGAGATTCTCGAGGGTGGCCTGGCCCCCGGCGCCACCGTCATGAGCTGGCGCGGGGTGAGCGGCGGGATTGCCGCGGCGCAGCAGGGACACGACGTCATCATGACGCCCACCAGCCACGCCTACTTCGACTACGCGCAGGGCGAACCGGGGCTCGAGCCGTTCTCGATCGGAGGCAACATCCCGCTGGAACGGGTCTATGCGTTCGAGCCGGTGCCCCCGGTGCTGACCGAGGAACAGGCCAAGCACATCCTCGGCGCGCAGGGAAACGTTTGGACCGAGTACCTGAAGACGCCGGACCGGGTGGAGTGGATGGTCTTCCCCCGGATGCTCGCGATGGCCGAAGTGACCTGGAGCCCGGCCTCGGCCCGCGACTGGGAGGGCTTCATTGCGCGGCTCCCCTCGGCGCTCGCCGCGCTCGACCGCCTCGGCGTCAACTACCGCGTGCCGAACGTCCTGGGGCTGGAACGGGACCGCCTGACGCTCGCCGACACCGCCATCATCACGCTCCGGAGCCCGCTCCCCGACGGGGAGATCCGCTACACGCTGGACGGCACGACCCCAACGGCAGGCTCGGCCCTCTACACCGGGCCGCTCACTCTCACGGTGGACACCACAGGGACGGTGGTCACGGCCGCCGTCTTTCTGGCGAGTGGAGCGTCCAGCCCGCCGCGCCAGGCCCGGGTGAGCCGCACCACCCTCCGCCCCGCGGCGCGCGTCCCTTCCGGTGGGCTCACCCCCGGGCTTCGGCTCGCCTACTACGCCGCCAGCTTCCCGAGTGCCCGGGCCGTGGCCACGATGGCACCCACCCGGGTCGCGACCGCCGACGTGGTTGGCCTGCCGGGGTTCCAGCGGCCGGAGACCTACGGGCTGTTGTTCACCGGGTATCTGCGCGTCAGCCGGCCGGGGCTCTACACCATCGCCCTCAGCTCAGACGACGGCAGCGTCCTCGAGATCGGCGATCGGGTGGTGGTGGACAACGACGGCTGGCATTCGGAGACGGAGCGGAGCGGGATGGTCGCGCTGGCGGCCGGCATCCATCCGCTCACCATCCGGTACGTGCAGGGGAGCGGCGGCGCGGTTCTCTCGGGCACGATCGCGTTCGAGGGGGAGCCACCGGTGCCGCTGGCCGGCGGCTATCTGGCGCGCTAGTTTCCCGAATCCCTTCACCCATGGTTTCCCGATGACCCTCCAGGACCAGCGGAAGGTGTACGACGTCTGCATTGTCGGCTCCGGCGCGGGCGGCGGCATGGCGGCCTACATGCTCACTCAGGCCGGTGCGAACGTCGTCCTGCTCGAGGCCGGCGGCCCGTGGGACAACGCCACAGACTCCGACATGTTCACCTGGCCGTACAACTCGCCGCGCCGCGGCGCCTCCACGAAGGAGCGGCCCTTCGGCGAGTTCGACGCCTGCGTCGGTGGGTGGGAGCTTCCCGGCGAGCCGTTCACCGTGGCCGAGGGCTCGAAGTTCGGCTGGTGGCGAGCCCGGATGGTGGGCGGCCGCACCAACCACTGGGGCCGCATCTCGCTCCGGTTCGGCCCGAACGACTTCAAGCGGAAGAGCCTCGACGGCCTCGGCGACGACTGGCCGATTTCCTACGACGACCTCGCGCCCTATTACGACCGGGTAGATGACCTCATTGGCATCTTCGGCAGTGCGGAGGGCCTTCCCAACGAGCCGGATGGCCATTTCCTTCCGGCGCCGAAGCCCCGGTGCTACGAGCTTCTGGTCAAGCAGGCCTGCGACAACCTCAAGGTGGCGTGCATTCCGGCGCGGCTCTCGATCCTGACACAGCCGCTCGGCAATCGGCCCGCCTGTCACTACTGCGGCCAGTGCAACCGCGGCTGCGCCGTCAACGCCAACTTCTCCTCCACCAACGTGCTGCTCCCGCCGGCCATGGCCACCGGCCGGCTGACGATGATCACCAACGCGATGGCGCGCGAAGTGACGCTGGGCTCGAACGGGCTGGCCGACGGCGTGACCTACGTGGACAAGGCCACCAACACCGACCGGCGCGTGAGGGCCAAAGTCGTGGTGCTGGCCGCGAGCGCGTGCGAATCGGCTCGGCTCCTCCTCAATTCGAAGAGCGCGCGGTTTCCGCACGGGCTGGCCAACTCCAGCGGCGTGGTGGGCAAGTACCTGACCGACACCACCGGCACCGACGTGGCGGGGTTCATCCCCAAACTCGAGAACGGCATTCCCCACAACGAGGACGGCGTGGGCGGCGGGCACCTGTACAGCCCCTGGTGGCTGGACAACACGACGCTCGACTTCCCGCGCGGCTACCACATCGAGATCTGGGGCGGGCGGGGCCAGCCGTCGTACGGCTTCATGGGGGGCATCGACAACTACCCGGCGTTCGGCGGCTACGGCAAGGCGCTCAAGGACTCCTACCGCCGGCTCTACGGCACCACCATCGGCTTCAGCGGCCGGGGAGAGATGATCCCGAACGCCGACTCCTATTGCGAGATCGACCCCGAGGTGAAGGACCAGTGGGGGATCCCGGTCCTGAAATTTCACTGGAAGTGGAGCGACTACGAGTACAAGCAGGTGAGGCACATGCAGGAGACCTTCCGCGCGCTCATCGCCGAGATGGGGGGCGAGGTCTTCAGTCCGATGCCGACCGCCGAGGAGGGGTACGGCATCGCCACCGGCGGCCAGATCATCCACGAACTGGGCTGCGTGCGGATGGGGAACGACCCCGGTTCCTCCGCGGTCAACGCCAACTGCCAGGCCCACGACGTGAAGAACCTCTTCGTGGCCGACGGCGGGCCGTTCGTGTCGCAAGCGGACAAGAACCCGACCTGGACCATCCTGGCGCTCTCGATGCGCACCTCCGAGTACATCGCGGCCCAGCGCCGACAGGGGGCCCTGTGACCGACCTTTCCCGCCGCGAGATGCTCGGGCTCCTCGGCGTAGCGCTCGCCGCCGGCGCCGCCGGCTGCCGGCCCGAGACGATCCGCAAGGCCGCCCAGCGCGCCACGCCCTACACGCCCACCTTCTTCACCCCCGGCGAATTCGCCACCGTCACGGTGCTGGCCGACCTCACGCTGCCGGCCGACAAGCGCGGCCCCAGCGCAAGCGAGGCCGGTGTGCCGGAGTTCATGGACTTCGTCATGATGGAGGAGATGGACAACCGGGAACGGATGCGGACCGGCCTCGCCTGGCTCGACACCGAGTCGGGCGGCCGCTTCGGCAAGCCGTTCGTGGCGGCGTCGACTCGGCAGCAGAAGAAGATCCTCGACGACATCGCGTGGCCCAAGCAGGCCAAGGCCGAATTCGAGGAGGCGGCGAAGTTCTTCAACGCGTTCCGGAACCTGACCGCCACCGGCTACTGGTCGAGCAAGGTGGGGGTCGAGGACCTGCAGTACATCGGCAACACGGTGGTGCCCGAGTGGACGGGCTGCCCCGAACCCCAGCTCAAGAAGCTGGGCGTCAGCTACACCTGAACGGAGCTTTCATGGCAAAGCGTCGCCTCGGCGTCGGGTTCATCGGCAGCGGATTCAACACCCGGTTCCACATGCAGGCCTGGCAGGGGGTGCGCGACGCCGACGTCCTCGGCGTCTGGAGCCCGAACCGCAAGAACGCCGCGGACGCCGCCGCGCTGGCCCGCCGCCTCGACGTCGGCGCCGCAAAGGCCTACGCCTCGATTACCGACATGGTGGCCGACCCCGCCATCGATGCGATCTGGCTCTGCGGCCCCAACCACGCCCGCATCGAGAACGTCGAGGAAATCGCCGACGCCGTCATCCGCGGCAAGGGAAATCTGGTCGGGCTCGCCTGCGAAAAGCCGCTGGCGCGCACGGTCAAGGAGGCGAAACAGGTGGCGGCGCTCACCCGGAGGGCTGGCCTCAAGCACGGCTACCTCGAGAACCAGCTCTTCAGTCCCCAGGTGGAGCACGGCCGCACCCTCCTCTGGGCGCGTGGCGCCGCCACCACCGGGCGGCCCTACCTGGCCCGCGCGGCGGAGGAGCACAGCGGCCCCCACATGCCGTGGTTCTGGCAGGGGAAGCTCCAGGGCGGCGGCGTGCTCAACGACATGATGTGCCACTCGGTCGAGGTGGTCCGCCACCTGCTCACCAAGCCGGGCGCGCCGCGCTCCTCGGTGCGGCCGGTCGGCATCACCGGCCGCATCGCGAGCCTCAAGTGGTCTCGGCCAGAATATGTTCGCCGCCTCAAGACGACGATGGGATCGTCAGTGGACTACGCCCGGCACCCTGCCGAGGACTTCGCGAGCGTCACCATCGAGTTCGAGACCAGCGACGGCCACACCGTGCTCGGCGAGGCCACGACGTCGTGGAGCTTCGTCGGCGCCGGGCTCCGGCTCTCGGCGGAGCTGCTGGGGCCGGAATATTCCATGACCTGGAACACCCTCGACAGCGGGCTCAAGCTCTTCTTCAGCCGGGAAGTGAAGGGGCGTGAGGGGGAGGACCTGGTCGAGAAGCAGAACGCGGAGCAGGGCCAGATGCCGGTGGTGGCCAACGAGCCGATGGCGTACGGCTACGAGGCCGAGGACCGGCACTTCGTGCGGGTGTTCCTCGGGCTCGAGGAGCCGAAGCTCACCTTTGACGACGGGGTGGAGGTGGTGCGGACCCTGATGGCCGCGTACATGAGCGCGGAATCAGGGAAGACGGTCAAGTTCCCGCCGCGCGGACTGGATTCATTCGTCCCGAAGGTGGCCAAAGGCACCTGGCGACCGTAGGACACTTCTTCGCGCTCTTCGTGTCTTCGCGGTAACAGCTGTTCACCGCAAAGGCGCAAAGAGCGCGAAGGTTTCTGCGAACTACAAAGTCCAGCCTTTTCGATACTCCGGCGTAATCCACTTCTCCGGCAGACTCATGTTGGTCACGTTCCCGGTGGCCGGATCGAGCTGCAGCGTCTGCCCCGCGCGGATGGCCAGGCACCCCAGCAGCACCATTTCCGTCAGCCCTCCGGCGTAGCCGTCGAAGCTCGAGAGCGCCGCCGGCCCTCCCTTGCAGGCCTCGATCCACTCGTCGTATACCCCCTTGGACCGCGGGTACACCTTGATCGGCGGGTTCGCCCGCACCTCGGCGTCGCGCGTCGGGTCGAGCAGGACCGGGTCCTCCCCGTACATCCCCGCAATCAGGGCGCCATCGTCCCCGATCCAGAGCTGCCCGCCGATGTCGGCCGGCGGCCACTCCATCGTGATCGGCAGCCCCTGCGGCTTCGGCGGCCGGAGGTCGCCGTCGCGCCAGACGACCTTGACCGCCGGGCGCTTCCCCTTGGCCGGGAATTGATACTCCACCCGGCTCGACTTCGGCGCCGTCTCCAAATAGAGCTGCGTAGACTCGGGAATGATCCGCTCCGGATAGCCGAGATCGAGGATCCAGTACGCCGCATCCATGCCGTGGCAAGCCATGTCGCCGAGGGCGCCGGTGCCGAAGTCCCACCAGCCGCGCCAGCGGAATGGGGCGTACGCCGGATTGTAGGGTCGCTCCGGCGCCGGGCCGAGCCACAGGTTCCAGTCGAGCGTGAGCGGCGGCACGTGCAGCTCGGTGGGCCGCTCGAGCCCCTGCGGCCAGATCGGCCGGTTGGTCCAGTACTGCACCTCGCGCACCGTGCCGATGACGCCCGCCTCGATCCACTCGCGCAGGATGCGCACCCCGTCGCCGGCGTGACCCTGGTTCCCCATCTGCGTGGCGACTTTCGTCTTCGCGGCCTGCGCCTTGATGGTCCGTACCTCTGTCAGCGTGCGGGCCAGCGGTTTCTGGCAGTAGACGTTCTTGTTGAGGCGGAGCGCCATCATGGCCGCGGCGGCGTGGCCGTGGTCGGGAATCGTGATGGTGACGGCGTCGATGTTCTTCTGCTCCTGGTCCAGCATTTCCCGGTAGTCGCGGTACTTCTTGGCGTTCGGGTATTTCCGGAAGGTGTCCTCGCTCGCCTTCAGGTCCACGTCGCAGAGGGCGTAGATGTTCTGGCTCGACACTCCCTTCACGTCGCTCTCCCCCATGCCGCCCACCCCGATGCACGCGATGTTGAGCAGGTCGCTCGGCGCCGTGTAGCCGGGGCCGCCCAACACGTGGCGCGGCACGATGGTGAACGCCGTGCCGGCCGCCGCGACACTGCCCACGAAGTCGCGCCGGGAAGTCTTGGTCGTCGTCATGATGGATTCCGTCAGGCCGGGGTGGAGGCCCGCGCGGGGGCGGGCCGGAAGAGGATCGCGAAGACGAGGAGGATCACGACGGCGCCGATGGCCGGCACCTGCCAGATGCCGTGCCAGTCGTGGCCGCCGTCCGGAAGCACGAAGTGCTGCACCACGCGCCCGGAGGCCCAGGCGCCGATCAGATAGCCGACCCCTTGGGTGAGGAAGGCCAGGAAGCCCTGCGCGGCGGCGCGGATCTTCGGGCCGGCCTGCTCGTCGGTGTAGATCTGGCCCGTCACGAAGAAAAAGTCGTAGCAGATGCCGTGGAGCAGGATGCCGGCGTACAGCATCCAGATGGCCGGGCCGGTGTTTCCGTAGGAGAAGAAGAAGTACCGCACCGCCCACGCCAGCATGCCGACGAGGAGGATGCGGCGGACGCCCCAGCGCGACAGGAACCAGGGGAGCAACAGCATGAAGCCGATCTCGGACATCTGGCCGAGGGTCATCTTGCTGGCCGGCTC
>JACDJC010004135.1_pt1 | contig 10068 bp, 9 predicted proteins | sample 7454191 | NCBI WGS metagenome assembly JACDJC01 (sample SAMN14253291, study PRJNA609438) | sludge metagenome | isolation source: sludge after 25d culture with pyrite and EDTA | collected 2018-12-20
CGGGGGCCCTTCCGGGCCGACGGGGGGGCCGCGCGCGCCGCGGGCCCGGCGCGGGGGCCGACGGGGACCTGATGGTCGCTCGACGTGCGGGGGGGGGCGCCCCGCGGGGGCCCCGACGGGTGCTAGCCAATTGACGTGAGCGACCAGGACCGGGCGATCGACAGGTGGGTGCCCGGACTGGCCGCCGCCCGCTCGTACCAGCGGGCCTGGTTGCGCACGGACCTGATCGCCGGCGTGGTGCTGACGGCACTGCTCATCCCGGCGGGCATGGGCTACGCCGAGGCGGCCGGCCTGCCGCCCGTGACCGGCCTCTACGCCACGGTCGTGCCGCTGCTGGCCTATGCGGTCGTCGGGCCCTCGAAGATCCTGGTGCTCGGCCCGGACTCCTCGCTCGCACCGATCATCGCGGCATCGATCCTGCCCCTCGCCGGCAGCGATCCAGATCGGGCCGTCGCGCTCGCCGGCCTGCTCGCGATCCTCATGGGCGCGCTGCTGATCCTGGGTGGGTTCCTCCGGCTGGGGTTCGTCACCGACCTGCTCTCCAAGCCCATCCGCATCGGCTACCTCAACGGCATCGCACTCGTCGTGCTCGTCGGTCAGCTGCCGAAGCTGCTGGGCTTCTCCGTGGACGCGGACTCGCTGCTCGGCGAGATCAGCGGCACGGTCCAGGGCGTGCTCGACGGAGAGGTCAACACCACCGCGCTGGTGGTGGGCCTGGCCTCGCTCGCTGCGATCATCGTGCCGAAGCTGCTGCACAGCACCGTGCCCGGCGTGCTGCTGTCGGTCGTCGGGGCCATCGTCGTGACCGCCTGGGCCGGCCTGGAGGACCAGCTCCCCGTGGTGGGCGCACTCCCCCAGGGCCTCCCGACGCCGGCGCTCGCGGGCATCCGTTGGAGCGACGTCGTGGCGCTCATCGGTCCGGCCGCCGGCATCGCCCTGATCGCCTTCGCCGACACCGGCGTGCTGTCGCGCACGTTCGCCGCGCGCCGGGGTGAGAGCGTGCAGGGCGACGACGAGATGCGCGGCGTCGGGGCGGCCAACGTCGCGACCGGGCTCCTGAGCGGCTTCCCGATCTCGGCCAGCTCGTCGCGGACGCCCGTGGCGGACCAGGCGGGCGCCAAGAGCCAGCTCGTCGGCGTGGTCGGCGCAGGGTTGATCGTGGCCTTCATGTTCCTCGCCCCTGGCGTCACGGCCTACCTGCCGTCGGCCACCCTGGCCGCCGTCGTGATCGTCGCGGCCACCTCGCTGGTCGACGTGGGGGCGGTGCTGCGCCTGGCTCGGATGAGCGGGACCGAGACGGCGTTGTCGCTGGCCGCCTTCCTCGGCGTGGCCCTGGTGGGGGTCCTCCAGGGCATCGTGATCGCGGTGGCGCTGTCCTTCATCGCGTTCGTCCACCAGGCATGGCGCCCGTACAAGACCGAGCTGGTGCGCGTGGACGGGTTGAAGGGGTACCACGACGTCGAGCGCCAACCCGAGGGCGCACGCATCCCTGGCCTGGTGATCGCCCGGTTCGACGCGCCGCTCTTCTTCGCGAACGGGGCGATCTTCGACGACTACGTCCGGGCCATGGTCGACGACGCACCGGGCGAGATCCACTGGGTCGTCGTCGCCGCGGAGCCCATCACCAGCGTGGACACCACCGCGATGGACGAGCTGATCGAGCTGGACGACCACCTCGAGCGCCATGGCATCGCACTGCGGTTCGCCGAGATGAAGGGCCCGGTCAAGGACCGCCTCATCCGACTCGGCCTGGACGAGCGGTTCCCGCCCGACCACTTCTTCCCGACGATCGGCACCGCGGTGCGCGCCTACGTCGCGGAGTCGGGGGTCGAGTGGGTCGACCAGGTGCCCCCGGACGAGGGATCCAACGGGCCGTGACCTCCGACCACTTGCAGGGCTGAGCCGATCGTCCTACGTTTTCCGACGTGCCTTCGGAAAACGTCGCGACAACGGAGCCCGACCGTCGAACCCGCAAACGTGCGGCGCGCCGGGACGTCCTGTTGGACCTGGCCGCAGGCGTCGTCGAGCGTGACGGCGTCGACGGGCTGACGATGGCGGCGCTGGCCGAGGTGGCCGACTACGCACCGGCGTCGCTGTACACCTACTTCTCGTCGCGCAGTGCCCTGCTCGCTGCCCTCCAGCAGCGGGCGCTCGCCACGCTCGCCTGCGTCGCACGGGACCACGTCACCGCGTGGGACGACGCCGTGGCCAGCCGGCGGCCGGCGACACCCGACCGAGTGGCCGCGCTGGCCAGGTTGTGGGCCTTCTCCGACCTGTTCCTCACCGCGCCCGACCGTCACCCGCGGGAGTTCCGCCTGCAGCAGCTGCTGCTGGTCACCCCGGGCGCGGTGGAGACCCTGGACGCGGCCTCGGTCGTGCCCTCCGCGATGGTCGTGCTGGACGTCCCCCGGCAACTGCTCGAGCGAGCCGCCGCCTGCGGTGCGCTCGAGCCCGGTGCCCCGGCGACCGACCCGGTCGGACAGCCGCTCGAGCCCACCCTGGTGCGGACCTTCGCCTGGGTCGTGGCGCTGAACGGTGCGCTCATGGTCGACGGGCTGAGCACCGGCCTGCCCTCGACCGGCCGCGCGCTCGGCGCCGAGCTCACCGCGGCGCTGCTGCGCGGCTGGGGCGCCCTGCCCGACGAGCTGGCCGCCGGCCGCGAGCTGGCCGACGTGCTGGCCACGTTGCCCGTCCCCGATCCATCGGGTCCGAATCCCGTCCCGTCCCAGGAGGCATCGCTGCGATGACCACCACCCTGCTCACCGTGCTCGTCGCCTTCGCCGCGGGCTTCGCCCTGTGGACGCTCGCCGAGTACGTCCTGCACCGCTTCGCCATGCACGAGCTGCACGGCAAGGGGATCATGAGCCGCGAGCACCTCGAGCACCACGTCCACTCGTCGTGGAGCTTCTCGGTCACCCACCTGCTGAGCTGGGCGGGGATGCTGCTGGTCGGCTTCGCGGTCTGGATGCCGCTGACGTGGTGGGCGTTCGGCCCCGCCGCCGGGGTGACCCTGGCGGTCGGCTGGGCGGCCGGGTACTTCTTCTACGAGTACGAGCACGCCATGTCCCACCTGCGTGCCCCGTCCGGCCGCTACGGCACCTGGCTCCGGCGCCACCACTTCCACCACCACTTCGGCCACCCCATGTCGAACCACGGGGTGACCACCCTGGTGTGGGACCGGGTCTTCGGCACCTACGAGGCGCCGGAGCGGGTCCGCGTGCCGCGCCGGTTGGCGCTGCCGTGGCTCGTGGACGACCGGGGCGAGCTGCACCCCGAGTACGTCGATCACTACGTGCTCGTCGGCAGTGCGACCAGCGACGAGCGCCTCGCCCAGCTCGACCGGGTCCGGGCCTTCGCCTCCGTCGCCCCGGAGGACTGAGCGCTCAGGAGCCCGCTCCGGTCGGCGCCGCAGCGCTGCGTGCCAGGTTGGAGATCATCGACGAGAAGACCGCGCCGTGGAACGGGGTGACCGACCACCAGTACAGGTCGCCCGCGAGGCCATGGGGGATGAACAGCGCCCGCTGGTGCAGCACCGGTTCCTCGCCGTCGTCGGTGATCTCCCACTCCAACCAGGCCTCACCCGGCAGCTTCATCTCGGCGCGGAGCCGGAGCAGTCGGCCGTACTCGATCGCTTCGACCCGCCAGAAGTCGACGGCGTCACCGACCACCAGGTGGTCAGGGTCCCGCCGACCACGTCGCAGCCCCACCCCGCCGGCGAGGCGGTCGAGCAGGCCACGCACGGCCCACGCCAGCGGGAACGAGTACCAGCCCCGCTCGCCCCCGATCCCCTCGACCGCCGCCCAGACCGCTGCGGTGTCGGTGTGCACCGGCCGCTGCTTCACGTCGCGGTACACGGTGCCGCCCGACCACTCGGGGTCGGTGGGCATCGGATCGCTCGGCGCCCCGGGCCACGAGGCACCCGACCACCGCGTGACCACGTTCGCCGCCCTGATCCGGGCCAGCGCCAGGCGCACCGCCTCGTCGAACGGACACAGGTCGAAGGGGATGAGCGTCTCGATGTCGTGCTCCTGTGCGACCACGCTGTTGCGCAGCGACCCGATGAGCGGCTGCGCGATCGCCTTCGGCACCGGCGTCACCACGTTCACCCAATGGCTCGACAGCCAAGGGGTGAGCACCGGCACGGGGATGATCACCCGGTGCGACAAGCCGGCGACCGACGCGTACCGCTGCATCATCTCGCGGTAGGTCAGGATGTCGGGGCCCGCGATGTCGAACCGGCGGTTCGTGGTCGGCTCCAGCTCCAGCACACCCGACAGGTAGCGGAGCACGTCCCGGACAGCGATCGGCTGGACCCGCGAGCGCACCCACTTGGGGGTCACCATGACCGGGAGGCGTTCGGTCAGGTACCTCAGCATCTCGAACGAGGCGGACCCGCTGCCGATGATCACGCCGGCCTGCAGCACGACGGCCGGCACCGGCCCGTCCAGCAGGATCTGCCCGACCTCGGCCCGCGACGCCAGGTGCGCCGAGGCGGTCTCCCCGGTGGGCACGAGTCCACCCAGGTACACGATGCGTCCGACCCCGGCGCGCCCGGCGGCCGCCGCGGTGTTCGCAGCGGCGGCACGGTCCGAGTCCGAGAAGGACCCGCCGGTGCCGATCGAGTGGACCAGGTAGTAGACGACGTCGATGTCGGCCATCGCCGCGTCGAGCGTCGCCGGCACGAGGGCGTCGCCCCGGACGACCTCCACGTGCGCCGCCCAGTCGACCCCGGCCAGCTTCTCGGGCCGGCGCGCCATGCACCGCACCTTGTGCCCGGCCGCGGCGAGCCGCGGGACCAGGCGCCCACCGATGTAGCCGGTGGCGCCCATCACGAGGATGCGCGACGAGCTCACCATGGCAACCTAACGACCTGCGACCCGGGCGCCCCCTCGCGGACGATCGGGGCGGCCGGGGCGGCCGGAGGTGCGGACCAGGCCCGGGTCAGAGCGGTTCGCCGGTGATGGCGTCGTAGACGCCGCCGGTGCCCTCGGGGTCGCCCGGCAGCACGAGCCGCAGTCCGCCGCCCTCGTCGCGCAGCATCGGCAGCACCGCCGGCACGTCCGCCTGGGCCGCGGCGTGGTCCAGCACCTCGCGGGCGGAGCCGAAGCGGTCCAGCGCCACCATCGTGCGGACCGTCGGGAAGATCATCGTCATCCGGCCCGCCTCGTGGTCCGACAGCGCGGCACGCGGCGTGAGCCAGCGGGTGCCGATGACCTCGCGGTCGTCGTGCAGCGCGACCTGCTCCTCGGGTGCTGCGGCCACGAAGAACCGCGTGTCGTAGCGACGGGGTGCCCCCAGCGGCGTCACCCAGCGCGAGAAGTAGTGCATGTCGCCGACGGTCAGGCGGAGGTCCTCCTGCCGGCAGATCTCGGCGAGGCCCCGACGGCCCGAGTCGACGTCGGCGCGATGGGCCTCGAAACGAGCGGCAACCGTCCCGTCCGCGAACGACACGACGGTGCCGTCCGGGTGCGCCGCCAGCAGCACCCCCGACTCCTCGAACGACTCCCGCACCGCAGCCACCCAGAACGCCAGCCCACCGTGCTCGACACCCACCAGGCGTGACGCGGCCTCGTCGGTGCGCCCGTGGCAGACCTCGAGGATCTCCGGGCCGGCGTCGCCCGGGTCCACACCGCCGCCGGGGAAGACGTAGGCGCCGCCGACGAAGTCCGAGTTCAGGTTCCGCTGCAGCATGCAGACCTCGAGCCCATCGCTGCCGTCGCGCAGCAACATGACCGTCGCTGCGTCGCGCACGGGGACCGACCCGGGATCCGGGTGCTGCATGTTCACGACGGTGGCCACCGCCGCAGGCTACCGGTCAGCGCAGATCGGGATCCGACGGACCGGGACGCTCCGGCCGCTCCGCAGGGTCGACGACGTGGCCGTCGATCACGTGGGAGTGCGGTCCGGCCAACGGCAGCGACGAGGGCTCCTCGCCCACGTCCCAACCGTCGCTGTCGATGACGTCGCCCATGGTCCGCGTGCGGCTGCGCACCCGGCCGTCGGCGTCGACCACCGTGTCCACCACGATCCCGCTCATCCGGCCCGAGCGGGCCAACCGGGCGGCACGGCGCGCCATCCAGGCCAGCAGGAGCGGACGGACCAGGGCACGGACCGGGGGCAGGAGCAGGAGGGCGCCGAAGATGCCGGTGATGAATCCGGGCACGATCAGGCAGACACCACCGATCAGCACGAGCGCTCCGTCGAGCAGCTGCTGCGTCGGCGGCCGCCCCGCTGCCATCTCGTCGTTGGCCCGGCGCCAGACGCTGGTGCCCTCGCCGCGCAGCAGGTACACGCCGGCGATGCTCATCCCGATGATCGCGAGGAACGTCAGCGGCGCACCGATGACGCCGGCGACCTGGATCGCGACCCAGATCTCGAGGAAGGGAAGGACCAGCAGGAACGCCAGCAGCACGCCGAACATGTCCCCACGCTAGGCCGCGCACCACGACGGGCGAGTGGCGGCCGGACAGGTGATGAGCGGGCCCTCAGACGGTCTCGCGACCGAGGGCCCGGGGCTCAGGCGGAGACCTCGGTCAGCGCCCGGCGCTCGTGTTCGTTCAGGCCGCCCCAGATGCCGTGTGGCTCCTTGATCTCGAGCGAGTACTCGAGGCACTCGCTGCGGACCATGCACTCGCCGCAGATCGCCTTGGCCCGGCGTTCGCGCTCGAGGCGATCCGCCTTGCGCTCGAACTGCGGCGGCGGGAAGAAGACCGCTGCCTGCGGACCGCGGCAAGCGGCCTTGGCCTGCCATGCATCAGGTGACTGTTGTGCGCTCACCGTTACGACCCCCCGTGTCGGTGTGGGGCGCACGATAGGCAGCCCGCCCAACCGCCACAAGGGATGAATTTGTTCCCGATCTGCGAACTGCAGTTAGCGGTCGGCGTCGGGCGGATCGGCCTCACCGGCGGCACCCGCGTCGGAGTCGTCGTCGGTGTCGTCGTCGGTGCCCCGGCGACGATCGCGCATCTCGCGGTAGTCGATCGCGCCGCCCTCCTCGGGTTCGACCTCGAGCACGAGCCCGTCGATCGCGACGACGCGGATGGGCTCACCGGACCGGATCGGTGTCGCCCGGTTGGTCCGTGCCCGCCAGAGGGCGCCGCGGATGCGGACCCGGCCGTCGGGGTCGACGTCCGCGTCGGCCTCGCCCATCTCCCCGATCATCCACTCGCGCCCGATCGTCGGGGTGGCGAAGCGGGTGCGGATCATCGCGGGCATGCCCGAGAACACGGTCACGCCCATGCCGACCACCCCGACGACCAGGGCGATCCAGGTGGGCCGGAACTCGGTGAAGAGGAACACCGAGCCGATCGTGTAGGCGACCATGCCGATGATGGTCCACAGACGCGGGATCCCCGTCTGCATGTCGATCGCGAAGGCCAGCATCGAGAACAGCAGCATCCCCAGGGCCCAGCCGTTGAACGGCAGCTCGGCGACGCCGAAGCTGCCCAGGACCAGGAAGCCCGCACCGACGACGCCGGCGACGCCGACCCCGGCGGTGAAGAACTCGAACAGCAGCAGGCCGAGGCCCAGCACCAGCAGCAGGTAGGCCACCGACGGGCTCGCCGCGGTGTGCATCAGCTGGGTCTGCAGCGGCAGCTTCGAGAAGCGCACCCGCTGGACCGGCTCGCGGCTCACCTCGCCGTCGTCGCCGGTGACCTCGACCTGGTCGAGCTCGCCCACGTGCTCCACCAGCGTCGGCGAGAAACGATCGACCAGGCCGATGTCCACCGCGGCCTCACCGCTGAAGGTCCGGGTGAGTGCCTCGGCCAGGTCGCCCGGGAAGAGCCGACCGAACTCGGCAGGATCCAGGCGCTGCTCCCCCACGTCACCGATGTCCGAGCCCGGGGTGATCCCCGACGAGTCGGCGACCTGCACCAGCTCGGCGGCGCCGCCGAGCGCCACGGACCCGGACGCACCGATCCAGATGGACACCGGGACCCTCGAGTTGGCGATGACCGAGGCCACCTCGTCCAGGCGCTGGTCGTCGACCGCTGCGCCGGGGCTGTCGAACAGCAGGACCACGGCGACCACGTCGTCGGTCCGGTTCGCCGCCCCTACGCTGCGGATGATGAAGTCCGCCTCGATGTCGTCGATGATGCCGTCCACGGCGACGACGTCGACGCACCCGTCCGGGCAGGACTGCTGCGCTCCCACCGGCGTCGCCAGCGCGCTCCAGAGGGTCGTCAGCGCCGCCGCGACGAGCAGGGCGATGGCCGTCCGCCGCAACCGGCTGGGTAGTGTTCGCACCGCAGGGCCTCCGAAGGGACAGCGTGGATCCTGAGCAGTTCTTCACTGCATCCGGAGTGATCATCGTCGCCGGGAAAGGCGGTGTCGGCAAAACCGCCGTCACCGCTGCGCTCGCCGTCGCCGCCTCCCGGGTCGGGCTGCGCACGCTGGTGGTCGAGGTGGAGGGCAAGGGTGGCATCTCCACGATGTTCGACTCCGAGGTCCTGCGCTTCGACCAGACGTGCCTGGTCGAGCCCGGCGAGGACCGGGGCGGCGTGTTCGCCCGCACGATCACCCCGGACGAGGCGCTGCTGGACTACCTGCGCTCGCACGGGCTGCAGCGCATCTCCAACCGACTGGTCTCCAGCGGGGCGTTGGAGCTGATCTCGACCGCGGTGCCGGGCATCCGGGACATCCTCGTCCTGGGTGCGGTGAAGTCGCTCGAGCGCGGCGGCGAGTTCGATCTGATCGTGCTGGACGCTCCCGCCGCCGGGCACGCGATCACCTTCCTCCGCTCCGCCACGGGGCTGGCCGACGCGGTCAAGGTCGGCCCGATCAACGCGCAGGCCGAAGAGGTGCTCGGCCTGCTCGAGGATCCCCAGCGGTGTCGCGTGATGCTCGTGACGGTGCCCGAGGAGACCCCCGTCAACGAGCTGATCCAGACCGCGTACAGCCTCGAGGACGAGGTCGGCGTGGCCCTCGGGCCCGTCGTGGTCAACGGCGTGGTCGCCGACCTGGTCGGGCTGGACACCGACCCCGACGAGGCGGCCCGGGACGCCGGGGTCCGGCTGCTGCCCGGCGAGGCCGACCTGCTGCGCGCCGCGGCGGAGTTCCGGCGGGCCCGGATGGACCTGCAGCGCACCCAGCTCGACAGGATGGCCACCGAGCTCCCGCTGCCGCAGCTGCAACTCCCCTACCTGGTGACGTCCCAGCTCGACCGCGACCACCTGGGCCTGCTGGCCGACGCACTGCTCGCCCGCATCGCCGAGCTCCCCCCGGTGGCCACGTGAGCACGCTGGCCGAGGTCGTCGACCAGAGCTCCGTGGTGATCTGCTGCGGGTCGGGCGGGGTGGGCAAGACCACGTCCGCCGCCGTCATCGCCATGTCCGCCGCCCGCGCCGGGCGTCGGTCCGTCGTGGTGACGATCGACCCCGCGCGCCGCCTCGCCGACGCCCTCGGCCTGGAGGGCCTCACCAACACCCCCTCGCGCATCGAGGGCGTCACCTCGCCCGACGGGACCGGCGAGATGTGGGCGATGATGCTCGACACGAAGGCCACCTTCGACGGGCTCGTGCAGCGCTACTCCGCCGACCCCGACCAGGCGGAGCGCATCCTGGGCAACGCCTTCTACCAGAACATCTCCGGGTCGCTGTCGGGGACCCAGGAGTACATGGCGTCGGAGAAGCTCTACGAGCTGGCCGTCGAGGGCGACTTCGACCTGGTGGTGGTCGACACTCCCCCCACCCGCAACGCCCTCGACTTCATCGACGCGCCGCAACGCCTCGCCCACTTCCTGTCCCACCCGCTGTACCGGGTGTTCATGACCCCGACCCGGGGACTGGTGAAGGCGGTCAACGTGGCGGCGCAGGCGCTGACGCGCTCGATCGCGAAGGTGGTGGGCGCCGAGGTGATCGGCGATGCGATCGCCTTCTTCGCCGCGTTCGAGGGCATGGAGAAGGGGTTCGCGGAGCGGGCCAACCACGTCGAGCAGCTGTTGGGCGAGCAGTCGACCGCGTTCGTCCTGGTGGCCTCCCCGAAGGCCGACACCGTGGCCGAGGCGAGCTACTTCGCCGGTCGCCTGCACGAGCACGACATCGACGTGCGGGCCCTGGTGGTCAACCG
>JACDJC010004138.1_pt1 | contig 10066 bp, 10 predicted proteins | sample 7454191 | NCBI WGS metagenome assembly JACDJC01 (sample SAMN14253291, study PRJNA609438) | sludge metagenome | isolation source: sludge after 25d culture with pyrite and EDTA | collected 2018-12-20
ACCGGAACGCGGTGCAGATGTCATATCCAGTGTATGTTGTGCGGACATAGCGAACCCCCAGGACTCCGGTCAGGCCTCATCCAGGAAGATGACTTCGGGCAGCCCCATGACCCCTGCCTCTTGCATGGCTGCCTTCAACCGCGGGTCCTGGGCATAACGACGGGCGTGTTCCAAGGTATCCCACCGGAACATGATGACGACGTTGTCGGGGTCGTCGGCATTGCGGAAGACATGGGCGTAGGTTTCGCCGTTCTCTATCCGCAGATCTGCCTTGTCGTCGAAGACAGCGCGCCATCGGGCATAGTCCTGAACGTGGTGTTTGATCAGCATGTGCGCCATTGTGAAATATCTCCTTGTGCGGTGTTGCAGATTCGGGCAGCCTGCACTGCCCGACTGGGTGAGTCACGCTTGCAGGGTGGGTGCATTATTCAGAGGTCAGGCAGCAGGCCCAGGGTGCGCAGCAAGCCTGCCAGATCCCAAAGGTAGGCTGCCTTCTCGATCTTATCGTCCCTCCAGGTCAGCCAACTGACGCCCCGCCACTGCACCTTTCGCCCCGTGGGAGGGATGTTCAGCAGGCGACCCTGGTGGGTGCCCTGGGCTAACCAGAAGACTGCTAAACGGTCGCAGTCGACGATCATCTCCTCAGGGATCAGTTCCAGATCAGGAAAAGCCCGCCAGGCTGCTGCCAGCAGACGCCTGAGGCCGGCAGTCCCTTCTAAAACCAACTGCGATTGCGATAGATCGACGCCCACGAAGTCGGCCGCATAGAAAGAGGACACGCGATCTGGATCGTGTGCGTTCCAGGCCTCGATCAGGCTGCTCAGGGGCTGGGGAGGAGCGGCATTCATAATTCGGCGTCATCCAATGCACAACGATTGTACGTTGGCGAAGATGACGCTAGTCTAGCGCGCCGCCGTATTCATTTTCCAGCCCAAAAACTATTCAGTTCTTGTTCACTTCTCTCCGCCAATCTCCCACTGCCAGAGAATCTCGGTGATCTCGGTCTGCCCGGCCTTGAGGTGGCGGCGGTATGTGCTAAAGGGCAGATCGAGGATCTCGGCGGCGGCCTCCTGGGTGGGCGCAGGATGAAAATAGGTGCGATCCAGCGCCCGGTAGAGCTTCTCATCGCGGGAAGTCGCCTTCAGCATTTCGGCGGCGGCGTGGATGCGCTCGCGCAGACGCTCGACGTGGGAGCCATCAGTCCCAGCTGTTGCGCCGTCTGCTACGACCAGCCGCCCCCGCAGCAGCGGACTGCCAGCCAGGCGGTCGGGCCGCGCATAATAGCGCAACGCATCCTGTACTGCCGCCTCGAAGCTGGGTTTGCTCAATACGACCAGGTCTGGAGTCGTTTCTGGCGGGGAATCGGTCTGCGACTGGGCGGCAACCTCCCGCTCGGCCAGCAGGGCCAGCCAGGCCAGGGGCGGTCTTTTCCGCCAGTCGTGGCCATAAACGCCAAAATGCCTGCCGCCCACTTCGAACTCGGCCTCGACCAGTCGATGCAGATCGGCATAGCCCAACACCATGGCCCAAAACTCCGGGTCGGCGCAGGGGAAAAAGGTGTAGGCCAGGCCGGGTGTGATCAGATAGTGGCGGACGATATTGATGAAGATCAGGCTTTGGATGGGTGAAACCGACTGATAGGCATCGGCTGCCATCCAAAAACGGAAATAGAGGGCGCTCTCGCCGCTGCGAAGCGGCGCCTGCTGTTGCAGCAGCCTCCAGGCTGAGGCGGCCGCAGGGTCGGTCTCGCGATCGGTCTCAGTCGTGTCGTGCAGGGGCAAATAGGTGAGGTAGCCAGCAATCTGCCCGTTGGCGTCTCGCCATACACGCGTGCCGGCAGGAAAGCGCCGGAACCAGTAATCAGCCAGCCTGGCCGATGCTTCGCCTTCGTACTTTGCGGTCATCTGTGCCAACTCAGCCGCATCACCCTCCCTCAAAGCCGTGGACAGAGCGCCGCCAGCTACCTGCCAGTCGTAGAAAGGTCGCACAGCAGGATTGTCGCGATGCAAATAGACCAGATCGAGCAAGGCCCGCTGTTGGGCTTCGCCGCCTGTATGGTTGATGCGGCGGGTGTAGTAGGTGCGCGCCCGGCTGTGGAGCGTGGCGTACCAATCGGGATTACGCCAACGCAGGTCGGCGGCCAGAGCGTCACGCGCCAGGTCGTGTGGGTACAGGCCGCCAGGACGGGCATCGATAAAAGATAGGCTGCGCAGCCATTCGAACAATTCGTGGCTGGCGTCTTCGTCGCCGGGGGTAGGCGTCTGAGGCAGGGTCAGCATCTCGGCCAACACAGTCTCGGTCATGACCCGCACCAGCGAACTGGCTTCCAGCGCGGCGCGATGCGCCGGCCCCGGCGCTTTTTGGACGAATTGTTCGAGCAGGGCTTTGACGATGTCGGGGGTCTGTTCGGGCTGGAAGAGAAAGTCGTCCCGCTGCGCAAAGGCGTCAGCCACCAACGCCAATGCCAATGGATGTCCGTGGGTGAAATCGAGCACTGCGCCGCGTTGTTCGCTCGGCACCCCGCGTTTTTCCAGCAGATTGAGGCTTTCGTGCGGACTGAGATTGCGCAGCGACATCACACGCAGGAGTGAGCGCCAGCCGCTGTCACCCAGCCAGGTCTTGGCGGGTGGCGTGCGGCTGGCCAGGGTCACCAGCACGTTCTCTGGCAAACCGGGCAGGAACGTCTCGCGTAGCCAGGTGTCGAGCGGCGCCAGGAGCTCGTAGGTGTCGATGAAGAGCGCGAAGTTGCCCGGTTGCGCCGCCATGACATCGGCAGGCGAAGCATCCTCGGCCAGGTGCATGGCGGTGCGCAAGGATTCCAGAAACCCTTCCGGCGAGGCGTCGATATTGCGGCCATCGACCTGCGCCGTTGGGATATGATCTTGGTCCGCCAGATCCGCCAGGACGCGCATCAGCGTTGTCTTTCCCACCCCGCCGGGACCACAAATGTAGAGCACGAAAAAAGGCAATTCGGGGGCGCGGAGCGTCTCGATGAACAGGTTCTGTTCATCGGTCCGGCCTACGAAGACTGCGCGGCGTGCCGCGCTCAGGCGACTTGCAAGGCGAGAAGACATGGCGATATTCGGGATGCCACCGGTCAGGTCGCGCACAAATCCGCTCGCCAGAGACCTTAGCGGCGCTGGACTGGCGTGCAACTTCCGGCAATTATAGCAGAGCCTGCGTCCTATGCTGTATGCAAGGCAACAAGCCCTCAAAATCCTGGCTATGCAGGGCGATCAAGCCATCGGGAACGGCGGCTCCGGTAGCCCAAATCTGACCAGCACAGCCGTGATTTCAGCCAGCATGGGCATATTGTGGCCTGTGCCATGTTTTTGCACTTTGGCTGCCCCGGTGGCATTGGCCAGCACAGCCAGGGCATCCAGGTCCATGCCCTTGAGATAGCCATAGATCACAGCCGCAGCCAGGCTGTCTCCGGCGCCCGTTGCATCCACCGCTGCCACCGGAAAACCTGGCGACAGGGCCAACCCGGTGCGATTGAGCAACAGGCAGCCGGCCGGACCCCGTTTGACAATTGCCCACTGGCAGCCCATGTCCAGCAGGGCATGAGCCGCAGCCAGGCCATCGGCCTCGCCGGTCAGACGTTGGGCCTCTTCCTCGTTGACGAGCACGACCGTGGCCTGCGCAACGGCCTGGCGATGCCAGGAATTGTCGATGGCCGGGTTGCCGGGGCCGGGATCGAAGAAGGTGGGAACGCCAGCATCTGCTGCGGCTTGCAGCCCTTCCAGTCCGATGGCCGCCACCCCTTCGTGCTCGGCCCATCCATCGGTGAACAGCGCCTGGGCGCCGCCGATGACCGCGCGCCAGGATGAGGGGAGAGCAGTCAGATGAAGTTGGCCGGGATAACCCAGGTAGGCCGGTTCGGTGGCCTCATCCACCACGACCCCCGCCACTGGGGTGCGCGTTTCCGGCGAATACATAAAATGAGAGATGTCGATGCCTTCTCTGCCAAGACCCTCGCGTACGACCTGGCCAAAACGGTCGACGCCGACCTCACCCAGACCGAGGACGTGTAGTCCCAGCCGTGCTGCCATGATGGCGACGTTGCAGGCAGCGCCTGGCCCAAGCTCGATGTAGCTGACCTTCGGCAGGTCTTTGGCCGCGATCGGAAACTGCGAGATGCGCAGGCTCAGATCGGCGATGAGGTCGTTGAGGATGACGAGGGTTGGAGACATGGCTGGGATGTGAGGAGTGGGCGTGAAACGTGAGGCGTGAAACGTGAAGCAAATTGTGGCCCGTTGACGATTCACGTTTTACATTTTGCGTTTCACTGCCGACAGGAAGTCATCGATGCTGGTGGGGACGCCGGGCAGTCCCAGGGAGGCGGCCAGGCGGACGAGCTGTGGCGCATCGATTTGCGCCTGGCGTAGGAGCTCGGTCTGGTCCAGAACCTGGGCAGCAGGACCGTCGACCAGGATGCGACCATCGGCCATGACGACCAGGCGGGGAAAGTGGTCGGCGACGAAATCGAGGTCATGCGAAATAGTCAGGATGGTCCGCCCTTCGGCTTTCAGCTCGTTCATGAGCCTGCCCAACAAGGCGATGCCGTGGGCATCCTGGCCGGAGGTTGGCTCATCGAGGATGATGACGGGTGTCTGCATGGCCAGGACGGCCGCCATCGCCACCCATTTGCGCCGGGCGAGCGAGAGATCATACGGGTGCGTATCGGCCACATCTGCCAACTCCGTTCGCTCCAGTGCCATGTCTACGCTTGCCTTCACTTCTGCCTCGTTCTGACCCAGGTTGCGCGGGCCAAAGGCCAGCTCGCGGCGCACCGTGCGCTCGAAAAGCTGATCGTCGGGATTTTGGAAGACATAGCCTACACGTCCCGCCAATTGCGCCACCGAATAATCGGCTGTGTTCCAATCACCCACATTCACCCTGCCCTGGCTTGGATGCAGCAAGCCGTTGATGTGTTTGACCAGCGTGGTCTTGCCGGCGCCATTCTCGCCCACAATGGCCATAGCGTCTCCGCTGCCTACCTCCAGGCTGACTGCTTCCAGCGCGGTCACGCCGCTGGGATAGCTGAAGGAAACATCAACGACTTCGATCTTCATGACCAGAAAGCCACTGCTTGTTCCAAAGTCACGGGTAGCGAGTGCTGAGCAGACACCAGACCTTGCTGCTGGCCGCGGCGGGCAGCCTGGGTATAGCGGGTGGCGCCGACGCCGCTCGTCTCCAATTCAGGCGCGGTCAGCACATCGGTCGGCGCGCCATCGGCGGCGATTGCGCCCTCGTCCAGGACGATCACCCGGTCAGCATAGGCGGCGACCCATTCCAACGCATGTGAAGCCAGGATGACGGTGACGCCGCGCTCTGCGGCCAGGGCGCCAAGCATGGCAAATACCTCGCGCGCGCCGGCCGGGTCAAGTTGGGAGGTGGGTTCATCCAAAACCAGGACGCGCGGCTGCATGGCAAGGATAGAAGCCAGGGCCAGTCGCTGCTGTTGGCCGCCCGAAAGGGCAAAAGGCGAGCGTTCGGCCAGGTCTTCAAGCCCCGCCAACGCCAGCACATGGTCGATGCGTTCGTGCATTTCCGGCCGCGGCACGCCCAGATTCTCCAATCCAAAAGCGATTTCCTCACGCACACTATAGCAGGCGCCTGTGATCTGGTTGAAAGGATTGGAGAAGACGAGACCCACTACGCCGGCCAGGTCGGCCAGAGACGCGTCAGCGATGCTGATACCCGCAACCTGCACCCGACCCTCCAGCTTGCCGCGGTAGAAATGCGGCACAAAGCCGGAGATGGCATAACACAAGGTCGATTTGCCGGCGCCATTGGCGCCCAGGATGGCGCAGAACTGCCCCTCGGGGATGCGAAGACTGAGATCGCGCAGCGCCGGCCGGCTGACGGCAGGATAGCTGTAGGTCAAACCATCGATCTCGATCATGACTTGTTGCTTATCGTCCCGGGCATAGCTAACAGACAATCAGCGCACGAACAGCCGGACAAGGATAACGGCCAGGGCTGCCGCAGCCAGCAGCCAGCGCGCTGCTTGCTGCCAGCGAGTGTCATGCAGCACCAGAAGAGCGGTCTTCGGCCCTTGGCGGCTGAAAGCACGCGCTTCCAGCGCCATGGCCCGTTCTTCGATATCGACCAGGCTGCTGAGCACCAGGGGGGCAATCAGAGGCACCAATGCCCGCGCCCGTTTGCGCAGGCTGCCGCGTATTTCCAGGCCGCGACTTTGCTGGGCGTCGAGGATGGTGGCAGCCTTTGTCTGGAAGCGAGGGACGATTTGCAGGGTGGAAACGACGATATAGGTCAGGCTCTTTGGCACACCACGCTGGCTCAGGGTCAGGGCCAGGGCGTCAGGCCGGGTGGTGAGGGCCAGCAAGAGAAAGCTGCTGACGACCATGAGGATGCGCCCGGTGCTGCGAATCGCAAAGAGCAGGCCTTCGAGCTTGAGCGAGACCGGCCCCAGCTCCAGGATCGGCGTTCCCTGTGGCCAGAGAAAGCCCTGAATCAGAAATAACGAGATGGCAAAGGGCACGACAGAACGCACCACTGCCCGCAATAAGGGCCTGAGCACCCCTCCCCAGAGGGCCAGCGGCAAGACCAGGACGGCAAAGGCGATGTAGCCGGCCCAGATGCCGGGCAGAGCCAGGCCGCAGACCAGCAGGAACAAGGCCAGCATGAGCTTGGTCAGCGGGTGCAGGCGGTGCAGCCCACTGTCCCGCGGCAAATAGAGGCTGAAGGCCTGGCTCATGGCCGCTGCACCAAGCGACGGGCGCCGCCTGAAATCAAGGCGGCGCCCGGCAGAGCCCTACTGGACGTTTTCAGCGCGAGGGAAGCGCGCTTTGAAGCGCAGTGGAAGGGCAAGCAAGATCAACCACACGATCAGGAAGGTGATGGCCTTGTCGAGCGGGTCCGAGCTGACGCCCTGGGCGAAGGAAGCGGGCAGGATGCCCGCGCCCATGCCGCGGAAGAAGGCGGTCACCAGGTCGGTGCCGCTGCCGGTCACACCACCGAACACATAGGCGGAGATGGGCGCCGAGATGACCGCCGCTACCAGACCGGTGATCAGACCACCTACGATGACCTTCCACCAGACCTTGAACCAGCCGGCCTCAGCGAACAGACCGGCCAGCAAGCCGATCACGGCGCCGACAGCGGCGAACGGGGTGTAGGTAGGATTCAGCCCGCTCAGCCCCCAGACCATGTTCGAGAGCAGACCCGTCAATGCCCCGACCCACGGGCCTGCCAAAACTGCCACCAGCACGGTACCAATAGAATCCAGGTAGAGCGGGACCTTGAGCGCATAGATAAGCTGCCCGACAACGATGTTGATCGCAATCGCCACCGGGATCATCACCACCGATAGCGTCGTGAAGTCCTTCTTGAGACGGTCCATAAGGCCTTTCCTCCTTGAGATTGGCGGGAACGGAATGGGTTGGTGTCAATTTGACATTATTGTACCCATAAGCAAGAGGGCTGTCTAGTGGTTCGGCGTCGAAGGGTGCGGTTCAGGGTTTTGCAGGGTCAGGAGGAGGGATGCGCCTGAAGCGTGCCCGTCCGACAGGCATGTGTCGCCAGGGATGATCGGGAGGAGGCTGCCAAGGCTGGCGGGGTTGGGGTGGGCATGAGGAGGTGTCTGAATGGGAGGGAGAGGAGAGGGTGGTGTGAGTAGGAGTAGAGGCTGGTAGAAGGGAAGGAGGGTGCAGTGCGGGAGCGATTGACGTTGGGGGCGGGGTGAGAATTGGGGGAGGTGGTGGAGAAGCAGCGAGGGTTTGCTGGCGGGCGGTGCGGCGGCGAAGACGACGTTCAAGTCGGTGCTGGTGGTCAGAGCGGCGGAGGGTGCGCACGATCTGCGGCCAAGCTTCATCCCATTGATCATTGCAGACAATATTGCGCAGCGCCAACATCGGATCAACATGGGGCCGGGCCCAGTGCATACCGCTGCCTTTCAAGCGCGCCTCAACCACCAGTTTGTTGGCGCTTTCAGTGGCGCCATCGCCAATCGGCCAGCCTGCCGCCAAGAAGGTGGGGTATTGCATCTGGGCCTTTCGCTTCTCCAGATAGGCCTGATGCGTCGTCATCTCAGACGCCTCGGGTTTGGCTGCTACCATCTGCGCCACCTCAGTCAGCACCGCATCGGGGCCTTCGTGTTTGAGCGTGTGCAGTTGTTTCCGCAGCCACGCTTGTGCCGCATCGCTTCCCTGCCCCAAAACCACTTGACTCACGGCGGCGATATGCTCCCCGGCATGGGGAAAGTCCAGGATACGTACAGCATCGGGCCGGTGGTGATCGCTAAACTTCTGCGCCCACTCCGCCCCATCCGCCACAAAGCTCACGGCCGGCGCCGTCTCCACCCCGCGACGGTGTGTTTCCACCAGGGCCAAGCGTTGGAAGCTCTCCGCATCAGTCAGGCGCGAAAAGTAGCTGTGTTGTGCTGTGCGGATCACCTTCTCCCCTTTGCTCTCTCCTGGCGGCTGCACCTCCCCGATGACCAAAGTCTTGACTTCTGCCCACTCCCCGCCCACCAGAGGAACCATGGCCCCATCCACGCTCATGAACAGGCGCACTGACTGCACCGGCGGCTCTGGCAACTCACGCTCAATTCGTACCACCTCCTGTTCTTGAAAGCTCACGTACGCTGCCCCCGCTGCCTCCGTCAGTCGTTGCGCTGTCGGCCGCGAAACTTGGGTCCCCCGAAAACGAAGCAAGCACTTCACCGCCTTGTCAAACGGCATCCACGCCCCAAGATGCACCAATTCCTCCTGCAAGCTTGGCGTCAGCGCCCCCGACAACAACTCCAGTTCCTCATCCAGGGGGAAAAACGCCTGCCCCGCACCCAGAGCAGACGCCGTAACTGCGCTCAAGTTCTAGCAGCTGGTTTTGTTGCGTCAGTAGATGCCGCACTCCTACCGCACGTTCCTCTAGCTTCCCCCCACACTCTCTACACCTCGCTTCTTCTGTCGCCCCTGCTGCCTTCAGATTCGCTGCCGCACTCGCCAACGCTGCATCCTCTAGCATCCGTGCCCGCATCTTCCCCAATCGCTCGTCCAGCGCCCCTTCGATCTCCCGTAGGCTCGCCTTCGGATGCTGTAGCCGCCATTCCTTCATCCCACTCAGCACTTCTGCTGCCAACTCCTCCCACTGCTCATCGAAATCTGTTCGCATGGTTTCCTCCTGATTTGATTTGGTTGGGTTCCTGCTATTCTACCTGCTCATCCCCTCCATCCTGCAAAACTTTGTACCGCACCCCTGGCCTCGCCTTCGCTTAGCATTGACGCAGTTTCATGCTACGATAGGCATACTTGCGCCAGCTGGCAGTGCGCAAAGAATCCAACCTTGCTCGGTGGAGCCTTGACGATGCCCGATATCTCACCCGCAACACTTTATGATTGCCTCGATGGCCGCCGGCTGGCGCTGTTTGTCGGCGAGGTTATCGATGAAGCCGTACGGCCATTCTTCTATCGCCAGCTGGCCGGCTTTGTCCTCCAAAATGAGGTCGCAACCCTCGTCGTCTCGACGACTAATCCGGACCTGCTGCGGAGTTTCGAGGAGATGGGCGCACCGGCCCATCACATCGTCCTGAACGACGACCTGGCAGCCATCCAGCCCACCCGGCCCACCGTCTTCAGCCTGCGCGGTCTTGACAGCGGCCCGGCGTTGACAGCAGGGGAGCGCGAGTATCTGGCTGGCGCCGCCAGCAGGCGGCAGGCAAGAGAGCTTCTTCGCCAACGGTTGGCCGGGCAGGCTCTGCTCTGTTACGGCGTCGATCCCAGCCAGACCGGGTCGATCCCGTCCCCTCTGGGCTGGCCTGGCGTCGACCCGCATCAACCAATCTTCCTGGTCTGGGAGGGCGGGGATTCGAGTCTCGCCTTGACCAAACTGCAAGCGAATGTATACGTCGTCGGACGCGACCCCTTCGACTTGATCGTGGAACGCACCGCCCAGAGCGCGCCGCCAGGCGAAGACCTGGACAAAGGGCTGGGCGAGGACATCGATTTCAACATCGATGGCTCAGACGATTCGCCTTCGGTCGATGTGCCGCCGCCCACACCCCCACCGCCAGCGCCCGTAGCGCCTGGACCGCGCGAAGAAA
>JACDJC010004139.1_pt1 | contig 10065 bp, 10 predicted proteins | sample 7454191 | NCBI WGS metagenome assembly JACDJC01 (sample SAMN14253291, study PRJNA609438) | sludge metagenome | isolation source: sludge after 25d culture with pyrite and EDTA | collected 2018-12-20
GGGTTATCCATTGATCGACCTGCGGCTTTCCCAGCTCGAACCCACCGATCTGCGCGGCATCCCCTTGCACGACAACGGCAAGGTCCGCTGGATACCGCCGGATGAGCTGCCGGATGAATCCCGCGATGGCCCGCGTGGCGTCTTGTTTCTGGATGAAATCAATGCGGCACCGCCGCCTGTGGCCGCTGCGGCTTATCAATTGATTCTGGATCGGCGCTTGGGCGCTTACTGCCTGCCTGAAGGCTGGAGCATCGTGGCTGCGGGCAACCGCCTCGATGATCGGGGCATTACCTATGTGATGCCTGCGCCATTGGCCAACCGGTTCATGCATGTGGAACTACAGGCCGATGCCGATGCCTGGCTGGCGTGGGCTGCGCGGCAGGGTATTGATCCTGTGCTGCGGGATTTTATGGCCGAACAGCCGCACTGGTTGGCGCGGTTTTTACCGGAGCCGGAGGTCAAGGCGTTCCCCAGCCCGCGTAGCTGGGTGTTTGCCGATCGGGTGATCAAGCGGCGCGCCCTGCCCACTCTGACTGGGGCGGGTTCTTCCGGGCTCGATGAAACAACCCTGATCCATGTCGCGGCCTGTGTGGGGCGCGAGGCGGCTGCGGCGTTGGCCGAATTTGTTGGCAGCGGCGAACAAGAGGGATTCTCGGTCGCCGGTTGGTTGAGTGAGCCGGGCAGTCTGGCGCAACTGACCGATGTGTCCGCGCAAATGGATGCGGTCCAGGCCATTGTGGCAGCCCGGAATCAGGGGCGGATCCGTTCCGACGAGGCGCTGAAACTGGCGGTTGAGTTGCCGGATGATCGCCTCAGTTTCAGTTTGATCGAACAACTGCATCAGATCGAAGGGGATCGGTTGTTCGATGAGCCCGCCTTTTCGAACTGGGTGAGTGTGCGCGGTGCCAAGGCCCCAATCGAAAGCTTTGGAGCCGCCCCACGTGCTGGATAAAACCCGTTGGCAACTGGCACGACGGGCGATGGCGGCTCGTTGGCCCGCCTTGATCCGTGCCTTGCCTGAACACTGTGTGATGGTGCGGCAGGGTGGGGCGGTCGGGCTGGCAGATCGCGTTGTGGTGCTGCGGCAGGACTGGCTGGCGCAAGCCCCCACGCACGAGTTACACCATGCGCTTTTGCACTTGGCGGCGCATGCGGCGTTGGGGCATCGCACCTGGCGCTGGCATCCGGCTGCCGTTGATGCGCGGCTTGATGTCGAGGCAACCGATTTTCTGGTTTCTCTGGGTGTGCCCCCTGAGGCGGCCGGTTGGCATGATGATCATCATGGAACCTGGGCCGATGTGCCCGTTCAACTGCCGGGCGAAAGCCACATGGCTCGCGCCGAGCCGGCGGGAAGCACGTCACGGGACGCAGCCGCATCTTGTGATATGACTTCGTCCATGGCAGAAGATGATTCCGATGAACCGATCGATTTCGATGCCCAGCAGGCCGCCAAGGTGGTAGCGGCGCGGCAATCCACCGATGGTCGATCCTCTTCTGGTTTCAATGGCTCGGCTGGCGCGCCGATAACTCGGGATGATTCGACCGACTGGCGCGCGGTGCTGGAGTTGTGGCTTGTATCGCGTGTTTATCAACGCTGGCAGTTCGATCGTCCGTCGCGTCGGCAGGTCGAGCCGTTCATTTTGCCCCGCCTGGCGGGGAAGAGGCTCAATTTGGTGTTGGCGCTGGATGTCAGTGGTTCGATCGATCCGGCTTGGGTGCGGCAATTTCTGTTTGATGCGGAACAACTCCGGGGGAAGGTGAATATGCAGTTGCGCCTTCTGACCTGCGATAACCGGATTCATGACGATCGGATCCTGTCGGGTGCGCTGACATTGCCGGAAACGGGCGGTGGCGGGACAGACTTTCGTCCGGTGTTCTCCCGATTGAAAGGCGATTCCGGCGTGGATGCCTTGGTGTATTGCACCGATCTTATCGGGCAGTATCCCGAGCAAGCGCCGCATTTCCCTGTGTTCTGGCTCGTGCCGTCCGCTTTGTTGCGGGCTACTCGCGGGCGGCCTGCGGCAGTGCAGCCACCGCCTTTCGGGCGTGTCTTGCCGATGATTGATCGAGGGGGCTTACGTTGAGTGCGCCAATCCGGCATGAAACACAGGAGCGTGTCTTGCATGAGGATACGGCACGGCTGATCGACGAATTCATCAACGCGCTCTGGCTGGAAGAGGGCTTGAGCAAAAATACGCAGAGCGCCTACCGCTGCGATTTGCGCCTCGCCGCACTGGACTGGCAGCGTGCCGGTTTGCGACTAAACGAAGTCTCGGCAGAAGATTTGCCCCGGCTGCTGGGTGAGCGGATGAGTTCCGGACAATCGGCGCGCTCGATCGCGCGTTTGCGCTCATCCTTGAAGCGGTTTTACGGCTGGTTGCGCCAGCAGAATTTGCGCACGGATGATCCGACCACCGCCTTGGCCGCGCCTCGTTTGCCGCGCGCATTGCCCTACGCGCTTTCGGAAAACGAGGTCGAGCGCCTGCTGGCCGCGCCGGATGTGTCCGAGCCCATCGGGCTTCGGGATCGGGCGATGCTGGAATTGCTGTATGCCAGTGGCTTGCGTGTGACGGAACTCATCGGCCTGCAATTTGGTCAGATCAACCTCGTGCAGGGTGTGTTGCGCGTTACGGGGAAAGGCAACAAGGATCGATTGGTGCCCATCGGCGATGAGGCGATTGTCTGGTTGAGTCGGTACCTTCGCGAGGCGAGACCCGCGTTGCTGGGGCGACGGGAGTCCGCGAACGTCTTCGTCACCGAGCGCGGCGATGGCATGACGCGTCAGGCGTTCTGGTACCGCATCAAGCACCACGCGCTCCAGGCTGGCTTGGCGCGGCTGCCCTCGCCGCATACCCTGCGTCATGCCTTTGCGACCCACTTGCTGAACCACGGGGCGGATTTGCGGGTATTGCAGATGCTGTTGGGACATGCGGATCTATCGACCACGCAGATTTATACCCACGTGGCGACCACGCGTCTTAAGGCTTTGCACGCGCAGCATCATCCCCGTGGATAAGCTATGCTGATTCCAGATTTTTACCTTGGTTTTTATTTAGAGTGATCTGACATGAGTTTTTCCCGTTCCGTGACATTCCGCGCCCTGTTTTTGGGGGCGATGGCCACCTCGACCTTGATGGCATCCGTTTCGATGGCACGGGCCGATCAGGCCGGTGACGAGCAGACGATCCGCAAGGAGTTGGCTCAATCGATGGCCCAACTGCCGATCGACAGCGTGGCACCCACGCCCATCAAAGGGATCTACCAGATCGTCTCCAAAGGGCAGATTGCCTACGTTACTGCCGACGGCCGCTACCTGTTTGCCGGTAATCTGCTGGATCTCAAGAATCAGGTCAATCTGACCGAAAAAGTCCGGGATCAGGAGCGCGTCGCACTACTGAAAACCGTGCCGGCCGATCACAAGGTTATTTTTGCGGCCGACGGCGCCAAAAAGGGCACGGTCACCATTCTGACCGATCCGACCTGCCCGTTCTGCGAGAAACTGCACCGGGAAATTCCACAGCTACAGAAAGCCGGTATCGAAGTCCAAACCATCCTGACGCCCCGTGCAGGCAAGGACTCGCCGGGCTATGTCGAGTCCTCGCAGATCATGTGCAGCAAGGACAAGGTCAAGGGTATTGATATCGCGATGGCGCGCCAGCCCTTGTCGGGTGACGCCTGCAAGGACAGCATGATCGACGCGAACATGGCGTTGGCAGAGCAGTTGGGCATGAGTGGTACGCCCTATATCATCCTGCCGGACGGCAGCGCGGTGCCGGGTTATCGTCCGGCGTCGATGTTGATCCCCGTGATTACCGGGCAGACTGCTTCTCAGTAAGTATCGGCTTGAGTATCCGTTGTCGCCTCGGGGGTAAACGCCCCCGTTTGCTGTTCAGCGGAATGCCTCGTCCTTGGTCTCCTTGATGGAGAGCAGGCCGAGCAAGGTCAGCGCGGCTGCGGCCGAGAGGTAGTAGCCGACATAGCTGAGTCCATAGTGGCTTGCAAGCCAGGTCGCGGCATAAGGTGCAAGCGAGGCACCGAAAATCCCCGATAAGTTAAAGGCCATCGAGGTGCCGGTATAACGAACCGTTGTGGGAAAAAGTTCGGAAAGGAGTGTGCCGAGCGGACCGTAGGTCAGCCCCATCAGCCCCAGTCCCAGCACCAGAAACACCACAACGCCCGTCAGGTTGCCGGAACCGAACAGTGGGGCCAGTGCAAAGCCGAACAGGAAGATTCCCAGCGTCACCACGATCAGTGTCAAACGGCGACCGAAGCGGTCTGCAATCAGGCTGGAAACAGGAATAGTGATCGCAAAAAACAGCACGGCGAACAGTTGGGCAAACAGGAAGGTCTCGCGACTGTAACCCAGGCCGTTCTTTGCGGTGCCGTAGGTCAATGCGAACACGGTCATCAGGTAAAACGTGACAAATGTGGCCAGGGCAATGACCGTGCCCGCGATCAAGGGTTTCCAGTGGCTCTTGAATACCGTGGCAATCGGTGTTTTGACCCGTGTGTTGTGTTCAACCACTTCCTGAAAGGCAGGGGTTTCGGTGATTTTCAGTCGGACGTACAACCCCACAATTACCAGTACCGCACTGGCAAGAAAAGGGATGCGCCAACCGAAGTCGAAAAACTGCTGGTCGGTCAGGAACGCGGTGAGCAGCACAAAGGTACCGCTGGAAAGTATGAAGCCAATCGGCGCACCCAATTGCGGGAACATGCCGTACCAGGCGCGTTTCCCCGGCGGAGCGTTTTCGGTCGCCAGCAATACTGCGCCGCCCCATTCACCACCCAGTCCTAGACCTTGGCCAAAACGGAACAGCGCGAGGAGCGCGGGCGCAATGACGCCGATAGTCTCGTAGGTTGGTAGCAGGCCGATCGCCACGGTCGATAGCCCCATCGTCAGCAGGGCGGCTACCAGGGTAGCCTTGCGACCGATGCGATCGCCGAAATGCCCGAACAGCGCGGCGCCGATGGGTCTTGCGAAGAAAGCGATCGCAAACGTTGCCAGCGATTGCAGGACGGCCGTCGTTGGGTCCGATTCCGGGAAGAATAATTTCGGAAACACCAAAGCGGCGGCCGTGGCGTAGATGTAAAAGTCGAAAAACTCGATAGTCGTGCCGATCAGGCTGGCAAACAGAATTTTTGCGGGGCTGTTTTTCAGCGTGGGCGGGCTTTTATCGCGATCATCCATGACGGGCTCCTAGGCTCAACAGCCGTGTCGAAACGGGTGGGGCGTTTCGGGTCAACGGTGATCTTCAGGACTTGGGCGCAGGAATCTTGTTGGCCGCGAGTGTGGCCTTGAGGATCTGCTCGGCATCGGCGGCTTCTGTTTTGAGCCCCAACTTCTTGTATGCGGAAATCAGGATTTCCAACGCGGGTATGGTTGAGGTTGAGCCGTTGTACTTGCTGAGTGCGGTTTGCGCGCGATTAGCCGCAGCAAGCCAGGCGCCGCGTTTCATGTAATACCGCGCCACGTAGATTTCATGTTCGGCCAGATCGTTGCGGATCTTGATCAGGCGGACACTGGCGTCATCGACATATTTGCTGTCCGGGAAGCGAGTGACGAGCTCCGAAAATGCGGCATAGGCGTTGTGCAGGATGCTTTGATCGCGATAGGCGAGGTTGGGTTTGGCGATCTTGTTGATCAGCGAGTCGCCGCGATCCATGTTGGCCAGACCTTTGATATAGAGCGCGTAATCGACGTTCTTGCCCTGCGGGTGAATCTGAATGTAGCGATCGGCTGCCGCAATGGCCGAATCCGGTTCGTCGTACTTGTAATAGGCATAGGCAACTTCGAGTTGCGCCTGTTCGGTGTAGGCGCCAAACGGATAGCGGCCCTCCAGGGTTTCGAATTTCTTGATGGCCGTGCCGTAGTCGTCCCTGCGCATGGCACTGGAAGCCTCATCGTAAAGCTGCGCCGCAGAAACCGTCGGGTCGGCGAGTTCGGCCTTATCCTGGTCGGAATTCTTGGAGAACCACGAGCAACCGCTCGTCAGGCCGATAGCAGTGGCCAGAAGGATGCCGCTGTAGAGTTTTTGATTGAGGAATACTTGATACCAAGGGGCTTGGGCAGACATACTGGAGAGAATCCTGATCTATAGACTGTGGCGGGTATATGTAAGCGCACCATATTCGCAGATTAGCGCGCATAAACCAAGCCGCCTTGACCAAGTCGACAGGGTGCGTTATCGCACCACTGATTTTCTGTATCGGTTCGATCCCCCATCGACACCGTTGGCGTATTATTTTTTGGAACCGACATGCATCTTGAAGAAACCCTGCTGATCCCCCCTGAGTGTGCCGGCCAACGGCTGGATCAGGCCCTTGCCAAATGCTGGCCGGATTATTCCCGCAGCCGGATTCAGGAGTGGATCAAGTCCGGCGAGATTTTGCTGGATGGTGCGGTGGCACGTCCGCGAGCCACGGTTCTGGGGGGCGAGTCGGTTGAACTGCTGGCCGAAATCGAGGAGGCGGTAGCGGCCGTGCCGCAGGATATTCCCCTTGATATCATTTATGAAGATGACGCGATCATCGTGTTGAACAAGTCGCCGGATATCGTTGTGCATCCGGCGGCGGGCAATCCGGACGGCACACTGGTGAATGCGCTGCTGTTTCATGATCCGAGTCTGGTTTCCGTGCCCCGCGCGGGCGTGGTGCATCGACTGGATAAACAAACCTCCGGCGTGATGGTCGTCGCCAAAACGCTGGCGGCGCATAAAACGCTGGTCGAGAACCTGGCGGCGCGCAAGATTCGACGTGAATACGACACGGTCGTGATGGGGCATGTCGTCGCGGGCGGAACGGTGGACGCGCCGATCGGGCGGCATCCGCGGGACCGTCAGCGTCAGGCGGTCACGGCGACCGGCAAGCGCGCCGTTACCCACTATCGGGTCTTGCAGCATTATGGCGAACAGACCTGGTTGCGGGTTCAGTTGGAAACCGGCCGTACCCATCAGATTCGCGTCCACATGGCGCATATTCGCCATCCTGTTATTGGCGATCCGGTCTATGGTGGGCGCCCTCGAATACCGCCGCGCGCTTCGACCGCCCTGATCGACGCACTGCGGCATTTCGAGCGTCAGGCCCTGCATGCCCGATATTTAACGCTGGCGCATCCGGTCACAGGCACGGAGATGCGCTTCGAGGCGCCGATGCCGGACGATATGCGCGAATTGATTGCCCTGTTGACGGAATACCGGGATAGCCTGCATCGTCGCGTGACGGATGAAGAAGATAATGATGGCGATGAAGCGGAAGTATTTTACGTACGGGATGATGGCTGATCGGCATGGGGCGTCTGATGGAAATCATCGAGGCTGACTGGACGCCCCCACCCGGCGTTCATGCCTGTGTCACCACCCGTTGTGGTGGTGTGAGTCAGCCGCCGTTCGATCATCTCAATCTGGCGACGCATGTGGGTGATGATCCCGAGGCGGTCGCCGAGAATCGTGCCCGGTTGCGTGCGTCGCTCGCCTTGCCTTCCGAACCATTGTGGTTAAATCAGGTGCACGGCGTGACCGTGACGGATGAGCGCAGCGCAACGTCCTGTTCTGGCGAGTGTGCCACGGCGGATGCGGCTTATACGGATCAGCCCGGCGTGGTGTTGGCCGTGCTGACCGCCGATTGTCTGTCGGTTGTGTTTGTCAGCGCAGACGGGCGCGAGCTGGCCGCGGCTCATGCCGGTTGGCGTGGATTGGCCGCCGGTGTGCTGGAATCGACCTTGGCGCGATTCAAGGCATTGCCCGAATCGATTCAGGCTTGGATCGGGCCATCCATCGGGCCGGAACAGTTTGAGGTGGGCGAGGAGGTTCGATCGGCATTCATGGCTGTTTTACCGGAAGCGCAAACCGCATTTGCACCTACGGGCGAAGCCGGAAAGTATTTGGCCGATCTGCCGGCATTGGCTCGGCAACGGCTGATGCGCGCGGGCGTGAAGCGGATCAGCGGCGGTGATTTGTGTACCGTGCGTTCGCCGGATCTGTTTTATTCTTACCGGCGTGATGGCGGCCGGACGGGGCGCATGGCAACGTTGATCTGGCGTCATGCCCAATCAGCACCAACATGCGATATAGAATAAGCTGCACGGCAACTGAGTGTTGAGGAACGATGAATGCAAGATAAATGGTTGATTTTGACACTGGTGGGCGAAGATCGTCCCGGGATCGTGGCGAATGTGACCCGTGTTCTTTTTGGGGCCGGCGCCCAACTTGGCGAAGCCTCGATGATGCGTCTGGGTAATCAGTTTGCCATCATGATGATGGTGCGCGGAGCGGGTTCGCCCGAAGACGTGATCGGTTTGCTCGAATCCGTGCGGGTTGAGTTTCACCTCAAGCTGCATGTGGACGAGACCGATGCGGCGCTGCATCAGGTGATTGAACCGGATGTTCTGGTGACCGTGCATGGGGCAGATCGTGCCGGGATCGTGGCCGAGGTGACGGCCGCATTGGCCGAAGCGGGCTTGAATATTCTTGATTTGCGCTCCGATGTGGGGGGTACGGACACAGCGCCGATCTACATCATGCAGATCGAGGGCGAAGCCCGTCAGGGCATCGAGGCGATCGAGCAGGCTGTCGCCGGGTTGGGCTTGCAGGAGCTTTCTGTGCGCGTCACACCTTTGGATACGGTTCGGGGGTAACGGTGGCGAGCCTCGAAATTCTGACTTATCCCGACGAGCGATTGAAAACGGGTTGCGAACCGGTGGAAACCTTCAACCCCGAGCTGCAATCGTTCATCGATCACCTGATCGAAACCTGTTCCGGCGGCCCGGGTGCCGTTGGCATCGCCGCGCCGCAGGTGGGCGTGTTGCAACGCATTTGCATCGTCGATGCGACCCGTGCCCGCCGCCCGGTCGATAACCATGGCCATCTGGTTTTGATCAATCCGGAAATTACCGCCTGGGATGGCTTTGCCGTTGGGCGCGAGGGTTGTCTATCGGTGCCGGATTACACCGGCAAGGTCATCCGTGCCGAGAAAATCGAACTCAAGGCGCAAGATCGTAATGGCAAGCCCTGCACGTTCACCATGTCCGGCTTTGAGGCGCGCATTGCCCAGCATGAGGTCGATCATCTGGACGGGATTTTGTTTCTCGATCGATTGGTCAGCCGCCACGCCGATCTCAAACGGCGCACCCCGACCTGATTGTTCGCCTTATCTGATGTCCTGAGTATTCACCTGCTTGGCGAAAATTCGCGGCGTAATCAGGGCATAACCTTCTTGCTGTAAACCGGCCAGATCGGCAAAGGCCGAAGGTACGATTTTCACGAAGTCTTGCATGTCTTTCGGTTGGTAATCGAAATCGTGCAAGGCGAGCCCGCAGATATGAAATTGCACACCGAGCTGGTGGTAATAGTTCATTCGATCAACCGTATCCTTGTACTTCTGATAATTCTTCTTCGCCAGGGTCACGATCTCGGTGCCGTGAATCACGACAACGATGTTCATCATCTCCGGCGCTTCGTTGTACGGAGAATCCATCAGCGGCTGGATGAGTGAGCGAATCCAATACAGGCCGGAGTTGATCTTGTCGGGGTGGTCGAAATAAAAGTCATATACGACCTTCGCGGAGGGATATTGCGGATATACGACTTGCGCGCCTGCACCTTGAGGTTCTGCCTGCGCGAGCGGCAGGGTGGTTATTGCGGATAGCAGAAAAAGTGTGGCGAACATCACAATGGCGTGACGCCAAAGACGGAGGGCGGTATTCATGGCGGATCTCCTGTTTTCTACTGATTTTTATTGGTTTATATCCCTGAATCGTTTTTGAATCCTTTGTTTTGAGTCTAGGCTCAACCAGATTGCGCGGAAATGAAATGTTTCTGCCTGATTCAAATTTTTCTGATTGCGCCACAAAATAGCGATTGCAAGAAAACTGAAATCAAAATCACATCGTTATGTCACCTGCCTGCGGCTAAATAATCGTATTTTCCAACGGTTGGGGTGATTCTCATGTCGCAGAATGCTGGCCTTCTGTCCTACCGCAGTGTTTTTATCTCGGATGTCCATCTCGGCACCAAGGATGCTCGGGCGGAATACCTGTTCGACTTCCTGTCGCATATCCGTTGCGAA
>JACDJC010004141.1_pt1 | contig 10061 bp, 8 predicted proteins | sample 7454191 | NCBI WGS metagenome assembly JACDJC01 (sample SAMN14253291, study PRJNA609438) | sludge metagenome | isolation source: sludge after 25d culture with pyrite and EDTA | collected 2018-12-20
AAGGGGGAGGGGAGCAGCAAGGGTCGCCATCCTTCGAGGCGCGCAAGAAAGAGCGCGCACCTCAGGATGACGGCAGTGTTTGTGGAGAGCCATTATCATCCTCCCTGCCGTGGCGTGAGGATTTCCACCGAATCATTGTCGTTCAGCGCGGTCTCGGCCCAGCGGGCGCGCGGCACCACGTCGTAGTTCACCGCGACGGCGAGATGCGTGCCTTCGTAATCGAGTTCGGCCAGCAGCGCGTCGACGCGCGTGGCTTTCGTCTCGATACGCTCGCCGTTTACAATTAAAAACATTGGACGATCAGGACCATTGCATCACCTCGTTGTCGATCGCGCCGCGCTCGACATAGGCGAGCGTCAGTTCCGCAAGAGCAGGAGCCAGCAGGAAGCCGTGGCGATAGAGCCCGTTGACGGAAATGCGCTTCGCGTCGATCGCGATGCGCGGCAGGTTGTCAGGAAAAGCGGGGCGCAAGCCTGCGCCGATTTCGAGAATGCGCGCCTCGGCGAATGCCGGGTGGACGGCATAGGCGGCCGTCAGCAGTTCGAGCGCGGAGCGGACGCTGACGCCGGTGTCCTCGCTCTCGATGGAGGTCGCGCCGATCATGAAGCGGTTGCCGTCGCGCGGAATGATGTAGAGCGGCCAGCGCGGATGCAGCAGCCGCACCGGGCGTGACAGTTGAATCTCGGGGGTCTCGACGATCACCAGTTCGCCCTTGACGCCGCGCAGTTCGGGAAACTTGTCCCGCGCGCTCAAGCCGCGGCAGTCGATCACGATGCCGTCTGGGATATCCTCGGGCTTCCGGTCGCTGCCGAAGCTGATGGTCGCACCGGCTTCCGCGAGTTTCGCGTGCAGCTTCGGCAACACGGCGCGAGGTTCCACATGACCTTCGCCCGGGAACAGCAAGGCTTCGCGGAATCGCCCGTCGAGCGATGGCTCGACATTGGCGATGCCGGACGCATCAAGGCGCTCGTAATCGGTGGTGAGCCTTGCGAAGCGCTCGAAATCGGTGCGGTCGCGCGGATGCGCCACCACCAGCGAGCCATTGAACGGCGTTTCCGGAACGTGCTCACGCCACAGATCGAGCGAGCGGATGCCGAGGCGCGCGATGACCGGTTCGGAGGCTTCGCGCTCGCACCATGGCGCCAGCATGCCGCCGGCCCGGTGGCTGGTGGCCTGCGTCATCGCCGCGTCATCGCGTTCATGCAGGGTGACGTCATAACCCGCGCGCGCGAACAGCAGCGCATGCCATGTGCCGGCAATGCCCGCGCCGATGATATTGACGGAAGAGTCTCCTCGCGGAGATGATAACGTGTCTCGATACATCCCTGTCCCTTCGCCGGCATGACCCGGATCAGGTTCAAAGGGTCACCGCGCATTCTGCGGTATCTCAGCTCCACGCCGGAGCCCCCCTCGGAACAAGACTTACGATAAACCCGATGCATAGGGGTTTCAATGGTCCGCGCCTCGATGGAGCATGGCTTTTCCGCATCGTGGGACCGCGTTTTCGGTCTGACTCCCGCGATGGTTTCGCGCATGCAGCATCGTGGTTTGCGAAATTTACCTGGAATTATGGCCCCGGTGCTTAGGTCTGGAACTGCTTCTCCAGCCGGACCCGCGCATGATCATCGCCGCATATTTTGACCTGCCTGCGAAGGCTGTATCGCGATGAGCAGCCAGACTCCCGATGCGGCGGCTTCACGGCGATGCATGCTGCCGTGCGTGCTCGGCGTGTGCCTGTTCGCCGGATTGCTCCTTCTCGGAAATCGCTTGCTGGCTGATCCCGACACGTACTGGCAGATCAGGATCGGGCAGCAGATTCTCGAGACCGGCGCGCTTCCGCGCACCGACACCTTCTCGTTCACGATGCTGGGGCAAAAGTGGATTTCCACGCAGTGGCTGGCGCAGGTGCTCTATGCAGCCGCCTTCGCGCGCGCGGGGTGGGCCGGGCCGGTGGTGCTGACAGCGGCCTCCATCGCAGGGGCTTTCGTCATTCTTGCCTGGTTCGTTCGGCGCCGTCTCGACGCGGTCCCGGCGCTCGTTCTGGTGATGGCGGCGCTGGCGATTGCCTCGCCGCATTTTCTGGTGCGGCCACATGCGCTGGCGATGCCGGTGATGGTGGCGTGGCTTGCCGGATTGATCGCCGCGGCGGACCGGAGCAGGGCGCCTTCATACTGGCTGCTGCCGCTGATCGCGCTGTGGGCCAATCTTCATGGCAGCTTCATTCTCGGTTTGGCGCTGATCGGGCCTGTCGCGCTCGATGGGGTGCTGAAGGTGGACGCGCAGGCGAGGGCGCGGATGCTGCTGCGCTGGTTCGCGTTCGGTGTTGCGGCGCTTGTTGCAAGCTGCCTGACACCCTATGGCGTTGACGCCATTCTCGCGGCCCGCAACATCCTCAATCTCGGCGCTGCGCTACCGCTGATCACCGAATGGCGGCCGGCGGATTTCTCCCGGCTCGGCGCGTTTGAAATCTGCCTGCTGCTCGGGCTGGGCGCGGTTTTGCTCAAGGGCCTGACACTTCCGCTGATGCGCGTCGTGCTGGTGCTGGCGCTGCTGCATATGGCGCTGTCGCACATTCGCAATATCACGGTGCTGGCGCTGCTGCTGCCGCTTGTGATCGCAGCGCCGCTGGCGGCCCGTTTCGGGCGGGCGGATGACAATCCGAAGGCCGCGCGCTTGTGCGGGCCGTTGGCGGTTGCCGCGCTGGTGGCGATCGCCGCCATGTCAGCCTTCGTCATCGCGGGCAATCGCTACGCGCCGTCGTCAAGCCTCGCGCCTGCCGTCGCGGCGTTGAAAGAGCGCGGTGTGTCGCGCGTGCTGAACGATTACGATTTCGGCGGCTATCTGATCTGGGCCGGCATTCCCGTGGCCATCGACGGGCGCACAGAGCTTTATGGCGAGCGCTTCATGGTCGAACTCGATGACGCCATGATGCTGAAAAATCCGGATGCGTTGTTCAGGCTGCTGGCCTCGCAGCGGATCGACGCCACCTTGCTGCGGCGGCAGACGCCGGCCGCGCAACTGCTCGATCATGTCGACGGCTGGAAGAAGGTGTTTGCGGATGACAACGCGGTTGCTCATGTCCGCGATCCATCCGCGCGGCACACCGCAGAACCAGAAATAAAGCCGGCCTCAAATTGAGGCCGGCTATTTCAGATCGCACCCAACAAGCTGATGTCAGTGGCGATGACGCCGGTGCTTGCGCGGGACCGCCTGCGCGTTGGCGTCGAACAGTGTGATGCCTTCCGGCGCGGCGTTGGCCGCCTGCTGCTGCAGCCGCCCCTGACGCTTCGCGGCGTAGTAATAGCCGCCCGCATAATAGGAGACAGCGCGGTTGTGATCGCCGCCCGCGGCACGGTAGGCGCCCGCGAGATACTTCACGGCGTAGGTGAGATTGGTGTCCGGATCGAGCAGGCCTTCGGCGGTGCCGGTGTAACCAAGGCCGCGCGCCGTCGCGAGCTTGATCTGCATCATGCCGTAATTGCCCTTGCTGACGGCGCGGGGATTGTAACGGCTTTCGCGCACGATCACGCGGTGCACGAGTTCGGGCGGAACGCCGTTCGCGGCCGCGTGGCTGGCGACCATGGATTCGTAGTTGGCGCGCTGTGCGCTGGCCGGATGAATCATCATCGCCGCCACAGCGGCGGCGAGCAAAATCCGTTTCATGATGTCTGTCCTCAGCGGTTCGGGAAAAGGATCAGCGTGGAACGCAATGCCAACGCAACGGAACGGCCCGGCTCAACGGCGGCGGGCATGTGACGGTTCCGTGACCCGGAAATGTGGAGAGAACGTGACGGCCAAATTAGTGACTCTATATCAATGACTTGGAGCCATGCGAATGCGCAGTCGGGCTATGCAGTCACACTCACCCGGTCACTGCTGAAGATTCGGCAGGGATGTCACCGCAACACTGATCGCGCCTTCCGCCTCGGCGATAATGCGGAGCGTGCTGGAGTCGAAGGCGATGCTGCCGAGCCGCACGCTCGACACCGAGGCATCGACGCGAATGCCTTCATCGCTCTTTCGCATGTCGGCGACGACGGACGATATCTTCTGTTGCGCGTTGGCGGCGAAGGTTTTGAGGTCGATGGTGGCGCGCTGCTCGAGCGCGCGTTGCAGATAAGGCACGGCGGGCCGCGCGGCTGCGCCGAGCAGGCCGAATGCGGAATCCGATTCCACCGCGAGTTCGAGATCGGTCAGCCGCAGAATCTGCTGCGCCTGATCCAGCACCGGGCGGCCCCAGATATGGATGGTCGCTTCGCCGCCGAGGCCGAGGAAGCTCTTTTTCTCCTTCGCGTTGACGAGAAGCGAGATCAGCAGGCGCTGGCCGGCGGCGGAGACGTTCGCGCTTTTCACCGTGACATCGACCGAGCCGCTGCCGTCTTCGGGAAACTTGCGGCCTTTCAGTTGCAGTTCGACGATCTTGCTGACTTCGGTGAAGGGCAGGTCGATCGGCACGCCGATGGTCACGCGGCCGCGATCGGGCTGCGGCATGATGTCGAGCGTTGCGGGGAACGGGCAGTCCGGTTTCGTCTCGGTGGGCAGTACGCGCGTCTCGGCCTGCAGTCCGAGCGTGAAACTGACCCAGTTGGCGTCGATACGCGGCTGCGCCGCCATGGCGCGGACAGGCCTCATCTCAAGCCACAGCACCGGCATCCCGGTTGCGGCCGGAGGCAGCGGAATCGAGCGGCAGAGCTTGGCCCATTCGCGCCGTGCGTTCTGTTCGAGCGAGCGGTCGTTGCGCAGGCGCTGCTGCAATAGCGCCATCTGCTCGCTGACGGTCTTGTCGATCAGCGGCTTGACTTGCGCGGGCACCGCGACTTTCGCGCCGGCGATGGTGAGGCTGCTCTCGCCGAGGGTCACCTGCGCCGCGAGCTTCGGATCAATGCGCCACTCGCGCAGGATTTCCGGACGCGCGGTGATGCCCACATTGCCGTGGATCGCGGCGCTGGCGTTGAACTGCTTGATCGAGACGCTGCCGAGCTGCTTGACGGCGTTGCTGCCGAGAACATTTCCCAGCGCATTGCCGAGCGCGGTGCCGCTCGCCGCCGACAGCGAGCCGAGCACCGTCAGCTTGCCGTCCAGCGGCGTCGACAGCGACAGCGCGTTCTGCGCGCCGGACGCGGCGATCGGTCCGCGTGTCACGGTCCAGTTGATATCGGCATTCTGCAAAATCTGGCTGACCGGATTGTCGGCCTTGCCGCCGATGTTGCGCGGCGCGGCGCGGTCGAGACTGTCACGGAGCGCCGGGATGGAGATCGCAATCGGCGTCAGGATTTCGGAGTTGCGCGCCACCTGTGGCAGCGGCGGCAGTTTCGCCAGCACAGGTTTTTCGACAGCGGCGGGCCACAGCCAGTTCATCGCATACAGGCTGGCGGCGAACGATGTGACGAGCACCGCCAGTCCGAGCAGAATGATTTTCAGGCGCATGGCAACTCCGGCATCAGGACGGCGATGCTACAGGGCGCGTGTGATGCACGCCACCCCGCGTGCCGATGAAGCGGTTTATCGGTCAACCGAATGCGGCGGTATCAATCGACCTATCGCAGCAGCTCCTTCGGGAGCTGCCTGTCCTTCGGAAGCTGTGGCGGCTTCTTTTGCAGAGCAGGAACCGCAGGCTGGCCCGTGCGCGGCGCAGCCGTCGGCACCTGCGGGACGCCGAGACGGCCGGGGACGCCGAGGCGATTCAGCAAGCCTCCCGCACCCTGCAGCGCGGACCCGCCGGGCGCAGCCGCTGGCCGCTGTAATCCGCCCGGCATGCCGCCTTGCTGAATGGCAGGCCGATTCGGGAGTCCTGGCTGGCTCGGTATCGGCGGGCGCGAACCGAACTGACCCGGTGCTCCGGGCGGGCGCTGGAATCTGCCAGGCGGCTGAGCGCCCGGTTCGCGCGGAAGTCCGGGCTGATTGGCAAGACCCGGCTGGCGTTGCATGCCCGGCTGCAGGTTGCCGCGCTGCCCGGGTGCGTTCTGCAGACCCGGACGTCCGGGTTGTCCTGGCTGATTCAGTCCGGGACGGTTCGGTTGTCCCGGTTGATTGAACTGACCCGGACGATTCATCCCCGGCTGACCGTGCTGACCCGGGCGATTCATTCCAGGCTGCCCGCGCTGTCCCGGCTGATTCAGCCCCGGCCGATTTCCTGGCGGATTTCCCGGCTGGTTGCCAAGCCGGTTTCCGGGCTGGTTGAATCCGCCGCGCTGCGGCGCGCCGCGATTATATCCGGGCCGTCCGAAGGCCGGCGGGCGGTTTGGATTCTGCATCCGGAAATCGCGCTGCTGCCTGACGATGTTGCGTCCGATGCCCTGCATGGTGTGAACGCGCTGCATGAAGCCGCGGTCCCGTGCGATCATCTGCGCCGACATCACCATCGGTGTCGCCGACATCCGCATGCCAAAACCCGGCACCATCATGCCGCGCACCGTGAAGCCGCTCGCCGCCTGCGTCAGCATGCCGAGCGGCGCGCCGTCGCGGCCCCGGACGTCGATCCGTCCGACCCTGCCATCAGCGTCGGGATAGAGCTTGATGCCGACATTGCTGGCGCTGGCCGTGCCGGCTGCGGCGCCCTCCGGCACTTCGACGACGCCGGTGGTGCCGCGAATGCCAAGCGTCGCGGCCGGCGTTTCGATTTTCATGTCGCCGGTCTTGGCGACGGCGGCGGCGACGAACGCCATGGTGCCGCGCGTGACGTTAATGAGAGCTGCGTTGTCCTTCGCGCCGCTCTGATAGACGAAGTTGTCGACCACCACGCGCGAGCTCGCGGAGAGATTGAGCGTGGTGTCATCGTTGAAGGTCACGCCGAGCGTGGCGTTCGTGTCCGTCTGGAGGATGTCGCCCTTGAAGATTTCGTCCTGCAGCTTCAGGGGACCGATCATGCCGCCGCGGGTCACCGTCGCGCTGCCTTTCAGAGTGACGACATTGCCTGCGGGTTCGTCCGAAGCCTGTTGCTGCTGTGCTGCGTCCGCTGCCGACGGACCGGGCTGCGCGGGTGTCGCGGATGGGTCCGGTTGAGTGGCGGGCGCCGGGCTTGCGGGTGGCACCGGTGCCGGTTGCGCAGGCGCAGCCTGAGCGACGCGGATGGATTGTTCAGCATGCATTGGTGTAGAGGCGAGGCCGCACAGGATCGCCGCGGTGAGCAGGACAGAACGGATCAAAGGATTCACCTGCTCAACGAGCTATGAAACGGACGGGCAACGGCGGTATTTTTGACAGCCTCCACGCGGGGATGCAACGCCGCGCCGCCGGGATTTCATTGCATTTTTGCATTTTGCCGTGACCGGGCCGTTGCCTTGTCAATCGTTGTACACGTCCCTGAATGCCAGCATGCGGGCGAGGTGCCGTTCATTCTGGCGCGGGAAACCGCAGGCCTCGGCGAAGGTGTCGGTGTCGCGATAGGTGCCGAACAGGCGGTCCCAGATTGGCAGGTCGGCATAGTTGAAGCCATGCACATCAAGTTGGTGATGGATCGAGTGCAGTTCGGGCGTCTGGATGATGTATTTCAGCCAGCGTGGCGACTTGAAATTCGAGTGGTAGAAGAACTCGCCGGTCGCGGCGAAGAAATTGAACCACATCGCGCCTTCCAGCGAACAGCCGAGCAGCGGATAGAGCACGGCCGCGGCAAGCGCGGAGTCGGCGAGAATTTCGACGGGGTGCTTGTAGAACGAGGTGATGGCCTCGATCCGCGCCGGCGAGTGATGCACCTGATGGAACACCAGCCACCATCCGTTCATGTGCCGGATGCGGTGCCACCAATAGAAGAAGAACGTGCCGACGAACCAGCCGATGAAGCCTTCCAGCACCGGCATCCGCAGCGCGTCGAGATCGAACAGCGAGGCCGAGCCGAACAGCTTGCTCCAGAGTGAATTGGTACCGAGGGTGATGGCGACCTGAAAGCCGGTCACGATCAGCGCGCGCAGATACCAACCCGGCGCATTCGGCAGTTCACGGCCCGGCCGCAGCCGTTCCAGCGTCATGAAGATGGCGGCGGACGCGATGATGAGCAGGGTCGGCAGCGCAAGAGCCATCATGATGTGCCCTTACCCTGCGGGACAAACATCGCCGATCCGTCAAGGATGAAAAACATGGTTCGCTCCTGCACCGCATTTGTCTGTGCGGGAGGAAAAAGGTTCATGATCCCGGCGCGATCCGGCCGCCCGCGATCCGCCAGGCTTCGATGCCGCCTTGGATGTGGCGGGCGGTGGTGAGGCCGGCGTCCTGCGCGGCCTGCACCGCCATCGCCGAGCGTTCGCCGAACGCGCAGTAGAACAGCAACTGCTTGTGCGTCGTTGCGGCGAGGTCATGCAGAATGCCGCCCGCTTTTACATTGTCCTGAAGATCGGGATAGGGCGCGTGGAGCGATCCGGGAATGATGCCGTGCTTTTCGCGCTCGCGGCGTTCGCGCAAGTCGATCAGAGCAACGTCCGGACGCCCGACGATCTCTCTGGCCTGCGTGGCCGTGAGCGACCAGCCGCGCCGGGCCACGTCGTCCTGCGCGAGGCCCATATGCAGGTTCGCAGGCACCGCGACATCCATCATCTTCGGGTTCGGCAGATGCAGGTTGTTCATCAGGTCGACATACTGGTCGACCGATTTGACCTGAAGGCGTGGATTGCACGCCCTTTCCTCGCCGATGGTCGAGACGGTGTCGCCCTTGTAGTCATGCGCGGGGAAGATGAGGGTCTGGTCGGGCAGCTTCAGCAGGCGGCCAAAAATCGACTCGTACTGCGCGCGCGGATCGCCGTTCTGGAAATCGGTGCGTCCGGTGCCGCGAATGAGCAGCGTGTCGCCGGTGAAAACGCGATCCGGCAGGATGAAGCTGTAGGAATCGTCGGTGTGGCCGGGCGTGTAGAGCACGTCGAGGCTCACGCCTTCGATGTCGATCTTGTCGCCATCCGCAACGCGCATCGAAACGACATCGACGCCGCTCTGTTCGCCCATCACGGTGATGCAATGGGTCTTGTCGCGCAGCGCACCGAGGCCGGTGATGTGGTCGGCATGGACATGCGTATCGACCGCCTTGATCAGCCTCAGATCGAGATCCTGCAGAAGCTGGATGTAGCGGTCGACCTTCTCCAGCACGGGATCAATAATCAGCGCCTCGCCGCCACGGCGGCTGGCGAGCAAATAGGTGTAAGTGCTGGAAACGCTGTCGAAGAGCTGGCGGAAAATCATGACCGTCATGATCGCAGATTCAGCGGCTTGCGATCAAGGGCGCGCCTGTCATCCGATATGGTGATGAAACGGGCGGTTGATATCCGGATATCGAACGGCGGCTAGAACATGCCCAGCACGATCGCGCCGACGAGAATAAACGACGCATAGGCCGCGACGACACTCAAAGGTCCGACGATGGTCATGGGAATCTCCCTTGGCTCAACGCTGGGTCATGTAACGCCGACGTTACCCGGACGTTCCATGTTCAAAAAGGCAGACGTCCTGACTCATCGTGTTCCGTCGCGCGGGTTATGGTTAATAAACATTGAATAACAAGGCGTTGAAGAGTCTTTAATTATCTTCGGTGACCTTGCGCGGATGACGCGCGGAGTATGTTGGTTTGTTGTCGGCTCCCTGATTCTCGTCGCCCTTGCGGGTTGCGGCCGCGGCTTCATGTCCGCGGAACGCGCGCCCTGGCGGGCCGAGGCCGAAAAGGCGTGCCTGAAATCCGGTGCGGTGAAAGAGAGTGCCGATCTCGTCCGCATTGATCCGATCTCGGGTCCGGGCGCGTGTGGCGCGGAGTTTCCGCTCAAGGTCGCAGCCCTCGGCGAGAGCATGAGCAGCCTCGGTTACGCCGACGATCTGCGGCCGCCGGGAAGCATCGGCAACCAGCCGCGCTGGCCGGTGGCGCAACAGCCGCCTTCCTATCGGCCGTCGTATTCGTCATCGCAGCCGCCATCCTATCCGTCACAGTCTTATCCATCGCAGCAGCCCTATCAGGCCTCGCAGCCGGGTTATCCCGCGCAGGCCGGTGCGCCGATGCGCCTGAACGCCCCCGGCGTCGAGCCGCCGGATGAAGAAGATCAGGTCGCTGGACCCGACACGGTGTCACCGGCGATGAGCCGTTCGCCGCGCGC
>JACDJC010004145.1_pt1 | contig 10049 bp, 9 predicted proteins | sample 7454191 | NCBI WGS metagenome assembly JACDJC01 (sample SAMN14253291, study PRJNA609438) | sludge metagenome | isolation source: sludge after 25d culture with pyrite and EDTA | collected 2018-12-20
GTCTCCGTCAAACCGATGATGTGCAGAAGTTCGGAGTAAAACCGTTTGTCAAGGGTGTTGCTGTCGTTGGTAAAGGGAAGTTTTAAAAGGTGCTCGGGCGAAAGCAGCTTAAAAAGGGCAATCAGCTTATTGTCGTCGGCCTTATTGGCATTGCGCAACGGTTTTTGATAATCCTGAAGATTGAAGTAAGTGAATTCAATGTCGGAGTGGATGCCGGCGATGAAGGGCGCGGCTATCTGGTTGTAGAAAAAGTCGGTTTTGGTGTCTGCCAGCCGTCCACCTTCAAAGTCGTTGAATTGCCTGACCAGGTTTTTGTTTTGGGCAAAAAGGCGGTCGAATACCACCGCATCAAAAATGAACCACTCGTAAATATTGGTGATAACCAGGTGTTTTACCTCGGGGTTTTTGTGCGTAATTCTTTCGCGCAAATAGTAAAGCACCAATTCATGAAAAGCTTTGGTGTTAAGCTGTACGGCGCTCCCCATTGGCCCGCTTCCCGGGTGGGTTTTATCGGCGATGGCCAATGCCCGCGGCATCTCACTTTTATTGGTGGGCTTTTTGGTTTCCACAATCACCCCAACGGGGCTGCCTGCATCGGGACCGTTATGAATCACCAGGTCATTCCATCCTTTGGTGTTGATAAAATGGTGGGGTTTGTACCAGGTCTCTTTCAGGAAGTCGGAAACCAGGTTTTTATGAAACTCTTCCGATTCGGTATCGTTGGTTCGGTCTAACAACCGGATAAGATTGGCTTTGAAGTGTTCAATGTCACTCCGGTTGGGTTTTACCTTTAAAAAGGCTTTGTTTAAGGCCTTTTTGGGGGTTAGATGGGTTGGTTGCATTTTAGGTTATTTCATCCCAAAGGGTTCTAATTCCGTATGATCTGTTTTTTTTTTTTAAAGCAAGAATCAGTAAATCGGCTGAATCCGGTTTTCTTCTTTTTTTAAACCTTACTACGGAAATATCATCGAGTAATTTATTCTTTGTATCCGGATTAAACCCGAAGTTTATGCCGGAAGTCATATACGCTAATTCTATCGCTGTTTTTGCTATTGTCAGATAATCATTGACAGTCATTTTCCAAGGAAATTAGGATTATCTACACAAAGATAAACCGTTTTATAAAGAAACCGGCAGAATTACGTAAACTTTCATCGCAGCACAAGAGCTTACAAAATTCAAATGATAATAACACCGTGGCGTTAACTCATCCGATGACTTCCTTTTCAACGGCAGGCTGTCCTGTTCAGCGGCAGAAGGACAACCGGGACAAGTCATCGGATGAGGTTCGGCCTAACCTGTCAGCGTCGAAGACCTGTCAGCGTTAGCGTCGAAGACCTGTCGGCGTTAGCGTCGAAGACCTGTCAGCGTTAACGCCTTACCTCCCGGGGTCTAACTACTTTCTGCCAATCCCTTTGCTGTGAATAATTTTGATGAGCCGTTCAAAATAACCCTCAAGTGATTCTCCCTTTTCAATGGGCAGGGTTTCCAGAGCCAGTGAAAACTGGTCGATCGCACGCGTGTAGCGGTCAAAATTTTCTTTCAGAACTTTTTCATCCCCGGTCTCCCAGTACTCTCCCTCATCGCTTACCGAAAAGTTGTGGAAATATTTCGAGTTGAGATGGCGCATCAGGTGTACGATGGTTTTATGAATGTCGATGCCTGCATATTGCGTCTTCAACGAAACCATGTAGAGGTATTCCTGTTCCTCTTTATTGGTTGAATTTCCAAAAGCATATAGCAATCCTGCATGAGACATTTTGCGATTGGCCAAAAAGCTGAAGAATACCGTTTCACATCCGGGCGGATCGAAGCAGATGCCATAGAGCGTATCGCCAGGATCGCTTTCGGCAGTTAGATTTTCCGGGAAATGGCGGTCGAAGATGATGTAGGGCCAGTCAAAGGCTTCGGCCACCTCCTTTACCTCTTCAATCATGTCGGGCAGTGAGGCATCTTCCCTGAAACTGCCGCTGTAGTGAATGCTTAATCCCATAACTTTCAATATTACTCACAATGCATTTAAAAATGGCATTATTTCCTGAGGTATCAGCAATCTTAGCAACATAAATCCCTGTGCCATAGCGTCGGATGTTGGCTTCCAGTGTTTTGAATAAAACAGCGCTGAAGACCTTTCTGCCTCAAGGATTATACCATTTGGTTCGTATTTAGGGGTCGCATAGTAAAAAGAAACCCGATGCAGCACTTAAAACAGCTCCGGGAAGAGGTGTAACAACGCCGGCAAGGACACTACCACCCACAGCCACCCATTTTGCAGTTGCTCTCAGTTTGTCATTGGGACTGAGTTCGCCTTCGGGTTTTTTGATTGTTCTCCTCACGGCTGTTTCAAAAGCTTGCCGGGAAATATAAACAGCTGTGCCACCGGCTTCTACCATTTTGTCAAATGCAGTTCGGAGTTTGGCTATAAGCCATGAATGAGTGGTCAAAAATTCCCACTCTTCAAATAAAATCTGGGTTATCCATTCATTACCTGTTTGATGAATCAGATTTTGGTAAACCTCATGCTTGTAGGAATTTTCTTTGGTATATCGGACAATGCTCCTGGCATGTTTTTCCGAAAAAAGAAAGTCCCGAACAGCCTCCTGGTCCATTAAGTAATCTTCGATTTCAAAGTGTCGGGAAAGTATAGAGAATAAAGGAGAGTTCATCCTTTTATCGTCTTCAAACGAAGCTTCAATCATTCTGATAAAGGCATCAGAAATTACAATCTGTCCCAAAGCATCAGCCTTTGATAATCCAATGAGCTGATTTAAACTGTCGCGATGCAAAACCATTGATGCATCAATCATTATTCTCTCTTTCATCTTTAGTTATTGCGTTTAAAAATCATAGTTTTTACTCCCTCCAAACCATGACACGATACAGGCGCTAAAAATGTCCATTGAATACTCCGGAATTGGTAAATTGTGTGAGTTAACCCAATGCTGCCATTGTTGGGTGATTAGTTTGGCTTCCGAAACAATTTTTTGGCCGATGTTCGACATAGATGAATCGGACACGGTATTATTTTCAATAAATGGTTTGAATTGGTTCGGTTGATCATTGCTGATGTCTACCTGGAGGTCAATAATATCGTCGATGGCACCGAAAAACAGACCCAGCCGGTACAACCACCTGAAATGAGCAAAGTAGAACGCCTGGTTGAAATCTTTTTTGCTCAGCCAGGCAGGTAAACCCATGATGACAAAGGGTAAGGCAGCTTTTCTGTTTAATGAAGCAATGGATAAGCCGTTTTTCGACAGTGTATCTGTTTCAGCCTGGTACATGCGTTGAATTAAGTCGATAAGCGTTTTTAACACAGGGGTATTGCCAGGCAAAATGAGCGGTGATGAGGATAAACGATTGATTTCCATTAAATAGGATTTGATAAGGTGGTGCATGATCCATTTCGACGACCGATTGCCGAATAGAGGAAACAGGGACCAATTACTCTTACCCTCGTGTTTTAACAGCGCTTCGAGTCCCCTGAACGGTAAAACCCGGTTGATATTTTCGCCCGAATCGATCATCTGATCAAAAACGGTGACGATGAGGTTTGCACGAGCTCCAAGTGTTATAACTTGTTCGGTTGTTTCTGCCGAACCGGACACGGGTTGCACAGCGTACCTGGTTAACGCACTCCCAAATCCCAATATCCTGATCAGGTGGTCCTTCGGATAGCTGGTATTTAACTTTTGAGATAAAAGTTTCAATCCTTTCTCGCCAACATCAATTTTTAATCGGGCAAACTCCTGCCTGCCAGAAGAAGTAATTTCCTTCCGCACAACGGCATAACCTGATCTGGGCAGGATAACCCCGGCGTTATCGAGTTCTGTCCATACATGCCGTTTTAAAGTTGTCTCCTCAATAATCATTTATCCAGTTACAGTGGTTCGTTCAATTTTCCCAATTCATTAACATCTTTCCTTCCTTCCGGCTGGTATCATAAAATCTAATAACCTATTAAAATTTATATACTTCCAGGTATTTATTGAGCGCGTTAAGGACAGTCGCAGTTGTAAACAACCGGTTCTGATCCATCCTGATACTCCCTCCTCCCAAAGTGGTACGGCTCCAGTTTTTTCTCCGCTCCGGATGGCGTTCGTTGGGTGGGGGAATGCGCAGTCTTGCGGAAGAACTCCAGGAACCGTCTTCTATTTGGTTTTTTAACAGCCAGGAAAGGATGGAACCGGAGCGTGACCTGATCTTGTCATCCAATCGTTGGGGTGATTCGAGCAGAATTTGCAAAGCCAGTGCACTTGCAAAGGGTGAACCTTCGGGATGATCCTCCGTGGCAATATGCTCCTCTGTATCCATGCGTCTCAATACCCATCCGGTCGCTTTGTTGATTTTTTGCACATCTTCCACATCCGGATATCGGGCCAATGCTCTTATTGCTAAATGGGTTGCATATTCATTATCGCACCACCAATAAGCCGGCCAGCTTCCATCTTCATTCCCGATTGCTCGTAAATAGTGCATCAGGTGATCCCGATTTTTTAGATGATCCAGATTTGCAGCAGCCGCGCTAACGCTTGGATGGGTTGAACACCAGCCCTCAAAAGAGAAGTTGCGTTTTAGTTTTGTAAAAATCCGGATGGGGCTGTTGCCTGGATAGGTGGGAAGGCCGCCCTCGCTATTAATTGAACGATGCAAAAAACGGTATGCACGTCTGGCTCTGACGCTTCCTTCATTTCCGGTTCTCTCGGCAAGGTGTAAAGCCCAGGTGGTTGAGTCGGTATCCTTGGGTACTCTTTTATTATAACCCCATCCCCTGGACCATAATCTGCGGCGTTTTAAAAGCTTCCAGGCCCTGCGGCCGGCATTTTGAGCTATTGGCAGTTGAGAAGATGCCAAAGCTACGCCCACATAAGCGGTTACCCACTCATCGCTGTAACCGGCCAGTGTATTAAAATCGCGCCACCAGCCCGATTTAGTGCGTTCATTAATCAGGAATTCAAGGGTTTTGTTAATGCATTGGTCAATTACCATCCCCCGTTGCCACTATAATTATGTTCCCAAACAGTTGACTGGAAGCACCGGTTCCCTTTCACCGGGTCGCCCCCGCTGCTCCAACTGCCCCCTTCGGTCTCTTTGCCCCATACTTCGCCGGTATCAGAGTTCCAGATTACAAATTCGCCTACCCGTTCGATTTCATTACCATCCAATTCGTCGGTTTCCGATCTGAACTTATCCCAGTCATCCCCAAACGGAGGGGTCGCAGCACTTCCCGAAAAGCATGCAAACTCAACGGCTTCCGAATCCAATTCTGTTCCGCCAACGGCATGAACCAATTCGTGCAATAAAACAGCGTCGATACGTGGCCCTGAAGTCACACAGATTAGAATGGTATTTCCACTGGACCTGCCATCAAGCGTGCTGCATTCAGAGTCGGTACAATCTATTTCGATGGTTTCCCATTTGTCACGAAGCTTTTGCCGCAATCCGGGGAAACAATCCAGGCACCTGTTGTCAATAAAGTCATTGAACGCGTTGGTGATGTTGCTTTGCATCGTAGTACTGCAATCGCGCACGTCGGTTCCACCACCGCTCCAGCTGCCACCTTCGGTATGTGTAGTCCATCTTGGCATAATTCCTTTATTTATTGGTTACCTTTTTTAAATCGCCATGCTATCCATACCCCTCCACCAAAGTCTGAGTTTTTGGGTGTAGTTACCATTCCGCTCATACATTGGGTGGCGTATGAGCTGGCATTCATAATCCGGGCGCTGTATTCAAGGGGTTCCTGTGATTTCCCCACCGACATTTTGAGTTGAACAGAGCCCTCTTTCTGTTTGCCTGAAACACTTCCGGAGACAACTTTTGGTTGGTCTTCGGAAGCGAGCACAAGTTCAAATTTTCCGGAAATTTCCTCACCTTTTGATTCGGTGTGTAGTTTTATTTCACCCCGGTATCCGAATGCATCGAGGTAGTTTCCCTGCCAAACTCCGGGTTTGAAGGAAAATGCTTCTTTTTCTGCCATGATACAAAGTTTTATTAAGTAAATAAATTGAAAAGTGATTGTAAGTTAATCAACTTTAGAGGGCTTGTCAAGATGCCTTGTTAAATAATTGAGAAAATTTTCTATTGACTTTTTTTTGAACCCGTCGTACATTTATGTTTTATTTTTTGGGTAGACTAATTAATATATGATGTTCAGATGCGTTCGCTTTTAGGAATGGTGCAGAATTTTATCAATGAATTTTACCCCCAAATAATAAAGGGTTAAGTTAATTAGATTGGAAGGGAGGTGGATGGAGGTTAGTTGAAGAATAAAACAGGGTAGGGATTTTTGGTGCCGGGGAAGAGCTTTATCCCATGAACAGTGACCGGCTGAGTTAAAACAACTTTAAAGATAATAAATCATGAAACGAGCCCCGATAAACCGGGGCAGGCTATGTAAAGTATTTTGCACACATGAGAGGCATTATAAGCGAGTTACATCGAATGCCTTTGAAAATTTTAAATTACAATGAGATGAAAAAACCTTTTGAGAAACCAATCGACTTGTCGGTTACCTTCGTGGGTTTGGAACAGGGCGAACAGGCACCACAGTTCGCCGCCTATCAGGTTAACACGGCAGGACAACCGGTAAGGAAGTTAGGGAAATACGATGGCAAGGCATTAAAAATAGATGTTGGTGATGCCGGTGTGATCGCACTTGGCCCGGATGTAGAAGAATTTAAGACCCTCCCTAAAGAGAGTCTGGTGAGCTATCGGGTGGATCAAAAAATTGACTTGTGGCAAAAACAGGGGGTGGTATTGCCCCGTGATATTTGGGGTCGGTTTCATTTTCATTTTGTCTGCGTTACGGGAACCGTTCGTAAGTGCCGCCCCTGGTACTGGGAACTGATCGAAAGGGTAGAACTTGCCCCCATGTTTAAATTGGCGCAGGTGGCACGCGTGAAGCCCATCACTGCCGATCTGCGGCCTCATATCCATTTTCCATTTAGTTGCCAGCCCTTATGCGATGGAATTATTGAAATATATGAGCGCGAATGTTGCTGCCATCACATCCACATCCCGTCCCTGCTCGATCGGTTGCGGGATATTCTGGATGTTTTGCCAATTCCAATTCCTGACCCCGTTCCTGAGCCATTTCCCGGCCCATTCCCGGGCCCCATTCCCGGTACTTTTCCTGGTCCTTTTCCGGGACCCGGCCCCGCTCCCTTTACCCCGCAATTGATGCGCACCAAGGCAAGGTCCATTCAGCGGAGTAAGGTATCTCTGGATCTGGCTGCCGTACCACCGGAAAATTTGCACAACGATTATCTTGCATTACGTGCAATGCCCGACCATACAGCACAGCTCTATGTGAAGGCACGTCCCTACCTGTTCCCCATTTTCTGTCATTGCACAGTACGCAAGGTAGGACAAACGCCGATTCAACCCGGTGGTAAGTTCGATTTTTGCTATTTACAGGTGCATCATACGCCTCATCACGGGCACTGCTACAGAACCTATTCTTACAAGGTTAAGCAAGTGATTAACGGTATTTTAACCACTGTGTACGATGGTGTAGCTGCTCATCAGCATTTCGTGGCCGGCCAACCTGCGGATATTCGCACCTACAATCCCAAAGCACAAGTGTGTGCCGATGGTCCCGGTGATCCGCCACCCAATGATGGTTCTCCGTTCATCATGTTGGAACACATTGGTCGCTATGGCAGCTTCCACTTTAATTTCCCGGTGCAGAACGCTGTATCGCAGGTAAACGCGCTGGATGCGAATGATGGCACCTTTACAACCTCCTATGCACCCGATTGTCCCTGGGGGGGTGAATTGGGATTGCGTTTGTGGTTTTCGCCTGAACTTGAGCCCATTGTAAAGTATTACCGGCTTAAGGTAGTGGCCGTTAACGATGCCGGAATGCCCGTGGGGACGCCCATCCCTCTTAAGGACTCGGTCGAGTGGACCAAGCTTATTGATGTCCCCGGGGACGTGGTTAGAACTTCCGAATCCCTTGGCCCCGTACCTCCCGCTTCTGTTGGAGGCGAACAATATCTGTTCAGGGTTCCCTACTGGAGCTCACCCGACCATCGTTACCTGAGTGGGCAGTACCACCAGGTATGGGACACCACACAGGCCGAATTTACCGACCGCAAGTACATGCTTATCCTTGAGGTGTTCGATTCGGCGGGAAATCAACTTAAGCCAAACGGTGCCACCGGGCCGGGAACCGGGAAGAACTTCCAGTTCCGTCGTTGGAGTTCAACGGTGGATACCAATCCGGTTCCTTTCGCCGACATGGCTCATGTTTTCTGGGTGGATAACACGCCGGTGGGTGGAGATATCGTGGATCTGCGCAAGAACGGTGTTCCCAACACCGCCGAATGCCAGTTTATGTCGGATGCGGCCAACAGCACCTTCTCCATCGGATTCCGCGCCTTCCACATACATGGTGTGGAACACGCCGGAAATGGCGATGACAACTCCTTTATGTGGAAGTATGACATAGAGTGGCAGCGCGGTTTGAATGGCGACACCGGCTCCCTCGGAGCAGCTCCCTCGGGCGGTACCAATCATACCGATGTGGGGGAAACAGGCGCTGCAGTCTCTTCCGGCAGTCAGACCTTCCAGACTATGTTGACCCAACAATCTTCGGGTGTGGTTCTGCCGAAATGCACCTTCAGCGTCACGTTAGACGTCTATGCCAAGCATTTTAATGGCAACTCCCGAATTTGGCGCTATGACTTCGAGGAGACGGCTTCGTTTGCCCTGGAGATTGCAGATGAAGATGATGGATTCTAAATAAAGTAAGTTGGGTTGCCTGGAATCCCGGCAACCCAACTTACTTAAATCGTTTTTAAGATTAACAAATCATGGCAAAAGAGACAAAAAAGCTGACACGCATCCTATCCATTGACGGTGGTGGGATTCGAGGCATTATTCCGGGACAGATTTTAGTGGCCCTGGAAGAGAAACTGAAGCAGGCATCGGGCAATGAGAATGCCCGGATAGCCGACTATTTCGACTTTATTGCAGGCACCAGCACCGGTGGGATACTTACCTGTGCTTATCTTTGTCCCGATCAGCAAGAACCGGGTCGCCCCAAATACACTGCACCCGAGGTCGTTGATCTATATCTGGAACGGGGCGATGAAATCTTCAACATTCCCTTCAGGCACAAACTAAAATCGGCCGGGGGAATAGCAGATGAAAAATATCCTTCCGAAGAGTTGGAAGATGCTTTAAACGATTATTTTGGAGAAACCAAACTCAGCGAGTTGCTTAAACCCTGCCTGATCTCTTCTTACGACATCAAAAGAAGGCAGGGCCATTTTTTTACGCAACACGATGCCATTCAAAAAGAGGGCTGGGACTTTTTTGTGAAGGATGTGGCACGGGCTACCTCCGCGGCACCCACCTATTTTGAATGCTCTAAAGTAAAATCGCTCACAAAAATTAATTACCCGCTTATCGATGGAGGTGTGTTTGTAAATAATCCAACCCTTTGTGCCTACGCCGAAGTGCACAGCGAATACAGTTGTACCGCAATAGATATGGCCATTCTTTCATTGGGAACGGGTTATGAAAAAAAGGCATACGACTATAATCAGGCCAAAGATTGGGGTATGGTAGGATGGATTAAGCCACTCATTAGTATTATGATGTCGGGTGTGTCGGAAGTTGTGGATTATCAGCTTCGGCAAATTTACTCTGCCGTGAAGGCCCCCAACCAATATTTGAGAATCAATACGGAATTTCCCATCAACGTAAGTTCCGATATGGATGACGCCTCGCAGGAAAATTTAAACGGACTGAAGGAACTGGGTACGGAGACCGCTCAAAAATTCGATAATCAGTTGGATAAGTTTGTGAAGTTGCTGGTTTGAAAGAGGTTGAGGAAGACAGAAGAAGGAAGCACGAAGCACGAAGCTCGAAGCACGAAGCACGAAGCTCGAAGAAGGGAGGCAGAAGATTGAAAGAGATAGGCAGAAGACCGGAGACGGAAGACGGAAGACGGAAGACGGATTACGATATCGATAGGAATACCTCTTACGTCTTCCGTCATACCACATACCACAAACAATTAAAAAAATGAAAAGAAA
>JACDJC010004146.1_pt1 | contig 10047 bp, 10 predicted proteins | sample 7454191 | NCBI WGS metagenome assembly JACDJC01 (sample SAMN14253291, study PRJNA609438) | sludge metagenome | isolation source: sludge after 25d culture with pyrite and EDTA | collected 2018-12-20
GTCGCGGTTCGATGAACGGGCGACCCACACCGGTTGAACCTCAGGTGAACAGCTGCCACGATGCTGCGTGCGGGCCGACGGCCCGGAGGCAGGGGGCGACGATGGGAACGTGGCGAACTCGGGCGGTGGCCGGTGCGCTGGCGGCGATGATGTGCGTCGGTGCGGCGGCGTGCACGACCCCGCCGCCGAACAGCGGCGGCGGCGGCCTCGGCACCGGTGACGGCGAGCCCACCGAACCGGCCGGCGACGACACGGTGCGGCTGAACGAGCTGCAGTTCATCGGCACCCACAACAGCTACAAGTCGGCGCCCGACGCCCCGATCCTGAACTGGCTGACCTTCGGCGCCGCGGTCGCGCCGCAGATCTCCGACGCACTGGGTGACCCCCGACAGCTCAACTACGACCACGCTCCCCTCCCGCTGCAGCTGCAGCGTGGCGTGCGCTCCTTCGAGCTCGACGTGTTCGCCGACCCTGCCGGCGGCACGTTCTCGTCGCCGCTGCTCAACCGCTTGCTGAACCTCGGCCTGCCGCGGCCGACCGGCGTCGACGCCCCCGGCATGAAGGTCCTGCACATCCAGGACATCGACTACCGCTCGACCTGCCCGACCCTGATCGGGTGCCTGGACGAGCTCAGGGCCTGGTCCGAGGCGACACCCGGCCACCTCCCCGTGATCATCAACATCGAGCTCAAGGACGACGCGCTCCCGGCGCCCTTCGACGGCACCGCGCTCACGCCGTTCGACGCCGCACAGCTCGACGCGCTCGACGCCGAGATCCGCAGCGTGCTCGGCGACCGGCTCATCACGCCCGACGACGTGCGCGCCGGCGCGGTCGACCTGCGCACCGCCATCACGACCACCGGCTGGCCGACCGTCGCTGCGTCCCGGGGACGGTTCCTGTTCTTCATGGACAACGCGAACAAGCGTGACCTCTACCTGGACGGGCACCCGACGCTCACCGACAGGGTCATGTTCACCAGCTCCGCCGAGGGCCAGCCCGACGGCGCGGTGGTGAAGGAGAACGATCCCGGCGACGGCAGCCGGCTGCGAGCGCTGGTCGAGGCGGGCTACCTGGTCCGGACGCGTGCCGACGCGGACGTGGTCGCACCGAACCCCGCGACCCGCGACGTCGCGCTCGCGTCAGGGGCGCAGATCGTGCACACGGACTTCCCGGCCGGCGAGTCGCAGCTGGGCAGCGGGTACGTGGTCTCGTTCGGCACCCGGCTCTCCGCCAGGTGCAACCCCGTGCTCACCACCCCGGCGTCCTGCACCGCCGCGGCAGCAGTCGAACCAGGCTGACCGGCTCCGCTCCCGTTCTCGCTGCAGTGTGAACAGCGGGCGGCCCACGGACGAACTCCGTCCGAGACAGAAGCGAACGACGTTCGAGAACTGTGGACTTCCTCAACCGGGGCGAGTACCGTGACTCTGGTCACCGGTGCTTGCTGAGCATCGGGGGCAGCAAGGCGAAGCGGCTGCAGCCCAACGGGGGGCCAGTCGAGGGAGCGGTGCCGATCCGGCGCCGTGCAGAGCACTTGAGCGACGGTGGGAGACGCCGGGCTCCGGAAGGACACACAGATGCATCGCACACGTTCACGACTCGCAGCAGTCGTCGGGATCCTGGCCGTCATGGGCGTCGCCGCCTCGTGCGTGCCCCAGGCACCGACGACCGAGAGCTGGACCTTCCGGGCCAACTCGGTCACCGTCAACGACAGCCAGGACGAGATCCGCGATCCGTTCTTCGATCTCTGCATCGCCATCCCGAGCTGCGAGGACGAGCCCTACACCCTCAACATCGGCTTCCGCGTGAAGATCGGCGTCGCCGGCTCGGCGGACGCCTTCGTGGTCAACAACCGCACCGACGCCCCCGAGAACGTGGGCGAGGGCGTGACGGTCAACCTGACCGGCAACTCGCAGAACGCCGTCACCTGGAACGGCATCAAGCCGCTCGACGTGCTCGACCTGCTCAACTCCTCGAACAAGCTCGAGGTCGTGGGTGTCTACACCTGGGCCTCCGAGGAGGACACGATCGGCAACGGCCTCGCCGCCGACGGTGTCGCCGGTGTCCTCGAGGACGCCCTCAACGCCACGCTGGCCGCCGGTTCGCTGCCCTCCGATGCGAGCCTCATCCTCGACCTGGTGCTCGACAACATCCTCGGTGCGCTCGGCCTGCTGGCCCAGAACGTGCCGCTGTTCGGCCTCGGTGACGACGTCCTGGGCGGTGCGCTCTACATCGGCATCGGCGCCAAGGGCGACCTGGCCAACATCATCAACTCGGCCATCGGCAACACCCCGCCGATCACCTTCGCCATCCCGCTGCTGGACCTGCCCCCGGACATCGTCGGTGGCGGCTTCTTCACCATGAAGAACTCCAAGACCTTCACCCAGACCTTCTCGGGTGCCGGCGGCACGCACAGCTACAACTTCGGCGTCTCGAAGAACTGAGACCCTCGGTCTTCGGACCACGACGAGCACGAGACGAGGCCCGGGCGATCGCCCGGGCCTCGTCCGCGTCTGGGCTCAGCGCCAGCGTGCGGCGGGATCCTGGCCGTAGTAGCCCATCAGCACCTCGTACAGGTCGGGGTGCTCGTGTCGCAGCGGGACGGGTGCATCGAAGAACGCCTCGGACGCGACGGCGAAGAACTCGGCGGGGTTGACCCCTGCGTAGGACCGCAGGACCGTGCCCCCGCGGCCCTCGACGACCCGTTGGTAGACGTCGGTGCACACTCGCACCCACTGCTCGGCCTGCTCGGTGCCCGACATCGGCGGCGTGCCGTCCGCGTCACCGGTGAGCATGTCCAGGCGGTGGGCGAACTCGTGGAACACGACGTTGTGGCCGCTGCCCGGATGGCGCGCCTCCTCCAGCACCGCGTCCCACACGATCAGCACCGGCCCGTGCAGGTCCGCCTGGCCCAGGATGGGCATCGGACCGTCCGACACGATCCCGGCCACCTGGGAGTGCTCGCCGGACAGCACCACCGTCGTGGGATGGACCAGCACGGTGTGCACGCGGGCGAAGGAGTCGTCCGGTAGGCCGAGGAGCAGCAGCGCTGCATCCGCAGCGATGGTCACCTCGATGTCCTCGGAGAGCTCGAACCCGTGCGCGGCCTCCCAGTGCAGCTCCACGAGCAGCTGGAGGGCCAACAGCTCGAGGCGCTCGCGCTCGGCGTCGTCGAGCTGCCGCCAGGTCCGCATGCGGGTGGCGAGCAGGTCGCGCCACGCCGGCTGGAAGCCGGCCTCGAGCCGCTGACGGCGCTCTCGGTGGTGTCGGGTCTCGAACATCTGGCAGTGCCCCTGTGGGTCGGACGTGCTCCGAGGGTACGGCCGGGCCCGCACGGATCCGCCTCCCCCTCAAGTCCGGGGGCCCGGACGGCCGATGGACCCACATGCGCCGCGCCCTGCTCCTGTTGCCCGTGACCCTGCTCGTCCTGGTGGGGTGCGTCCCGCCACCGGACGGATCCTCGCCGGCACCCACCACCGGCGCTCCCACCACGGCACCGGCAGCCACGACGACGCCCGCGTGGGTGGACGAGATGCTGACCCGCATCAACGCCGAGCGGTCCTCGGTCGGTGCCGCTCCGGTCCGCCTCTGCGCGACGCTCATGACCGCGGCGCAGCGCCACAGCGAGGACCAGGCCAGCCACTCGACGATGAGCCACACCGGCTCCAACGGCTCGACGATGACCCAGCGAGCCGAGGCCGCCGGGTACGTCGGCTGGAACGCGATGGGTGAGAACGTCGCCGCCGGCTACCCGAGCGTCGTCGCGGTCATGGGCGGCTGGATGGGCTCGTCGGGCCACCGGGCCAACCTGTTGTCGACGTCCTACGAGCACGTCGGCGTCGGGCGGGCGGCGTCGGGATCGGGTGCGCTCTACTGGACCCAGGTCTTCGGTCGCCGCGGCAGCTGCTGAGGCGGGCAGCCGCGATCGACCTCTCCCGGGAGCGCTCAACCGCCGGAGTTGAGGACCTGGTCGACGAGGTCGCTGATCCGCTTCTTGAACGCCTCCCAGGCGGAGGCGACCGCAGCGGACGGGTCGGCGGCGTTCAGCTGCTCGTCGACCTGGTCCACCTGGGCGCGTAGGTCCTCTGCCGACTGCTTCGTGGCGTCGGAGATGTCCTGACCCTCGGCGCGCACGTCGGAGGCGAGCTGCTCGGCCTGCTGGCCGACGTCACCGACGCTCGTCTGCAGCTCGTCGTCCAGACCTTCCGCCTGCGACTGGAGGGTCTGTCCGGCCTCGTCGAGCTGCGACGAGGCGTCCTCGAGCGCGCTCGAGGCCTGGTCCTGGACGCTGGACGCCGTCTCACGGGCCGAGTCCGACAGCGAGTCGCGGTCCTCGGCGGAGCAGGCCGCTGTCCCGAGCAGCACGACCGCACCGACCAGGCCGACCTTCAGGGTCGTCATCATCACTGTGCCCTCCTCCGGCGTCACCACCCGATCGGGTGGTGACCGGAACCTACCGGTCGTCGGGCCGCGCAACCCGTCGGCCGCTGTCTCACTACCATTCCCGGACCATGCGACTGAGAGAGGTCCCGCTCACCTTCGCCCGCGGCTTCGCCATGGGCTCGGCCGACATCGTGCCCGGCGTGTCCGGCGGCACCGTCGCGCTGGTGCTCGGGATCTACCGACGCCTCATCGACGCCATCCGTGCCGGCTCCTCGGCGCTCGGGCACTTCCTGAAGCTGGACATCAAGGGCGGCGTCGAGCGGCTGCGCCAGGTCGAGTGGGCCTTCCTGCTGCCGTTGCTCGCAGGGATCGGCACCGCCGTCCTCGCGTTGTCACATCTGATCGAGACGCTCCTGGAGGAGCACCCCGTCGAGATGGCGGGGTTGTTCACCGGGCTCGTCGTCGGCTCGGTCATCGTCGCCTGGGGGTTGCTGCAGCGCCGCGACCTGCGCAGCATCCTGTACCTCCTGGGGACCGCGGTCGTCGTGTTCGTCCTGATGGGGCTGACGAGCGGCACGTCGGAGGACTCCGTGAACCAGCTCGCCGAGCCGGCGCTGTGGGTGTTCTTCGGCTCGGGGGCGATCGCGATCTGCGCGATGATCCTGCCGGGCATCAGCGGCTCGTTCCTGCTGGTCACCATGGGGATGTACGGGGCGGTGCTGGGCGCGGTGAACGCCCGGGACCTGCCGATGGTGGCGGTGTTCGTGCTGGGGTGCGTCGTCGGCCTGGCGCTCTTCTCCCAGGTGCTGCACTGGGCGCTCTCCGAGCACTACGACACGGTCATGGCGGCACTCATCGGGCTGATGCTCGGGTCGTTGCGGGTCCTGTGGCCCTGGCCCGCGGGGGTCGACAGCACGGAGCTGGGCACACCGTCGGGCCCGGTGGCGCTCCCGGTGGCGCTCGCGGCGGGCGGCCTGGTGCTGGTGGTCGGGATCGAGTTCGTGAGCAAGCGCCTGGAGCACCGCAGCACCAGCGACGAGGTCGCCGACCTCCACATCTGACCCGCGACGGGCGGGCTACCGTCGCGACGTGACCGCCGCCATCGAGGTCCGTGACCTCACGAAGCGCTACGACGAGCTGCTCGCGGTGGACGGTGTGACCTTCCGGGTCGAGCGGGGCGAGTGCTACGGCATCCTCGGGCCCAACGGAGCGGGCAAGACCACGACCCTGGAGATGGTCGAAGGGCTGCGCCGGCCCGACGGCGGCACCGTCGAGGTGCTCGGCACGTCGCCGTGGCCACGCAACACCGCCCTGCTGCGCCGGATCGGGGTCCAGCTCCAGGGCAGCGCGTTCATCGAGCACCTCAGCGCGATCGAGCAGCTCAGGACCGTGACCGACCTGTACGGCGTGCCACGCGGGCGCGCCGAGGAGGTGCTCGACCAGGTCGGTCTGGCCGATGCCGCTGACCAGGACATCGACGACCTGTCGGGCGGGCAGCGCCAACGCCTGTCGATCGCGTGCGCGCTGGTGCACCGACCTGAGGTCCTCTTCCTCGACGAGCCCTCCGCAGGCCTGGACCCGACCGCGCGACGCAACCTCTGGGACGTGCTCACCTCGGTGCGTGCGGACGACACCACCGTGGTGCTGACGACCCACTACATGGAGGAGGCCGAGGTGCTCTGCGACCGGGTCGCCATCATGGAGCGCGGCCGGATCCTCGCCGACGACACCCCGGCGGGACTCGTGCGCCAGCTGGATGCTCCCACCCGGCTGCTGCTGCCGCCGATGGCGCTCTCCGCCGACCGCGCCGCGGACATCGCCGGCGTCGAGTCGACCGACCACGACACCGGCGCGCTCACCCTCGTCACCCGTCGCCCCGCCGAGGTGCTGGCGGAGCTCGCCCGGATGGACGCGCTCGACGGTCTCCAGGTCCGCAGCGGCACGCTCGAGGACGTGTTCGTCGCGCTCACCGGACGTCCGCTGACCGACCGGACCGAGGCGGAGCGATGAGGGCGTGGCGATCGCTCACCGCAGCGATGTGGAAGGGCCTCCTCGCGGACCGCTCGGCCCTCTTCTTCTACTTCCTGTTCCCGCTGATGTTCCTGGTGCTGTTCGGGCTCGTCCTGGGGAACCCGAACCTCGGCCGCATCACGGTCGGCGTCACGGGGGACGGACCGCTGATCGAGGCGCTGCCCGAGGAGGTCGTGACCACCGAGCGGTACGACGACTTCGACGCCGCGGTCGAGGCGGTGCGCGCCGGCGACCTGCCGGCCGCGGTGCGCGAACGGGACCAGGTCGTCGAGGTCCGCTACTCGGCGACCGACCAGGTCGCTGCGGGCACGGTCCGTGGCGTGATCGACTCCGTCGTCGGGCAGGCCAACCTGGCCGCCGCCGGGGCGACCCCGACCTTCACCGTCGACGCACGACAGGTCGAGGACGAGTCGTTCGAGCCCATCCAGTACCTGACCGCCGGACTGCTCGCCTGGGGCATCGCGATGTCCGCAGCGTTCGGTGCCGCGATGAACCTGGTGATCTGGCGACGGAACCTCGTGCTGCGACGGCTCCGGCTGTCGCCGGTGTCGCCGTCGGCGGTCGTGGGGGCACGCGTCGGCGTCAGCCTCGCCGTCGCGCTCGTGCAGGGCCTGGTCTTCATCGGCGTGGCGCTGACGCCGCCGTTCGGGTTGCAGCTCCGGGGCCAGTGGTGGCTGCTGCTGCCGCTGCTCATCTCCGGCACGCTGGCGTTCATGTCGGTCGGGCTGCTGGTCGGATCGCTCGCGCGGACCGAGGAGGCGGCGTCCGCCGCGGTCAACCTGGTGGTGCTGCCCATGGCGTTCCTGTCGGGGGTGTTCTTCCAGATCGACGCGATGCCCGAGGTGATCCAGAGGGTCTCGTGGCTCATGCCCATGCGGCACCTGAGCTCGGGCATGCTCGACGTGCTCGTGCGCGACGGCGGTGTCGGGGCGGTGCTCACTCCGGTGGCGGTCCTGTTGGGCTTCGCCGCGGTGGTGACGCTGATCGCGACGCGGGTGTTCTCCTGGGAGGACTGACCTCGTCGGCCGCGGACCGGGCCGGATGAACCAACTCCGCCGAAAATCGTTCAGTGGGCCACGTCGCACGTCGATGCACGGATCGGCGGACCTGACCGACAGGTTCCGACGACGAGTGGGAGCCCGACGAACGTGCAGAGCCGACATCACCACCGAACCGTCCCACTGGGCGTCGCCGTGATGTGCGCACTGGTGCTCGCCGCCTGTGCGCCGACCGCCCCACCTCCCCGGGCGCTCGTCGCTGCGGACCACCGCTCCGGCACCGTCGCCGACGAGGCCGACGTGCCCTACGGCCCCTACGCCGAGCAGGTGCTCGACGTCTACCGCACCACCTCGACGACCCGGCGCGGGACGATCGTGTTCGTCCACGGCGGCGGTTGGACGTCGGGCGACAAGGGCACGCTCACCGCGGGCACCTTCGGTCCCGTGCTGGCCCAGCTCGACCGCGGCTTCGACCTGGTGTCGGTCGACTACCGACTCGCACCGGCCCATCCCTTCCCCGCAGCGCTCGACGACGTGGCGCTCGCGATCGACTGGGTCACCGCGGAGGGGACCGGCCACGGCCTCGACACCCGGAGGGTGCTCGTGATGGGCCACTCCGCCGGCGGCTCGCTCGCGGCGATGATCGGGACGTCACCTGGTCAGCGCACCGAGTTCGGCACCGTCCCCCGGGTGGACCGGTGGGTCGCGATCTCCGCGATGAGCACCTACGACGGCGGCGGGATCCTGGACGACTTCCCCGGCAACTGGGGCCTGACGACACCCGCTGCGCGGCTGATGGCGGCGCCCATCAACACCGTGGACCGCACCGACCCGCCGGGGTACCTGGTGCACGGTGACCTCGACGGCTTCGTGGCCGACTGGCACTCCGCGTTCTTCGCCGCGCGGGCCAGCGCCATCGGTGCCGACGTGCGGTTCGACCACATCACCTCGGGTCCGACGGAGTGCCGCGGCCACTTCGGGCCGTGCGGCGCCGACCTGAACCCGCTGCAGGCCTTCCTGGGCTGACTCCCGGGTCGGGTCGTCGCGTCAGGCTGCGGCCCGGGTGCGTCGCAGCACCGGGTCGGCGACACCGAGCACCCGGTCCGCGGTGCGCATGGCCATCCCACCGGCGCCGGGAGTCGACGAGTCGACGAGGTTGCCCATCACCTGCAGCGTGATGTTGGCGATGCCATGGGTCCCGACAGCGACACGCAGCCCACTGCGCAGGATCCACGGGTGTCCGATCAGGAACGAGAAGCGCCGGCCGGTCCGGAGGAACGCGTCGAAGCGTCGGCCGATCTCGGCGTCGTAGTGGCCGGGCGCCGTGGTGGGGTCGGTCAGGAACAGGTCGGCCGCGAGCATCCCGGACTCGAGGCCGTAGTCGATGCCTTCGCCGTTCATCGGGTTGACCAACCCGGCCGCGTCGCCGATCGCCACCCACCCCGGGCCGTGGCGTCGCACCGTGCTCATCGGCAGGCGCCAGGCGCGAGGACGCTCGAGGTCCGGCCCCAGGTCCCAGGACCGCCCGACCAGGGCGCGGTAGCTGTCCTGGAGCCGGTTGAGGTTGAGCTGCTTGAAGCCCTTCATGGTCGACAGGGCGCCGACACCGATGTTCACGGTGCCGTCGCCGCACGGGAACATCCAGCCGTACCCGGGCACCGCCACACCCTGCTCGTCGCGCAAGGTCAGGCACGCCTCCAGGTAGCGCTCGGCGTGTCGGGGGGTCTCGGCGTAGGTGCGGATGGCCAGACCGAACGGCTCGTCGGGGTCGCGGACGGCGCCGAGCATTCGAGCCACCTGGCCCGGCGCACCTGCAGCGACGACCACCATCGGTGCTGCGAAGCGCTGACCGTCCACCTCGACGCCGGTCACCCGGTCACCGTCGAGGGTCGGCAGGGCCTCGGACTCCCAACGGAGCTCCGCTCCGGCGTCCTGTGCCAGCTCCATCAGGCGGGCATCGAGGCGTCGACGGGGCCAGACGGCGCCGTGGGCCGGGAAGGGCGCGATGCCGGGCCACTCGAGCTGGCGGACCGTGCGGTTGGCGATCATGCGCAGACCATCGATGCGATGGGCGCCGTCCAGCTCGACGCCGAGCTCGTCGAGCGCACGCACGGCGCGGGGGGTGAGGCCGTCGCCACAGATCTTGTCGCGCCCCGGCGACCCCTTCTCGAACACCGTGACCCGAGCGCCACCGCGCGCCGCGCGGATGGCCGCAGCGGCGCCGGCCGGGCCGCCGCCGATGATCAGGAGGTCACGCTGTTCGACGGCACCCACGGCGCCAGTCTGTTCCCTCCGCCGCCGCGAGCGTTAAGCGGCAGGGCGTGACCCCGGTCGCACGGCGCTGAGGAGCGTGGGGACCGCTCCGACACGGAGTGCCAGACCGTCCCGTTTTTCGGGACGGTCTGGCGCGTCGTGTCCGGAGGCACTCGGCGCTCGGGCAGCTCGCGCTTGACAGAGTGACAGATTGCGTTACTTTGTAACTCATGCTTCCCGAGCCCGCCGAGTCGATCGAGCAGCGCCTGTTAGCCGCAGCCCTCGAGGCCGCGACGATCCACGGCGTCACGAAGCTCTCCATGGGCGACGTGGCGCGCCGGGCCGGCCTCTCCCGACAGACCCTCTACCGCTACTTCCCGTCCAA
>JACDJC010004148.1_pt1 | contig 10046 bp, 7 predicted proteins | sample 7454191 | NCBI WGS metagenome assembly JACDJC01 (sample SAMN14253291, study PRJNA609438) | sludge metagenome | isolation source: sludge after 25d culture with pyrite and EDTA | collected 2018-12-20
GGTCCAGTGTAAGTCGAACCGTATGTATAACCGCCAATATGTTGATATACCGGGCATGCATTGAGGCATGCACCGCATCGAATGCACTTCAGGGCTTCATATACGTCAGGGTCATTATAGACCTTGCTTCGCCCATTATCCAACAGTATAACGTACATTTTCTCTGGTCCGTCCACCTCACCAGGTTGTCGTGGACCAGTTATTAGCGTATTATATGCCGAAATATTCTGTCCGGTACCATGAACTCCCAGCCATTGCCAGAAAAACGGAATATGTCGAATGGATGGTATGACCCTCTCAATTCCGGCCAGTACAATATGAATTTTAGGAAAGGAGATGGTCATCAGTCCGTTCCCCTCATTTTCGGTAAGGGCTACGGCACCAATATCGGCAACCAGAAAATTGGCACCGGTTACACCCACGTCAGCCTTGATGAATTTTTTTCGCAAAAAGTTTCTGACAAACGAGGCTATTTCCCCGGGAGAAGCATTGGATGCCGTTCCAAATTTCCGATGGAACAGTTCAGCAACATCTTCCTTTGATTTGTGCATGGCCGGGGTTAGAATATGATAGGGTTTTTGACCGTCGGTCTGTACTATGAATTCACCCAAATCTGTCTCCAGTGCTTCAATACCGAGTTTCTGGCAATGTTCATTAAGCCTGATTTCCTCAGAAATCATGGATTTGCTTTTCACAATCAACTCCGCATCATTTTCTTTAAGCACCTTCCCAATATACCCCAAAGCTTCATCACCATTTCTGGCCCAAAGTACCTCAGCACCACGCGAGATCATGTTTTTCTCGAACAATTCAAGGTAGTCCGGTAAGTTGGACAAAACATGATCTTTTAGATCGGAAGCATATTGGCGGGCATCTTCAAATCTGTCATAACGTGATTTTCCGGTTTTCACAGATTCATTATACCTCGAAATATTATAATACAGGGTGGAATGATGCCTTTTATCGTAAGCAATCACCGAATCCTTTTTGAATTTTGTCTCCCTGTATCCCATCCCAGTTATAAAAATGATAAGTTCTATTCCTTAACCGGTATTTTTTCAATTCTTCTTTGGTGCCTTCCTCCTTCAAAAGTGGCGTTGAGGAATGAATCCACAATCGCAATGGCTTCATCATCACTGACAAAACGACCAGGGACAGCACAAATATTGGCATCATTATGCTCTTTGGCAAGCCTGGCAATTTCAGGATTCCAGCAAATCGCTGACCTGATTTTCTGGTGTTTGTTGGCAGTTATACTAATGCCCTGACCCGTGCCGCAAAAGGTTATTCCGGTTGAAAACTCACCATCACTGATGGCCTTGGCTATGGGATGGGCAAAATCCGGATAATCACAACTTTCGTCGGTATAACATCCAAAATCGTGATAGGCGATCCCATTCTCTTCAAAATACCTGATTATGGTTTGCTTTCTGGCAAATCCGGCATGGTCACTGGCCAATGCAATAACTTCTTTATTCATTGATATAATCTGCAAATAATTTTCAATCAAAGCATTCTGACCGCATCAATTACCTTATCAAAAATGTAAAAGACCCGGACGATTACCCAAAAACCTCCTATATTAAAACAAATGTTCTGGTTTGGTTCTCATTCAATCAGCAAAAGCACATGTATTAAACAGTTTAGCTTCTCCTATATTTTATATCACCCATTTGTCTATTGGTGTTTGCTAACTGCCTGAAAATATACAAAATTAATACTTTTTAGTTCTTTATCCTTTATTCCTCTTTAAGATTTGAAATATTTCATGCTTTTCAAGCCTGAACAAGATCAATAAATAGGAGGAAAATAATAAGGTATTGAGCAAAAGTTTTACCAATAATGTCAAATCATTGAATAACAAGGAAATGAAATACAATACTAATCCTGTAAAAAAATAGATTGACAGTCGTTTCAGGTCATAAGGTATGTGGTAATACTTCTGTCCCCAAAGGTACGTAATCACCATCATAACCGTAAAACAGACCAGGACCGCAATTGCGGAACCCATGTATCCCATCCGTGGTATCAAAATGATGTTGAGTATCAATGTAATTGCAGCTCCTATTAGGGCAATATATGAACCATATCGGGTCATATCCTTCAATTTGAACCAAATTGACAAGCTGAAAAAGATACCGAAGAATAAATTAGCAATAAGTATTATGGGTACAATTTTCAAACCTTCATGGTATCTGGCATCAATGGCGACTACCTTGATAAGATCTATATAGAGTGTCATACCAAGAAAGATGAGCATGCCAAAGATTAAAAAATACTTCATGATTGTTGCATACAACTGCGGATCCTGAGAATCTTCGCCTGAGCTTCTCGAAAAGAAAAATGGTTCGAAAGCATATCTGAATGCCTGAATGAACATATTCATCAATACGGCCAGCTTATAGTTGGCACCATATATTCCAACCTGGAACATCGGATTTTGATTCTCGGGGACCAAAAAAGGAATTAATATCTTATCAATGTTTTGGTTTATCATTCCAGCCACCCCAATTACCAATATTGGAAATGAATAATTGAGCATAGTTTTCAGAAGTGCCTTATCGATAGAGAAACGCATCCTGAATATCTCTTTGTAAAGTAAAACCAAAGTAGAGAGTGATGCCAGAAGGTTTGCTATAAATACATAACCTACTCCTATTTCAGGTGAATAAATATACTTTAAGGGAAAATCAGGATGATTGTGTAATATCCATGGACAAAGAGAGAGAAAAAACAAGTTAAAACCGATATTAAATCCAATATTGACCATTTTGATCAATGCAAATTTAATGGGTCGGTTATCAAGACGAAGTCTGGCAAATGGGATCGAGGTAAAGGCATCAATTGACACAATGGCTGCCAGTAGCCATATATATTCCGGAAAATCGGGATATCCAATCAAAACTGCAATATTATCCCGGAAAATAACAGCAAGAAACAAAAATAAGAACGAAGTAAAAAGCAGTGATACCTGGGATGTGGAGTATACTTTTTCAGGATCGTGTCCACGGGAGGCAAACCGGAAATACCCTGTTTCCATGCCATAAGTCAGAATCACAAGCAGAAATGCGACATAGGCATAAAGGTTTGCCACTACCCCATATTCTTCGGGTAAAAACAAATCAGTATAGTAGGGAACCAGCCACCAATTAAGAAAGCGGCCAACTATGCTGCTAACACCGTAAATGGCCGTGTCACCGATGAGTTTTCGAAAAGGGTTCAATTCAGTAATTTTTAAACAAAGATAGAATTCAAAAACTTATGCTTGCCAAAAATTTGAATTCTGAAATGCCGTATTGCTATCTTTGTCAAAACCTTTTTATTTTGAACAGGATATAATTGGCGTATTATGAAAAACTGGCTAATTCTGTTATTACTTACCACAATGGTATTTACCACATTTCAGTGTTGTACGAGCAATTCGAAACAATCGAGAAAACCGGTGAGTACCATTACATTGTCTCCCAACAAACAAAAGTATTATTACAACGAGAAAATTGACGTAACCGTCACAACCAAAATACATGATGGTGAATTGGATAATATCACCCTTTATCTCAATAACAAAACACTGGTAAATTCTAAGGAAACCAGTTTTACATTCACCATCGATTCTTTATCCTCGCTCGGTCAGAATTCATTGCGTGCGGTTGCCGTAAAAAGTGATAAAAACTCCAATACCAGGGTATTTAATTTTGAGGTTCTCAGCAATTATCCTCCAGAAAAGCTCAACTACGAAATTGTGGCAGAACATCCTCATTCAACCGAACATTTCACTCAGGGTCTTGAGTTCAACAATGGATTCCTATATGAAGGAACAGGCGAACATGGAAAATCAGCCATTTACAAGAAAGACTCAAAAAGTGGCCAAGTTTTGCAATCAAGATCTCTGTCAGAAAAATATTTTGGAGAAGGAATCACCATTCTCAATGACAAGCTCTATCAGCTGACCTATAAATCTCAATTGGGTTTTAGTTACAACCTTTCTGATTTTGCGGTTATCGACAGCTTTAGATTTAATTCAAAAGAAGGATGGGGTATGACAAATGATGGTGAAAACCTGATCATGAGCAATGGCACGGCTTCATTGATATGGTTGAATCCGTCTGATTACGCCGAAATACGACAAGTACAGGTCGCCGACAACAATCGCATATGGAATTATCTTAATGAATTGGAATATAGTAATGGAAAAATATGGGCAAATGTTTGGACGACCAACCAAATAATCAGAATTGATGCCGAAACAGGAAAAGTTACAGGAATTCTTGATTTGGAGGGTATTCTGAGCATTATGCACCGAAGTCAGGCTGAAAGAATTGACGTACTCAACGGAATTGCCATCCATCCATCAACAGGTAACTTGTTTGTAACCGGAAAACTATGGCCGAAAATTTTTGAAATTAAAGTTTATTAATACCAGTCAGGCATCAAAAAGGGTAGGAGAGTCCCTGTAAAAATTTCGACCCAGATGTTTATAGGCTAATTCCGTAACCTCTCTTCCTCTTGGAGTCCTTTTCAAAAATCCCTCCTTGATGAGATAAGGCTCATACACTTCCTCAATAGTACCCGAATCCTCACCTACAGCCGTGGCAATGGTAGTAATGCCAACCGGCCCACCTTTGAACTTATCGATGATGGTAAGTAAAATTCTGTTATCCATATCATCAAGTCCATATTTGTCAATATTAAGCGCTTCAAGAGCATAACGTGTTATTGCCATGTCAATGGAACCACTTCCTTTTACCTGGGCAAAATCACGCACCCTGCGCAACAAGGCATTGGCAATTCGGGGGGTACCCCTGCTTCTGGAAGCAATTTCAACCGCCGCTTCATCGGTAATTTTGATATTGAGAATTCCGGAAGATCGATGTACAATTCGAGTCAAAACTTGTACGTCATAATATTCCAGGTGAAATTTTATACCAAATCTTGCTCGGAGTGGAGAAGTAAGCAATCCCGAACGTGTAGTGGCTCCTACCAGTGTAAATGGGTTGAGTTCAAGCTGTATTGATCTTGCAGACGGACCCTTGTCTATTAAAATATCTATTCGGAAATCTTCCATGGCAGAATACAGATATTCCTCCACAATTGGCGACAGCCTGTGTATTTCGTCAATGAACAGGACATCCATTGGTTCAAGATTGGTAAGTAATCCAGCCAAATCACCGGGTTTATCCAATACCGGACCCGATGTAACCTTTATGTTTACACCCATTTCATTGGCGATAATGTTTGACAGGGTAGTTTTTCCAAGCCCTGGAGGACCATGTAGTAAAACATGATCAAGGGCTTCACCCCGCATTTTGGCAGCCTTGACAAAAATGGTCAGGTTCTCTACAGTCTGATTTTGTCCCCTGAAATCATCAAATGATAACGGACGTAACTGATTATCCAGATCTTTTTCCTTTTCTGAATACTTATTTCCCCTAACATCAAAAAAATCAGTCATATCAGTTATCTACTCGTTGTCAAATGATTTTTCTAAGATATGATTGAGTTTGTTCATATCAAAAGGTTTCGAAATAAATTCGTCCATCCCTTGCTTTATGCATCGTTCCCTGTCATTATCGAGTGTATTGGCCGTCAGTGCAAAAATCAGGCTCCTTTTCCGCATTTTGTCTTCAGATTCAATTTCACGCATTCTGACGGTAGTCTCATATCCATCCATTCCTGGTAGCATGAGATCCATGAGTACAACATCAAAATGCTCTTTTTCAAATGCTGCCAAAGCCTCCTCCCCTGTTGAGGAAACATGTACCAAATGATGGTGCTTTTTAAGATGGAATATAACTATTTTCTGATTTAATGGATTGTCTTCGACTAACAGTATATTCAGGCTTTTAATCATTATTAATTTTTGATGTAAAAATAGAAAGAATGAAGATTATTATAGGCTGTTGATTACTGTTGATTACTTTTTGCCATTAATTACTAAAATCGATTTAACGGTTTACCAAAACTTTTTAAACAATCAGAATACTCTTTTTGAGTTTGATAATGAATCCAATAGATTATTTATTAACTCGTGTTAATAATAGTGGACTTTCTCTTAATCTTTGTAATTAACCTTGAAAAGGAAGTTAATTTATTTCAAAAAAAGAGTCGATATTTTATTTGTCACTTTGAATTAGTCTTTTGAATAGAAATATTTTTCTAAAATTCCAATTTTTTAGACTAAGATTATTTCCGATTTTTTAAGGTAATTTTGAACAACCATTAAGGGTGATACGTCATCTTTAATAAATTGAAATGCTGAATTTTAATAAAGCCAATGAAAACAGATTTCAACATACTTGTTCATAAAATTGATGCCTTTCGAAAACGATACCACTTATTTCAATTTTTAAGGGGTTTAATTTTATTTCTCCTGGTTGTCCTTATCCTTTTTTTTACTCTGAATATTATTGAATATCAGTTATATCTGTCAACGGAATGGAGAAAGATAATTTTCGTGACATCGCTGTTGTTTATAACTCTCCTATTTTTTAGGTACGTTTTTTTTACTGGAGTGCTTGCCCTTGGAATCGTGAGAATTCTTTCAAACAAAAGGGCTTCAGAATTGATTCATTCATATATTCCTGAATTAAAAGACAGATTGGTCAATATTTTGGAATTACATGATCAGAAAGACTTGAATTCTTCTGATGAAATTACGCAGGCTGCCATTGCCCAAAAAATTGATGAAATTGGTTTTATTGATTTTCGTTCCGCAATTAGCCTGAAACAATTAAAAAGCATAGTTCTTTACCTGATTGGAAGTTTTTTGGTGGTCTTTTCCGTTCATGTTTTTAACAGTAATATTTATACTGAATCCGCAAATCGTATCATTCATTATAATCAACAATTTATACGGCCAGCTCCTTATCAATTTTTATGGGTAAATGAGACGGATGGTGTAAAGAAGGGAGATAACTTTACGATAAAGCTTAAGCTTGAAGGAGATGAACTTCCGTCGATGATTTACATCAATATAGGCGGAAATAACTATCTTATGGATGGCATGGAGCCTGGAAAATTTGAGTATCAATTGAATGCGCTTGTAAATCCGGTTAATTTCTACTTTACTGACCTTAAATTCAATTCCGAAAGTTTTGGTTTAAATATTATACCGGTTCCCGTTATTAATTCTTTTGATGTTTTGGTTGATGTTCCTTCATATACAGGTTTAGAGAATATTAAAACGAGTAATGTTGGGGATATACAAATTCCAAAGGGAAGTGGCGTGGAATGGACATTCCATTGTTTTGACACTGATTCACTGATGTTGATTATTAATGATGCTGAAAGTTTAATTGCCGAAAAGGGTAGCAGGAATACATTCCAGGTATCGCGTTCTTTCCTGAAACCCTCAATCTATGAAGTGAAGGTTAAAAATAATCGGGGTGAATTTGAATCAGCCATGCGTTTCAGAATAGATATTGTTGAAGATCTCTATCCTGAAATCAATATTGTGCAAGTACAGGATTCCTTTAACCTGACCAGGTTTTTCTTTCAGGGAAGAATTCATGATGATTATGGATTTTCAAATCTTGCATTCCATCTCAATATTGAAATGCAGGATTCCTTCGTTTCTTTACCATTCAACCGATATGTATTTCCTCAGGAGTTTTATTACCAAATTGATTTACAAGATTATAAACAAGATAAAAAGGTTATAGACTACTATTTTAGCGTAACTGATAACGATGCAGTTAACGGACCTAAAACTACTACTTCACAAAGTTTCACTTTTGTTTTTCCGGAAAAGGATGAGATTTTGGCTAAGCAGCAGGAAGAGTATGATAAAATCGAGGATTTGATTAATGAAAGTCAACGACTAACAAATGAAATTGTAGAGGATATCAAGGATTTGCAATTTAAAAACGTGAATAGTGACATTTCTGATTGGGAGAAATCTCAATTGGTTCAGGAATTAGTAAATAAGAAAAGCAATCTGGAATCAATGCTTGAGAAAATTGAAAATTCATATAAGGATCTTTCTAATTTTCAGAATACGTTTACCGAACAGGGAAATGAAATATTGCAAAAGCAGGAAATGATACAGGATCTTCTTGATGATATTTTTACGGACGAACTCAAGAAACTGATGGAGGAATTCAATGAACTTGCAAAAGAGTTTAATGAAAAACGAATGAATGAGTTGTCAAAGCAGATGGAAATGTCGTTTGATGATTTGTCGAAACAGCTGGATCGTAACTTACAGATGTTGCAGAAAATGAAACTGGAACAAGAAATACAAAGTGTCATCGAAGATGTGGTCAGCATGCAGGAAAAGCAAGAAAAACAAGCCATTGAAATTAATGAGGGGAAAGATTTTGAAGAAATGTCGGAGGAGGTGATTAGTGATCACCTTAAAATGGAGGAAATACAACAGGAACTGTTGGAAATTATGGAGGAGAATCAGCAGCTCGAAAAACCTTTGTTATTTGATAATTTTTCGCAGGAATTTGAGGACATAAAAAACAACATGCGAAAAACACTGGAGGAATTGCAGAAGGAGAACAAAAGAAATTCGTCACGAAGCTTGCAGAATACATCTGAAATGCTTAAGAACATGGCTTTTGCAATGCAGCAAATGTTGAATGCAAACACAATGCAACAGAACATGGAAAATATCAGGGATCTTCAACAAATATTGAAGAATCTTTTGGTGATGTCATTCGGACAAGAGGAAATTATTACCGGTATAAGTTCTGCTGCAGGCAGTGATCCAAATATTAACAGGTTAACAAGGAAGCAAAGTGATTTAATAAGGCAGAGCGAAATAATAAAGGACTCCTTGTATGCGCTGGCTAAACGAGCTCCCCAGATCAATAACATTGTCAATAATGAGTTATTGGCTATGAACATTAACCTGATCAGATCTTCTGAACTTTTAAATGAGGGATTAAGGTCACAGGCTGTTACCAATCAGCAATTGGTTCTCACTGCATCCAATAATCTGGCTTTGTTGTTAAGTGATATTTTGAAGCAGATTGAAGACCAGATGAATAATCCACAGGAGGGAGAAGGAGAAGGTGAAGGTCCTCAGGGTAAAAAGATGGGCGGATTAAAGCAACAATCCGAAAATTTGAAAGATCAGCTACAAAAAATGCTGGATCAGATGAAGAATGGAAACCAACCTATGAGTAAGGATTTAAGTGAATCATTGATGATGCATGAAATGATGCAACAAATGTTGAGAGATTTAATGAATAGTGGTTCATTGGGAGAAAGTGCACGGAAACAATTACAGGAAATTGATAAGATTCTGGAACAGAACAGACGCGAATTAATGAACCGGCGCATGAGTCCCCAATTGGTGCAGCGTCATAATGAGATTACTTCTCGTTTACTGGAAGCTGAAAGGTCAGAAAGAGAACGAGACCAGGATAATAAACGGGAATCAAATACTGCTGAAGAACTATTTTATAGCCGTCCAGCTGAGTTCTTTGAATTCAGGCCTGAACAGAGGAATAGTTTGGAATTTCTTGAGAAAGGTAATGTGAAGATGAATAATTTCTATTTGAATAAGTTTAAAAATTACATGGAAAAATTCGATCAGGTTAACCCATAGAATAATGCAGATAATAATAGATTCAGACACATTAAAGTTGACAGAGGTTGAAGAATTTATTCAAAAGGCTTTTATAAAATACCAACTTCCATCAAATCAATATCATAAAGTTTTGCTTTGTGTTAAAGAGGCTGTGACCAATTCCATCATTCATGGCAATAAATCAGATTCAAAAAAGAAAGTTGTGGTAAAAATTACCAAATGCCATAATGAAATACTGGTGAAAGTTATGGATGAAGGAGCAGGCTTTGATTTTGAACAGATAAAAGACCCTACGACAATTGAGAACATAAAGGAGGAGAGTGGAAGAGGAATTTTTCTCATTAGAAATCTTTGTGATGAACTATTATTTAAAGGAAACGGGAAAATTATTGAAATTAAGATTTCGCTTGATTGATAATTATCAGTCATTGCCTCATTAAGAGTCAGTTATAATTATTCTGGATATTTAATTTACCTTTGCTGACAAATTATATCTGCTTATTTA
>JACDJC010004149.1_pt1 | contig 10045 bp, 7 predicted proteins | sample 7454191 | NCBI WGS metagenome assembly JACDJC01 (sample SAMN14253291, study PRJNA609438) | sludge metagenome | isolation source: sludge after 25d culture with pyrite and EDTA | collected 2018-12-20
CTTATAATGGGCCATCAAGTCAAGCATCCTTTTGATATTCTCTTTTGTCTGGTAATTTCTGGCAACATCGATATGCAATGACCTGAAGCCAAATCTGGGAGCATCTTCAATTTGCAATACCGGCAAAGAAACAGGGGATTGCGGTTGAGATAAACTCTCGACGGGAGTTAAGGCCATGAGGCTCTGAATTCCATAGAATACACCTGCCGGATCGCTTCCCGTAATGGCAATTGCTTTATTTTCATTTATTTCGAGTCGATAAGCTTCCTTCTCAACACTGTTTACCTTCATCTTTCCAAGAGTAAGATATATGGATCCCATCTCAGGCGCATTTGCTTCCATTGGTGATACAGAGGTTCCCGACATTTGTCCGATATGTGCGGCCAGGTAACGTGCCTCGTTTTCCAAACCTTTCTCATAGAGTACCTTTGGAGCTGCATCAAACTGGATAAATTTTCCGCTTTCCTTAACAGAATATGGCGTTGGGATAATAACAGGCAGGTCGTCGTCAGGAATCTCGCTTAAAAGCCTATTCTGATCAAATAGACTTGAAGCATTGGGAATGGGTTCAGAATCGCGTCTGTGACGGTTAATTTGCTCAGGACTTTCAAATGGTTCAAGCGTATAGTTTTTTACGACTTCAACCGAAGATTCCTTTCCTTCACTATCATAGAATACAAGATATAAGCCCATAGGGGCATCAGTTTCCTTGATCATAAAAGCCTGGGATTCATATATCAACTCAACCGTTTCACCTGCCTTCAGTATAAATCCCTCAGCCGGAACCACTTTATACCAGTCACCACTGATCCTGATAATTTCGGCTTGTCCGGGCTGCACAATAATATCGCGTGGCACCTGGTTATAATATAACTCCCAGCTACCCGGCTTAAGATCGGAGGAGCTGTTGTTGGTTATGGAAAAACGAGCCTTAACCCTGGGACTTTCAAAATATTCATTGCTGATTACCTTCCATGCAACCGACAATTCATCTGCGGTTGGATTTGACACTTTAACGCATCCAATCATGAGGATAGAAATAAACAATCCTAAACAGATGGGAAATATTTTTTTCATAGCCAAATTATTTATAAAATTGTCTTATTAAAATTTTTATAAAGATACACTAATCATCTCTATTTCTAGCTCATATGACGAAAAAGAAATAGGACAAAGTATTGGATCATGAATTTCGGATTATACCGGATTCCTGATTATTTTCAACAACTGAAGCAGATAAAAACAAACTAATCCCATTCCTGATGGAAAAAAATGAACGACTGATTTCACTGGATGCATTTCGAGGATTTACGATTGCTGCCATGATCATGGTAAATAATCCCGGAGACTGGCAAAATGTTTATGCTCCGCTGCTACATAAACCCTGGCATGGGATTACAATCACTGACCTCATTTTTCCCTTTTTCCTATTTATAGTAGGTGTATCCATAGCATTGGCCTATACAAAACGGGTTGAGGCAGGTATTCCCAAAAGGGGTATGTATCAAAAGATTGTATGGCGAAGCATAAAAATATTCGCTGTGGGTATATTTCTAAACCTTTATCCCAGATTCAATTTTGATAATCTGAGGGTAGCAGGTGTTTTACAAAGAATTGCGATCGTTTTCCTTGTTTGTGCAATACTTTTTCTTTCTGTGCGGTGGAAAAAGCAAGCCATAATAGCAGCCGTTTTACTAATTGGCTATTGGCTGGCCATGACTATGATTCCGACTCCCGGGATGGGAGAACCCATGCTGAAGCCGGAGACGAACCTGGCAGCGTGGATTGATTCTTACCTATTGCCTGGCCGGATGTACCAAAAGACCTGGGATCCCGAAGGATTGCTTAGCACTTTGCCTGCGATTGGAACCGGAATACTGGGTATGCTGGCAGGCAGTCTGATCGTATCAAAAAAAACCCGGGAAGAGAAAATTATCTGGCTTTTTACCGCAGGATTTATTGCGCTGGCAATAGGTCATGTTTGGAGTTGGCACTTCCCACTCAACAAAAACATCTGGACCAGCTCTTTTGTAATGGTTACGGCAGGGCTGGCTTCACTCACCTTAGCCACAACCATGTATATGGTTGATGTTATTGGTTGGAAAAAGGTGGCATTTCCAGGGGTGGTTTTTGGTTCGAATGCCATAACCGTGTATGTCCTGGCAGGATTGCTCGGATTTGTTTTCTCAGGAATTCCGATAGCGGGGGCATCCATAAAGTCACATTTCATGGAGCTTCTGACCGGTATTGGCACAGCCCCTAAATTTGCCAGTTTCCTTTATGCTTTCCTTTATATCGGGGTATTTTACATACCAGCCTTGATCCTTTACAAAAGAAAAATCTTTATAAAACTTTAATCAGAAAATTACAACAGCATTATTTAAACTCCCGTGATTTCGAATCCGGCATTTTCCAGATCCTCCCAGAATTTGGGATAGGACTTTGAGATGACAGCTGGATCTGCAATCCTGATGGTGCCGCACACCAAAGCCAAAGGTGCAAATGAGAGTGCCATTCGGTGATCATGATAGGTTTCAATAACCGGATTGTCAACTATGGATTCAGGGTGAATTTTGCCATCCCACTTCAACTCTCCGCTCCCGGGTTCAATGAGATGGGCACCAAGTTTCGCAAGTTCATTCTGCAATGCGGCAATCCTGTTGGTTTCCTTAATTTTTAAGGTTTCCAACCCTGTAAAATGGAAAGGTACTCCTTTAGCCACACACAATACAGCCATCGTCTGGGCCATGTCGGGAGTCTCGTGAAACTTCAGGAAAAGCTTTTGGGGAGTAATTTCAGCCCTTTTATAAATGGAGATGCCATTGTCAGTTACCCGGGTTTCAATTCCAAACCAGCTGAACCATTCATGGATAGCTTCATCGCCCTGTAAACCCGACAAAACCAGGCCCGGAAGATAAATTTCACCTTCAGGTGATAAAGCCAGCAAAGAATACCAGTAGGAAGCAGCTGACCAATCCGCTTCAACAGAATAATCACGTGGAAGATAATCCTGCGAAGGAACTGTTATCGAATTTCCATTCCATTCATACCTGATTCCAAAAAAAGCCATCAGCTTTAGCGTCATTTCAATGTAAGACCTTGAAATCAAACGATTCCTGAATTTTATTGTCAATCCCTTGTCGAGGGTTGGCGCAATCATCAGTAATGCAGACAAGTACTGGCTAGAGACACTCCCGTCGAGTTCAACCTCCCCACCAACCAAGTGTGATCCATATATTCTCAATGGCGGGAATCCTGGATTTTCCATATATTCCACCCTTGCGCCAATAGAATTCAAGGCATCCACCAGGATCCCTATTGGACGCTGCTTCATTCTCTCAGATCCCGTAATGATCCACTCCCCCACTATGTTTGATAAAAATGCGGTTAAAAACCGCATGGCAGTGCCGGCATGACCAATATCAAAAACAGAATCATTCGAATTAAGTGCAGCTGCAAGAACCCTGGTATCATCACTCTCAGATAAATTCCTGACTGGCCATGGGCTGTAACTCAATGCACTGATAATTTGAACCCTGTTACTGATGCTCTTGGATGATGGGAGTTCGATGATAGCTTCCAATCTTCGAGGTTTTGCCGTGATCAGTCCAACCTTCTGGTCATTCTTCATATTCCTGGGATTTGCTGTTCTGGAGAAAACGTAAAGACTCAAATATTAATTCCTTGCTACATTCCTGATTGATCTCGAAGTTTCCGGGAGAAGAAATCAGCGTAAAATTGATCTTGCCAGCCTCGTTCTTCTTATCATGGCCCATCAATTCATAAAGTGCTTCAAAATCACCAGATGTAATCGAAATGTTGCCATAAAGAGAACCTATCCACTCACAGATATCAACAGAGCTTTCGGGATCAAGTCCACATATCGCTTGTGAAAGATATAATTCGGCCATCATTCCCCAGGCAACAGCATAACCATGCAGTACAGGGCGTTGCTGCTCCAGAAGCAAACTCTCCAAGGCATGGCCAACGGTATGGCCAAAATTCAAGGCTTTGCGGATATTCTTTTCAGTAGGATCCTCCAGCACGAAATATTCCTTGACCTGGACCGAATGCCGGATAATTTCGTGAAACGATTTTAAATCAACATTATCGAAATCAATATTGCACAGTTCATAGAAATGCTCACTGCTATAAATCAACCCATGTTTTATCATTTCGGCAAAACCTGACAAAAGATCCCTTTTGCCCAGGGTTTGAAGAAACACCGAAGAAATAATTACCGATCGGGGAACATTGAAGGTGCCAATCTCGTTTTTAAGTCCCCTGAAATTTATTCCGGTCTTGCCACCCACTGATGCATCCACTTGCGACAATAAAGTGGTAGGCACATTCACAAAGTCAATGCCCCTTTTGAAAGTTGAAGCGGCAAAACCACCCAGGTCAGTAAGCATACCACCTCCAACATTAACTAACAGTGACTTTCGATCGGCTCCCATCCGGCCCAAAAATTCCCAGACAAGTTCAACACTTGTCAGCTTCTTATTCTCCTCCCCGGAAGGAAGAACAACCAGTGGCAAAGACTTAAGCAACGGAAGCTTATCGAACCAAAGTTTATAAACATTTTCCTCAGTGACAACGAACACCTTGCCTGCATGATACTGACCAATTATGCTCTCAATTTCGATTTCAGGCTGTACAGAGAAAATTATTTCCGAATGGGTGCTTGAATATTCCATACATCAATTGTAAATTGCGCTAAGTTATAAACTTTTTGAAACAGGCTTGTTTTAAAGCGTCAGCGCGAAATATATTCGCAAATTCTAAAAAAAACATAATGATTGTCGATAATACATCCAGGATAAACCAGATAAAACGGCTTTTCTACCTCATTTCAGGCATGCTAGTCATTAGTGCCATAGTTCTTTTATATCTTGACCAGATAGGAAGAGCCCTGATTGCGGGAGGAATTCTGATCGTGTGGTTTCTGGTTTTTCAGGCTATTGATTTCCAATATTTTTATTTTGATATAGCGTCTGACAAGCTCACGGTCAGATTCTATCCAGCAGTAAAATTTGGAAGAAAGGATTATCAAACAATCGAGTTTGCAACCAAGGTATTGCATGATTTTGTCGTGGAGAAATCGCTGTTTGGGATAGTCAATGACCTGACTTTGCTTGTAAAAACAAAGCGGGGAATTGCAGAGTATCCTTCCATCAGCCTGGCTGCTGTGTCAAAGGATGACCGGGACAGGATCGTGAAAAATCTCAAACAGATCTTACATCGTTGATTTTACAAAGTATTTATGAATGAGACCTTGCTTTTTAAGGTTGCCCTATCCATGATACCGGGGATAGGTAGCGTATTGGCACGTAACCTTATTGCCCATGTCGGAAGTATTGAAGGGATATTCCATGAGAAACTTGCCCGACTTATGAAAATACCAGGAATCGGAGAAGTGAATGCACGCAGGATAAGTGAGGCTAATGTTTTAGACCAGGCCAAACAAGAGCTTGAATTCATTGAAAAAAATCAAATCCGCACATATTTTTACCTGGATGATGACTATCCAAAAAGATTCACACACTGTAACGATGCTCCCATTCTTTTCTATTTTAAAGGTAATGCCAGCTTCAATGGCGAGAAAGTCATCAGCATTGTCGGGACAAGAAATGCAACGGCCTATGGTCGCCAGATGTGTGATGAACTTCTGCGAGAATTGTCAGAAAAAGGTTATAAACCTTTGGTGGTAAGCGGCCTGGCTTATGGAATTGATATTCAGGCGCACAAATCTGCCTTGAAATATAATTTGCCGACCATTGGCGTGATAGGTCATGGTTTAGACAGACTCTATCCGTCGGCACACCGGAAAATAGCTGACAGCATGCTGGAAAATGGCGGATTACTTACAGATTTCCCAAGCCAAACCCGAATTGAGGCAGCTAATTTTATCCGCAGGAACAGACTGATTGCCGGGCTTTCGGATGCCACAATCGTCATTGAATCAGGCGAAAAAGGAGGAGCCCTGATTACAGCAGATATTGCTTCCTCTTACAATCGTGATGTCCTTGCTTATCCAGGACGTAGTTCAGATCCTTATTCAAAAGGATGCAACAAGTTGATAAAAAGGAATATCGCGGGCATGATTGAAAATGTTGCTGACCTGGAGTATCATCTGGGATGGGAAGAAACGAATGGAAAAATCAAACCCGTTCAACAGGTTCTTTTCCCGGATCTCTCGTCTGATGAGAAAAAAATAACGGATCTATTGCTCCAACATGGAAAAACCAATATTGACCATATTTCAAGCATCTCCGGGATGCCGGTACAGAAACTCTCCAGTATACTCATAAGCCTGGAATTCAAAGGTTTAATAAATGCATTGCCCGGGAAAATGTATCAGCTCAAATAATTTACTGAATTGGAACCTTTTGCTTTTGGAGCCTTCACTTTCATGATTTGCCTGAACGACAAAAGAAACTGAAACCGAAGGCTGCTTTTTATTGCGATTCAACCTGTTATCTTTGTAACCGGAAATACTGATATCAGTTTTTGTATCACCAATACAAGACCAGTCTAAATATTGCCAGGTCATCAAATCCGGTGAGCAAGCTGCAAATTCAACCGGAAAACAGCAGAAAACAATGAAAACATTTGAAGAACTCAAAGTCTCAAAATCACTTCTAAAGTCGTTGGATGACTTGGGATTTATTGAACCGACCCCGATCCAGGAAATGATTATTCCCGTCATTTTTTCAGGGTCGAATGTAGTGGGAATCGCCCAGACAGGAACCGGAAAAACGGCAGCCTATCTCTTGCCTTTGCTGACAAGGCTCGTAAAAAAGGAAGGAAATGAACCCCGGGCAATTGTCCTGGTACCAACCCGTGAATTGTCGGTCCAGGTTGGAGAAGACACCAGTGAGCTCATTGATTTTACAGATATAAGGCATGCTGCCGTGTATGGTGGGGTTGGATGGACTAAACATGCGGATCTAATCAAAGGAGGGGTGGACATTTTAATTGCGACTCCCGGCCGGTTATGGGATCTTTATCAAGCCAATGCAGTTTCATTGCGGAAGGTAAGGTATGTCGTTATTGATGAGGCAGACCGAATGCTGGACATGGGTTTTATGCCACAATTACGGCAATTGTTTGAGATAATTCCACACAAACGTCAAAATATGCTGTTCAGTGCCACATTTTCAGATAAGGTTGAAGAAATGGCACAGGAGTTCCTGGATCACTACGAGAGGATCGAGGTTGCACCTTCGGCAACTCCGGCTGAGCTGGTAGACCAAAAGGTTTATATGGTTCCCAATTATAAAACAAAGTTGAACCTCATACGCCATCTCCTTGAAGACGAGCTCACCTTCTCAAGAATCATTCTTTTCGTCAAAACAAAAGAAGCGGCTGACGATGTCTTCAAGGTAATCCGACGAAAGACGGAGGGTGAAAAAAGAATTATTCATTCGAATAAAGGCCAGAGCACCCGAATGAATGCGATGAGAGACTTTAAGGAAGGGAAAATCAGGATATTAATTTCGACTGATATGTCGGCACGCGGATTGGATGTGACCATGGTTTCACATGTGATCAACTTTGACATACCTCCTCAATACGAAGACTATGTGCACCGAATCGGCAGGACAGCCCGGGCAGGTAATCATGGGGTAGCCATTACACTGGTGGCCCCTGATGAAGAATGGCATTTGCGGCGGATCGAAAAGCTGATCAGAATGGAAATCCCGGTTATTGAAATACCTGCCTTGGTTGAAATTGAAGACACCGGATTTGAGGAAAATCAAAAGCAACTTCGTGAAATTGACCGGCAGCGTAAAATTGATGATCCAACCTTTCAAGGAGCATTTCATGAAAAAAAGAGAAGGCCGGAACCCAGAAAGATAAAATCGCCTGAGAAACCCTTCAGGAAAAGAAGAAGAGGTTAATTGTCGAGAGGTCGGCGCGACCATAGTGTTGCCAGGGCAAGACCAGAAATGATGTGCCAAACACCCCACCAGGCCGCAATCACTGCCATGCCTCCCAATTCCAGTTCAGGGGGAAATATCTTTGGATTGAATATCAATACCAATGCCAGTCCTGAATTTTGGATTCCAGTTTCAATGGTGATCGCCCTCCGGTCGACCCGTGGCCTATTCAATATGGTTGAGAAAACAAAACCTGTCAATAAAGCGATGCCATTATGCAATAATACAATTATGAAGATCAAGTGGATATACTTCATGAAGTTGGTGAAATTGGCAGACAAAAGAATAATCACAAAGAGTATAAACACAACGATGGATGCCTGTTTAATTGGCTTCCTGATCTTTCGGGTAAGTTCAGGAAACTTCCCTGCCATGAGTAATCCCAGGAGAACAGGTATTCCGAGCAGTATAAAAACAGTCTGGACAACTTGCCAAAAGTCAATTTCTATTGGGCGCAACAATGATGACGATGCTGATTTTTCATAATAGCTAACATACAGGTCTCCCCAAAAAGCAAAGTTGGCAGGTGTCATAAAAGTTGCCGCAACGGTTGCAATCGCGGTGATGCTTACGGAAAGGGCAACATTACCCCGTGCCAGTGAAGTCATGAAATTTGAAATATTACCCCCAGGACATGCTGCAACCAGGATCATCCCAAGTGCAACAGTTGGTGATGGTTTAATGATCAATATCAACAGGAAGGTCATGGCCGGCAGTAAAATAAACTGTGAAATCAGGCCGGTAATAACTGACTTAGGTCGCATAAACACGTCCTTGAAATGGTTGATCTTAATATCCAAAGCGACGCCAAACATCACAAAGGCGATGGTAATATTCAGAAAAAGGAGGCCTCCGGGGGAAAAATTGAGTCGGACATGATCCAGAACTAACAGTGCTTCTTTCATCTATTTTCAAATTTTGGTTAAGTTCATTCCTTTCTGGGGAAGTAGAAGAGTACATGATTGCAATTGTCCTTCTTTGCATTGCCATGAGGTTGGAAAAGCATGACAGACAAGGAAACCGTAAGGCTCAATAAAGAATCCCGGGAAAGTCACTTAGCGTGGCAAGTTAAAAATTCTTTTTGAATCCCAATAAAAAAGGGTTCTCTGCAAATTAAACAGAAAACCCTTTTTTATAAATCAAGTCAAAATCTATTTTGAGATCAGCATTGCCCTCATTTTCTTGTGGATATCCGTATTTTTCATGATACCCATAAATTCCTCTGCACCCGGGCCCCATGCAAAAACCGGAACCATCACAGCTGTGTGGTCTGTGGAGGTAAAGGCACCTTTCACCATGCCTTTTTCAATATCGCCTCCAGCCAATGCCATACCACCGGTTTCATGGTCAGCAGTGACAATTATAAGGGTTTGGCCATCATTCACTGCAAACTTCAAGGCTTCGCCTATTGCCTTGTCAAAGTCGAGCATATCCTCAACGGCATAGGTTGTATTGCTCGCATGACCAGCCCAATCAATCTGGGAACCTTCAACCATGATGAAAAATCCTTTTTTGTTATTCTTCAGAATGTTAAGGGCAGTCCTGGTGGCAACCGGAAGCATATCCCCGCGTTCTGCAATGCGTCCATTATGCTCAGAAGCTGTTAATCCAGCGAGTTTGCCAGTATTGACCGATGCAATTTCATTTAAATTTTGGAGCACTTTATATCCATTTGCCTCCAGGTCGCTAACAAGATTCCTGCCGTCTTCCCTGTCGGTAAAATGTTTGTACCCCCCACCAATAAAAACATCAATATCAGTTTTAAGAAAATCAGCGGCAATGGCTTCATAACTACTACGAGCTGCCTGATGCGCAATGAATGATGCAGGGGTTGCGTGTGTAATGGCCGAAGTGGAAACCAATCCTGTTGCAAGCCCCTTTTTCTCTGCCTCTTCAAGTATTGTTGTCAGAGGTTCCTTGTCGGGGCCAACCCCAATTGCACCATTGTATGTCCTTACGCCCGTTGAAAGCGCTGTACCGCCAGCTGCTGAGTCGGTAATATAATGGCTCGATGAAGATGTCTGGGAAAATCCAATATGTTTAAAGTTATCAAGGAAAAGTTGTCCTTGATTTGCGGTTATACCGGCAAAGACTTGAGAAAC
>JACDJC010004150.1_pt1 | contig 10038 bp, 8 predicted proteins | sample 7454191 | NCBI WGS metagenome assembly JACDJC01 (sample SAMN14253291, study PRJNA609438) | sludge metagenome | isolation source: sludge after 25d culture with pyrite and EDTA | collected 2018-12-20
CGGCGGAAGGCTTGGCGGCGTCGGTCATTAGTTCAACGGTATCGGGGTCCCTTTGAGCCGCGTGGTGCCGTCGTTGGTGCTCCAGTCGGTTGCATCCGCCTCAAGGGGGCGTACGCCAGTTCCGCACGTGCGATACGGCTAAATCAGTGTGGATTCGATCGCCGGTGGAAATCCAGATGAACATGCCACCTCGAAACGGATAGTGTGCAGATCCGATGGCTAGCAGCCGAAGATGAGCCAGGTTCGCCGCCTCTTCCCTCTGGTTAGCTGCACAGAAATGTTTCGGTCACCTGAAAGTCTCGTCAACAAAAGGAGCAACATGCCATCAGCCAACTTTCAAGGAATGGACATCCAACAGGTCCGTCAGGTCTCGGGCGAAACCCGGGAACGGGCTCAGGAGATCAACCAGCTGGCCCAACGGCTGGATCAAGAGGCCCAGGCAGTGGAGTGGATGGGCAGCGATGCCGATCGCTTTAAGACCCAGGATTGGCCCAACGCCCTTGCCGAGGTCAAGCAGTTGTGCGACCTGCTGGAGCAGATCGCACAGACCTTGGACGAGAATGCCGATCAACAGCAACGCGTTACCCAGGACTACTAGAGATCTCTCGCAAGTAAGTCGTTTCCCTCAAGACCAAATTTCGAAGAAAGGGGCCTCAAATGGCCAGCTCAGGAAACCAGTTCGGCTGCGACATCTCCCAGATGGATCAGTTGTCCACCACATTCCAGACCACCACGACCAAATTGCAGGAAGCGGTTGAGGAGTTGACCGGCCGCTACCAAGGGCTCAACTGGCAGGGCCCTGACAGCGAGGAGTTCCAGCAGCAGATGATCCAGAGCCAACTCAGGTCGCGGATCGAGAACGTCGTTTCTGCCATGGAGGATCGCCGGACCAAGGTCGAGCAGAACCGTGAACGGCAGATGCAGGCATCGGCGTAGCGGCCTGTTTCGGACGATCTGACGGAGTGCCATGGAGGGCCTGAACCCACGCGAGGTCGATGCCCTCGCGCGCAAAATGGCGGCGCTCCAGCGCCGTGCGAGCGCTCACACTCGCTATGCGCTGCGTGACACTCAAGAAGCGACGGCGAACTCCAGGAGCCGAAGGATGGCGACTCGCCTCGGTCGGCTGGAGGATCAGGAGCGGCTTCTACGGCGTCGCCTTACCTCCCTCGAGGTTCGGTTGGATCGTAGCGTCGCTGCCCAGCGGCGTGTTTCGCAGGCCGAAGGAAGACGGAGCGTCAAGGTCGGTCAGCATCCAGGATCATCTGGAAACCCCACGACTGGCGCCGGTTGGAACCGGCCGATCGCCGGCTCCACAGCACGTGCTGGATGCCCCCCATGGGCTCAAGTTGCGCTGGACCAGATGCCGCCCTGGATGCGATCGTGGTTTCCTGACAACTGGAGTCCATTCCTCAACCGTGGGTATCTTCCCGGGTCCCTTGTCTCGAGCGTGTTCCCCGGGGGCCAGACCAGAAACAGGAGCCTGTTTTGGATAGGTCCCTCGGGAGATGCTGCTGCAATGACGAGTCTCATTGCGCTGGCGGCGCTCTGGGGTAACCCCGCCGTATTCAAGTTGCTAGGCGTGTTGGGCGGACACTCCGGGAGGGTCGGAGCGGGCCGAGATCCAGTTCGGCTTTGGGAGGCTGCAGGCTCTGACGGGGGTGAGTCGCAGAGCGAGGGCTCCAGCACCGGAGGAGGTAGTGCCGGGAACACCCAGAGCGGGGGCCAGCAATTGATTGGCTCGGAACCCGGCAACGAAACCACGGCGTCCGATGGAGCAACTGCTACTCAACCAACACCGCAACCGAGCGCGGCCGACGGCAACACCAGCACCCCCGCCCCTGGCCAAGGCGAGTCCCTGGCCGCAAACACTCAGTCTAACGGACCAGATCATCCGGGAGCCGGTCCGGGCACGTCTGGTAGCACCGGCACCAGCACCCCCGCTGCTGGCCAAGGCGAGTCCTTGGCCGCAGACACCCAGTCAAACGGACCAGATCATTCGGGAACCGGTCCGGGCGCGTCTGCTGGCACCGGCGCCCCCGCCGCTGGAGGGGGCGCAGCGGTCAACCAGGGCTCGTCGGGCAACCCCGGCGAGGGACGTGGGCCGGAGGAGGGCTCTAGCCGGATTTCTGAGATGGGCCGTGGTGCTTCCCAAGGCGTCGGTGGTACCGAAGATGCGCTTGGTGAGGTTCTGGGCGGATCGAACGCGGCCCTCAGACAGGAGGAGGAGGGTGGCGTACCTTGGCCCATGGTCGGACTCGTGGGGGCTGGCCTCATCGCAGCGGCAGCCGGGCTTGGCCGGGAGGCCGGCAAGTCTGGGGGCGAGCGTAAGAAACTCGCGACGGAGATGCAGCGACCTATCGCAGAAGCTGTTGCTCGTGGTGAGAAGCCGCAGCGCCAGTTCGGTACGGCCGCATTGGGTAACCGGTCTGCCCTTCTGGGCCCTGGACTGGGGCCGGACGCTTCCCAACCCTCCACCAGAGGTATCCTCGGAACAACTCGAGCAACGTCGGGCGTGGTGGCGTGACAACCGGCGTGCAGTGGGTACCTGGAGTCCAGCTGGAACCGGACGGTCCGGCAATCGAACTTCCGGCCGGTTGGTCGGTAGGGGCCTCGCCCGACTGGCCGTCATCGTTCTGGGCATGGTCCGCAGACGATCCGAACCTGCAGCTTGGACACCTGGCAGCTGCAGCCGCTCATCCGGATGATGTAGATGGCTGGGTCGAGCGCGTCGCGTCGGACCTCGTGGATGGGCGCATTGTGAGTATCGATGAACGGTCGAACGGCAGCGTGACGGTCGTCTGGCACTGGCTCAACATGGGTGTCTCATCACTTCACGTGCAGAGCCGACTGGCCCTTTGCAGCTCCTCGGGCATCGTTTGCGCGAACACACCTGCATCGCAACTCGTTGACCTCATTCCGCTATTCGATGAGTACCTCGTCCGCGCCGCTGCGACTCTTGGTGCAGCGCAGCCTCCTACGTTGAGCGAGCTGATCGCATGAGTTCCTTCGATCGAGATCAGGGCGACCTCGTTCTCACGCCTGGAGAACTGGAGGCGTTGGGCGATTTGGCCGGTGGACGTGCTGTCCAGCCCGAGTTCCTCTCAGCGCTGCGAAACATTGGGATGCTTAATGGGGCGGATCAACCAGCTGCCGACATCAAGCAGGTGGCAACGGTGGTTGCGACAGCCGAGACTCGGTACACCTACACAAGTGTTGAGGCGGGGAGCGTCAGGGGCTATCGAATGTGGGTGAGCGAGGACGCCTTGGTTGGACACCACCTGCCGTCGGACGATACACCCGGAGTAACAACAGCGGGGCCCGTGTTGTTGGCTCCTAGCGACCGCTTACCCGTCGTACTGCTCACTTTGGCGGACATCCCTCCCCGAGGAAGCGAACCGTCAGAAATCCCTACTATGGACGGGCGAGCCTTATGGGCCTGGTTGCGGGACGATCGCATCTTGGCCCCCGACTGCCACATCCCGCCGGAACGGCTTTTTAAGATGGCTCGATCCAGTGGCAATGAAATCGTCCTGACAAGCTGCTTGATACTCGATCCTGGAGTCGTCAGAGTGACTCAGATGCTTGCCGCCGAAGCGGTGCATCTTGAGGCGGCCGCCTCACTCGATCTTGTTCAAGAGGTGTTGGAGTTGGCGGTATCGGAGCGGCACGGCATATCAGACCCTGTCAGTAGTCCGGCGACTCGAGTCGCATCATGATTGGCTGCGACCCTGATGCTGTGAAGACTCTCGCAGTGCGCTATTCGAGCCTTGCTCGAATGGTTGACGAACTTGAGGCTTTGGGACATTCTCTAAGCTCTCTAAATTGGAATGGCGATGATGCAGATACCGTGCGTTCTGATTGGCGCCGACGAATAGAACCGCAGGCAGCGGAGTCCTCAACCACGCTCCAGGAACTAAACACGATACTTTCGAGGAATGCCGATCGCCAGCGGGAGACCTCTCGCGGTATAGCAATAAGCGCGACACGGAGTGCGACGCTAGGCAGCTGGGACGTTGTTCAGAGTCAGCAGCCGTGGGATTCCCTTAAGCGCTATCAGAACTGGGTTCTTGGTCCGATGGGTGCGTTAGTTGACGCGGCCGGTGGCCTGGTTGTCGATGTGAGTGGGTACACGCGCGGCGGAGCCAGCGTCTCCGGCCATTTAAGATGGTGGCCACGCACTGCCGATCCGATGAACTCCTTCTTCGGCAGTGCAGGATCAATGAAGAGATGGGCCGGTGGGCTTAAGCTGCTCGGCCCAGCCCTTGACTTTGGAGTTGGTGCTTGGGAGCAGCACGAACACGACGTAGGCTTTGGCGCCGCTTTCCCAACGGATGTGCAGATCGGTCGGGATGTCACGAGCGGGGCAGTCGATGCTGGCATCGGATTTGTTGCTGGGTGGGTGGGCGGCTCTGCTGCTGCAGCAGCTGCAGCTGCTGCGACGCCATTCACGACTCCAGTCGGTGGAGTCGCAATAGGTGCTGGTGTGGGGATCGTAGTGAGTGTCGGCACCGAGGAAATGCTGGATTGGGCAGTCGATGAATCGGGCGCAAAGGACTGGTTAGTAGACCGGGGCGGTGAGGTTGGCGACTTCGTTGGTGACCGTGTCGATGAAGTAGCTGGCGAAATGTCCGGGGGATGGAAGGCAGTGAAGTCATGGTTTTAGGAATCACTTGGATCGCTGAGGGAGTACCTCCTCCGACTTTGGGTGCGAATATTGGAAATCAGCTCCGTTGCGGAGAGTGCTCTCGCGTTAACAAACTCGAGGGTCTATGAGATGAACTCTGAACAGCCTGTGCGGATCGAACTGAGACTGCCGGGCCAAAAGGTTCGCCTTGACGTGGACCGGGCCTGGAGCGTCATCGCCAACGCGACCGTACCGGCGGTCTCGGTCGTGGCAGAAGCGGAAAAGACATCTACCATTGAGTTCGCCGATAACGTTACGTTTACACTGTCATTACCAACTGGAGAATTGGGCCAGTTCGATACTTCTGAAGATTGTGCCGCCATCAGGGGGAACGACTTTGACCTTCGAGTATTTGATGTTGCTGGTCTCTCAATCACCTCCATTCAGACAAGCCTCACTCAGGAGGGTGGAGTCCTCGCAACTGCCTCCACCCCTTCAGAGAGATTCTCAACCTCCTGGCCTGCTCTCGAACGGATCCTGGCGAGCGCTGTGGTTCTCCCAGCAGAAGCCGAGGGGGATGATCAGTGAGCGCCCGACTCGACATTAGCGGTCTCGAGGCCCTTGGTTCATTCGTTCGAACGTCAGCGGATCCCTCGGAGGCACCTGACGGCCTCCGGTCCGCTGGCTTGTTCGATGAGGGTGGGTTGACCAACGAAGCCTCAATTTGGGGCTCGATCATTGCCGCTCCAGATCTCGACGGCGAGGTTCTTCGCCTGTTGCCCGAAAGGGTAGATCGATTTCGGCTCTGGTGTGGACCGTCTGGCTATGTGATGGCTGGGGCAGGTGGGGCGGCGGGACAAGTCGGGAGTGGGCCATTCGGGCTTCTGCTCACCGAGATCGCTCTGATCATTTCACCGGTGCTTCAGTACGGTCGAGAAGACGTTGGAAGCGCTAGTCAATTGTCGATCGACCTGGCCCAGTTGATGGTCGACGGGCCTGAGTCGCGGCAGTTCGCTCAGGATCCGTTGCTCGGGCTAACTGCCGTGCGTCCGATGGACCGTTCGGGGGGAATTGTCTTGCTCTCAACGTCCAGCGGATTGAGGGTTGGCGAGCCGATGAGTGCCGGACCAACGACGCTCTCACCAGTGACCACTTTGAGCGCCTGGGGGATGATCACCAAAGTGGTCACTAAAATGTGTCAACCGGGGAATTCGCCTGGCGGCTTTAGCCGCTAAATCGGTCCTCTACGCCTCTTCGTATGGGCGATTCTTCACATGAGCAACTTGCACCACCTCGGCGTCGTGACCTCGGCGGAACATCACGGCTCGGCCGGGCGCCGAGTCGAGCCAGTTCATCGCGTTCGGCGGTCTCCCCCCGTCGAACAGGGGGTAGTTCGCATCGCGGTCGAAATCTAGGGCGATGCCGGTGGGGCCGGTTCCCTTGAAACGTCGGAAGCTTCCGAGAGCGGAAGGGTCGAACCTGCGGATGTCAGCCGACAATACGAGGTGTACATCGACTTTCCCGAGTGCGCCGATGATGGTGGTCAGTGCGTGGTCGACCGAGCGGTCCTCTTGAGCGAGGTCGCACACCTCATCAATCAGCAGCGTGAGACCGTGGGATGCGTACAAGCCAGCGTCCATGTTGGACAGGATTTGTTGGATGGCCTCGCCAACGTCCTGACCAGTGCGCACCGCGATCCCTTCAGCATGAAGTCCTTCGGGGGCTGGCTCTCCAGATAGCCACCAGACCGGGCGGTCTGGCTGGTGGGTGACGCTGGCAAGAGCGATGGTTGCCAGTGCCGTGGTCTTTCCCGAACCGGGAGGCCCGTGGATAGCGGTGGGGGTTCGAGTGGACAGAAGGGCGGCACGAAGCCGTGCGTGGCCAAGCCCGATTGACAGTTCGCCCTCCCGCACCGTGCGGTGATCGAGTTGTTCAGACGCGACGAGGTCTGGGAAGTTCGGTACCGAGGGGGTTGATGGCTGGGCTGCGGTGAGGTTGCCAAACCGGCCGTTCTCGGGCGGAACGGGAAGACTCCAAGCCTCGATCAAGGCTGTCTGGTCCTCGGCGGTAACGATCAGCGGCGGAGCTTCTGCGCTATCTAGGTCACTCTCCATCGGTGGCTGTTCCTCGGCGATGCGCAGGCGAATCGCCTCGACATCAGCCGGTACCGCCAGTTGGAGCTGGTGCTTCTTGTCGATCGTGCAACGACCGGGAGGTGGGTCCTCGGGGAGAACGTCTGCCTTGACACCATGATCCATCAGCAGCGCTGGTGGTCCCGACATCACCAGATGGGTCGACATGGCGGATCTGGTTGGCCCGTCGCCTTCGTTGGATCGAGTCGAGGTCAGTACGACGTGCACCCCGGCCGCACGACCCTCCTGGCAGATCCGCCGGAACATCCCGACATACTCGCCTTGTCGGTGCTGCGCATCGAGGAACCCGTAGAACGAATCAAAGCCATCAACCATCAAGAGGATTCGCGGCAAGCGCTGATGGCCGAGCAGATCGTTGAGCCCTTCGAAGCTGGTGGCCCCACGAGCGCTCTGGGCAGATACGCGGAGCTGGATCTCCTCCGCGAGCCAGGTGATCAGGCGGATCACACGGTCCACGTCGCTTTCACCCAGGACGCTGCCCACGCTGGCGAGTTCCTCGAGCGCTCCCAATTGCAGACCGGCGAAATCCAGCACGTAGACAGACCAATTGTTGGCGGCCGAATCCACGCTGGTCGCGAGGGCCAACGATCGCAGAGCCGATGTCTTGCCACTCGATCCTCCGCCGAAGATATGGAGGTTGCCGTTATCGAAATCGTGGTAGCGGTCGGCGTAGGTTTGGTGCTCCGGGATGTCCTGTATGCCGAGGAAGAGGGCGGCGTTGTGAGCCAGAACTGGCCGATCGGGGTTGACCAGTGGAATGGCCTCAGGAAGCGGAGGTCTCCATGGGATGTACACGTGCCCGAGCGTGCCAGCTGCCCGAAGCGTGTCGGCCGCCTGGTTGAAGACTTCGGAGAGGCGGGCGAGATGACTTCTGCGCTCTTCCGGAAGGGCATGGTCGTACCAGGTCGGTTCGGTCTCGGGCGGTGCGGGAGGGGCCGTCGCTCCGGTGAGCGTGAAGGAGAGAGCCTCGATGTCCTCCGCTCGCGGAGGCTCCCCGGTGTCGCCAACGTAGGCCGACTGGAACACCTCCACGTCCTGAGCGCCGCGTCGTACCGCGCCTCGCCCCGGCACCTTGGGGAAGAACGCTGCAGCCGGCGACCGCAGGACGTCGTTCGAGTTTTCGGGTGCCGCCACGCGAAGGGCGATCCGCAAGTTGGTGTTCGATCGGATGTTGTCGTTGATGCTCGTCGCCGGGTTCTGGGTGGCGAGAATGAGGTGCATGCCCAGGCTGCGGCCTCGTGCGGCGATGTCGACCACGCCGTCGACAAACTCGGGGATCTCTTCCCGGAGCGCAGCGAATTCGTCCACCACGATCACCAAACTTGCGGGCAGATCGGCAGCGTCCGCCCGACCCTGCCGAACCAGTTCGGCCAGGTCGGCCATGTCACGCGGGGCGTGTCGGCGATACTTGTTCAGGAGTTCCTCGCGCCGATGAAGTTCCGCCCGGAGGCTGGTCTCCACTCGGCGAACCTCAGCGATGTCCAGGTCGGTGATCATTCCGACAGAGTGCGGAAACTGCACGCACTTGCCGAACGCAGCCCCGCCCTTGTAGTCGACGAACAAGAAGTTCACTTCCGCAGGACCGTACGTGGCGGCCATCGAGGTCACCATGGTCTGCAACAACTCGCTTTTTCCCGATCCGGTAGTGCCAGCGATGAGGGCATGGGGACCGTCTTTGCGGAGATCGACGACCAGCCGGTTCGAGGTGCCTCCGTCGAAGGCTCCGAGCAGGATGTGCAGGTGACCGTGACGGTCGGAGGCTCCCAACTCGTTACCCCACCAGGTGCCCTCTCCAGACCACCAGCGCAGGACGGAAGCAGGGCCATTCAGCACGTCTGGATCGCCGAGCAGTTCCACCAGCGTGACCCCGTCGGGCAGGTTGCCGGATGCGTACACCTTGCGGTTGGCGTCCGTAAGCGGCGCCAGCGCCAATGCCACGTTCCGTGATGACGCTTCATCCAGGCTGTCGAGGGCGACGTCGACGACCCGTTCGCCGGTCTCAGCATCGGCCAATTCGCCACCATCTCCAGTTTGGTTGATCAGCACCATGGCGCGACACCCCAAGGGTACGTATTCGACCCGCTCGTCGATCCATACGAAGTACACCCGGGTTGGTGGGCCGGTTTCCAGTAGCCGTTGCATCCTGGATCGCTCGATCTTGAGGGCACCATCGACCAGCACCACCACTGCGGGTTCCGCCTCCGATCCGGGCTGCCCCTCGGCACGGCGGTCGATGGTCGCCTCGATCGCCGACAATGTGGGTTGAGCATCGTTCTCGCCGACGGCGATGGGCCAATGCTGGAGCACGGTGTTTGCGGACCGCACATGCGGGAGCCACTTGATCCAGTCCCATCGGTCCAGTGCGTACTGGTCGCTCAGTAGCGCAGCGAGGACCGCCTCTGACGGGCTGTGGAGGGCAAACAGCTGCGTGAGGTAGGAAGCAGCATGGGTGATCGCATTACGACGCGCCCCCACGATGGCGATCGCTCCCCGCTCCCGCACACCTAGCGAGACCGGCATGCCCTCTACATATCGCTGCGATTCGACCAACGCCCGAAGTCGACCGATTGACTCTTGGTCGCCCTTCTTGTAGCTGACTTCGATCTCATGAGCGGTCGGGAGTTTGGCGAGCCCAACGCGCAATGACAGAAAGTCGTCGTCAGTTGGCTCGCGCTCCCAAAGCCGGAGCTGATGGCGAAGCGCCTGCGGTACCAAGTCAGCTGCACCCGGGAGATTCTTTTTGCGGAGGTCCTTCTCGGCAAACGCGAGTTGCCGCAGGTTGTTGGCGACGGCGACCGAGGCCTCCCACCATTCGAGCTTGGCCTTGATGAAGTCAGCCTTGCCAGACCGGCGGGACTCGAAAATGCCAGCGACCAAGAGCATGGGGCTCATGACGTAGAAGATGGCGAACGAACTGCCCCCGCGGCTGCTCGTGACGATGATCATCACCAGCGCCATGAGCAGGGTGCCTGCCAGCGTCACCCAGGGGAACTTGGCAGACTTCGGTTTTTCGGGAGTCTCGGGAAACTCGATCTTCTCTGAGCGAAAGCGAGCGAACACCCGGGGAGATCGGTTGAATTGAAGGTCGACCTCCGAGCTTCGGTCCAGATGCCGACCAGGCTCGAACTGCAGGACTGAATCTCCCAAGCGGATCAACGCTCCAGCGTCGAGGCGAGCGCGTTGCACCTCGGCCCCGTCGACCACCACCTTGTTGGTCGACCCTTTGTCCACAATCTCAAAAGGTTCGCCAGCGATCACCTC
>JACDJC010004151.1_pt1 | contig 10038 bp, 7 predicted proteins | sample 7454191 | NCBI WGS metagenome assembly JACDJC01 (sample SAMN14253291, study PRJNA609438) | sludge metagenome | isolation source: sludge after 25d culture with pyrite and EDTA | collected 2018-12-20
CGCTGGCGGCATCGTCAATAAATTATTCTTTGTTGCGCTTTTTTCCGAAACATCTATTCTTCGAGGACGCCAGCGGCGCGCATCCACCGCGCGCGACCGGCACCACGACGAGGGAACACCCCATGGCAGCAACCCACAAGTCGCCCCGTCACGCCGCCCCGAATGCCGCAAAGTCCGGCCTCGGCGGCTGGCTGCTCGCACTCGCCGTGATCGCGCTGGCGGGCTGTGCAGCCGCTCCGACGGCCCCATCCAGCGGCACGCCATCCGCGCAGCTTTCCGACACGACAGGGGTGCCCGGCGTCACGGCCGAGCGGCTCACGCCCGGCTACTGGATCGCGCGGCTCGACGCGCCCGGAGCGCCGGTGCTGGATGCCGCGCAGATCGCGGCCCAGAACGCACGCCTCACGGCGCAGGATCCGAGCGTGGCGGACATGGCCGCGCTGCCGGCATCGCTGTCCGCCGCCGACGTGCGCGCCCGCATCGAAGCGATCTCCGCGCCGCCCTCGCGCACGCTGTTCGATGGCGATGGCCGCGAGGTTCCGGCGACGCGCGTCGATGCGCTGCTCGACGCGCTCGCGCTCGACGCGATCGCCGACGAGGTCGCGCCGCGCTTCGGCCTGGTCACGCGCCGCGCCGACCTGCGCACCTTCCCGACCGCGCAGCGCGTCTTTTCGCGCCGCGGCGATACCGACATCGACCGCTTCCAGGAATCCGCGCTGTTTCCCGGCACGCCCGTGGCGGTGCTGCACGCGAGCCGCGACGGGCAGTGGTGGTTCGTCGCCAGCCGGCTCTACTCGGCCTGGATCGAAGCCGACCGCGTGGCGCTGGGCGAGCGCGACGAGGTGCTCGGCTTCGCCGCGCAGCCGCCCTGGCTGGTGGTCACCGGTGCCGGGGTTCGCACCGTCTTCACGCCCGAAGCGCCGCAGGCTTCCGACCTGGCGCTCGACATGGGCCTGCGCCTGCCGCTGATCGCCGATTGGCCGCGGGACAAGGCGGTGAACGGCCAGTTCGCCTACGCCAGCCACGTCGTCGCGCTGCCGGCGCGCGATGCGCAGGGCGCGCTGGAGATCGTTCCGGCGCTGGTGCCGCGCAGCGCCGACGTGCATACCGACTACCTGCCGCTGACCCGCGCCAACCTGATAACGCAGGCCTTCAAGTTCCTGGGCGAGCGCTACGGCTGGGGCCACTCCTACGGCACCCGCGACTGCAGCGGCTTCGTTTCCGAGGTCTACCGCAGCTTCGGCGTGGAGCTGCCGCGCAACACCCGCGACCAGGGCGTGAGCACCGCCTTCGACCGCATCGCCTTCACCGAGGCCGACGACCACGCCGCGCGCATGGCCGTGCTGCGCAATCTGGAGGTGGGCGACCTGGTCTACATCCCCGGCCACGTGATGTTGGTGATAGGACGCGAGGACGGCGAGGTCTGGCTGATCCACGACACCACCGGCATGCGCTACCGCGATGGCTCCGGCGCGATCGTGACGGTTCCGCTCAACCAGGTCGCGGTCACTCCGCTCTTTGCCCTGCTGGGCGATTCGGGTACGCCCTACGTCGATTTCATCTACAGCATCCAGCGCATCCGAGCGACCCCTTCCCGATGAAAATCACCCACTTCTCGCTGGGCCAGATCCGCGTCCCGCTGAAAACCCCGTTCAAGACCGCGCTGCGCACGGTGGAGATGATCGAGGACATCATCGTCACCCTGCACACCGACACCGGCCACGTCGGCTACGGCGAAGCGCCGGCGACGGCGGTGATCACCGGCGACACCCACGGTTCGATCATCGAGGCCATCCGCCACTTCATCGGCCCGCGCCTGATCGGCCAGGAAGTGGCCGACCTCAACCACGCGGTGCGGCTGATCCAGACCGCGCTGGAGCGCAACACCAGCGCCAAGGCGGCGGTGGAGATCGCGCTCTACGACCTCTGGGGCCAGCGCTACGGCGCGCCGCTCTACCAGATGCTGGGCGGCGGCGAGCCGGTCATCAGCACCGACATCACCATCAGCGTGGACCACATCGACAAGATGGTGGCCGACTCGCTCTCGGCGATCGAGCGCGGCTTCAGTTCGCTCAAGATCAAGGTCGGCAAGGACATCGGCCTGGACGTGGAACGGGTCAAGGCGATCTACGCCGCGGTCGAGGATCGCGCCCTGCTGCGCCTGGATGCCAACCAGGGCTGGAGCGCCAAGCAGGCGGTCCACGCCATGCACGCGCTGGAAGACGCCGGCATCCGGCTGGAGCTGCTCGAGCAGCCGGTAAAGGCGCGCGACCTCAAGGGCCTCAAGTACGTCACCGAGCGCATCCACACCCCGGTGATGGCCGATGAAAGCGTGTTCGGGCCGCAGGAAGTGCTGGACCTGGTGCGGATGCGCGCCGCCGACATCATCAACATCAAGCTGATGAAGACCGGCGGGCTTTCCGGTGCCATCCTCACCGCCGATCTCGCCGCGCTCTACGGGGTGGACTGCATGATCGGCTGCATGCTCGAATCGAGCATCAGCGTCGCGGCGGCGGTGCACCTGGCCGTGGCCAAATCCGACATCATCACCAAGGTCGATCTCGACGGCCCGTCGCTGTGCCAGTTCGATCCGGTCGAAGGCGGGGTGATGTTCAACGAATCGGAAATCTCCATCACCGATGCGCCGGGCCTGGGCATCCGTTCGATCCGCGGGCTGCAGTCGCTGGATTGATCGTCCTGGCCGAACGCGGCGACCGGGGGAAACCCGCATGTCCTCACTGCTGAAAATCCGCGCGGAACGCGACCAGATGTCGGCCATCGAGCGACGCATCGCGGACTTCCTGCTCGACAACGCCCACCTGCTGCGCGACTACTCGTCCCAGCAGCTGGCCAGCGCGCTGGGAATCAGCCAGTCGAGTGTGGTCAAGTTCAGCCAGAAGCTCGGCTTCAAGGGCTATCCCGACCTCAAGTACTCCATCGGCGAGGAGCTGGCGCGCAGCGACGCGGACGGCGACGACGCGGAGGGCCACGGCAACGGCGGCGATACCGCGGCCGATGCGCTGTGGCGCGCCAAGAGCGCGGCGCAGGAGGAAACCGCGCTGGTCAGCCCTGCGACGCAGGTCAATGCCGCCACCGCCCTGCTCTCCGGTGCCGCGCGGGTGCTGGTGCACGGGCGCGGCGAGGACGGGCTGCATGCGACCATCTTCGCGGCGCGGTTGGCGCAGCTGGGGATTGCCGCGGTTTCGCACAGCGACGCCACGCTCGCCATTCCCGCGCTCAGCGCCCTGGGTGCCGGCGATGCGCTGGTGGTTCTGTCCGAACACGGCGGGCACGCGGAAACGCTCGGCCTGGTTCGCACTGCGCGCACCAACGGCGCCCGCGCCATCACCGTGACACGCCACTCCGCCAACCCGCTGCGCGCCAGCGCCGACATCGCCCTCCTGGTCTCGGCGCACGATGCCGAGCCGCACGTCGAAGCGATGGCGTTTCGCAGCGCCATGCAGCACCTCCTTGATGCCCTGGTGCTGCGTCTCTGGCAATCTGACCGCCGCCACCGCGAACACTTCGCCCAAACCCGCGAACGCCTGCAACTTCTCGAGAACCCGTGACGATGCCGCGACTCTTCCTGCACACCCTCTTCTCCGTCGCCGCGCTCGGCCTGCTGCTGACCGCCTGCACCACGCAACCGCCCCGCCCTGCTGCTGCCGCCGGATCGCCCGAAGCCGCCGCCGAAGCCGCCGCCGCGCCGACGTCGGCGTCCGCCGTGGGCCGCTATCCGGTCGCCAACGCCGGCCAGGTGGTCGTGGTGACCGCCTCGGGCTGGGACGCGACCGAAGGCGAACTGCAGCGCTTCGAGCGCGACGGCATGTCCTGGCACCGGATCGGCGCGCCCGAAGCGGTCAGCCTGGGCCGCAGCGGCCTGGCCTGGGGCCAGGGCCGCCACGCGATGCCGCAGGGCGATGGCCCGATCAAGCGCGAAGGCGATGGCCGCTCGCCCGCCGGCGTCTTCGACCTGCCCGGTGCCTTCGGCTATGGCCCCACCGGCCACAGCCTGATGCCATACGAGGCGATGGACGCCAGCGACTGGTGCATCGACGTGGATACCTCGCCCTTCTACAACCGCATCATCGACGCGCGCCAGGAGGGCGAAGCCGCGGTCGCCGGTTCCAGCGAGCCGATGCGGCTGGATCTGCACAACGCGGGCGACGATCGCTACGCGCTGGGACTGAAGGTGGCGCACAACCCGGCCAACGTGCCCGGCCAGGGCAGCTGCATCTTCATGCACCTGTGGCGCAGGCCCGGCGAGACCACCGCCGGCTGCACCGCGATGAGCGATTCGACCATGCTGACCCTGCTGTCATGGCTCGATCCGCAGCGCCATCCGGTGCTGGTGCTCCTGCCCGAAGCCGAATACGCGCGGCTGCGCAGCGCCTGGAACCTGCCTGCCGTGCAGGTATCGCGATGAAGCGTCCCGGCCCCACGGCGCGGGTGCTGGTCGGCCTGGTACTGGGTGCGCTGATTGGCCTGACTCTGGCGTACTGGTTCCCGGAACAGGCCCCGCGCGCCGCCGCCTTCGCGCGCCCCATCGGATCGCTCTGGCTCGCGGGCCTGCAGATGACCGTCGCACCGCTGGTGTTTTCGCTGGTGGTGCTTGGCGTTGCCACGGCCAGCGATGCCGCCGCGTCCGGTCGCGTCGCGCGGCGCGCGCTGATCACCTTCGTGGTCCTGCTCACCGGTTTCGCGCTCTATGCCGCAGCGCTGGCACCGGTGCTGCTGTCCTTCTTCCCGCACAGCGCCTCGCTGGCCGAAACCCTGCGCGGGGCGACGAGCGCGGTGGCCGATGCGCCCGTGCCCTCGCTCGGCGACTGGATCGCCGGCGCGATCCCGACCAACGCGATCATGGCCGCCGCGCAGAACGCGATGCTGCCGCTGGTGGTGTTCTCGCTGTTCTTCGGTTTCGCGCTGACCCGCCTGGTGCCCGAGCGGCGCGATCCGCTGCTCGCCATCTGCCGCGGGCTGGCCGATGCCATGATCGTGATCGTGCACTGGATGCTGCTGGCCGCACCGCTCGGCGTCTTCGCCCTGATCCTCGTCGTCTGCACCAGCGCCGGCATCGGCGTGATCGGCGCACTGGTGGGCTACATCGGCCTGCTGGTCGCGCTGTACCTGGGGGCCACGGCAATCTGCTATCCCATCGTGTGGCTGGTGGCGCGCGAATCGCCGTTGCGCTTTGCCAAGGGCATCCTGCCGGCACAGGTCGTGGCGGCCAGCACCCAGTCCTCGCTCGCCACGTTGCCTTCCATGATCGAATCGGCCGGCGAGCGCCTGGGCTACCGCCGCAACGTGGTGGCCCTGGTGCTGCCGATGGCGGTCACGCTGTTCCGCATCACCAGCCCGGTGCAGTACATCGGTGCGGCCTGCTTCATCGCCTGGGCCATCGGGGTGGAACTCTCCGCCCTGCAGCTGGGCGCGGCGGCGGCGCTGTCGGTGGTGATCAGCCTGGGCTCGGTGGGCCTTCCCGGGCAGGTCAGCTTCATGGCCACGGTGATGCCGGTGTCCCAGTCGCTGGGGCTGCCGGTGGAGCCGCTCGGCCTCCTGCTTGCCGTCGATACCATTCCCGATGTGTTCGCCACCACCGGCAACGTCACCGGCGACCTCACCGCGACTGCCATCGTCAACCAGCGCAGCAGCGACATCCCCAACGTCTCGCCCGAGGACATTCCCGCATGAAGCGCACCCTTGCCCTGATCCTGCTGTTCGCCGCCGCGCCCGCGGTGGCGCAGGTGTCGCCCGAGGCGCGCGCCCTGCACGAGCGCCTGCTGACGCTCGATTCGCACCTGGATACGCCGGTGTACTTCTCCCTGCCCGGCTGGAATCCCGCGCAGCGTCACGCGCTGGAAACCGACCTTTCCCAGGTCGACATCCCGCGCATGCGCGAAGGCGGCCTCGACGGCGGCTTCTTCGTCATCTACACCGACCCGGGCGAACGCACGCCCGAAGCCCAGCGCGCCGCGCGCGACCACGCCCTGGCGCGGCTGGTGACGATCCGCGAAACCCTGGCCGCGCATCCGGATGACTTGGCATTGGCATTGCGTGCCGACGACGCCGCGCGCATCGCCGCCAGCGGCAAACGCTTCGCGTACCTGAGCATGGAAAACGCCAGTCCGCTGGCGCTTGACCCGACGCTGCTGGATTTCCACTACGCCCAGGGTCTGCGCATGCTCGGTCTGGTGCATGTGCAGAACAACGAGTTCGCCGATTCCTCCACCGACAAGGCCGGCCCGGAGTGGAACGGCCTCAGCCCCGCCGGCCGCGATCTCATCGCCCGCGCCAACCGCCTCGGGCTGATGATCGACCTCTCCCACGCCTCGGACGCCGCCTTCGACCAGGCGCTGGAGGCCTCGCGCACGCCCATCGTGCTCTCGCACACCAGCGCCAAGGCGCTCTACGACCACCCGCGCAACCTCGACGACGCGCGCATCCGCGCGCTCGCCGAAAAAGGCGGCGTGATCCAGGTCAACGCCTATCCCGGCTACCTCGCCGACGAGCACAAGAGCCCCGAGCGCCAGGCCGCCATCGACGCCGCCACCGGCCCCTTCTGGGACGGCAGCGCCGATTCCGCAGAAAAGCGCCAGGCGCTCGCCGACGCCTACTTCAAGGCCCAGCGCGACTTCCCCGTGCCGCGCACCACCCTTGACGACTTCATGCGCCATCTCCTGCACATCATCGAAATTGCCGGCCCCGAGCACGTCGGCCTGGGTGCCGACTTCGACGGTGCCGGTGGCCTTGCCAGCGTCGGCCTCGAAGACGTCACCGCCCTGCCCCGCATCACCGAGCGCCTCCTCGCGGAAGGCTTCAGCGAAAGCCAGATCGCCGGCTTCTGGAGCGGCAACCTCCTGCGCGTGATGCGCCAGGTGGAAGCGGCGCGGGAGTAATCGCGCCGCGGGCCGTGCCTTGCGGCGGCTGGCCCACGTCGCCCAAGCCCATTGCGCTGTGCCAGAACGCCCTGCCTGCGGCGCAACCAGCCTGTCATCGGCCGTGCGCATTTCACATTGTGTGACATTCGCATGATTCTGTGCATAATTCGCAGTGAGTCACCACTGCGGTGCGCTCGATTGAAAATGTCCGGATAAACACTTGTACGCGGGCATCCGGCACCTGCAGGTAGAGTTCCCGGTGCGGTGCCGAAACCATTCCGTATCGCTGATGCAGAACGGGACAGAAGTGTTCCAAGTGAAACCCATCCAATCTCCATTGCCAAGGTCATCCCATGTCCGTGCTGCTACGCTCGTCGCGACTTAATGATGTCTACATCTTCCCGTTTGCGCCTTCGCTTACTTGCGCTGGACTGCTTCTTGCCTTCCTCCTGACAAGTGCCGCAGGAACTGGACAGGCAAGCGCACAGGTGCGTGCGACCTGTGAAACCCAGCGAGACGATGTGATTCATAAATACGTTGAGCGCACGCGGAATTGGTCACCCAGCACTTATCAACTGGGCGCGGTGGCAAGCCGCGGCGAAAATGAGATGCTGGCAACCTATCGAATAGATCCCGAGCGACGCTTGCAGCTTGCATCCCACGCAGTCGCACCGTTCGAAGTGTATCTGGACCTGAAAGATTGCCGCGTGGTTGGTGAGTACGTCTACTGGCGCGAGCGAATTCGCCTTGCCGACCAAGCTGGTGAGGGGGCATGATGAAGATTCGCCTTTTTATTCTCCTCACGCTTGCAACGGCATTTAGCGCACAAGCACAGCAGAGACAGGATCAGCAGCAGTATACTTGGGAAGAGTTCGCCAAACGCCTTGAGCGAAGCCAGACCGTGCCGGTTCACGGGCCGGATGCTGTCGGTGATCAGATCAACCTGTCAAATGGTGCCCTCTCGTTCGAGGCAACGGACGTAGATCTGCCAGGCAATGATGCGCTACCGGTTCGAATCACCCGCAAGCTCATCGTTGGCGAACAGAACCGATACCAGGGAATGATGGCTGACTGGGAGATCCAGGTGCCGCACGTCAAGGCCCAGGTTCCCGGCAACTGGGAATTGGGCGCGCCGGCCACTGGCAATCGATGCACCAGCGATGGCGTCCCCGCAATACCCTATCCCTTTGCACTTGAAGACGTCTGGCATGGAATATTCATTGAGATGCCGGGCTATAGTGGCGAACTCTTGCGCACCTTGCCGACGACAGCGCGCCCGAGTGACGGGAAAACATACCTATGGACGGGAGGCGACCAGATACATGTTTCCTGCCTGACCACCATTCAGAACGGCAGTGGCGAAGGCTTTCTCGCCGTCGCGCCCGATGGTACGCGCTACTGGTTCAACTGGATGGCACAGAAAAGTGGCAGCACGGTGAAACAGCTTGAGATTCTCCTTTCAGGGAATCCCATCACGTACTTCCTTGGGCGAAGGAATAATTATCTCTATGTCACGCGAATCGAGGATCGATTCGGCAACTATGTCAACTACACTTACTCCAACGCGTGGAACCAGCCAGCGCGGCTGACAGCCATCAGCGCAAGCGACGGACGAACGATCAACCTCACTTACAGCAGCAACAGGGTGTCGAGCATCAGCAACGGTTCGCGCGTCTGGACCTATGCCTACGGCACAACCCCGCGTTCGCGCGTCACTCTCACCCAAGTCACGCTGCCCGATGCCAGTGCATGGACTTTCGCACTGGCCTCATTTACAGATGCTCGCATCGACTATCTGAAGGTCTATCCAGGCGGAGAGGTCATACGCGATTGTTTTTCCAATGAAGAGCCGCAGAACAGCACCGAAATTCTCACGGGTGCCATAACGCATCCATCCGGTGCGCGTGGCACCTTCCGCATGGAACTGTTCGAGCATGGGCGCAGCAGCGTTCCCGTCAGTTGCAAGGGCGTCCGATCACTGTCAACCGGCGGTGGAACGCTGGGCAATGACCCCAACGACGACGTCAATATTTATGCGATTTCCGCCTACAGCTGGACATTGATGCGCAAAACGATCGATGGCCCCGGTGTTACCCCCGCCACCTGGAATTACAGCTACACGCCGAACTTCAGCCATTACTTTCACCCCGGGACGAGCTACGACTGGCCGGTCTGTCCCGTCGGATTCAACTGCGGGCAGCCTCCCTGCACCTCCGACTCCTGCGCCCAAGCGAGCATCACGACGGTAAACGGACCGGATGGAGAGCGAACTCGCTACCACTTCGGCAATACATACGAGTACAACGAAGGCAAGCTGATCAAAGTCGAGCATGGGCTCGGGACAAGCACGCTGTCCACCACCAGCTACACCTACGACTTGTCGCGAGCAAACCAAAGCTACCCAGCGCGCTATGGCCAGAGTACGCGGGCCAGCAACGACGGTTTTGCCGACATGTATCACCGCCCTCTGATCAGCGAACACACGATTCGCCAGAACGCGCAGTTCAGCCGCACCCACAGCCTGTTCAATTCCTTCGCCCAGCCGCTTCGAGTCAGGCGCGAGAGCACTCTCGGTCATCAGGTCACCGAGGATTACACCTACGAGAACAACCTGAGCAAATGGGTGCTCGGCCAGGTTAAAACCGTCTCCTGCGTCAGCTCTTCGCGTCCGGGCTGCAGCGCCTCGCCGCTACTGCGTGAAACCATTTACGATCCCGTCCATGCTCTACCTCAGACCGAAAGGCAATTCGGCCAGACCCTGCGAACGCTTACCTGGAACACAACTGCTGCCGTCTCGAGCGGCCAGCGCGGCACTCTAGACGCGGTGACAGACGGCCGCGGCTACGCCACTACGCTTTCAAACTGGTACCGCGGGGTGCCGCGCACCATCAAGTACCCCGCCACGCCCGAGGCGCCGGGCGGAGCCATCCGTACTGCCGTCGTGAATTTCCTCGGCGAGATCACCCAGGTCACCGACGAGCTGGGCTACGCCACCGGCTACAGCTACGACTCGATGGGCCGGCTGTCCGGCATTACCTGGCCCACGGGCGACAGCACCACCTGGACGCCCACCACGCGCAGCTTCGTGAAGGTGAACACGGCGGAGTTCGGCATTCCCGCCGGCCACTGGCGCCTCACCGAGACCACCGGCAACGCCGTC
>JACDJC010004153.1_pt1 | contig 10037 bp, 6 predicted proteins | sample 7454191 | NCBI WGS metagenome assembly JACDJC01 (sample SAMN14253291, study PRJNA609438) | sludge metagenome | isolation source: sludge after 25d culture with pyrite and EDTA | collected 2018-12-20
CGGCGCTTGTCGCTGCGGTCAGCCACCAGTCCGGCCCAGGCCCCCAGGATCAGCACCGGGGCGAACTGGCAGGCGACGAGCAGCCCCACGGCGACGCCGTCGCCCGTCAGGTCGAGCACCAGCAGGGTCTGAGCGATCAGGGTGAGCCAGTTCCCGATCTGGGAGATCCCCTGGCCCATGAAGAAGAGCCGGAAGTTCCGGACCCGGAACGACGCGAACGTCTCCCGCGTGGCGGAGGTGAGACGGTCACCCATGGGCACGTGACGTTACGGCTGCGTTGACGCTGCGCACCGGGGCGGAGCGGCACCGAGCACCTGCGGCATCGGCGGCACCGGAGTCAGTCATCCTGGGCGGCGGTCACGGGCCCAGTTCCTCCAGGATGGCGGCGTCGAGCGGGACGGGCCGGTCCGGGTCGGGAGTGCCCGGAAAGCGGTCGACCTCGCGGAGGGCGGGGAAGGCCACCCACCAGGTGCCGGCGATGGCGATGGTGGCCACCCCACCCAGTACGACGGCTCCGGCCGGCCCGAGGATCTGGCCGGCCACGCCGGACTCGAAGGCGCCCAGTTCGTTGGAGCCGCCGATGAAGACGTTCTCCACGGCCAGCACCCGGCCCCGCATCTCCGGGGGGACGACCAATGGCACGAGGGTGGCGCGGATGAAGACGCTGATGGCGTCGGCCCCCGACAGCACGAGCATGGCGACGAACGCCACGGCGTAGACCGTCGTCAGGCCCAGGGCGAGGGTGCCCAGCCCGAACAGGGCGACGGCGTAGAGCAGGGTGCGACCGACCCGACGGACGACGGGGCGGCGAGTCAGGACGAGGGTCACCGCGGCGGCGCCGATGCCGCCGGCCGCGCGCAGCCAGCCGAGGCCGACCGCGCCGACCCCCAGCCGCTCCTCGGCGATGGCGGGCAGGAGCGCGACGGCACCGCCGAAGAGGACGGCGAAGAGGTCGAGGGAGATGGCTCCCAGCAGCACCGGGTGGTGGCGGATGAACTTCAGGCCCTCCAAGGCGTGGCTCAGCCCGGGCCGGGCCGCCTCCTCCTCGGGCGTCTCGACGGCCTCGCGCTCCTCGACCGGTCGCAGCTTGATGAACGGGTAGGCCGCGGCGCTCAACAGGTGGAGGACGCCGACGGCGATGAAGGGGGCCAACGGATCAACGGCGTAGAGCGTCCCGCCGATCACCGGCCCGACGATGATCGCCGCCTGCCAGGTGGCCGAGTGGCGGGCCACCAGCCAGGGCAGGCCCTCAGGCGGAAGGATGTCGGCGGGCAGAGCACGGGTCGCCGGTGAGGTGAAGGCCCCGGCGGTGCCGCTGACCACGATCAGGGCGAAGATCGGCCCGACCGCCGTGGGGTCCGAGGCGACGTAGGCGGCGACGGCGAAGCCCACGGCGGCCTCGACCACGGCGCCCCCGCCGGACACGATCCGCCGGTCGAACCGGTCGGCCACGGCGCCGGCCACCAGGACCAGGAGCAGGACGGGCAGGAACTCGGCCAGTCCGATGAGGCCGAGGTCCAGCTCCCGCCCGGTCAGGTCGAACACCAGCACGCCGAGCGAGGTCAGCCACGCCAGGTGCGCCGTGGTGCGCAGGAACGTCGATCCGATCAGCGCCCGGACCGACGGCCCCCAGTAGCTGGTCACCCCCGGGTCACGACGAGAAGCGGGCTTCGGCGGCCTCGAGCTTCTCGGCGGCCTGCTCGAAGGCCTTCATGGCCTGGGCGGCCTCGGTCTTGGCGGCGTCGTGACGGCGGGCCACGTCGGCCACCTCCTCGGGCCGGTCGTAGAGCTCCGGGTCGGCCAACTGCTTCTCCAGCTTGGTGACCGAGTCCTCGGCCTTCTGCCAGCGCTTCTCGGCCGCCTTCATGGCGTCCTTCAGCGGCTTGGTCACCCCGGCCCGCTCCTGGCGCCGCTCGGCTGCGGTGCGCCGGTCGGCGTTGCGGCCGTCGCCGTGGGTCCCCGTGCGGGGGGCGGAGCGCACCGGCCCACCGTCGCCGCGCGGCGTGAGGATCGACTCGTCCACGCCGTCGTGCCAGGTCGCCTTTCCGCCCCGGACCTCGATCAGGGACGTCGCGACCGAGCGGATCAGGTGCCGGTCGTGGGTGACGAGCAGGACGGTGCCCTCATAGGCCCGCAGGGCGTCTTCGAGGATGTCGCAGCTGGGCAGGTCGAGGTGGTTGGTGGGCTCGTCGAGCACCAGCAGGTTGTGGGGCTCCACCATGATCTTGCCCAGCGCCAGGCGGGTGCGCTCGCCACCGGAGAGGTCGCTGACCCGGCGATCGGCGGCGTCACCGCTGAAGCCGAAGCTGCCGAGCAGCGTGCGTCGGTTGCGGCCGGCGGCCTCCGGCACGCTGGCGGAGAACTCCTCGACGACCCGTTTGGTGCCGTCGAGGGCGTCGGCCTGGTGCTGCTCGAAGCTGGCGATCTCGATGTTGTTGCCGAGGGCGATGGTGCCCGCGGTCGGCTCCAGCTCACCGAGCAGGACCTTGAGCAGGGTGGTCTTGCCCGCCCCGTTCGGCCCGATGAGGCCGATGCGCATGCCCCGTTCGATCACCACGTCGACCCCGGTGAGGACCGGGGGCTCGTCGTCGTAGCCGACGTCGACGCCGTGCAGCTCGGCCACGACCCGGGACGAGCGGGGCGGGGGGGCGAAGGCGAACTTGGCCTTGAGGGTCTCGTCGTCGGGGACGGTGATGCGCTCGATCTTCTCCAGCGCCTTGACCCGGCTCTGGACCTGACGGGCCTTGGTCGCCTTGTACCGGAAGCGCTCGATGAACTGCTCGGTTTTGGCCAACTGCTTGGCCTGCCGGTTGGCGGCGGCCTCGAGCCGCTCGAGGTTGGCCTCCCGTTCGAGGACGAACTCGGCGAACCCGCCCACGTACTCGGTGGCGGACTCGTGGCTCAGCTCGATGACCCGGTTGGCCACCCCGTCGATGAAGTCCCGGTCGTGGCTGACGAAGAGGACCGCGCCGCGGTAAGCCGACAGGTACTGCTCCAGCCAGCCGACGGAGTCGACGTCGAGGTGGTTGGTGGGCTCGTCGAGGAGCAGGACGTCGGGGTCGCTCAGGAGCAGGCGGGCCAACAGCACCCGCATGCGCCAGCCGCCGGAGAGCTCGCGGACCGGCCGGCGGGAGTCCTCGGGCGTGAAGCCCAGCCCGCCCAGGATGCGCTCGGCCTCGGCCTGCAGGCCGTAGCCGCCCAGGCCCTCGAAGCGGGACTGGACGTCGCCGTATTCCTCCAGGACCCCCTGGTCGCCGGCGGTGAGCCGGGCCTCGAGGTCCTCGAGGCGGGCGTGGAGCTCGGCGAGGGGGCCGCCCCCGTCGAGGGTCTCGTCCAGGACGGTGCCCGAGGAGACGACCGGCTTGTCCTGGGGCAGGTAGCCGACCCGGAGGTCGGCGGAGCGGTGGACCTCGCCGGCGTCGGGCAGTTGCTGGCCCATGACGATCTCCAGCAGCGTGGTCTTGCCGACCCCGTTGGCGCCCACGAGCGCGACCCGACGCCCGTCGCCGAGGACGAAGGTGACGCCCCGGAACAACGTCCGGTTGCCGTGGGCTTTGGCCAGCCCGGAGATCGTGAGCACGGCTGGTCAGGCTACGAGCGCCCGGGAGCGCCTCTGCGGGGGATTCTCGGGCGTCGAGGTGGCTCCAGGGCAACAACTACGGTCTCGGCATGGGGGTCCGGGGGCTGCTCGCTGACGCACGGGTCAGTCGGTGGGGCTCGTGACCGATCCCGCAGCGACCGCGTGGTCGGACTTCTGTACACGGCTGGCGGCCCTCGCCGAGACCCTGCCCGAGGACCCCGCGGCCCGAGCCGATGGGGTCCGCCACCTGGCCCGCCAGGCCGTGATGGCGCTGCAGGGGCACCTCGAGCACGGCGACCCGGCCCATCCGTCGTTCCACCGCTACGAGGAGCCGTGGGTCCAGTGGGGCGGGCCCAACCCCGACAACGTCTACCTCCGGGCGCCCATCGACCCGACGGCCACCTACCGGCTGTGGGGGGACGTGACCGGGGTCCGGGAGGCGATCTTCTCGCTGGTCGAGGGTGACATGCACCTCGGCGCCTTCGGCGTCTGGTCCGAGCAGACCCTGTCGGAGCTGAGCGTCGGCGACGACGGCGTCCTCGAGGTGTGGGTGTCGCCCGACGAGCACCCCGGGAACTGGTTGGCGACCGACCCGGCCGCCACCCAGCTGCTGGTCCGCCAGTACCAGGTCGACTGGGAGCAGGACCGGATCGCCACCCTGCACCTGGAGCGGCTGGACACGAGAGGCACGCCGGCCGCTCCGTTGACCGCTGAAGGCGTGGTCCTGGCGCTGGACCGGGCTGCGGGGTGGGTGGAGGCGTCGGCCACCTTCTGGTCCGACTACATGGAGGGCGCCCGGGGGGCGATGGCCCACAACGCCTTCGGCCCGCCCAACACGCCGCCGGGGGGCGCCCCCAACATCGCCTACGGCGGCGGCTGGTGGGCGCTCGGGCCCGACGAGGCCCTCGTCATCAGCCACCACCGGCCCGACGCCGACTACTGGGGCTGGACGGTCCACCATCGCCACCGCATGGACTCCGGCGACTTCGCCGACCACCTGACCAGCACCAACGGCGCCCAGGCCCACGTCGACCCCGACGAACAGGTCCGCCTCGTGCTCGCCGCCACCGATCCGGGCGTGCCCAACTGGATCGACACCCAGGGTCGGCCCGAGGGGCTGCTGGTCTACCGGTACGTCGGCACCCGCAGTCGACCGGTGCCGGAGGCCGTGGTGGCGCCCGTGGTCGACGTCCGCCGGCACCTGCCCGCCGGTCACCCTGTCGTCACCCCGGCCGAGCGGATCGAGCAGCTCGCCGCCCGCCGCCGCGCCGTCCTGGCCCGCTACCAGTGACCCCCCGTCGTCCACCCCTCCGTTCTGGGGGCTCAGATGCGCGCTGGGGCGCGCATGGCAGCCGCCAGAACCGAGGATGGTCCCCTCGGGTGGCCCGGCTGACCGCATGCGATTCCGTTCTGGGGGCACAGGTGCGCGCTGGGGCGCGCATGGCAGCCCCCAGAACCGAGGGAGGTCGATCCTGGTGACCTGGACGCCGCCGGGCCGGCCGGTGTGGGTGGAGCGGCTCAACGCGCACGGTGATGCCGTGGGCGGGGCGGGGCACCTGGTCGGGCTCGATCCCGAGGAGCTGATCGCCACGGCGATGGCGTCGACCGGGCTGGACGACTTCGGGGCGGCGACTTGGCGGCCGCACTACGACGTACTGCTCGCCGCGCTCGAGGCCGAGAGCGACCTGCACGTCGTCGGCCGGATGATGGTCCGGACCGAGATCCTGCGATCGCTGCGGAACCGGCTGGAGCTGGAGGCCCTCTGGGCCCGGCGACCCGACGTCCTCGACCAGCCCGTGCCCGCCCCTGTCTTCGTCATCGGGATGGCCCGATCGGGCACGTCGATCCTCCACGAGATCCTGGCCTGTGACCCCGCGCACCGGGCCCCGGCCACCTGGGAGCTGCTGCATCCGGCCCACGGCCCGGGGGAGGCCGAGGCCTGGGGCGAGGCCACCCACGCCTTCTGGCACGACGTGCAGCCCGAGTACGAGGCCATGCACCACAACGCCGGCGAGCTGCCCAACGAGTGCATCTTCGCCACCATGAACGAGTTCCTCTCGGACCACTGGGGCGGGGTGCACGAGGTGCCCACCTACACGATGAACCTGGTCGGCGCCGACCACGCCGACGCCTATCGCTACCACCGGCGCATCCTGCAGACCCTCCAGGCCCGGGACCCCGGGGAGCGGTGGCTGCTCAAGGCGCCCAGCCACCTGGCCACCCTCGACGCCCTCTTCGCCGTCTACCCCGACGCCCGCATCGTCCACGTCCACCGGGACCCGCTGAAGACGGTGCCGTCGACGCTCAGCCTTATGGCGACCCTCAAGTGGATGCGGTGCAACCACACCGATCCGGTGGCCACCGCGCCCCTTCTGGCCTGGGGCTTCGGGGCGCTGCTCGATGGGGTCATCGAGGGCCGGGCCTCCGGACGCCTGCCCGACGCCCAGTTCGCCGACATCCGCTACGCCGACCTGCTGGCGGATCCGATCGCCGCGGTGGCCGGCGTCTATGACCAGTTCGCCTGGGACTTCCCGCCGTCGACCAGCCAGGCCATGGCCGACTACCTCGCCGCCCGCCCCCAGGGCAAGCACGGCATTCACCGCTACGCCCTCGAGGACTTCGGCCTCGACCCCGCCGAAGAGCGCGCCCGCTTCCTGCCCTACCAACAGCACTTCCGGGTCCCCGACGAGCCCTGAGGCGAGAGAGGGAGGGTCAGCCGATGGTGACGGCGGCGACGGCGACGAGGCTGAGGGCGACGGCGGTGACCTGGGAGCGGTGGAGGCGCTCGGCCAGGACCTGGCGGGCCAGGAGGACGATGACCACCGGGGACATCGACACCAGCAGCGAGGTCACGGTCAAGGCCCCGGCGCGGGTGGCCAGCAGGAACAGCACGTTGGCCGACATGTCCAGGATGCCGGAGCCCACGATCAGGCGGAGGTTCACCCGGCTGGGCAGCTCGGCCCGGGTGGCGAAGGCCCACAGGCCAAGCATCGTCAGCGAGGCCAGGCGGGCACCGACCAGCGGCCACAGCCCTGAGGTGTCCGGGGTGTGGTCGAGCAGGACCAGGAAGGCGCCGACGAGCAGCCCGCCGACAACGGCCAGCAGCGGCCCGGCGGAGCCGGCCTCCCGGGTGCGGCCGCCACCGCCGGCGACGATGCCGATCGCCACGAGGCCGAGCACCAGTCCTCCGGTCGCCAGGATCGACAGGCGTTCACCGGCGACGAGGCCGGCGACCACGGGCACGGCCACCGCGGTGATCGAGGTGATGGGGGCGACCAGGCCCATCGGGCCGGCGGCCAGCGCCCGCAGGTAGGCGACCAGGCCGAGGCTCCCGGCGATGCCGGCGAGGGCACCGAAGCCCAGCGCCGCGGCCGAGATGGTGCCGCCGAGGAACGGCAGCACGGCGAGGAGGACGATGAACCCGGCCACCTGCGAGAGCACCGTGACCGTGGTCGCCGGGGATCGCTTCGCGGCCAGGCCCCCGACGAAGTCGGCCGCCCCGAAGGACAGACCGGCACCCAGGCCCAGCAACAACGCCATCGCTCCGCTCCTCACTCGGTCACATCATTGGACCCCTTGGTCCAGTGAAGTGAACTCTACCGGCAGTACAGCGGAGTGACCACCTCAGTATGCTGCGCTGTACCGACCCGAGGAGTCCCCGTGCAGGATCCCGAACAGCTGGCCGCCGATCTCGGCCGCAACGTGCGTCGCCTGCGGCTGCGGCGGAACATGACCCTGGAGGCCCTGGCCGAGCGGGCCGCGGTGGCCAAGGGCACCGTCATCGCCGTCGAGCAGGCCCGGGCCAACCCCAACATCGCCACCCTCTGCCGCCTGGCCGACGCCCTCGGTGTCGGCGTCGACAGCCTCATCGAGGCGGCCGGCGGCCCCCGGGTCCGGGTCAAGCGGGCCGACGCCACCCCGGCGCTGTGGAGCAGCGAGGCCGGCGGGCGGGGCCTGTTCCTCATGGGCACCGACCCGCCCGACGTGGTCGAGCTCTGGGACTGGTCCCTCTCCGCCGGCGAGCACTTCGACGGCGCTCCCCACCCCGTCGGCTCCTTCGAGATGCTCTCGGTCCTGGAGGGGAAGCTGGCCGTCACCGCCGGTGAGGAGGAGCACCTCCTCGCCGAGGGCGACACCATCCACTTCGAGTCCGACGTGGCCCACCGTTACGCCAACCCGACCAAGAAGGCCAACCGCTTCGTGATGGCCGTCTACGAGCCCCTGCCAGAGCGCCCGGCACCCGCCGAGCCCCTCGACCCCGCCGACCAAGCCCCGCCCGCCCACGCCAAGCACATCTGACTGGCTGCGCGGCGCTCAGCCCGTCGGGCGCCTCCCACGTGGAGCGTCTCCCCTGCTGCTCCGCTCCGCTGCGCAGCCTCACTGGCCGGCTACGAGTCTGAGGTCACACCCTCGGTGCTCGCTTGGGCGTCGGCGGCGGTGCTGGGGCCCTCGATCATCGGTTCCTGGGGCTTGAGCAGACCGCGGGTCACCCAGCCCCGGCCCTCGGCCCACACCAGCATCGGCGGGAGCACGACCAGCGCGCTTATCAGGGCGACGGCCACGTTCATGCCGACGATGCGGCCGAAGTCCCGGAGGAGCGGGAGCGACGAGAACGACAGCACGGCCACGCCGGAGATGGCGGTCAGGCCCGAGACGATGAAGGCCCGGCCGGTCCGGGACGCGGCCACGTCCATCGACTCGCGGGGGCCGAGGCCCCGCTGGCGCTCCTCGACGAACCGCAGGAGGATCAGCGAGGTGAACTCCGTGCAGGCGGCGACGACGAGTGGCCCGCCCACGGCGGTCATCGGGCTGAGCTTGAGGTCGAGCACGTAGGCGACCAGGGAGGCGACGCCGACCGCGATGAGCACGGGCACCAGGGACAGCAGGGACCGGATGACCGACCGCAGCCGGACGGCCAGGAAGAGGCCGACGAACAGGATCGACAGGTAGGTCAACAGGACGCGGTTGGCCTCGAGGTTGTCGATCAGGCCCACGCCGACCACGGCCAGGCCCGACGGGGTGGCGATGACCCCTTCGGGAGGCAGGACGGTGTCGCGGATCTCCCGGACGACCACGGCCCGGTCCTCGAGGTCGCCCGCCGCCGCCCGGAAGATCAGGTTGGCGGCAGTCCCGTCGTCGTTGATCGTGGCCACCTGGATGTCGCGGGGGGCCACCTCGTAGGCGGCCTCCACCTCGGCGCCCGTGGGTGGGATGTCACTGGCGCCGGGCACCTCGAGCAGGCCGGCGACGGTGGCCTCCATGCTCGACGCGGTGAGCAGCTCGTCGGGGTAGGTCTGCAACTGCTCCACGGTGAACTCGTGCATGAAGGTCACGAACTCGTCGCTGAAGACGTCGTCGGCGGTGAAGTACATGCCGAGCTCGCTCGAGCTCTGCACCTCGGCCTCGACCTGGCGGATGTCCTCGATGGTGCCGGACTCCTGGTTGACCCACTGGATCGGGTCGGTCTGCAGGACCAGGTCGTCCTCGACCGAGAGCCCGCCCACCAGGACGATGACGCTGACGATGGCCAGCGGGGGGGCGACCTTGGTCGGAAGGGAGCCGAGGCGGACGGTGAGACGGCCGAGGAAGCCCTCCCGGAAGTCCTCGCCCTTGGTCGGGGACTTGAACTCTCGGGCGCCCAGTGCGGCGAGGGGCACGACGATCGAGCACAGGCAGATCACGGCGATGCCGACGGCCAGCAGCAGGCCGAAGTCCCGGATCATCGGCACCTTGGCGAAGCGCAGCGCCGCGAAGGCGAACACGGCGTCGAAGGTCACCACCAGCAGGGCCGGACAGAGGCCGCGCGCGGTCTCCTGGATCGGGTGCTCCGACCGGTCGACCACCACCTCCTCCTCGACGCGGGCGTGCATCTGGATCGCGTAGTCGATGCCCACACCGAGCATGACGGGCAGGCCGGCGATGGTGACGATGGTCAGCGGGATGCCGAGGTAGCCGGCCAGGCCGAAGGCCCAGATGACCCCGATCATGATCACGAAGAGGGGCAGGAGCCGCCACCGGACGTCGAACAGCAGCAGCAGGATCACCGCCATGATCGCCACGGCGATGGCGCCGAGGGTGAGCATCCCGCCCCGCAGGTAGTCGTTGATGTCCCGCAGCAGGATGGGGGCACCGGTCGTGACGGTGCTGGCGTCCTGGAAGTCGAGCTCGGCCGCGGCCTCCTCGACCAGGGCGGCGTCGGCCCCCTCGTCGTCGAGGGAGAGGTTGCCCTGCAGTCGGACGATCACCTGGGCGTGGCGGGGGCTGGGGAAGAACGGGCGCAGGGAGACCCGGATGTCGCCCTGGTTGTCGAAGAGCAGGAAGTCCACCCATTCGGGGTTGTCGAGCGTGCGCTCGGCCTCGGGCACGGCGCCGAGGCGGGCGAGGGTCTCCTGGGCGTCCGCGAAGCGGGCCTCGGCCTCGGGGGAGCCCGGCTCCTCGGCCTCGAGGCCTCGCTGCA
>JACDJC010004156.1_pt1 | contig 10034 bp, 9 predicted proteins | sample 7454191 | NCBI WGS metagenome assembly JACDJC01 (sample SAMN14253291, study PRJNA609438) | sludge metagenome | isolation source: sludge after 25d culture with pyrite and EDTA | collected 2018-12-20
ACTTCTCACTGCCCGCTACCGGTGATGCCAGTGGACCGGTTGGCTTGCAGCCAACCTGGTGGTCGGCTCAGACATGGATTAGTGGGGTTCTGGCCGCCAGTCGAACGCTTCCCCATCTCAAGTCCGTAGTGATGACTGCGGGCCTGATGCACCCTTCCGCAGTAACGCTGTGAGCGGGTACCATCGCTACGTGTCTCCGCCGCATCACCCCCTACGAACCGCTCCTAGGCTCGCTCCGCCAGCCATAAAGTGCACCGAGTCATGTCGATTGCGACGTGTCGCATGACCGACAAACCCATCCGGGTCGGCTTCCTGATCCAGAATATCGGGCCATCTCCGAGCGGCGTCTGGACTCGACTGCGCGACTTGGTCTCAGCGCTGATGGCAGAGCCAAAGATCGAGTTGTTCGCTGCGGTGACGAACGATGCAGAGCGACAACTTCTGGGGCTCGCGACAGACCGCACTTTCTCCACTTCGCCGATGAGCTCTGCGCGCAGAGTCTTTTCTACTTCAAGAATCGCTCGCGCATTCGTCGAAGAGTTCGACCTCGACCTGTTGCAGGTCGAATCGATGCCTATACCTCATCGGGCTACCGTGCCCTTATCGGTCTCACTCCATGACCTTCGAGAGTTTGACATACCAGCGTGGCAGCTTCGTTCGCTGGGGGAGCTATACAGACGCGTTCTGCTGCCTCGACAAGCGCGTAAGGTAGGAGCAGTTCTCAGTCTGACTGCGTGGATGAGCCACGAGATCGAACATCGATTATCCATCCACAACGTTCACGTCGTTCCCCCGATCGCCCCCAAGGCTGTCGTGCCGGCTGGCCCCTCAGAGCAGGTCGCCCGTTCCGCCAATGTTGATCAGCCGTTCGTATTGACGGTGGGACACTTAGAGCCGCGAAAAAATATCGAGGTACTTATCCGAGCAAGCAGCGGCCCGGAGTGGCCACGTGGCCTCGGCCTTGTCATTGCCGGAGCCGATCACGGGAGTCTCGCTCGGCTCAGCCAGATGGCTGCCACTTCGCCAACCCCAATCGCCTTCCTGGGTCCTGTCTCAGATGCTGACAAATGGTGGCTCCTAGAAAGAGCGGCTGTCGTGGCCGTCCCGTCGCTGATCGAAGGATTCGGTATTGTTGCTCTCGAAGGGATTCTCGTAGGGTCGCCAGTCCTGGTTGCAGACGCCGCGGCTTTGCCAGAGGTCGTTGGCGACGCACGCGCGGTCCTAGCACCCGACGACCATGAAGCGTGGTGCCGGCGAATCCGGGATACAGTCACTGACCCGCTGCTCCAGTCCAGCATCGTGGAAAAGGAGTCTTCGATCCTCCAACGTCACACCGAGGCGTCAGTCGTAGCGAACCTCCTCACCATCTACCAAGACCTTGTGGGCCCGGCCTTGAGCCTTGGAGCGATTCGGGATCCAGCGTGAAGATCGCTTGCGTCCGGCGCCTAGCCGCTGCTCGATAGGAGGCGCCGCCACCGTGCACGGGATGTTGGTGACGTGAACCCCTTGTGTTGACCGCCGGCCAGGTTGAAGATGGAGTGGACACTGTTGGTGAGGATGGATTTGGGGTGTTCGTCCTCATCGAAGTTGTCGTTGGCGGGTTTTCGGGCGCGTCGAAGCAGACCGGTGGGCCTCTCAGCCGGGTCGCCAGAACCGGGCTGAAGCCGTCACGGTGGCGGCCAGCAGCCAGCCACTCGCAATGATCGAGGCGATCTGTTGGGGTGTGCCGGTCAGACCGGGTGCTGGCGGGGCGATGCCCAAGCGTCGCAGCCAAGCGCCCGCGGCGGCCCCGCCCAAGTGAACCATGTTGGCGAGCGGCGTGTCGAACCTTGGATGCTGTTCGGGTGTGGCGTGGTCCAGGTCGGAACGGAAGATCGTCGCACGGGACGTGATGATCTCGCTGTTGGCCCGCGCCCGACGCAGCCAGCCTCTGACCGTTGTGGCGGGCAACCCGACCTGTTCGGCGACCCGGCGGTGTCCCAGCCCGCCAGCGGCGGCTGCGAGGGCCACCCAGACGGTCTCGACGCTGTCGGCGCGCCTGGGGAACGCCCTGACAGGGAGGAACACATGGCTGCGGTCGCATTGCCGGCATCGCCCGCGTCGTGGGGTCATCCAGTCGGTGCCCCCACCGAAGAGCCGCACCGGCCGCTTCCGGCAACACCAATACTCCCCCATAACGACCCCCACGGCCTGAGCAGCCCGGAACACTCGGAGTCTGGGCAGGCGTAGTCGTCCTGAGCGACGCGGACGGCGGTTGCTTCGGGGTCGAGCACGAAGAGCACGAAAGGGCATTCCTGGAGTGTGACCGTCGAGACGGCGGGTTGGGGAGGGCGAGTTCGTGTTGCAGCCTGACCGCCGATCGCCGTTCACCGCCAGATCGGACCGGTCAACGCGAATGCCCGTCCCTCAGCGTGGACAAGTGGATGAGGATGACCCCGTCCTCACGCAACGTGTCCCAAACTCAGGTCCACATCCTCAGCTGACGTGGCGCTCAACACCTTGTAGTGGTCAAGCTGGACCAGCTGAATCCAGATCTCATACTTCTCTAACGGTACCCGAAACCGCTTATTCTTCCCGGCTGACTGGAACTAAACGGGCACTCCCCCGGTCCAGACAAGGACCCTAACTGGCTGACTAAACCAAATCGTGAAGTGCGACATCAACTCTCGATCACCACAGGTTCCACCGCCCACTCTTTACGGCGCTACCGACAACGAGCTCAAAGAGGATCATCGGATTTCAGCGGGGTTGAGGGTTGTGATTAGCACCCATGAGCGGGCCCCGGCCGCAACTGAGCAGTTCCGAGGACGAGCTCGATCTCGCTACCACTCCTGCTCACCTGGTGACAACTGGGTTGAGATCCGACCAAACCAGTGGATCTCCCTGCTCAAGGTCGCTGCAGGCCACCATCCCGAGAACCGTTTCGATGAGGTCTGGAGCGAGACCACCTGCCGGACGCACTGAGCGGACGTTCTCCGTCGATATCAGATCGCCTTGCGCTATCGGCTTGACTGCCCGCAGCGAGCGGCGAAGGGCAACGCTGGCTACTTCGCGCTTCGACGGCCCAAACCGAACCGATCCGAGAGTGCTGTGGACCTCTCTGACCGAGGACACGAACTCTCTCAGCTCGTCCGGCTCGAGCGAGAAGGCCGCGTCTGGACCGCCGTCGGCACGCCGCAGGGTCAGGTGCTTCTCGACCAATACCGCCCCCAACGCTACGGCGGCGGAAGCGGCGCTCGGGCCGACCGAATGGTCTGATAGGCCCACCGGCACGTTCCACATGGCCTGCATGGCGGGAATACTGTGAAGGTCCATTTCACGTGGCTCAGCGGGATAGCCCGAGTTGCACCTGAGAAGCGCGAGAGCGACCGCCCCGCTGTCCACTGCGGCAAGGACTGCGTTATCAATCTCAGCCACCGTCGCCATACCCGTCGACATGATCAGAGGACGGCCTTGGGCCGCGGCATAACGGATCAGTGGCAAGTCGATGATCTCAAACGAGGCAATCTTGATGGCCGGGACATCGTGGCCCATCAGGAAGTCGACCGCTGTGGAGTCAAAGGGGCTCGACAACCAGGTGATACCGAGGTTGCGCGACTCGGCTACGAGTTCCTCCGTCCACTCCCAAGGGGTCATGGCCTCGGCGTAGAGATCAGCCAGTTCGGCGCCATCCCAGATGGTTCCGCCACTGATGCGAAAGTCGGGATGGCTGGAACGCACCGTGATCGACTCGGGTGTGAAGTGTTGAAACTTCACTGCGTCAGCACCGGCTTCGTGCGCGGCGTGGATCAGCTCGATGGCTGCATTCACGCTGCCCTTGTGGTTCGCTGAAAGCTCTGCGATCACGTACGGCGGGTGTGAACCGTCGATGACTCGACCATCGATCGTCAGCTGCGTCATTGTTCGCTCCCATCGGGGCTTGAGACCCCGTTGCTCAACAGGTGCTCCTCTATGCCAGGCCGACACAGTTGCCACTCGCGCCGGAGCATAGCCAGGCCGACTACATCGACCCTGCCTCCTGGCCGCTGGACCTGACTGCGCAGGTAGGCCTCGCGGCGGAACCCAAATTTCTCATGCATGGCCACAACCGACCAGTTCGTGCTGAGCACCTCGCTGCACACCTTCTCCAAATTCAGGTCCTCGAAAGCGACCTGCAAGACCTGGTACCAGGCGGCACTGCCGACGCCTTGACCCCTCAGGGTTGCGGATGCCACGTAGAAGCCCCAAGAGCAGCGCCGATTGTCGTCATCGATATCGGTGAGGCTGATGAGGCCGACCGGCAACTCGTCGTGCTCGATGATCCAGTCCCGTCGCGTCGTATCCACCAAGATCTTCGTCAACCAGCGGAGGTGCCCGTCTAGCCGAATCGGGCTGTCATTGAACATGTACTGGCGCACCTCTGGAAGGTTCCGCCAAGTGAAGAGCCGCTCGGAGTCCGACTCCTCGACGGGCCGAAGCTCAACCATTCTCGGGCCCTCCATCCATCGCTGCGACAAGTGCGACCCCGACCCGTCGGGCACCAAGTCCATCCACGCTCCTGCGGCCAGCCTCAATCATCGCAGCCGACCTCAATGGGTCGGCAATCAGCTCTGACAACGCCGTCTTGGCCATGGCCTCCGGGTGAGGTGCCCTGCCGTCAATCGTGTGAGTGAATCCATCCAAATTTGCAGCCCTGGACGATGAGACCTGATTCTCGGCGACGATGAGTCCAATTGTGGGCACACCTAGGTAGGCGGCCTCCCATAGGGTCGAACCCGCGCCGATGATCGCAAAATCAGAAGCTGCGAGTTCCGCTGCGTAGGCACGTGGATCGACGACGCTCGCGTTGTCGATCGTCTCGACCATTCCACGGATCTCGTTTCCTCGGCAGTTCGACGGCCCGATCGCCACTCGCAGATCTACATCCAGCTGTGCCGCTTCCCTCGCTATCGAGATGGTGAGGTCCAGCGGATCGCTGCCTCCGATCGAGATCAGCACACGCGGGCGGATCCTCTCCTGAGACTCTCCCGGCCCGATCTCTCGAACGGCCCTCCGAAGCAACGCAAACCTGAGTCCGAGCAGCAGCGTGGCTTCTGGAAACCGGGCATACATGGAAGCTTGCGCGTGCGAGTTTTGGTTAAGGACAAGAATCGGTTCGCTGGCCTTGGTCTCGCTGTTGTCGTCGATGACGGCATGAGCGCATCGATGCCCTTCTAGCGTGCGGTAGAAAGAAGTGTCGAAGTGATACCCGTCGACGATCACAAGATCAGGTCGCAGCGTTACAACCTGCTCTGCGTCTTGTCCGGCCCCGGACGGCCCACCGATCTGATGGTGGTCGATGGAGGCTGCCTCGGCGGCCCGGAGGACAGCGGCCGGCGCTCCGGATGAAGCCAGTGCAACCTTCCATCCCAGCTCAACCAAACCCTCGCCAACGGCAAGACTTCGCATGACGTGTCCAAGCCCAATTGCGGGTCCTCCATCGGCACGGAGCAGCGCGAACGGCGGACCCATTGCCACTGGTCAGCTCAGCAGATGCGCCAAGGTCGCGACGACACGATCTTGGTCGGAGTCGGTCATGGCCGGATACATCGGAATGCTGATGAGCTTCTCGTAGGCCTCGTCGCAGATGGTTAGATCGCCCGGTTGGAGTCCAAGGTCGGCGCTCACCGAATGGTGATGAACCGGCACATAATGCACCTGGACGCCGATGCCGGCGGCTCGAAGACCATCAAAGACACGCCGTCGATCGCTCACACGAATCGGGAAGAGGTGGTAGCCGTGAGTGAAACCGTCTGGCGCTGCGGGTGGAAGTTCCAGCGGCAGGTCAACTAGAAGTTCCCGGTAGCGGGTGGCAAGGTCATTTCGACGAGCGATGAACGAATCAAGTTTCGTCAGTTGCGACAGTCCGAGCGCCGCCTGGATATCCGTCATCCGGTAGTTGAAGCCAACCCGCGAAATGTCATAGGCCCAGGCGCCTTGATCAGGGCGTGGCTCAATGTTGTGGCTTCGGAACAGGCGCAGCTTTCCCGCCATCTCCTCGTCATTGGTCGTGACCATGCCCCCTTCGCCCGTAGTGATCGGCTTCACGGGATGGAACGAAAAGACGCACATGTCACTGCGGGCACAGTTACCAACCGGCCCATCTGGGGTCGAGGCTCCCAGAGCGTGCGCTGCGTCCTCGATGACGACTCGCGGACGTACAGTTTGGCCCCGCAAGTCGACTGGCAGGCCGGCGAAATGAACGGCTACCACGGCTTCTGCCCGCCTCGGGACCTGGTCCATGTCGAGATTCAGGGTTTCAGAATCGATGTCAACGAGGCCTACATCGGCTCCGACATATCTCGCGCAGTTCGCACTCGCCATGAATGTCAGGGGGGACGTCACCACCAGGTCACCTGGTCCAAGCCCAGCCACCGACGTGCACGCGTGCAAGCCAGCTGTCCCGCTCGAGAATGCCACCGCATGGCGCGCACCGACCCGATCGGCGATCGCACGCTCAAAAGCTTCGATGGTAGGACCCTGGGTCAGCCAGTCACCTCCAAGCACTTCTGTGACTGCGTCGATGTCACTCTGGTCAACGGACTGCCTACCGTACGGAATGTTCTGCATCGTCACAGGGTCGCGAGGAGCGTACGAAGCTCGTCCACTCCGAGCCACATATCGTTGGTGTCCGAGCGATAAACAAAGCCCTCGGACAAAGCCTTGCCCTTCTGAAACTCAGCCGCTTCCCAATAATCCAGCACAGGGGTAATGACGTAATAGTCGTCGAATGACTGGCCCCGCCTGGCGTCATCCTCGCAGATCATCTCTTCATGCAACTTCTCACCCGGCCGGATCCCGACATTGACTATTTCCGCATTGGGGGCGATGGCTCGGGCGAGATCAATCACTGTGGTCGATGGGATTTTCGGCACGAACAACTCACCTCCGACAAGTCGGTCGAAGCTGTCGACAACAAACCGCACCGCCTGATCGAGCGTAATCCAGAAGCGCGTCATGCGTTCGTCTGTGACGGGCAGACGGCCGGATTCGGCAAGCCGACGGAACAGAGGGATGACCGAGCCCCGACTCCCCATAACGTTGCCGTATCGAACGACACCAAATCGCGTGTCGCTGTGCCCGGCGTATGTATTGCCAGCCACAAGCAGCTTGTCGGAACATAATTTCGAGGCCCCGTACAGGTTGAGAGGCGATGAAGCCTTATCGGTTGAGAGCCCGATAACCCGCTCTACTTCCGCATCGATGCATGCGTTGATAACGTTCTCAGTTCCGAGGACATTGGTACGAATACACTCAAACGGGTTGTACTCGGCAGTATCAACCTGCTTCATTGCAGCCGCATGAACGACTGCCTCAACTCCGTCGAGTGCGCGCGCTAGACGATCGGAATCACGAATATCCCCGATGAACCACCGGAGTCGAGGATCATCACCAAGCTCAGACCGGAACTCGTATTGCTTAAGTTCATCCCTCGAAAAGATGACTAAGCGCTTAGGGTTCAGGTGCTCCAGCGCATAGCGAACAAACGCTCGCCCGAACGAACCGGTTCCCCCGGTGACCAAAATTGACCGTTCAGCGAGATACGTCATCGTTAGGAACTACCCTCCAAAAGGCTTGCGGGAAACCTTGTGATCTTTCCATACGGCCACCAAGCAGCGCCAACTGGCGGGCAGTCGGTCAGTATGAGAGCTGGCGATACTCATCGAATGATTCGGACGCATCCGAACCCTCGGACCAAGGCATCAGGAGGTGGAAACCAGCCACTTCTGCTCGGGTTCGAGCATCCGAAGTCCATGCAGATTCGCGCCAAATAGACCGCTGATCGGTTCGAGAGCCTAAGTAATCAATGTAGCGGTCCAAATGGGGACCAGCTGCGCCATAGGTGACGAAGACGGCTAGGCGCTCGCCCTGCGGCTCACATGTGAGCCACCCTGGCAGCCGACCTGCCACGCGGCGCTACAGCCAGAGGAATGCAGGGCCAGATACGACGCCGATAGCACTGTGGCGTGCGCAGGTTCCAGGCCACTACGTCACCAACCTGGTTACCGAGATAACGCGTCCGACCTGACCGAACATCCGGCGCCAGATGGGAGCCTTCACGAACGCTCAAGCCCCCCGAGTGGCTGTCATGATCGTGAAGGTAGACCCCAATTCGGAAGTTTGAGTGTGCACCCTGCCAATCCGGCGAGGGTGCTTCATATCCGTCACCGTGCCTTTGTGATATCCACGGCCAATGTTTCTGTCCCAAAATACTGGGGCGTTCCATTAAGCAGATCCCCCACCATTGGCACCAAAACGGAGTCGGTGACGAATCGCGTATACCGTGTGCAGCAACCTCGTTAAGGCGGAGCCGATGGGACTTCTGCTCCGGCCGACGCCAGTGCGGCTGCCAAGGTCTGTCAACGGTACAGGTGGCCTGTGCCCGGTCTTAGTGAGGCATGGGGTCGGACCGCCACCCGGAGAGTCATGAGTTCGTCGGCGGAACGTACATCCGACGAACAGGTGCGCCTGCTCGCTCCAATGCTGCTTTCGCCCCGGCGGGCGTCTGTTCGGTGTAGTGAAACATGCTTGCGGCGGCCACAGCGGACGCTCCGCACTGCGTCACGGCGCGCACCATGTCGTCGTAGGTGCCAGCACCGCCGGACGCGATCACGGGAATGTCGACTGCTTCGACGACGGCTTCGATGAGTCCGAAGTCGAAACCCTCCATAGTGCCGTCGCGATTGATCGAGGTGATGAGGATCTCGCCAGCCCCGCGGTCTTCCAATTCGCGCGCCCAATCGTGGACGCCTCGCCCGGTGTTGGTCTGGCCAGCATGGCTGTAGCAGGTCCAATGACCGGAACCCTCATCGCGCACGTCGATGCTGGCCACGACGCATTGGGTTCCGTGCCGCTGCGCAATGTCACCGATCAGTGCGGGGTTGGCGTACGCCGCGGTGTTGATGGAGACCTTGTCGGCACCGGAGCGCAGCAAGCGCTGAACCTGCTCGATGTTGGTGATGCCCCCTCCGACGGTAAGCGGCACGAAGCAATCCCGACCGAAGTCGTCGACGGATTCGAAGTCCGGGTCGTCATCGGAGAGATGGGCCACGATGTCCAACAGCACGAGTTCATCCACGTCGCGCTGGTTGTACACCTTGATTGCCGGCAGCACGGGTCCGACCCGACGCCAGCTGTCAAAGCCGACACCCTTGACCAGACCCAACTGTTTCCACAACAACGTCGGAATGACACGAATTTTCAGCATCCGTGACCCACGATGAAATTGCGCAGGAGTTGCGCTCCTGCCTTTGAGCTCTTCTCCGGGTGAAACTGCGTTCCCCACACGTGACCGCGCCGCACGGCTGCGGTGACCGGGATGCCGTAGTCCGTCGTTGCCAGCACATCGGTCTGGTCGTCGGCAACGAAGCCGTAGCTGTGAACGAAATAGAAGTCAGTGCCGTCGGGAATTCCGGAGAGCAACGGATCCGCCACCGAGGTCGAGGCGATGGCATTCCACCCGACGTGCGGCACGCGCAGTTCGCAGCCTTGGTCGCGCAGATGACTGACCCGTCCCGGTATCAGACCGAGACCTGGTAGCCCGCCATCAGCGGCCCCGATGGCACCCTCGTCACCGCGACTCGCGAGGAGCTGCATGCCCACGCACAGGCCGAGCAAGGGCCGGCCGAATCCCACGACCTCTTCCCGCAGGGTGTCGGCCCAGTCGTGTTGGTTGAGCAGACTCATGCAATCGGCGAAGTTCCCGACGCCGGGAAGAATCAAGCAGTCCGATGCGTGCAGGTCCGCCGCACGATTGACGAGGACCGGCGACACGCTGAGTTTCTCGACAGCCCGGACGACCGAACCCAGGTTGCCCACTCCATAGTCGATCACTCCAACTCTCACGGCGGGTTCATTCGTTGTCGTAGTTGATCTTGGTCATATTTCCGTTGCGATCTTTGACAAGCGCGCCGCTTACGTCCCGCTTGAAGATCTTTTTATTAGTGAACTGGTCGCACAGCCGCACGAACTCGTCCGTCGTCAGCTCGAGCGGTTCCAAAATGTCTTCCAACGAA
>JACDJC010004158.1_pt1 | contig 10032 bp, 10 predicted proteins | sample 7454191 | NCBI WGS metagenome assembly JACDJC01 (sample SAMN14253291, study PRJNA609438) | sludge metagenome | isolation source: sludge after 25d culture with pyrite and EDTA | collected 2018-12-20
CTCCTTGTGTGGCGCGCGCACGGCCTTGCACTGGGCGTCGGTCAGCATCCTGCCGTCGATGGCCGGAACGCGGACGAACGCCACGCCGAGCGCGTCGAGCAGCGCCTGCATCTGCGCCAGGCGGTCCGGGCTACGGTCAAGATTGATAAGATAGACGGGGATCATCATGCGGTCCAAGGAATGAGGGCGGCAGGCGGTGGTGCGGACGACGGGACTCGAACCCGTACGACGTTGCCATCGAGGGATTTTAAGTCCCTTGCGTCTACCAGTTCCGCCACGTCCGCGCGCGGGCGTTGTAGCATTACATGGGATGCGGCCGAAAGGCGCTTCGCGACGGATCGCCCGCGCTGTCCGGCGATTTACGCCGCCGCCCCGGCATGACAGGCTGGCGTGCGCCTGCGGCACCGGCCGGGGCGGACGGCCATGCAAGGGCAACGGAGGAACGCGATGGCGCCGGCGACAGGAAGCTTCGAGACGATCAGGTACGAGGTCGAGGACCACATCCTGACCATCACCCTCAACCGCCCCGACAAGATGAACGCGTTCACGCACGTCATGCAGAACGAGCTGATCGCCGCGTTCGACGCCGCCGACGCCGACGACAACGTCCGCGTCGTCATCGTCACCGGCGCGGGCCGCGCCTTCTGCGCCGGCGCCGACCTCTCCTCGGGCGGCGCGACGTTCGACCGCGCCGCGCGCGCCGACCGCAAGACCGCGCCGCTGCGTCCCGACGGCGAGGTCGAGTGGAGCGACGACGCGGTGCGCGACGGCGGCGGCCGCGTCACGCTGCGCATCTTCAGGAGCCTGAAGCCGGTGATCGGCGCGATCAACGGCGCCGCGGTCGGCATCGGCGTCACCATGCAGCTCGCCATGGACATCCGCATCGCCTCGGAGACGGCGCGCTTCGGCTTCGTGTTCGCACGGCGCGGCATCGTGCCGGAGGCGGCGTCGAGCTGGTTCCTGCCGCGCCTCGTCGGCATCTCGCAGGCGCTGGAATGGTGCTACACCGGCCGCGTGTTTCCGGCGCAGGAGGCGCTCGAAGGCCGCCTCGTCAGCAAGGTGGTGCCGCCCGACGAATTGCTGCCCCAGGCGCGCGCGCTGGCGCGCGAGATCGCCGACCACACCGCGCCGGTGTCGATCGCGCTGATCCGGCAGATGATGTGGCGCATGCTCGGCGCCGACGATCCCATGGAGGCGCACAAGATCGACAGCCGCGGCATCTATGCGCGCGGCGCCTCCGCCGACGTGCGCGAAGGCGTCACCGCCTTCCTCGAGAAGCGCCCGGCCCGCTTCACGCAGACGGTGTCGAACGACATGCCGTCCTATTTCCCGTGGTGGGACGAGCGCCCCTACGAATAGCGGCGCCCGCCGGACTCACGCCGCGCGGATGTTGCCGAGGAAGTGCTCGACCTGGCTGCGCATGATTTCCGCCTGCCGGCTCAGCTCGCCGGAGGCGCCGAGCACCTCATGCGCGGCCGCGCCGGTATCGCTCACCGCGTCGGTGACGCCGGAGATATTGGTGGAAATCTCGCGCGTCCCGATCGCCGCGTGCTGGACGTTCTGCGCGATCTCCCGCGTCGCGGCCGTCTGCTGCTCGACGGCGCTGGCGATCGAGGCGGCGATCTCGTTGATCTCGGTGATGGTGCCGGTGATGCCCTCGATGGCGCTGGCGGCCTCTCCGGACGTCGCCTGGATGGTGGCGATCTGCAGCCGAATGTCGTCGGTGGCCTTGGCGGTCTGCTCGGCGAGCGCCTTCACCTCCGAGGCGACCACGGCGAAGCCGCGGCCGGCATTGCCGGCGCGCGCCGCCTCGATGGTGGCGTTCAGCGCCAGCAGGTTGGTCTGGCCGGCGATGTCGGTGATGAGCTTCACCACGGTGCCGATCCGCTCGGCCGCCTCCGACAGGCTGCGCACGGTGGCGTTGGTGCGGCTCGCCTCCTCCACCGCCTTGTGGGCGATGGTGGCGGACTGCGTCACCTGACGGCCGATCTCGGCAACCGAGCCGGACAGTTCCTCGGTCGCCGCCGCCACGGTCTGCACGTTGGCGGACGCCTGCGCGGTCGCCGCGGCCACGGCGCCGGCCTGCCGGCCGGTCTCCTCGGCGGTCGCGGTCATCGACGTGGCAGTGGCCTCGAGCTCGGTCGAGGCCGAGGCCACCGACTTGAGCACGTCGGCGATGTCGGTGTCGAAGCGCGCCGTCAGCTCCTGGACGCGCGACGCCCGCGCCGCGCGCTGGTTGATCGCCTCCGCCTCCTTGGCGGCGAGATCGCGCGCCTTGATCATGTTCTCCTTGAAGAACGCCACCGCGCGCGCCATCGCGCCGATCTCGTCACGGCGGTCGATGTCCTGAATGGCGACGCCCAGGTCGCCTTCGGCGAGGTTGGTCATCACCATCACCAGGCCGCCGAGCGGCAGGGTGATGCTGCGCGCCATCACGAAGACGGCCGCGCCGGAGGCGACGACCGCCAGCGCCATCAGGATCGCGAGCATCGTCAGCGCCTGCCCCGCCTCGCTGCCCTTCTCGGAGGCCAGCGCCACGAGATCGGCGCCGAGCCGGTCCTCGACGGTCTTGAGCGCATCGATCCTCGTGCTTGCCGCGGCGAACCACTCCGCGCTGTCGGAGGAAATCGTGCCGTTTGTGATCGACTGCCGCATCTCGCTGACCTTGTCGACCGCCGCGCCGGACAGCGCACGATCGAAGAAGGCGCGCTGTTCGCCGGTCGCCGTGGCCAGCGCCAGCTTGAAATACGCATCCTGCACGGTGATCAGCTCGAACACCCTGCCGATGGCGGCCAGATCGAACCGGCCGGTGGCGAGCAGGCTCGCGGCCTGGGCGCGCTCCTGTCCGGCGCGCTCCTTGCCTTCCATCATATTCACGTAGGACAGCACGGCCGTTCCCACGCCGCCGTCGGTGCTGACCTTCGCCACCGTGCCCGATACCGCAAGCAGCTTGGCGATGGTGTCGGTATAGTAGGTGAGCCCGGTTGTCTCCGGGGGTATGGCATCGACTTCCTTGCGCCGCGCATCGAGCGCCGCGAGGGCATCGAGCGTCCGGCCGACCTCCGCCCTGGTTTCGCTGCTTGCCGCCGCCTGCAACGCGGTCAGCGCCGCGATTGCGGCGGGGCGGCGCGCGTCCGCCTCCCGGCGGATCGCGGCAAGCTCCTGACGCATCTGCGCACCGCGGCTCGCGACGAACACCGACGAGGCGCCGCGCTCGCGCTGCATTTCGTGAATGAGACGGCTGATGTCGGCGACGCCCTGCGCCAGCGGGGTGAGCTTCATCATCTCCCCGCGCTCGCTCCATTTCTCGGAAAGATCGTAACCCGCAAGGCCGATAAGCAGCAGCATCGGCAGCGCCACGGCAAGGACGAGGCGCTGACGGATTTTCAGATTTGCAAGCATCATGAGATCCCGAAGGTGCGCACAGCAATTCGGGGCAAAGTCTAGATACAAATCGTAAATGAATGATGCGGTGCAGCCGTCATTCTGTGCACTTTTAGCCTGAAAACAGGCAATATCTTGCCTTTCATCGCACCGTCAGCACGACGCGGCCGATGGCGCGGCGCGCGATGAGAAGGCCCATCGCCGCGGCATAGTCATCGAGCGGCAGGCGATGCGAGATATGCGGGCCGATGCGGCCCTCGGCCGCCAGACGCAGCAGCGCCTGCTGCCGCGCGCGGCCCAGCGCCGGATCGCGCCGCACCGCCTCGCCCGCGCGCACGCCGAGCACGCTCGCGCCCTTGATCAGCACGAGGTTGGTGCGCGCCAGCCCGATGCCGCCGGTAAAGCCGACCACCAGGAGCCGCGCGCCCCAGGCGATGCAGCGCAGGCTGTCCTCGAACACCGCGCCGCCCACCGGATCGAACACCACGTCGGCGCCGCGCCCCTCGGTGATGCGTTTCACGGCGTCGCGGAACGGTTCGCGCTCGTAGAGCACGAGATGATCGGCGCCGCGTGCCTTCGCCACCGCAAGCTTGTCCTCGCGCGAGGCCGCCGCGATCACGGTCGCGCCCAGCACCTTGCCGAGCTCGACCGCGGCAAGCCCGACGCCGCCGCCCGCGCCGTGAACCAGCAGCGTCTCGCCGGGCGCGATCCGGGCGCGATCGACCAGCGCGTGATAGGCGGTGCCATGGGCGGCGAGGAAGGTGGCGCCTTGCGCGAAATCGAAATTCGGCGGCAGCGGCGCGAGCTGCTCGGGCGCGGCGACGATCTCCTCGGCGTAGCAGCCGAACCGCGCCTTCACCATCACCCGGTCGCCGATCGCAAAGCCGGCGGCGCCCGCGACCTCGGTCACCTCGCCCGCGGCCTCGACGCCCGGCGTGAACGGCAGCGGCGGCTTCAACTGATACTGCCCCGCCGCCATCAGGATATCGGGAAAATTGATGCCCGCGGCATGCAGCGCGACGCGCACCTGCCCGGCCGCGAGCGGCACGCGCGCGACCTCCTCGAGCCGCAGCGCCTCCGGCGGCCCGAAGGCGCGGCAGACGACGGCGCGCGGCATCAGGCGGCCCTGCGCCGCATCAGCGCATCGCGGATCAGCGGCAGGCGGTCGTTGCCGAAATACATGTCGGCGCCGTCGAGGAAGATGGTGGGCGAGCCGAACGCGCCGCGCCGCGCGGCCTCCTCGGTGTTGGCCTTGAGCCGGTCCTTGATCGCGGGCTCACTGATGCCGGCGAAGAATTTTTGCGGATCGACGCCGACGCGCGCGCAGATGTCCGCCAGCACCTCGTCCTGCGAGATATCCCGATCGTCACCCCAATAGGCATCGAACACCGCGGTGGCGAACGGCACCAGCCGGCCCTGCGGCTCCAGCCACAGGCAGCCGCGCATCGCCTTCACGCTGTTCACCGGGAACACCGACGGCGGCATTTTGATCGTCAGTCCCGCGAGCCGCGCCCAGTCGCCGAGATCCTTGAGCATGTAGCGCGCCTTCGCCGGCACCGGGTTCTCGCGCGCGGCATAGACGCTCGGATTGACGGCGTTGAACAGCCCGCCGACTAGGATCGGCCGCCAGGTGATCGTGGCGCCGGCCTCCTTCGCGATCGGCTGGATGTTGTGGAAGGCGAGATAGGTCCACGGGCTCGAGCAGTCGAAGAAGAATTCGATCATGGCATTTCCTTGGTGTTGCGTTTCGCTTTCTTCGTCATTGCGAGAAGTAACACGTCATTCCAGGGCGCCGCGAAAGCGGCGAACCCGGAATCTCGCAGAGCCCATCGAGATTCCGGATCGGCGCCGAAAGCGCGTTTACGCGCGTCTTTGACGCGCTATGGCGCCGTCCGGAATGACGAAGGGCAATGACGGCGTGCATGTCGTCCTACTGCGCCTCCTTCGCCGCCTGTCCGAACATGGCGCGGCGCTGCTCCTCGGTGAACGGCGTCTTGTCGAACTTGCCGACCGCGAGCCCCTTCTGCGCCAGCGGCCGGGCGCGCACGTCGGCATACCAGCGCCTGACGTGCGGATAGTCGTCGAGCGTGAAGCCCTGCGCCTTGTGGGTCATGGTCCAGGGGAAGCAGGCGATGTCGGCGATGGTGTAATCGTCGCCGGCGACATAGGCGCTTTTGCCGAGTTGGGTATCGAGCACGCGGTAGAGCCGCGCCGCCTCGTCGCGGTAGCGCGCGATCGCGTAAGGGATCTTCTCCGCGGCGTAGAGCGCGAAGTGGCCGTGCTGGCCGAGCATCGGGCCGAGCCCGCCCATCTGCCACATCAGCCACTGGATGACATTGAAGCGGCCGCGCGTGTCGGAAGGCAGAAAGCGGCCGTGCTTTTCGGCCAGATAAAGAAGGATCGCGCCGCTCTCGAACATCGCGACCGGCGCGCCGCCGTCGGCCGGCGCATGATCGACGATGGCCGGGATGCGGTTGTTCGGGCTGAGCGCGAGAAAGTCCGGGCTGAACTGCTCGCCGGCGCGCAGGTTCACCGGACGCACGGTGTACGGCGCCTCCAGTTCCTCCAGCATGATCGAGATTTTCCAGCCGTTGGGCGTCGGCGCGTAATACAGGTCGATCATGCAGCGGTCTCGTGGAGCAAGGGCCGGCCCCGGCGGCCGCATCGTAAGTCTAGCGCCGACAAGGATGCCGCGCCATCCCGCAGGCGTGAACGGCTTGTATGCGGGCGTCGCGCCGTGGCACATAGTCCGGCAACACTATCAGAGGACGCGCCCATGCTGTTTCCCACCACCGTCGCCGGCTCGCTGCCGAAACCCGCGTGGCTGGCAGAGCCCAACATGCTGTGGGCGCCGTGGAAGGCGAAGGGCGAGGAGCTTCTCGCGGCCAAGCGCGACGCGACTCTGCTCGCGATCAAGCTGCAGGAAGACGCCGGCGTCGACATCGTCACCGAGGGCGAGCAGGCGCGGCAGCATTTCGTCCACGGCTTCCTCGAGCGTATCGAGGGCATCGACTTCGCCCACAAGGTCGAGATGGGAATCCGCAACGACCGCTACAAGGCGATGGTGCCTCAGGTGGTGGCGCCGCTGCGGCTGAAGGGCCGCGTCCACGCCTTCGAGGCGCAGGCGGCGCGCGCCCACACCGCCCGGCGGCTGAAGTTCACCCTGCCCGGCCCGATGACCATCATCGACACCATCGCCGACAGCCATTACGGCGACCGCGTCAAGATGGCGTTCGCCTTCGCCGACCTGCTCAACGAGGAAGCGAAGGCGCTTCAGGCCGACGGCGTCGACATGATTCAGTTCGACGAGCCGGCCTTCAACGTCTACATGGACGAGGTGAACGACTGGGGCATCGCGGCGCTGGCGCGCGCCGCGCAGGGGCTTTCCTGCGAGACCGCGGTGCACATCTGCTACGGTTACGGCATCAAGGCCAACATCGACTGGAAGGAAACGCTCGGCGCCGAGTGGCGACAGTACGAGAAGATCTTCCCGGCGATCGACGCGAGCCCGATCGGGCATGTCGCAATCGAGTGCCGCAACTCGCATGTGCCGCTGGATATCCTCGGCCTTCTCACGCGCAAGACCGTGCAGGCCGGCGTGATCGACGTCGCCACCGACACCGTGGAGACGCCCGACGACGTGGTGAAGGCGATCGAGGCGGTGATGAAGTTCGTGCCGAAGGAACGCATCATCGCCACCACGAATTGCGGCATGGCGCCGATGCGGCGCGATATCGCCGAAGCCAAGCTCAAGGCGCTCGGCGACGGCGCCAAGTTGGCGCGGGAGAGGTTGGGATAGGCCGCGCTATTCGCAGCTAACCCTCTCCCCTTGTGGGAGAGGGTGGCGGGATCGAGCGAAGCGAGATCGCGCCGGGTGAGGGGTAGAACCCAGCGCTTGGAGATGAAGAACCCCTCACCCGCTCTCGCTTTCGCTCGGGCACCCTCTCCCGCAAGGGGAGAGGGAAAGTTCACAACACTCCCCGTCATTCCGGGGCGCCGCGCAGCGGCGAACCCGGAATCTCGCAGAGCCCATCGAGATTCCGGATCAACGCGCGATGCGCGTTGTCCGGAATGACGAGCAAACCCGGCGTCACGGAATAACTCAGCTCACGCCCCACCATCTCTGATCGGCGGCTGGAACGTGAGCCCGGTGTCCCACGGAAAGAAGATCCAGGTGTCCTGCGACACCTCGGTGATGAAGGTGTCCACCAGCGGGCGGCCGAGCGGCTTGGCGTAGACCGCGGCGAAGTGCGCCTGCGGCATCAGCTCGCGCGCCACGCGCACGGTCGCGCCGGTGTCCACCAGGTCGTCCACCACCAGGAGCCCCCTGCCGGTGCCGCCGCCGAGCCGCGCCACCTGCTCCGACACGTCCTTGAGCACCTGCATCGCGCCCTGCGCGGTGTGGCTGTAGCTCGCCACGCACAGCGTATCGACGACGCGGATGCCGAGCTCGCGCGCCACGATCGCCGCCGGCACCATGCCGCCGCGCGTCACCGCCACCAGCGCATGAAACGGCCCCGCGCCGTTCAGCCGCCACGCCAGCGCGCGGGCGTCGCGGTGGAACTGGTCCCACGACACCGGAAACGGCTTGCGCGCGTTGTCGTCGGTCATCGGCCGCGCTCCTGCACCTTGCGGATCACGGCGGTCGCCGTGGCGGTGGCGACGATCTTGCCGTCCTGCAAAAGCTCGCCGGCGAGCTGGCAGACCTCCTTGCCGCGCAGCGTCACCCGTCCCTTGCCGATCAGCGTACCCTGCTTCGCGGGGCGGTGAAACTGGACGTTGAGATTGACCGTCGGCGCGAACGCGCCGCCATCCAGCGTCGCCACCAGCGCCGGACCCATGGTGTCGTCGAGCATCGCCGCAAGGAAGCCGCCCTGCACGTTGCCGACCGGATTGAGGAAATCCGGCCCGGCCTGGAATTCCACTTCGATCGTTCCTTTCTCACCGTCGATGGCGAGAAACTTCAGGCCCAGCGTCTGCGCGCAGGCCGGCGGCGGCAGCCGTCCGTCCGCCATTTTCCAGAAGAACGAATCCTTGTCCAAGCGCCGCCTCCTCCGTCAGCGCGCGATCTTGAGGCCGGCGAGCATCGCCTCGACGTCGGCCATCGCCGCTTTCAGCTTCCCGGCATCGCGCGAGCGCACCACGACGTTGGTGTTCGGCTTGCCGCTCTCGTCGAGGAACGGATAGCTGCCGATCGAGGTTTCCGGATGCGCCTCCTGGATGGCGCGCAGCGGCGTGCCGATGTCGCCCTCGCGCGCGTCGGCGCGCACCGATTCCGACAGCATCCGCACGCCGGATTTCAGCTTCGGCGCGACGATGTCCATCATCGCCTGCATGATCGAGGGCACGCCGGCCATGACGATGACGTTGCCGATCCGGAAGCCGGGGGCGAGGATGGTGGCGCTGGTGATCAGCTCGGCGCCGTCCGGAATCCGCGCCATGCGCAGCCGCGCCTCGTTGAGGTCGGCGCCGAAGCGCTCCCTGAAGCGCGCCACCACGTCGGGATGGTGGTCGATGCCGACGCCGAACGCCTTGGCCACGCTGTCGGCGGTGATGTCGTCGTGGGTCGGTCCGATGCCGCCGGTGGTGAAGACGTAGGCGTAGCGGCCGCGCAGCGCGTCGATCGCCTCGACGATCGCCGCCTCGTCGTCGGCGACGATGCGCACCTCCTTGAGGTCGATGCCGATGTTGGTGAGGTACTCGGCGATGAAGCCGATGTTCTTGTCCTTGGTCCGCCCGGACAGGATCTCGTCGCCGATCACCACGATGCCGGCGGTGACGATCTCGCTCATGTCAGCCTCTCCCCGGCGCGCCGGACCCGGACGCGCACCACGTTGAAGATTCGGGCGCCGCTGCGGAACGCGCGGACGTCCCCTGTGGTCCATGCATATCGCGCCCGCCGGGGCCTTGCTACCGTCACTTTGCGGCCGTGCCCGTTATCCCCGTGGCAGATGGACGATCGCCGCCGGAACGGGCATTACGCTCTCCCCGTTGCCCCGCTGCCGCCGCCCGCGTAGAAATGCGCGCTCGGGAGACGTCGATGACCTATTGCTGCGGAATTCTGGTGCGCGACGGGCTGGTGATGATCGCCGACACCCGCACCAATGCGGGTCTCGACAACATCTCGACCTTCCGCAAGCTGCATGTGTTCTCTCAGCCCGGCGAGCGCGTCCTGGCGCTCGCCTCCGCCGGCAACCTCGCCATCAGCCAGTCGGTGATCTCCACTCTCACCGAGGGGCTGGAGAATGCCGACACCGGCGAGGTCGAGACGCTGATGAACGCGCCGACCATGTTCAAGGCGGCGCAGCGCATCGGCCGCGCGATCCGCAACATGCGCCGGCTCGAAGGCAGCGCGCTGAAGGCGGAGGAGATTTCCTTCGACGTTTCCTTCCTGCTCGGCGGCCAGATCCGCGGCGGCCCGATGCGGCTGTTCATGATCTACAGCGCCGGCAACTTCATCGAATGCACCATCGACACTCCCTATCTGCAGATCGGCGAGCACAAATACGGCAAGCCGGTGCTCGACCGCGCCATCTCCTACGACGTCGATCTCCACGACGCGCTGAAGATCGGGCTGATCTCGATGGACTCGACGATGCGCTCCAACCTCGGCGTCGGCATGCCGATCGACATCCTGCTGGTGCGTCC
>JACDJC010004167.1_pt1 | contig 10023 bp, 14 predicted proteins | sample 7454191 | NCBI WGS metagenome assembly JACDJC01 (sample SAMN14253291, study PRJNA609438) | sludge metagenome | isolation source: sludge after 25d culture with pyrite and EDTA | collected 2018-12-20
GTGCAGGACGAGCGCTTCATGCGTCCAGCCGAAGTCGATTTGCTCGTTGGCGACCCCGGTAAAGCCGGCCGCGAGCTGGGCTGGGAACCGGCCATGTCTTTCGTTGAACTTGTCCACACCATGGTCGACGCCGACCTGCAATTGTTGCGGGACGGAGCTATCGCTGTGTAGTGGTCAGTAATGACCACTGGCCACTGACCACCGACCACTAATTAGGAGGCTTATGACCCAAATCATTTTCGGCACCGACGGCTGGCGGGGCCGCATCGCCGAGGAGTACACGTTCGACAATGTGCGCCGCTGCGCCCAGGGCTTCGCCACCTTTCTGCATGAGCAAGGCCTGGCCGGACGCGGCGCAGTCATCGGTTATGACCAGCGCTTCCAGGCTGAACACTTCGCCGCCGCATCGGCCGAAGTGCTGGCCGCCAACGGCATCAAGGTCTGGCTGACCCGGAGCAACACCCCCACCCCGGCCATCTCTTATGCCGTGATGGACAAGGAAGCGGCCGGGGCAATCAACATCACTGCCAGCCATAATCCGCCCCACGATTGCGGCTTCAAGGTGCGCGACGCAGGTGGTGGCGCGATTCCCCCCGCTGATCTCAAGCGCATCGAGGCCGCCATCCCCGATATCTCCGGCGTGCGCCGCATGAAACTTGACGACGCTCTCACAGACGGCCTGGTGGTTAAGTTTGACCCTGCCCCCGCCTACATCGCCCTGCTCAACCGGCTGGTCGATATGGAGCCGTTGAAGGCCGCCGGTTACGACGTGCTCGTGGATTGCATGTGGGGCAACGGCGCGGGATGGTTTCCCCGGTTGCTGGCCGGTGGAAAGACGACCGTGCATGAGGTTCACAACGAGCGCAACCCGATATTCCCCAACATGAGCCGCCCGGAGCCGATTCCGCCCAACGTCGACCACGGCCTGAGCTACGTGCCGTTGCTGGATGCCGACGTAGCCATCATCACCGACGGCGATGCCGACCGGGTGGGGCTGGGCGACGAGCACGGCCGCTTCATCGATCAGCTGCGCGTCTTCGGCCTGCTGGGCTACTACTTCCTGGAAGTTCGCGGCGAGCGCGGCCCCATCGTCAAGACCATCTCCACCACCAAGATGCTCAACAAGCTGGGGGCGATCTACGGCGTGCCTGTCTACGAGACCGGCGTTGGCTTTAAATACATTGCCCCCAAGATGACCGAAGTGGGGGCCATGTTGGGCGGCGAAGAAAGCGGCGGCTACGCCTTCCGCGGCCACGCCCCCGACCGTGACGGTATCCTGGGCGGTCTTTACCTGCTCGACATGATGGTGCAAACAGGTAAACGGCCGTCACAACTGCTCGACTGGCTGTTTGAGAAGGTCGGCCCCCACTACTACGGCCGCATCGACACTGCCTTCGACACCGCCCGCCGTGATGAAGTTCAGGCCCGCGTGCTGGCCGCCCGCCCGCAACACATCGCCGGATTGAAGGTTACCGAAATTTCGACCCTCGACGGCTTCCAGTTCCACATGGAGGACGGCGGCTGGCTGCTCATCCGTTTCAGCGGCACCGAACCCATCATTCGCGTCTACACCGAGACGACCCACGAGGACAAAGTAGACGACATCCTGCAGGACGGCCTGCGCCTGGCCGGACTGAAATAAATGACGAATGACGAATTTGAAAGATCCTCTTCATTCGTAATTCGTAATTCCTAAATCCTATGAATGCCTTCCAGGATTACTACCCCGACGAAGTGAGCCACTGCTATGGCTGCGGGCGGCTCAACGAACATGGCTTGCAAATCAAGAGCTATTGGGACGGCGATGAGACCGTCTGCGCCTACCAGCCGCGGCCCCACCACACCGCCGTGCCTGGTTACGTCTATGGTGGCCTCATCGCTTCGCTCATCGATTGCCACGCCACGGGCACGGCCGCTGCGGCCGCCTACCGCGCTCAGGGGCGAGAAATGGACAGCGATCCACCGCTGCGCTTCCTGACGGCATCGCTCCACGTTGACTATTTGCGCCCCACACCCATCGACCGGCCATTGGAGCTACGAGGCCGGGTCGAAGAGGCCAAGGGGCGCAAGGTCACGGTCGCTGTCGATCTCTTCGCCCATGGTGAACTATGCGCCCGCGGCCAGGTCGTGGCAGTTCAGGTTCCCGACGAATTCATGGCCCAACTGTTAGGCAAGTAGGCAAAAGGTAGAGACAGGGTTCCTTCCGAGGAACCCGGTTCTACTCTGACTGTGAAATCTGTGAACCCCGTTTCTTCCCGCGTCACTCTGGTGGACACCCACTGCCACCTTGACTTCGACTCCTTCGCCGAAGACGTGAAAGAGGCCGTGGCGCGGGCCTCGGCCGCGGGCATCACGCGCCTCATTGTGCCCGCACTTGATCTGGGCAACCTGGCCGCTGTACTGGCCCTGGCCGAGCGCTTTGCCGGCATCTATGCTGCTGTGGGCGTCCACCCCAACTCGGCCGCGGATTGGGATGATGGCTGGTTGGCTGACCTGCGCGCCGCTGCTGACCACCCCAAAGTCGTCGCTATCGGTGAAATAGGCCTTGACTACTATTGGGACAAGACCCCACCGGCAACGCAATACCACGTCTTTGCCCGCCAGTTGGAACTGGCCGCGGAATTGGGCTTGCCGGTCATCATCCACAACCGTGACGCCAGCGCCGACGTACTGCGGTTGCTGGCCGCTTCTTCTCTGGCGGGGCGAGCGCGGCCGGGCGTGTTGCACTCCTTCTCGGCCGATTGGCCTACAGCTGAGGCAGCGCTGGCCTTGGGCTTCTACCTTGGCTTCACCGGCGCCCTGACCTACAAGAAAGCTGACGATCTGCGCGCCATCGCCGCCCGCGTCCCGTTGGAGCGCGTTCTGGTCGAAACCGACGCGCCGTTCCTCGCGCCTCACCCCCTGCGCGGCCAGCGCAACGAACCGGCCCACGTGCGCCTCGTAGCCGAGCGCCTGGCCGAGCTGCGCGGATTACCCCTGGAGGAAATAGCCGGCATAACAACCGCCAACGCCGAGACGCTCTTTCGCCTGGGATGATCAAAAGGGTAATGGGTCTGTAGAGTTTCACGAGCTTAAAACCAGGAGTGCCACTTGCCAAGCAATGACCCGGAACAGCCATATCGACACATCTTCGAAGCTGTTCGCGACGGGCTGATCGTCAATGATGCGAAAACCGGCCTGGTGGTCGAGGCCAACCCTGCGGCTGGCGCGTTGCATGGCTACGCCCATGAGGATTTCATCGGCCTGCACCCCACCGTTTATATGCACCCCGACAATTACGCCCAGTTCGCCCGGTGGGTTCAGGCTGCTCAAACCGGCAGAGTGTTTGAGGCGACGGTCGTGCATATACACCAGGACGGAACGCCGTTTATTGCCCAGGTTCGTGGTGCCGGATTCACCTATGGGAACCGGCTATGCTTGCTGAGTGTCGTCCGCGACGTCAGCGCGCCGTACCAACAAGCGCAGGCGCTGGCCGCGCTGGAGGAACGCCGGCGCCTGGCACAAAATCTGCACGATGCCGTCAATCAGTCGCTCTTCTCGGCCAGTCTCATTGCCGAGGTGCTGCCGCGCCTGTGGCAACAACACCCGGAGGCAGTGCAGGAGTCGCTGGAAGATTTGCGCCGGCTGACGCGCGGGGCATTGGCCGAGATGCGCGGGCTGCTCGTGGAGCTGCAACCCCTGGAACTGGCCGACCACGACCTGGATGACCTGGTGCGCCTGTTGGGCGACGCGCTGACGGGCCGGACGAATATTCCGGTTACTGTCACGACGTCCGGCCAATGGGGCTTGCCGGCCGAGGTGCAGATAGCATTTTACCGCCTGTGCCAGGAAGCACTGAACAACATTGCCAAACATTCCAGAGCCGGGCAAGTTGTAATTCATCTCCAGTACGATGATGGAACAGTCACGTTGACAATTAAAGATAATGGCCGCGGTTTCGATCCTGAACAAGTACCATCTGGTCATTATGGCCTGAGCATCATGCAGGAACGCGCCCAAGCCATTGGCGCTACGCTATCGATAACAAGTCAACTGGGGCAGGGCGCCGAAATCGTCGTCCGCTGGACGGAAGCCGCGGAGTAGAAACATGGCTCAAGTTGACCCTATTCGCGTTCTATTAGTTGATGATCATGCAATGGTCCGCCGCGGCCTGGCGACATTCCTGAAGGTTCACGACGACCTGGAGCTGGCCGGCGAGGCGGCGACAGGCGAGGAAGCCATCCAACTGTGCGACCGCCTGCGGCCCGACGTTGTACTGATGGATCTGTTGATGCCGGGGATGCACGGTGTGGAAGCCACCCGCGCCATCCGCCGTCAATTTCCCACGGTGCAGGTGATCGCCCTAACAAGTTTCAACGAAGAGGGACTCATCCAGAATGCCCTGCATGCCGGCGCCATCGGATATTTACTCAAGGACGTGTCGGCCAACGAACTGGCCCAGGCCATTCGCACGGCCCACACAGGGCGCGGCACGCTCTCGCCGGAAGTGGCCCAGACATTGATCCACGCCACCACCCAGCCGCCGGCCCTCGGCCATAACCTGACGGCCCGCGAGCGCGCCGTGCTGGCTCTGCTGGTGCAGGGAATGAACAACACCGAGATCGCCGAGAGCCTCTTCGTCAGTCCTTCGACCATCAAATCCCACGTCAGCCACATCCTGGCCAAGCTAGAGGTCACCGGCCGCACGGAAGCCGTCGCCCTGGCCGTGCGCCACCACCTGGTGGACTGAAATGGCCGGCGAGTAACTGGTCAGCCAGAAATCAGCCGATCCCCTGACTCCCTCAACCCATATCCCCCAACTGGCGGATGCTGATACTCCCTGCCTGGCCGATGTGCGCGGGGAGCGCTGGTTGTAAGATTCATAGTACGCCTTCAACTCAGTCCCTGGCCGGTTTCTGCAAAATAAAACCTGCCCAGCGCGCACCGGCGTGCTAAAACCGCCGGCCCGGGGAGAGAGGGAAAAAATAAATGGCCGAGCAAGAGATCACCTTTCACAACAACGCGGAAATCAAGGTGCAGGCGCAAGTCTACACCGGGCGCACTCTGGTCAGCACGTGTTTGGCCGCGCCAGGCGAAATTCGCACCATGCCGGTGAGGTCAACACGGTACGATATATTCTTTAAAGACGGCGCTACCGGCTGGGTGATCGCCCGCAGGCTGGATAGCGAAATCAAAAGTTTCACGCTGAGCCTCCTCAACGGGCGCTACACCATTACCTGAGGCGAAACTCGTTTTCCGGTGGTATCGGAGTTGAACAGCGAACGGGCAACCAAACAAGGTGAAGCAGATGACGCTTACATTCGATTTGTGGCTCAACGCCCAACAAAATCGCTCCGATCCGATTGGTGATCTGGCTCGTGTGCCAAGCATGAGTACGAATCCTCCCCTGCTTTCCGGGCGGGGAGCCAACGAGCACAAAAATTGGGCCGATCTCGTTATTCGTATCCCTGAACCAGGCCACATCGCCGTTTTCAACGACGCCTGGCAGGAGTTTTTAATAGCCAAAGAAGCAGCGCAAGAACCCCTGGCGTAAGAGGGATTCTTGAACATCATCGTATAGCCGAACATTCCTGACGCGATTGTCAAACTCGCCCTCCCGGTATCGTTATAGGCAGACGCACACAGGAATAGAAATATTGAACGGGCACTCCCGGTTGGAAACAAAGTAAATGACTGAAAATAGAGTTATTCACAAAGCAAGAGGGGGAATTGTCCTTCTAATGGCCGGCCTGGTTCTGGCCTTCGCTCTCGGCATCAACGTGAGTGTCTCGCAAGCCGTGGCGACCGCGCCGACTCTGGGCACGGCGGGCAGCTTCGCAGTTCTGGGCGGTTTGACCGTGACCAACACAGGGCCAACCATCGTCACCGGTGATCTGGGTGTTTCGCCGGGCAGCGCAATTGTGGGTTTTGATGTGCCGGGCGGGCCGGGAACAGTGGTCGGCGTGCAACACGCGGCCGACGCCGTGGCCCTGCAGGCCCAGAGCGACGCCGCTATCGCCTACGATTTTCTGAAGGCCCAGGGCGTGCCGATGACAGCGTGTGATTTCACCTACGCGCTGGCCGAAGACGTCGGCGGCGACACCCTCGCGCCCGGCGTCCACTGTTTCCCGTCGTCGGCGTTCATCACCGGCGACCTGACGCTGGATGCTCAGGGCGACCCGAGCGCGGTCTGGGTTTTCAACATCGAGAGCACGCTTATCACCGCGCCTGATTCGTCCGTGGCGGTCATTAATGGCGGGCAGGCTTGCAACGTGTACTGGCGCGTGGGCAGTGCCGCGACGCTGGATACGACCACTGACTTCGTCGGCAACATTCTGGCGCTGGCCGATATCGACGTGCTGACCGGCGCGGTTGTGTCCGGCCGGCTCTTCGCCCGAACCGCGGCCGTCGATATGGATGACAATCGCGTCTCTATTACCAACTGCACGGTTCTGCCCGGCGCAAGCAACATCGTCACCGAAGTGCAGACGAACCCCGACGGTTCGGCGGCGCAGTTCGCCTTCACGTCCGACTACGGCCCCTTTAACCTGGGCGACGGCGGCAGCAATGACTCCGGTAACCAGACGCCGGGTACCTATAACCTCACCCAGACGATCCCGCCGGGCTGGAATCTGACGAGTATCGTCTGCACGTCGGTCGACGGCAGCACGTGGACGGTCGACCTGCCCAATGGGACGGTCGAAATCGATCTGGCGGCCGGCGACACCGTGACCTGCGCCTTCAATATGGAAGAAGAGATTCCGCCCAACATCTGCCTCGATGGCGCGGCCGACTATCAGAGAACAGTCATCCTCGGCAAGGGCATGGGCAATGACGACGCGCACAAGGCTACGATCAAGATCGCCATTCCCAATTGGCAAACCGTGGATTCGCTCTACGGGCAGCTGGCGGGGGAGCAGAATGGAGCCGCGAAGTACGTGCGCTTCATCTATCCGAACAGCACCTATCAACAAGTGAACGCTATCACTAGCCCGGCTTACCGGCAGTGGTCGACCTTCTGGTATGGCGCGGATCTGAACCCGGCGGCCAGTATCAGCGGTCGCTGGTTCCTGATGACTTCGGGCACGAAGGGGCATATCCCGCGGGCGTTCCTGCTCTACCCGACCTATCACACGACTGAACCATACGTGAACGTGTTCGACCCGCTGGCCTTCGATGAGAGCATCAAGAACCACGTCTACTACAACGTTGCCGCCAGCTGGATTGCCGCGCAGCAGCACCGTATGGCGATCCCCGCGCCCCAACAGGACGTAACCATCGTCGTCCAGGTGGCGCTGACCGAGAACGACCGGGACAATCGCCCCTTGCAGTTAACGGTATCAGCCGCCGGGGCCGCCCCCCAGACGGTGAACCCGACCGGTCCGTCGCACGGCGACCTCCTCAATATCGTCACCTTCAACCTGCCTATCAAGGCTGGCACAGAGGAAATCGTGATCGACCTGGTATCACCGACTCCGAATGGCGATTCCGGGGCCATGATTGGCGCGGCAGCCTACTATGCCTGCCAGCCAGACATCGATTAAATGTCGCCTGAGTAGACGGCCGCACCAGCCGCCGAGTGAGCGGTAGCCGGATGTTACACAACATCCGGCTACCTTCTCCAATAAATCGTATCAGCCGGTCCAACCTCTCTACCCAACCCGGGTATGGTGGTGGGGGCCAGTAAGTGAGCAGCTCAATGACCCGTGTATTTTTGGCCGACAGCCAGCTCGAAATCCGTTCTGCCTTGCGGCTGATGTTATTGGATTTAGAGATGCAGGTTGTCGGCGAAGCGGCCGACTGGCCATCAACCATGACCCAGGCCGCCGGGACACAGCCTGATATGGTGGTCGTGGATTGGGATTTGATGCCAACGAGCAGTTCTCTGATTGAACTGCGCGCCACGTGCCCGGCCGTCGTCATTGTCCTCATCAGCAAGCTCGACGCCCGTCGTCAGGCCGCACTCTCCGCCGGGGCGGACAGTTTCATCAGCAAAGGCGAAACGCCCGAGCGGGTAGCCGAGCGGCTGCGTCAGGCGGCTATAAACTTCATCCGGCATGGCCCACCGCCCATGGAGTGAGCAACGAGGCTAGCGCCGATTTGCTGCTCCGCATCCTCAACATGGAAGAGGGGTATGTGGATTGGGCGGAAATCCAGCGCTCTCAGATCGAGCAGATGGGTCTGGAAAATTACTTAACAATCAAACCAAGGACGCCGTGAGTTAGCCGTACCTCCCCAAAAATGGCAGTCACCCAACCGTTATTTCGCGCCGGCGGTTCCGGCAGCTCTCGTTGATAAAGGAGAATTAGGCAAATGAACAAGGATATTTTTGAAGGTCATTGGAAGGAAATGAAGGGGCAGGTCAAAGAGTGGTGGGGCGAACTCACCGACGATGACCTGGAAAAGGTGGAAGGTAAGGCCGACCGCCTGGTCGGTCTGCTCCAACAGAAATATGGCTACTCCAAGGAGGAGGCCGAAAAGGAATTCAACAACCGGTTGGAGCAAGCCAAGGTTGCCTAAAGTCGTATCCCACCTGAATGGTTAGCATGAGTATGTTGCCTCTTCTCTCTAGACCAGAGAAGAGGCAGCCCGCTCTATTCACAATTCGCACAAACATCTAGGAGAAACGATCATGGCAAAGAGTCAAGAAAAAAAGAAGGGCACCGACAAGAATAGACCGGCGAAATCGCTGAAGGAAAAGAAGCAGGCCAAAAAGGACAAGAAGAAGCAAGACGGAAAAATCGGCGTCTTCCCTGAATAGGGCCCACACTGCTATCCCACAGAGAATGAATTGATAGAAAAATGCGAGAGGAAAACAAAATGAACGACACGAACCTAGAGATGCAACACGACAATAATAATCCCGGCTATCTTGTGGCCGGCCTGGTATTAGGCAGCCTGCTCGGGGCCTTGGTGGGCGCGTTGGTAATGTTGCTGTTGGCCCCGCAATCGGGCACGAAGACACGCAAACAAATCAGGCGCAAGGCCAGGGATATGGGCAAGCAGTATACCAAAACCATGGAGAGTGGAGCCAACCAGGTACGTGACAAGGCCCACCACGTCACGACCAGCATCCACGATCGGGCTGAAGATTTACAGCAACGCGGCCAGGAGGCTGTTGAAGAACAACGGGAGCGCTGGTCGCCCGTCGTCGAAGCCGGGAGAACGGCCGTCAATGGTTGAAATAGAGATCAATTTGAACCCACCAGCTTCACCAGTCCGCGGCGTCGCCGAGAAAAAAGAGGAATTCTTGCTGTGGCTTAAAAAGAGGCAGGCGAACGAAAGGAATTCCCCCCAGGAGCAGCCCCCTCAGACTGACCCTGCCCAATGGCGGGCAATGATGGTATGGATTGACGATGGCGGTCGGGTCGGTTAAACGACCGGGGAACGTAGGGATAGCTTGGAGAATGAGATGTCGGCTGCTTCAACTCCACCACTCTATACCTGGACATTTGGGCGGGTCGTACGGGCCACGCTGGTGTTCGTCTCTCTGGGGCTAAGCTTTTGGCTTCTATACCGCTTTAACCAGGTGGTATTCACCTTGTTTGTCGCCATCGTGCTGGGCACGATACTGCGGCCGGTTGTCGTCTGGCTGCAACGGCGCGGCCTGCCCGGCAACGTGGGGGTCATCCTTATCTACCTGTTACTGCTGGCCCTGATCATCGGCTTCGCGCTGCTGGTGGCTCCGTTACTGGTGTCGCAGACGACAACGCTAGTGGCCGCCACGCCCGGCTATCTTCAAACCGTGAGCGACTGGCTGGTCAACAGCTCCAACCCATTCGTTGGACGCCTGGGTGAGCTCTTCGCCAACAGTTTGTCGGCCGAGCAGACGCCGTTGCAGCAAACAGGGCAAGAGCTGCTGGACTCGGCCGGCAAGGCTATGGGCTACATCGGCTCGGCCTCGCATATCCTTCTGACGGCCGGAGCCATCTTGCTCATTGCCTTCTACTGGACACTTGACGGACCACGCTACATCAAGTCGTTGACCCTGCTCATTCCCAAAGCCCATCGTGAAAACACCCTCGAGTTACTTTCAGGCATCGA
>JACDJC010004169.1_pt1 | contig 10018 bp, 10 predicted proteins | sample 7454191 | NCBI WGS metagenome assembly JACDJC01 (sample SAMN14253291, study PRJNA609438) | sludge metagenome | isolation source: sludge after 25d culture with pyrite and EDTA | collected 2018-12-20
GATTAAGGATTAAGAGAGCTCAAAGGTGAAAGGTGAAAGGTGAACGGAAGGGTGGAAAGATGGAAGGGTGAAAATGACCGCAACGGAATCTGTATAAATTTAAAATTCAACAAAATCCCAAAAAGCATCTTCATTTTAAAAAAACAAAGCCATGTATCCTAAAAAACTCAACATTTTAATTCTTTTTTCCCTTCTACTGGCCGCTTCCTGCCACACCGGCACAAAGCAGAATTCACAACCGACGGCGGAAGCCTACCTCAGCCAAACACCTGTCCCGGAGTGGAGCCAGGATGCGGTTATCTACGAAGTCAACATCCGGCAGTACACGCCCGAGGGTACCTTCGAGGCCTTTTCGGCACATATTCCGCGGCTGAAAGAGCTGGGCGTGGATATTTTGTGGCTGATGCCGGTGCATCCCATTGGCGAAAAAAAACGCAAAGGCACGCTGGGCTCCTACTACTCGGTGAAGGACTACACGGGTATCAATCCCGGGTTTGGCACCCTCTCCGATTTTGAAGACCTGGTAGAGCAGGCCCACGCGGCAGATATGAAGGTTATCTTAGACTGGGTGGCCAACCATACCGCCTGGGACCATGCGTGGATTACCCAACACCCCGACTGGTATCTGAAGAATGAGGAGGGAGAAATAATTTCACCCGTGGAGGATTGGAGCGACGTGGCCGGCCTCAACTACGAAAGCACGGCGCTTCGGCAAGCCATGACCGATGCACTGGTCTATTGGGTAAAGGAGACAGATATAGATGGTTACCGGTGCGATGTGGCCGGTATGGTGCCTGTAGATTTTTGGGAAGCGGCCCGCCAAAGCCTCGACTCTATAAAAACGGTGTTTATGTTAGCCGAAGACGAAGATAACATGGCGTTGCTGGAAAATGCCTTTAATGCCAACTATGGCTGGTCGTTTCACCATTTGATGAACGAGGTGGCACAGGGAGAAAAAGATGCCACTCATCTGGCCGGTTACTTTCAAAAAATTGATACACTTTACCCCAGGGGAACCTATCCCATGCAGTTCATCACCAACCACGACGAAAACAGCTGGAGCGGAACCGCACCCGAACGCCTGGGCGATGCCCTGATGGCGATGGCCGCGCTCACTTTTACCGTGGAGGGCATGCCCCTTATCTATTCGGGTCAGGAAGCCGGACTAAACAAGCAACTGTCGTTTTTCGACAAAGACCTGATAGATTGGGACGACCGGGAGATGACTGAATTTTACAGGCAATTGACCACCGTCAAAGCCGATAATCCGGCACTCTGGAATGGCACTGCGGGCGGAAAACTGCAAATAATCAACACCAATAACAACAACGACCTGTTTTGCTTTTCGCGCCAAAAGAACGACAACATCATCGTGGCTGTCTTCAACCTCTCCGACACCTCGGCCAGCGTCTTTGCCGAAGGGGGCCCGGTTGGGAACTTCCGCAATGCGCTCACCGGACAGCAGGAATCGCTACCCCTGAACGGCATCCTGATGCAGCCCTGGGAATTTAAAATCCTCACCAACGCCCTGATCAACAGATAGCAGGATGGCTTATTGAAGCTACAATCCGCAGGGGCCACAAACAAAAACCTTCCCGGAATCGTATACGTATAAAATTTGACGGCACGTTATTTGAAGCATTAAACAAAGCTTTATTTTCTTGAAAAGTTCTTATCTTTACTGCTTCAAGCAGATATGTGCTTTTAACTATTTTGCTGCCCTCAGATTATGACACGAACCGGAATCCATACCATTTCAATTATTGTATTGCTTTTGGTGATGCTTACCCCTGCTGGCGCGCAATCGTTCTCTTCCAGGAATGCGCCTGAGGTAAGCAACCTGGGTCCTTCGTCGTGGTGGTGCAACATGGAGTACAACACCCCGCTGCTCATTCTTTACGGAAACAACATCTCTGCCATCCGGCCTGCATTCAACAGGCAAGGTGTGAGCCTGAAAACCATTTACCCCGCTACCCATCCCAATTATCTCATCTTCGACATCATTATCTCACCCGAAGCCACTCCGGGTTCATTTGCCATAACCCTTCCGGGATATGGGCGAGGCAACGTAACCGTTCCTTTTGAACTGCTCCCACGGGGCGTAAACCCCACCCGGGTCCCATTAAAAGCCACCGATGCCATTTATCAGATAGTACCCGATCGCTTCAGCAACAGTGATCCCAAAAACGACAATCCCGAGGGCGTTCTGGAAAGAGCCGACCGTATGAACCCATCCGGTGTGCATGGAGGAGACCTGGCAGGGATCAGTAATCATCTGGATTACATTCGCGACCTGGGTGCCACCACCATCGAGCTGACGCCCCTGTACCACTCCAACCAGTTTATCCTGTCGTACGAGCGCATGGCGCCCACCCATCTTTTCAGCATAGACCCGCGCCTGGGCAACATGACCGACTACCTCTCACTGGTGAACAATGTCCGACGCAGAGGCCTCAAAACCATCCAAACACTGCTCATCAATCAAATTGGTTCCCAGCATCCACTGGTAAAAGACCCACCTGATAAAAGCTGGACCCTTCCACTCCCCAAAGAATTCACGATAGAGGAGAACCCGTATCTCTTTGCCGATCCCTATGCAGCTCCCGTTGACCGGCAAAAACAGCTGGGTAATTTTGAAACCATGGATGCCCCTTTACTCAACCAAACCAATGAGCTGGTGCGAAAACACCTCATACAGCACCTCATTTGGTGGATAAAACAATCGGGCGTAGATGGTATCCGCATTGAAAAAGCCCACCTGAACCAACCCGCTTTTCTTAAAGAGGCCCTTTCGGTGCTCAAAGAGGAATTTCCCGGGCTTACCATCCTCGCCTCAACCAACAGCGTTATCCCTGCTCACAACCTTTTTTGGAAATCCATCGCAACCGGCAGCACTCCCTTTACCCATATTACCGATATGCCCCTTTACACCGCTCTGGAAACCGCCTTTACGGCCTACCAGCAGTTTAACGAAGCACTCTACCCTTTGTATGCCACCTCTTCTGCCGACTTTTTGTACGATAGTGCAGCCGATGAGCTGGTTGTTTTTGCCGATCAGCACCATCTATCGCGCGCCTTTACACTGGCCGAAAAAGACCCCGGTATATTTCGTATGATGATGGGTTTCATCTTCACCTACCGTGGCATTCCGTCGCTTTTGTATGGTTCCGAAGTGATGCTGCCGGGCTTAGCCGGCGAAGGTTCCGGCTTTGTGAGAGCCCCTCTGCCGGGCGGATGGCCCAACGACCGGGCTTCGGTATTCACTCCTCAAACCCTCACGGCCGACCGGCAGGAAGCACTCAGGTTTATGACCCGCCTGCTCAACTGGCGAAAGAACAACCCTGAGCTGATTACAGGAAAACTCACGCATTACGATCCACAGAACGGACTCTTCATCTATTTGAGAGAGACCTCTGAAAAAGCTCTTCTGGTTATTATCAACAACCACCGAAACGAACAGCAGCGGGTAATTTTCTCGTCACTGGCACCTCACCTTACGCAATACAAAACCGGTAGCGATATCGTCTCCGGTGCCCTCTCCCCCGATCTGGAACGCCTCTTTGTGGCGCCCAGGTCTATTATGATGCTTGAGTTGCAACCCTAAGGCTTCAAGGAGAATTTCTCCAGCACCGAATAGGCCGGCCCATGCTCAGTCAACCCGCTTTTAAGCAGAATCACCTCCTTCACTTCCAATTCGCCCCAAAAAAAGGAGGCTTGTTTTTCCAATTCATCCACCAGGAGGGGAGAATTTGGGGCCCACTTGTTTCGTCCCAGGGTAAGATGCGGGGTGAATGATTTTGCAGCCGGAGGTAACCCGGCCTCTTCAATCCCTTCTTGCACCAACTGATACAACTTTGTGAGCCAGGCACTCTCCTGCACACCCGCCCAAAGCACCCGTGGATGACCAGGGCGCCCAAAATAACCGGCCCCCTTCACTTTCGCGATCCCCCGGGGATGTAACTGCAATGAGCTGCTAAGACTTGCCGAAAGATGCGGCAGCAGTTGCTCTTCCACATTTCCAATAAAATGCAGGGTAATGTGCCAGTCGCCGGGATTTGTCCATCGTATATCCGGGAAGAAAGGCTTAAGCCTCATCTGCTCCACCCAATTCTCCAGCGAAGACAAGCCATTAGCCGGGATGGCCACAAAAGTTCGAATCATAGCGGTTGTTTTATTTTGAGAAACGTTCAAGATTCATTAAATTCGTGGAAATACAAAATTAACAGAAAGATGAAGAAAATTGCAGTAATATTGGCCGGATGCGGCGTTTACGACGGAGCAGAAATCCATGAATCGGTGTTTACCATGTGGGCCATTGCCAAAGCCGGTGCCCAATACCAGCTGTTTGCCCCCGACAAAGAGCAGCACCATGTAATCAATCACCTTACCGGAGAACCTGCGAATGAAAAGCGCAACGTTTTAACCGAAGCTGCCCGCATTGCCCGGGGTGACATAAAACCATTGAGCCAATTCAACGCCGATGCGTTTGATGCGCTGATGATGCCCGGTGGCTTTGGGGTGGCCAAAAACCTAAGTACCTTCGCCTTTGAGGGTGCCGGCAGCACAGTAGATGCGGAGGTTGAAAAGGCCGTGCGTGCAGTCCATAAAGCCGGAAAACCCATAGGTGCCCTGTGCATCTCTCCTGTGGTAATTGCCAAAATATTTGGAAACGTGGAACTCACCATCGGCTCAGACGCCGATACCGCCAATGCCCTTACTTCGATGGGTGCCAAACACATCCAAACTACCCACGGAGAGGTGGTTATAGATAAGAAGAACAAAATTGCCACCACACCTTGTTATATGCTGGATGCCAATATTCTGCAAATTGCTGAGGGCGCGGAGAATATTGTTGGGGCAGTGTTGGAAATGATTTGATATTATATCCGGTATGGTTACTGTGCAACTTTTTACAGCATCCCGTTGTCTATCAATATAATAATATGCTCGATCATCCGGTCCTCACGGTCGGAATGGTATTCATCTTTCAAATTAGAACCAAAGATGCGGGCTACCGACTGCCAGAAGAATGCCGAAAAGCCCCCTTTAAACTCTTTTATCAGTTCATAACTGGTATTGCCCGTCTCGCGGTCGATTAACTTAATCAGCAATCGTCCCTGCGAGAAGGTGAGCTTCCGCAGAGGCTGCTCAAACTCACCGAAAAGTTTTTTTTCAGCCTCTTTAAGATATACTCTGCGCTGCTTTTTATCTTCGATATAGCGCAATTCCTTGTCTATCTCCTGCAACTTAACGGAAGCCAACCGGGCATAAGGCAGTGTTACTTTTATATTGTGTACCAGCCTGTTGTAGGTGCGGTACTCCTTCTTGTTCTTAAATTGCCAGCGGGGAACCACCGTTACCTCGGGCAAATAGATGTGCGGAATGGTGTCGCCATAAAAGATTTTCGACTTCAACAGGTAAAGCGTATCACTCCCCACCCTTTCAGTTCTAATCTCCTGACCTGTTACCGAAAAAAAACAAAAGGACAGAACACATACTACCAATATGTTACGCAACCTGGTCCACATACAATCGTTACCTCAAATTTAATTCCAAAACAGCAGGGATGTACCGCATCGCATAAAACGCATCAGCGGCACAGCGCATTGCGTCTCTACAGGGTTTTCAACCACTTTATTTCGTCGGCCCATTTGCTGTCGTCGGGTGTTTCCAAAATTACGGGCATATCGTTGAACCGTTCGTCTTTCATCATCCGGGCAAAGGTATCCAATCCCAGATAGCCCTCCCCCAGGCTGGCATGGCGATCCACTTTACTTCCCATCTCCTTTTTCGCATCGTTCAAATGAATGCCTTTCAAAAAGCTTAATCCCACGATGCGCTCGAAGTCGGTCCAGGTCTGCGCATAACCCTGCGGTGAAACAAAATCGTAGCCGGCTACCCAGCCATGACAGGTATCGATACAAACGCCAACCCGCCCTTTATCTTCCACCAACTCAATAATACGGGCCAGATGCTCGAACCGGTAACCCACATTGCTGCCCTGCCCGGCGGTGTTTTCAATCACGGCCGTTACCCCTTTGGTTTGGCGAAGTGCCAGGTTGACAGATTCGGCCACTATCTTTAAGCAATCGTCTTCGGATATTTTCCTAAGATGGCTGCCCGGATGAAAGTTAAGCAACGAAAGTCCCAACTGCTCGCAGCGCTGCATCTCATCTAAAAAAGCATCGCGTGACTTCTTCAGCCCCTCGGCCTCGGGATGTCCCAGGTTGATTAGGTAACTATCGTGAGGCAAAATATGTTTCGAATCAAACCCCTTCTCCTTACAGTTGGCTTTAAACAACCGAATGCTATCTTCGGAGAGGGGTTTGGCGCTCCACTGGCGTTGATTCTTGGTGAACAGTGCAAAAGCACCAGCTCCAATGGCCGCGGCATTTAAGGGTGCATTCTCTACCCCGCCCGAAGCACTTACGTGGGCGCCTATATACTTTTTGTTTGACATAGTATTGTAAGATTATCTGCTATTACAAGCGTAAAGATAATAATTGATTTAAAATTCCTGTCATTAGCTGCCAATATGACAAGCACTCCACTTTGGCATTGTTCATGTTATCGACTTATCTGCATTTATATATATCTTAACTATAAAGCAATGAATTACGTCCACATCACCTCGCCTGAACAATTTGACATTCAGCTAAAAGAACATCCGGCTCTTTTTCTGCTGATATATAAAGCAGATTCGGAACAAAGCCAATGTGCACTCCAAAATCTTAATGAAATAGACAAAAGCGCTGCCGGCCACCCCATATTTGTGATAAACGCATCTGCCGTGAAAGGTGTTCACACCCGCTACAACATCACCTCTGCGCCCACGCTTATCGAATTTAAAGAAGGAAAACCCGCCCGCATGCTCAAAGGATGCCATCAGCCGGGAGCTCTCACCGGCTTTTTCACTTCGCATGCAAGCACCGTGCAACCCGGCGAGCGCGCCAGGCAAAAACAGGTGATTGTTTATTCAACACCCACGTGCTCATGGTGCAGAACGCTAAAGGATTATCTTAGGAATCACAACATCCGGTTCAGGGATGTGGATGTTTCCAAAGATGAAAAAGCCGCTGCCGAGATGGTGAAACGAAGCGGTCAGCAGGGTGTGCCCCAAAGCATCATCGACGGGCAGGTTATTGTAGGATTCGACCGCAACCGTATTGACCGGTTGCTCAACATCAACTGACAAATAATTAAGTTGTTTTGGCATGGTGCCATCACAACCGGTTCTAATATGTTTAATAACTTAAATTTATCACTACAATGAAAGAATTACAACCCATCAATCAGCATGTACTGCTTGCGCTGGATGATGACCAAACCGAGCAGACCACCGCCTCGGGCATTATCATCCCCGACAGCGCAAAAACCAAAGAGAAAACCGGAACGGTGGCCGGCATCAGCAACATCGAAAACCCTGAAATCACCGTTGGCGACCGGGTGCTGTTCAAGGAGTTTGCCGGCACCGAAGTGGAATTTGAAGGTAAAAATTACCTGGTAATTCCCTACGCCGACATTTTAGGGAAAGTGGTGGAGACAGATTCCATTTAGACTTTCTCTCCCTGACAAACGTTGACATTTTAATTTTCCAGACATCATTAAAAAGGCAGAGCCCGTAAATGCGCGGCTCTGCTTTTTTTTATGTTCGTATCACATGATTTTTGTATACTTGTAACAAATACCTGCCCAATGTGTTTCCGAACGAAAAACTCAAAGACCTATCAACAACTGGAAAAACGATTCCTTGCTCATTTTGTGGAGCCAGAATGGTACACGCCCGGAATTTTCAATGCGTTTGAATTTCCAAAGAATCCGGTTATCAGTAACGAAAACCCTGAAAGCATTGAACTGTTTACCTGGGGGCTGATTCCGCACTGGGCAAAAGACAATTCCATCCGGAAAAACACTTTAAATGCCAGGATTGAAACCCTGGACCAGAAGCCCTCCTTTAAACCCTCGCTTAATAAGCGCTGCCTGGTGCTTGCCGACGGGTTCTACGAATGGCAGTGGCTCGACCCCAAAGGGAAAAGAAAACAAAAGTATCTCCTAACCCTGCCCGGTGAAGAGGCCTTTGCCCTGGCCGGCCTGTGGAGTTCGTGGAGGAATAAATTAACCGGCGAAGTACAAAATACCTTTACCATAATCACCACCACTGCCAATGAGTTGATGCGGGAGATTCATAATCATAAAAAACGAATGCCGGTGATTTTACATCGGGAACATGAAAAAAAATGGCTTGATGGCGGTGGTTTATTGATGCAAAATGATGAACTTACCGCCCATAAAATAAATAATTAAAAAAATGTTTGCCTTATGAAACCATTATTTCTGTTTTTACCCTGCCTGTTGCTTGCTGCAGCAACAACCTTTGGCCAGGCCATCTACGAAGACGAGCGCTACGTGCCCGAGACAGACCCGGTGGTTTTGGAAAAGCTGGAACAGTGGCAGGATATAAAATTTGGCCTGCTCATGCATTGGGGTGCCTATAGCCAGTGGGGCATTGTGGAGTCCTGGTCGTTGTGCCCCGAGGATTACGGCTGGTGTGCACGAACCAAAGGGGAACATCCGGATAACTACTTTTTGTATAAGCAGGAGTACGAAAATCTGCAAAAAACCTTCAACCCCACGGACTTCAATCCTGAGAAATGGGCCAAAGCAGCCAGGGATGCGGGCATGAAATACGTGGTTTTTACCACTAAGCACCACGATGGGTTTTGCATGTTCGACAGCCAATACACCGATTACAAAGTCACCGACCCCCAAACACCTTTCAGCACCCATCCAAAAGCCAATATTGCCAAAGAAGTTTTTGATGCCTTCAGGGCCGAAGGCTTATGGGCCGGCGCATACTTTTCCAAGCCCGACTGGCACAACCCCTATTATTGGGACCCTTATTTCCCGCCTCTCGACCGCAATGTAAATTACGACCCCGAAGCCTATCCTGAGAAATGGGAAAAGTTCACCCAATTTACACACAACCAGATACTGGAACTGATGACCGACTACGGGCCAATGGATATTCTGTGGCTGGATGGTGGCTGGGTGGCCAAAAAATCCAAAGAGATTATCGAAAATGCCTATTCGCGAAAACTCGACAATACCAACAGCGGCTTCATCAAAGAACGATCGGTGAATCAGGATATTAAGATGGATGAACTGGTGCAGAAAGCCCGGGAAAAACAACCGGGGCTCATCGTGGTGGACAGAGCCGTTCACGGGAAAAACCAAAACTACCTGACACCCGAAAACAGGGTGCCTGAGAAAACTCTTCCCTATCCCTGGGAGTCGTGCATCATCTCCGGCGGTGGATGGAGTTACACCCCCAATGCACATTATATGAGCGGGCGCGAAGGCATCCACATGCTCATCGACATCGTAGCCAAAGGTGGCAACCTGCTGCTGAATGTGGCGCCAGGCCCCGACGGTAAATGGCAACAAGGAGCTTATGATCTTCTAAAAGAGTATGCCAACTGGATGGAGGTGAACAGCGAAGGCATTTATAACAGTAAACCGTTGGCACCTTTTAAGGAAGAGAACATTTGCATGACCCAGCAGGACAATGGAACAACTTACTTCTTTTACATGGCCGAAGAGGGTGAAAACGAGTTGCCCGACAAGATCACCATCCGGTCGCACCAACCGGCCAAACGAGCCAAAGTATCGCTTCTGGGACGTAAAGGCACGCTGAAATGGGAGAAAACCGGCGACGGATTCACCGTTTTTCTGCCCCGGGGCCTTAATATACCGGGCTTGTATGCCTGGACTATTAAGGTAACGGAGAGAAGCAGTAAAAGTGAACAGTGAGCGGTAAACGGTAAAAGGTGAATGGGTAAAAGGTAAACAGTAGCTGGATTGAGGGGAGAATGAGACGGAAGACAGAAGACAGAAGACAGAAGACAGAAGACGGAAGACAGAAATTGAAGAAAATAGATTATAATGGGCTGAGCCAAGTCGAAGCCAGAGATTGAAGGGAAAAGATTGAAACAGGTAACAGTTTACGGATTCTGTAAAC